>Ga0081455_10000067_pt1 | contig 112338 bp, 103 predicted proteins | sample TabmetS3T2R1_FD_70207 | JGI IMG/M metagenome (GOLD analysis project Ga0081455, IMG submission 70207) | Tabebuia heterophylla rhizosphere microbial communities from the University of Puerto Rico - S3T2R1 | ecosystem: Host-associated > Plants > Roots > Rhizosphere ... | reverse complement strand
TCGATGCCTGCGAGCAACCTGCACGCTCAGGTGCCCACGGCTTCCGGTCTCACCGCCCTCGCTCACTGCTCACTTTGCGTAAGTTTTGTCGGATTAGGGTTAAAAGCCGCGATCGCCGATCCAACTACGGACTATTTGTTTCAGCCCGAATTCCACAGTGAATCTTACGACCTGTGCTGGGCGAGGCGCGAACTTGGAGCAGCGAACGCACAGAACCGTAATGTTTCAAAGTCATTTTCTGCTACTCAGCACTCGGTTCGCAACGATGGAGGACTCCGCTCATCGCAGCGCTGCTGGCAACTTGCTCAGAGGCACAGGTCCATTGCGTTCGCTGCGGAAGGCTTGCGCCTTGCTCTTTGCTTCGCCTTCAACTGCAGAATTCAGGTTAAATTTCGATGACACCCACCCCATCGCGGTTTGAAATCTTTGTGCCGTAACGCCGCGAGAGACGGGCGACCCGCTCGATTACCCGATTAGCGACCTCGCCGTCAGCAAGCAGCGGCCTGCCGCGCTGGGGCCGGGGCCGACCGAAGCCTTGATCGATGGGGAAGATTTTTATTTCCCTAAGTTTCTTTTTATCGAAATAGCAGACGGCGAACATGTTCTCCCAATAGGCGGGGTCGCTCGGATGACCCTTTTTGCCGCCGCTGGTTCGCGCATCCAGAAAGTCCGAAGGGGTTGCCCTCAGATCCAGATCGAAGCGCTCATAGGCGTCGGCGGGAAAAAAGCCGATGGTCTCGTTCTGGAAGACAAAATTGCCGACGCTATAGAAGATCGGCTTGCCTCGGTAGATTTCAACGCCCATGGGAAAGTGCGAGCCGTGGCCGACAAAAACATCCGCGCCCGTGTCGATTGCCTGATGAGCAAAGTCCGTGAAAAAGTCCGCAGTCTCCTCCAGTTCTCCGCGGGTCCGGGCAGTTAGCAGAGTTTTTCCACCGAACTCATGGCAATGAGCGCTGACGACGACCCAATCCGCTTGGCGCCGCGCCTCACGGATCCATCTGAGATTGTCTTCAAGGTCGCGGGTGTTGGCTTTAGTGGAAATCGAAAAGCCTTTGTCTAATACATAACGATTTCCCAACAGCACGATCTCTGCCGCGTTATCGTCGGGGATTTCCTTGTCACTGTAGAAGTGCTTGCGCGCTCGCTCTTTGCTCATCTCGAAACCAAGCTCGCGGCTCATGCGCTGTAGTTGTTCAAAAGCTACTTTGTCTAAGTGATAGGTAGTGTCAAATCCTAACGGGTTGATTCCCGATCGGCCACGCAGATCCGGCCGCTGCTCGCCGGCCTGGTTCCACTGTCGAAACGTCGCGGTTACGGCGATCAGCGCGATTCGACCGTTGGGCGTATCGAGATATCCTGGGGCTCTCGCCTCGGCGAGGTTCTTGCCCGTGCCGGCATGCACAATCCCTGCTTCATCCAAATGACGAATGTTCGCCAGCACTCCGCCCTCGCCATAGTCGAAAGCGTGATTGTTCGCGCAGGAAACCATGTTAATGCCGAGCCATTTCAAGTCATCGAGGAGCTTCGGCTCCGTCGTCATGAAGGTTCCCTGAGTGATTCCAGGTGTCCCTTCGTCCCAGGTGTGCACGGTGCCTTCGAGATTCGCGAAGGCCGCATCGCAGCCATTGATAATCTGACGCAGTCCCAAAAACCTTTCTTCCTTGAACGGTGTGAGCTTTCGAGTGAGCATCGTGTCGCCCGCGAGTGCAAGAGTGAAATTGCCATTTTCCGCTTCGTAAAGCACGGTGGTCTCCTTTTTTTCGATCAGGTTTACAACAGTGTCACTTTAGCCCCATCACTTTTCGGTAGGTCTGGAAGTATTCGTTGTAACGGGTCGCCAGCGTCATCGGCAGCGGAATCACTTTCATTTTTGGCGGAACTTGTTTCATCAGCGGCGAGACCTCATCGATGCGCGGCGCATAATAACCAACGGCCGCCAAGATTTCCTGGCCTTCGCGAGAAAGCAGGAAGTCAATGAACAAACGGGCGGCGTTGGGATGCGGGCCGTCTTTTACCAATCCGAGACCAAAGGTGAGACCGATGATCGGATCGACGGCGACCCAATCGATGGGCGCGCCGTCCTTTTTCAGCCGGTCCACGCCGTTGGCAAAGGCGACGGCGACGATGGGTCGTTCACCGGCGGCCGCTACGGTTTGGATCAACGTGTGACCCGCGCGGAATTGTATCTCTTGCGCAGCCAGTTTGCCCAGCAGTTCCATCACCTTGGCCTCACCATAATAGGTCATCATCCCAGCCATCCACTTGCTCTCGTTCTCGTCCATCAGCAACTGGCCTTTCCATTTGGGATCGGTGAGATCCCAAAAGCTTTTCGGAACACTCGGCGGCGGCACCAACTTGGTGTTGTAGCCGATGACATTCAATGTGGCGGAATTGATCGTCCAAAGACCGTTCGCATCTTTGTACTCGGGCGGCAAAGCGGCGCGCTCGGGCGACTGATAGCTCTCGAAAACCCCTTTCTGCAGGACACCGTAAAAGTCAAAGCCCGACTGGTTCACGACGTCGGCCTGCACCTTGCGTCCTTGTGCTTCAGCGATAAGGCGGGTGGCCATTCGCTCGGAGCCGATGCGCGTGGCATCGACTTTGATAAACGGATATCTCTTCTCGAACTGCGCAACCAGCATTTGTCCGGATTGTGCTTCCATGGAGGCGTAGAAGACAACCCGGCCCTCTTTCTTCGCGCCGTCGACGATCGACTGGGCAAGAATCCAGCACGGCATAAGGACGAGCCACACCAAACCGCCAGCGACGATTTGCAAAATTTTAAGGCTCACGCGCATGCTCCCGGGTTGCGACTTTGACCGCTCTCCTGTGAACGGCCAGAGGATTAGCACCGATGGTTGTTGCCGGTCAACATCATCACGCACTCTCTCCCAAACTTCCAAGCGAGAATTGCATAAAGTGCTCTGAAATTAGGCTTACCTTGACAACCACTCTATTTTCCACTAGAAAAATTTTAGATCCCCGGTGTCGCCGGTTCTAAATCCGTACTTCTCAATTGGGCGGTACGGCTTTTTTTTATTAGCCGCCAATTCATGGATCACCCCTATTTCCCGCTGCTCATCCTGTTTGCCTTGGCAGGTGTCGTTGTACTCGTTCTGCTCTTGGTCGCGCAAAAAGTCGGCCCAAAATCGAGTAATCCGGTGAAAGCCGAGCCTTTCGAGTCCGGTAATCCTCCCCGAGGCGACGCGCGAATCCGCTTTTCCGTACACTTCTATTTGGTGGCAATGCTGTTTCTTATTTTCGATCTCGAAGTCGTTTTCCTCTATCCTTGGGCCATTCTCTTTCGTCACTTAGGACTTTTTGGTTTAATTGAAATGGGCATATTTCTCGGCATTCTTTTGATTGGTTTCATCTACGTATGGAAAAAAGGCGCCTTAGAGTGGGATTGATCGTATATGTCTGAGGCCAGCGCAAACCTTCAATACATTCAAGAGAAACTTGGCAAGAGAGTGCTCGACACGCTGCTGGTCCAGGGAGATGACGTCTTGATGCTCGACCGGTCAGGTTTGAGAGAGAGCTTTCGCTTCTTCAAAGAAGATTCGCGACTGCATTTGGATTTTCTGAGTGACATCACTGCTGTCGACTATTGGAAGAAGAAGGAGCCGCGCTTCGAAGTAGTCTACCAGGTTGCTTCACTGAAGGGAGGGCGACGCCTTCGCGTGCGAGTTCCCATACCCGAAGAGGATGCGACTGTAGAGTCACTCGTTCCGCTCTGGAAAGGGGCGAATTTTCTCGAACGGGAAGTTTGGGACTTATTTGGCATTCGCTTTCTCGATCATCCGGATCTAAGGCGAATCTTGCTCTACGAAGAGTTTCAAGGTCATCCTCTGCGCAAAGATTATCCAGTTAACCTCTGGCAGCCGCGGGTTCCGGAACGCCCGGTGGAGGGAACTTTTGTCGATGAACGCTCCCGCAACAAGTTGCTATCGCTGAAACAGGCGCTCGGTCCTAAGAACGGATCGCCCAAGAAACCATGAAGGTTGATTCCCAAGAGTTACCCCTCGAGATTATGGAGTTGCAGATGGGGCCCTCCCACCCGGCGACCCATGGAACAATTAAGTTCAATCTCAAACTCGAAGGCGAGAAAGTGCTCGACTGCGATGTCGAAGTTGGTTTTCTCCATCGCGGGTTTGACAAGAGTTGCGAACAGGTGACCTGGACACAGGTGATTCCGTATACGGATCGGCTCAACTATGCATCTTCACTGATCAACAACGTCGGCTATGCGCTGGCGGTAGAAAAACTTATCGGCGTGGAGACTCCTCCGCGCTGTCAGTACATCCGTGTGATCATCAGCGAACTAGCGCGTATCTTTGATCATCTCACCTGCTGCGGCATGGCGGCTTCGGAACTGGGCGCCATCACCGTGGGTTTCTACATGATCGAGGCGCGCGAGCTCATCATGAGAGTCATCGAAAGTCTGACCGGCGCGCGTCTGACCGTCACCTATGTCCGCATTGGCGGCGTCAAACATGATCTGCTTCAAGGTTTTGCCGAACGGGTCAGCCAAACATTCAAGACGGTTCGCAAGTTACTAAACGACTGCGATCGCTTGCTTTCACGCAACCGAATATTTATTGACCGAATGTCCAACGTCGGAACGATCTCTCAAGAGAGCGCCATCAGCTATTGTCTCACCGGTCCGATTCTGCGTGCCACCGGCGTCAACTACGACGTTCGCAAGGTGTATCCGTATTTGGTCTATGACCAGCTCGATTTCAATGTACCCTTGGGGAGCAGAGGCGATAACTATGATCGCTTTGTTTGCCGCATCCAGGAAATTGAACAGAGCATGAGGATTGTGGATCAGGCGCTGCAGAAGATTCCGATGGGTCCGGTTTGGATCGACGATCCCCGTTTCGTGCTGCCGGAAAAGGAAAAAGTTTATAACAGCATCGAAGGGCTGATGCATCATTTCAAAATCATTATGGAGGGAGTCCATGTGCCGTCGGGTGAAACCTACTTCGCCGTGGAAGGGGGCAACGGCGAACTGGGCTTCTATATTGTCAGCGACGGCGGCGGTAAACCGTATCGCATCCGAGTGCGCCCGCCCTGTTTTATCGCCATGGGCGCCTTTCACGAGATGATCAAAGGTTACATGGTGGCGGATATTGTTCCGACTTTCGGTATGGTCAACATGATCGGCGGGGAATGCGACCGCTGAGGAGAGGATAGAAGATCGAGGATTGAAGATTGATGATGGAGCGACGAGAGCGCGGCAACGCCCGTGCCGTCGCGATCCTCGATCCTCCATTCTCGATCATCGACGCGTGGGACTATGGCTTTAGAGTTTTCGCCCGAGACACACAAGAAGTTCGAGGCGACGGTAAGTCGCTATCCAAAGAAAGAGGCGGCGCTGCTGCCGGTGCTTTGTCTCGCCCAACAGGAATTTGGCCATCTCGGCCAAGAAGCGATCGAATACGTCGCGCGGCTGATGGACCAGCCGCCGGCGCGGGTGCGTGGTGTGGTGAGTTTTTACACTATGCTCAACACGAAACCCATCGGGCGGCACCATATTCAAGTCTGCCGGACTTTGTCCTGTGCACTGCGCGGTGCTGAGCAGTTGACGGGCTTTCTCAAGAAAACGCTCGGAATCGAAGTCGGACAGACAACGGCGGACGGAAGGTTCACGCTGTCTGAAGTCGAGTGCTTGGCTTCCTGCGGTACGGCGCCGATGATGCAGATCAACGACGACTATTACGAGAACTTGACGGATGAAAAGGTCACCGAGATACTCGCTTCACTGAAGTAAATCGGTTTTCATTAACCATGGAAAAGGTTCTTCTACGCAATATCTATGTTCCGGGTTCACACACATTGGCGGTCTATAGATCGCACCAGGGATATCAATCGTGGGTGAAAGTGATCAAAAACCTCAGGCCGGAGCAACTCATCGAAGAAATAAAGGCCTCGGGGCTAAGAGGACGTGGTGGCGCGGGGTTTCCCACCGGCATGAAGTGGGGCTTCGTCCCAAAAGACAGCCCAAAGCCGAAATATATCGTTTGCAATGCGGACGAGAGCGAGCCCGGGACATTCAAGGACCGATTGCTCATCGAGCGAGATCCCCACGCGATCATTGAAGGCACCTTGATAGCTGCCTACGCGATTCAATCGCATACGGCGTTCATCTATATCCGCGGCGAGCTCGCGTTTGGCGCAGGTGTGCTTGAACGTGCGGTGGATGAGGCAATTCGGGCCGGTTACATCGGCAAGAATATAATGGAATCGGGTTACGACCTGGACTTGATCGTCCACAGAGGAGCCGGCGCTTACATTTGCGGCGAAGAAACGGCGCTGCTGTCGTCGTTGGAAGGCGGGAGAGGGTGGCCGAAGCTCAAACCGCCCTTTCCAGCGACCCACGGCCTGTTCGGTTGCCCGACGGTGGTAAATAACGTCGAAACCCTGGCGGCGCTTCCCTGGATCATCGAGCACGGGGCGGCAGCCTACGCGGCCATGGGAACCGAAAAAAGCAAAGGCACCAAGCTATTTAGTGTCAGCGGTCACATTCGTTACCCCGGCGTCTATGAAGTGGAAATGGGTTATCCATTGATGAAATTCCTTCAGGAAGACTGCGGCGGCGTCCCCAACGGCAGGAAACTCAAGGGCGTCATCCCTGGCGGTGGGTCGATGCCGGTGTTGCGCCCGGACGAACTCGAAAAAGTAAATCTCGATTATGAATCCGTCCAGGCCGCCGGAAGCTTGCTCGGCTCGGGCGGGGTCATCGTGATGGACGATACCACTTGCATGGTTCGCGCCGCGTGGAACCTCGCCCGGTTTTTCGCCCACGAGTCCTGCGGGCAATGCAGCCCGTGTCGCGAAGGGTGCCACTGGATGGAAAAGATCTTTCACCGCATTGAGCAAGGCGAGGGAGACGAGGACGATCTCGATCTGATCCTCAACGTCAGCGGCAACATTATGGGCAACACAATTTGTCCATTTGGCGACGCCGCGGCGATGCCCGCGGCGGCATTTATTAAAAAATATCGTGAAGAGTTTGAGGCGCACATCGCGCAAAAGCGGTGTACGGTAAGAATGGAGTAATGGATCCGATTAATCCGATTAAGCTCACTATTGACGGCAAGGAAGTTGCCACCACCAAGGGGAAGACCGTCATCGAGGCGGCGGCGGACATAGGCATTGACATCCCGCACTACTGCTATCATCCGAAGCTTTCCATCGCCGGTAACTGCCGCATGTGTCTCGTCGAGATCGAGAAAATGCCCAAGCTCCAAATCGCTTGTAACACCCAGGCGACAGAAGGGATGTCGGTCTTGACCCAAAGCCCGAAAGTGCTGGCGATTCGCAAAGCGGTGATGGAGTTTCTTCTGGTAAACCACCCGCTGGATTGTCCGATCTGTGACCAGGCGGGAGAGTGTTGGCTGCAAGACTATTACATGCAGCACGACCGTCAGGCGAGCCGCTTTGAGGAGAGAAAAGAGCACGATCGCAAGCGGGAAGTCTTCGGTCCCAACGTTGTATTTGACGGCGAGCGCTGCATCAAATGTACGCGCTGTGTGCGCTTTTTTCAGGAGATTACCCGGACCAACGAACTTTCGGTGGTCAATCGCGGCGATCATTCCACCATTGCGATGTTCCCTGATGCGGTTCTCGATAATCCGCTTTCCGTTAACGTCGTTGATATCTGTCCAGTGGGCGCGCTGACGGACCGCGATTTCCGCTTCAAAGTTCGCGTCTGGTATTTGCAGAAGACGCCGTCCATCTGCCCTGGTTGCAGCACCGGCTGCAATGTTAGCGTCGAAACCTATCAGAATCGCATCGCCCGCTTTAAGCCGCGCATCAACGAAGCTGTCAATAGCCATTGGCTTTGCGACGAAGGACGCTATTGTTTTCATGATCTGACCGGCGGCGAACGGTTAACCACACCCATGATTCGCCAGGAAGGCGGTCTGGTACCGACGACGTGGGACAAAGCGCTTGGGGCCGTGCTAAGAGGTTTGCGCGGCGCCACCCCGTTGGCCGGAGTGTTGTCCGGAAGAAGCACGAACGAAGAGGCCTTTCTCTTCGCCAAGCTAATGAGAAAAATTTCCCCGGACTCTGCCCTCGAAGTTTTCTACCAGGAGCGAGAGCTCACGGAAGTCGAGAAAATCTTGATGAGCCCGGATCGTTCGCCGAATTTTCGTGGCGCTCGGGAAATGGGTGTGAGCTCCAACGGTGGCTTTGAAACCCTCATGGGAAAAATATTTGAAGGCCAGTTTTCCGGCGCTTATATTGTCGGCGAGGATTTGTTGGCCATGGACAATGATCAGGAACGGATTCGCCAAGCGCTGCAGAACCTTTCCTTTCTCGTGATCCAAGACACTCGCATGACCGATACGGCGCGGTTGGCTCACGTGGTCTTGCCGTCGACGTATTTCGGGGAGAAAGAAGGAACGTATACCAACAGAAATGGGCGGGTACAGAAGCTGAATGCCGCGACAATCGCTCCGGAAGGCGCGCTGCAGGATAGTGAAATCTTCATCCGGCTGCTGGACCTTGCGGGCGATAGGGTTGCTTATTCAACGGCGGCGGAGATCTTTCATGCGCTGGCGCATGAAGTGCCGGCTTATCATGGACTCGACTATGCGACGATCGGAGCGCAAGGAGCTCAACTGGGTGGCGGTGCAGGACAGTCATGATCGTTGATATCGCAATCGTCGCGTTAAAGGCCTTCCTCGTCCTTTTCATGGTGCTAAATCTTGCCGGCATTCTCGGCTGGGTCGAACGCAAAGGAAGCGCCCTCATCCAGGATCGCATCGGCGCCAATCGCGCCTCGGTTCTCGGCTTTGCCGGCATGGGGTTGGTCAATACTCTCATCGCCGACCCGCTGAAGTTCTTGACCAAAGAGGATTTCGTCCCGCCTCAAGGAGACAAACTCCTTCATACCTTGGCGCCGTGCATGGCATTGTTTACCGCATTGGTAACCTTTGCGGTGATTCCATTCGGCGACGTCCTGGTGCTCGGCGACCGCGTAATCAACCTGCAGGTCGCTAACCTCAATATCGGTGTCCTTTATGTCTTTGCCATGGGGTCCTTGGGTGTCTACGGCATCGTCATTGGCGCCTGGGCTTCCAACAACAAGTTTTCCCTGTTGGGTGGAGTCCGAGGCTCGGCCCAAATGATCTCTTATGAAGTCGCCATGGGCCTCTCTGCAATCGGCATCCTGATGGTCTTCGGAACCTTGGAGTTGCAGGAGATCGCCCGCAGCCAAGGGGTTCTGATCCGCGACATGCTTCCGGAGTCGGCGCACTTCCTCAAGTCCACTGTCGGTTGGCTGCCGGCTTGGGGGATTTTTCTCCAACCGTTGGCCTTCTTGCTTTTCTTCACCGCGGCGGTGGCGGAGACCAAACGGATTCCGTTTGACCTGCCGGAGGGCGAGTCGGAACTGGTTGCCGGTTATCACGTGGAATATTCCGGCGGTAAGTTTCTGATGTTTTTTGCCGGAGAGTTTGCCGAGATCGTCACAGCCGCGGGCCTTGTCACGACCCTGTTCTTCGGCGGTTGGCAAGTACCGTATCTCATGCGCGACGGATTTCACTTTCCTTGGGGAGAAACCCTATTGTTGCCTCAGTTAGGGGTTACCGTGCTCCAGGTAGCGGCGTTTACACTCAAAGTCATCTTTTTCTGCTGGCTGCAAATTTTGCTGCGTTGGAGTGTGCCGAGATTTCGCTACGATCAGGTGATGCGGCTGGGTTGGAAAATGCTCCTCCCGCTGGCTTTATTGAACGTTATCGTCACCGCGATTGTGATCATTTTCTTACAATAGACGTTCTCACCTCATGGACACCTCAGCCATCCTTTTTTACGTGATTTCTGTGTTTCTAGTGCTCTCGTCGTTGATGGTCGTCTTTCTGCGCAATGTGGTCCATTGTGCTTTGGCCTTGGTGGTGGCGCTCTTCTTGATCGCGGTTCTCTTTGTCATGCTCCATGCGCCGATGGTCGGAGTACTGCAAGTACTGGTCTATGCCGGGGCGATCATGGTCCTTTTTCTCTTTGTCATCATGTTCTTGAATCCCACTGCGGCGGAGCCGCGGCGCAAACCGTGGTGGATACTCGGTTCGCTGGGCGCGCTGCTTCTAGCGGGGGGATTGGCCGCTTTATTCGCCAATGGTGAAGCGCCGGCGGATCCGGTTGCGGCAACCGAAATGTTTGGCAGTCCTGAGTTATTAGGAAAGAGCCTTTTTACCGACTTTGTCCTGCCATTCGAGATCGCTTCTGTGCTGCTGCTGGTGGCCATTATCGGCGCTGTAGTTTTAGCCAGGAGGGAACCCTAGCCGAGTATGGTGCCCCTCGACCACTACTTAATTCTTGCCGCGGTGATTTTCGCCATCGGCGTGATCGGCGTTCTGGTGCGGCGGAATTTGATCGTAGTTTTGATGTCCATCGAGCTCATGCTCAACGCCGTGAATCTAACCTTCATCGCGTTCTCGCGCTACCTGGGTTCGATGCAGGGCCAGGTCATCGTGTTCTTCGTGATGGCGGTGGCCGCGGCCGAAGCGGTAATCGGCCTTGCGATCGTTATCTCCGTGTTTCGTCACCGGCAAAGTCTAGACCCTCAGGAGATGCAGTTGCTCAAATGGTAGCCCCAACCCAAACCGTTGCCACCGTTGATTTGCTCCGCTGGATGCCGCTGATTCCATTGCTGGCGAGTTTGATCAATGTGTTTTTCGGCACTCGCCTGGGAAGAAAAGCCTCAGGCGGGCTCGCGTGTGCCGCAGTCCTGGCCTCTTTCTCGATCGCCCTGTATATTTTTTGGCTCCTTCCTGCCACCGGAATATTTCGGGATACCGTCTACACCTGGTTCGAGTCGGGGTCATTTCAAGTCAAGCTTTCTTTTCAGGTCGATGCCTTGACCGCAGTGATGCTGCTCGTCGTCACCGGCATCGGCTTCCTGATCCATATCTATTCTCTCGGCTATATCGGGCACGATGAAGGGATGATTCGTTTCTTCGTTTATCTGAATCTCTTTATCTTCTTCATGCTTTTGCTGGTGATGGGAGATAATCTTCTGGTGCTCTTCATCGGTTGGGAGGGCGTGGGTCTCTGTTCCTATCTTCTTATCGGGTTTTGGTACCAGGATCACACCAACACGATCGCGGGAAATAAGGCTTTCATCGTCAACCGCATCGGCGATTTCGGCTTTATGCTCGGGCTTTTACTTCTTGTCACCGAGCTCGGGCGTCAGGGTGTCTGGACCTTGGACTTCATGGAGCTCCAGAAACACGTCAACTTGTTGAGTCCGGACAAAATTACCCTGATCACCTTGCTGCTGTTTGTCGGGGCTATTGGAAAGTCGGCACAAATCCCGCTCTTTGTCTGGCTGCCGGATGCGATGGCAGGACCGACGCCGGTAAGCGCGCTCATTCATGCGGCGACCATGGTTACCGCCGGCGCTTATATGACCGCGCGGCTCCATTTTCTCTTTGTCTTGGCGCCGGGTACGTTGTCATTGATCGCGGTCATCGGCGCAGCGACGGCCTTTTTCGCAGCCACTGTGGCGCTCACCCAAAACGATATCAAGCGCGTCTTGGCCTATTCCACGGTAAGCCAGCTTGGCTACATGTTTATCGCCGTCGGCATCGGAGCGTTCAGTACGGCAATCTTTCATCTTTTTACTCATGCGTTTTTCAAGGCGTGTCTTTTTCTTGGATCTGGCAGCGTGATTCACGCCCTTGGCGGAGAGCAGGACATGGGCAAGATGGGGGGTCTTAGGGCCTATCTCCCAACGACCTATTGGACATATTTAATCGCGACCTTGGCCATTGCGGGTGCGCCGTTTACCTCCGGCTTCTTTTCAAAGGATTCTATCCTATGGCAGGCCTACAGCAGGCCGCACGGTTCGACTGAGCTTTGGTTTGTTGGCTGGCTGACGGCCGGGCTAACAGCGTTTTACATGTTTCGCCAGCTCTTCTTGGTTTTTCACGGCCAATGTCGTGCAGACGACCACGTGAAGGCCCATATCCATGAATCGCCCGCAGTCATGACCTTACCTCTGGTGGTGCTCGCGGCCGGCTCTATCTTTGCGGGTTGGCTGGGAGCGCCAGAATATTTGTGGGGGAGCCGATGGGATCAATGGCTCCAACCGACTTTCGGTGGCCTCCACGAGGCAGCTCATGGCTCGGAGACCGACGAAATCAATCTGACCCTGCTTACGCTTGCGATCGGCGCGTTGGGATTTGTGTTCGCCTATTTTGCGTACGGCCGGGCGAGTAAACTACCCGATCGGCTCGCTTCTCTGGCCGGCGGCGGTCCTTACCGCCTGTTACTCCATAAATACTATGTCGACGAGCTTTATGACTTTCTCATCGTGCGGCCGTTTACGTATTGCTCCCGGTGGCTGGCTCAGGTTTTTGACCCTGAGGTCATCGATGGGTTGGTCAACGCGGTCGCGAAGGGAGCCAGAGGTTTCAGCCTGATCTGGCGTGAAATCCAAACCGGCAATGTGCAACATTACCTCGCGGGTTTCTTGGCGGCAACCTTGGCGCTGCTTGCGTATTTCCTTAATCAACAATAAATCATGGCCGCATTTGCCCTAGGAAATTTGAGCCTGCTGCTGGCTATTCCGGTTATCGGTGCAGTGATCCTTGTGCTGATTCCCAGGCAAAAGTCCAAGACTCAGTTCACCTGCGCATTGTTTTTCACCGCCCTTGCCTTTCTTTGGTCGCTAAACATTTTACACCGATTTGACGGCGCCCAAGGGGAAATGCAGTTGGTCGAACGAGTGCCATGGATGCGCTTCTATGGGATTGAATACTTCGTCGGCATCGACGGTATCAGTCTCTTTCTAATCTTGCTCACCACCCTTCTCATGCCGATCGCGATCTTGGCGTCATGGTCCGTAAAGGACAAAGTCAAAGAATACCTGTTTTTCATGCTGATTTTGGAAACCGGTATGCTTGGCGCCTTCGTCGCGCTGGATCTTTTCCTTTTCTACGTGTTCTGGGAAGTGATGCTGATTCCCATGTATTTTCTGATCGGCGTGTGGGGCGGTCCTCGCCGGATCTATGCGGCGGTTAAATTCGTGATCTATACCATGGCCGGGAGCTTGCTCATGCTGGTAGCGATCATTTATCTCGCAACCCGCCATGCGCAGTTGACCCAGGTTTTGACCTTCGATCTGCTCCAACTCTATAACCTACCATTGCCGTTTCATGAGCAGGCCTGGCTTTTTCTGGCCTTTGCGCTTTCCTTCGCCATAAAAGTTCCGCTCTTTCCGTTCCATACCTGGCTGCCGGATGCTCATGTGGAAGCGCCCACTGCCGGTTCGGTTATCCTCGCCGCTATTCTTTTAAAACTCGGCACCTATGGGTTTCTGCGCTTTGCGATTCCGTTGTTCCCGGCTGCCGCGCTGGCAGCCGCTCCGGTCATGATCGCGCTGGCGGTGGTGGGTATCATCTATGGCGCTTTGGTTGCGATGATGCAGGCTGACATCAAGAAACTCGTGGCCTATTCATCCGTCAGTCATCTTGGGTTGGTCATGCTGGGTCTTTTCGTCTTTAATTTGCAGGGGACCCAGGGCGCCATCTATCAGATGCTGAATCATGGACTCTCGACGGGCGCGCTCTTTTTGCTGGTCGGCTTAATCTACGACCGCCGGCATACCCGCATGATCGAAGATTTTGGCGGTCTTTGGAAGCAGCTGCCGATTTTTTCCGCGCTCTTGCTCGTAGTGACTTTCTCGTCCATCGGACTGCCGGGGCTGAACGGCTTTGTCGGAGAGTTTCTGATCTTGCTCGGCGCCTTCGGCGTTACTCCAGGCTGGACCGCTGCCGCTGCCACCGGGATGATTCTGGGCGCGATTTACATGCTCTGGATGTTTCGGCGCGTGATTTTTGGACCGCTGACAAATCCGGAAAACCAAAAACTCAAAGACCTAGACGGCCGGGAGATTCTCATCCTCGCGCCGGTGGTCGCGTTGATCCTCTTTATGGGGGTTTATCCCCAGCCGTTTCTTAGCCGGATGAAACCATCCATCGATTTGACGCTCAAAAGAGTCTTCGCCATTCAAGGGATACCTACAGCCATGAACAGTGCTACCGGTGGAGAAGCCGCAAACGATGGACGTTAATCTCCTCCCCCTCCTCCCCGCGACGCAAGTCTTGTTGACGGCGTTGGTCGTGATGCTGCTGGATCTCTTTCTCAAAGAAAACGAGAAAGGGCTCTTGGCTTGGATCGCGCTTTTGGGTCTGGTGCTCTGCGGAGTGGAAACCGTGCTCCTGTGGGGCAGTCAGGACGGCACCTTTGGCGATACTCTATTGCTGGATAATTTCGCGCTCTTCTTTACCCAGATTTTTCTTGGCGCCGCCGGGCTGACGATCCTCGCCTCGATTCATTATATAAGGGCAACCAAAATCTATGAGGGCGAGTTCTATGCCCTGGTTCTCTTTGCCACCGTAGGCATGATTGTGATGGCCGCCGCCAACGACCTGATCGTTTTTTTTCTTGGCCTCGAAACCATGTCGGTCGCCGTCTACATTCTAACCGGGATGTGGCGTGCCAGCAGCCGGTCCAGCGAAGCGGCCATGAAGTATTTTCTTATCGGCGCTTTCGCCACCGGCTTTCTCCTCTACGGCATCGCGCTGATCTACGGCGCCACCGGCTCGACTAATCTCAACGAAATCTCCGCTAATTTGGTCGAACCCATGACCGAGTGGCCGCTCTATCTCGCGGGTGGAGTTTTACTGCTATTGATCGGCTTCGCCTTCAAAGTCGGAGCGGTGCCATTCCATTTTTGGATTCCCGACGTCTACGAGGGCGCGCCGACCCCGGTCACGGGCTTTATGTCCGTCGCGGTCAAGGCCGCCGCTTTCGCCGCCTGGGTGCGAATCCTCATGCACAAGTTGTCGCCTTTTGATAGCGACTGGGCTGCTCCGTTGTGGCTGATGGCGATCGCAACCATGACCGTAGGGAACTTGCTCGCGCTGTCGCAACCAAGCGTCAAACGAATGCTCGCCTATTCGAGCATCGCCCACGCCGGATACGTGCTTATCGCACTCTTTGTCGGCGAGGAGTGGGGAGGAACGCCGCTGCTGTTTTATCTGGTAAGTTATGCGTTGATGACTGTCGGTGCCTTCGCCGTGCTCGCCAGTCTCATGGATCAGGATGGGCCGCGGGAGAATTATAGTGATTTTGCCGGACTGGGATTTAAACGCCCCTTTCTCGCCGCAGGCATGTCGCTCTTCATGTTGTCCCTCGCAGGCTTTCCTCCGCTCGCTGGCTTTACGGGCAAGTTCTACATCTTCCGTTCCGCGATCCTCGCAGGCCATACGAATTTGGCGATCATCGGTGTTCTAAACAGTCTTTTGTCGGTGATCTACTATTTGCGTGTCGTCGTGGCGATGTATATGGAGGAGGGGGGCGTCGAAGGAAAAACCTTTCGCCAGTCGCCTTACCTCTATGTTGCCGTCGCACTGGCGGTGCTTGGGACGATTTACTTGGGAATCATTCCAGCCCGTGCTCTCGAGTGGAGCCGCGTTTCTTTTTTCGCCCTCGATTAATTGGGCCGGTTGAAGAAACCGATGGCAACCGGGACCTCTGCGGTCCCCGCCACAAGTTCCTCGAACTTGCCTGCTTTGACGTAGAGCTGAGCTGAGCCGCCGCCATCGAGATTCAACAAATCAGTGACCTGGATTTGCCACGGCGCGGCTGAGAAGATCTCTTGCAGTTCCGGCCAGTGAAGCCCGCCGAGCAAACTATCCGCCACCGCTATAACCAATCGCTGCTCCTGATCGATACCGATCAAGGCCCGCCGGCTGGCTCGACTCGGTATCCCCGTTACTGTCTGCGAGGCTCCACGGAGCAGAAGCAAAGGGCCGGACTGAAGTCCCTCATCAGCCCGCTCGGGAATAAAAACGTCGCGCTGCGAAATCAATGGCTGGTGATCCTTGATACTAAAGACCCCGGTATAAAGAGAGTTCTTGGCAATTCGCGGATTGATTGCCTGGCTGGCTATCTTTAGGAACGCAAGCGGCTTCCCTTCGGTGTCAAAATAGCTGCCGTTGATCGTCGCCAGGGCGCCGTTCTTCTCAGCGAAGGTTTTAACATTGGCGCTCTTAAGTTGAAGTTGGGCGGCGCGCAGGATCCGAGGAATAACCAACCCAGTATCGAAGCGAAGCAACTTCAAATCGATGGAGTGACTGGGTTCGGAACGTTCCAGAACCATTTTGCGAAATTCAATACCTCTCTGAATGACCTTCCAACTCCCGGCATCGGTCACGGCGAGGGAAGGATTATTTTGCAATCTGGTGGCTGGCGACTGAGATGAAACCGAGATCGAGGATGACGAGAACAGAATCAAAAGCGCGATGGTTGTCGCGAGTCGGCCCATGACTTTAACAAAACCAAGATAACAGAACGATCACCAAAAAAAAACGCAATCCGTTGGCAAATTCGGGAAAATGAGTTGCGCCTCCGTGTCCTTTCCTGCAAACTAAATCCAAATAAACGAGCGACAGAAGGAGGCAACGGATGAACCATTTACAACGTTGGGTGATGATCCCGATGCTGGCATTGTCTATTTGCTCGTGCGGAGACAAGAAAGATTCGGCGGAACGAAATCTGGAAGCACAGAAGGCAATCCAGGAAGGAATGCAAAAGGAAAAACAGATGTATGAGGGAATGCAAAAAGGAGTGGAGAGCCTGGAAAAGAAGATGCAGGAACAGAAGGAAGAAACGAAGAAGTAGAAAAATCACTTTCTCCGCAACGGTTTGAACGGCTGGAACGATTTGAGCTATTGGAATGTCTATTCGCTTGGCCAAGTCAGGAGATAGGTTTGATTTCAAAAACCACGCGCTCCATGCGGGGCGGAGAGTCGCGCAATGCGAGGATGTGCCGGCGAAGTTTGTCACCCGTTACCTGGGTTGCCGTACAGGAAAGGCGTTTGCCCTGGGCGTTTAATTCGACGGCGGGATTCTCGAGCATGTTCTGGCACCAGTGCTTTCCTTCCACGTTACTCGACGATGCATAAAAGCATCCCTGATAGTAAGTGAAGCGGAGTTCGACCGTCCGTCGCTCGCCGGTTTTACGGCCGATCGTGGTCAAGTCCGCGACCACTGATGATCCATCTTGAAGATTCATGGAGCCGACTATACGGCACGCAGTAGCTGGGAGACAAGCTGTGGCGGCTTTTCGGACAGGCCCGCAATCGGAGAGTTTGTTCCTCGGTCCCACAATCCATAAATAACGCAAGATTGGCTCATTTTAGGCCAGCTTTAAATTGATGGAAGCGGTCATCTGTGTTACACTTTTTAGCGCTAGAAACCCATCAGTAATCTAAGAAATCATCGCAATTACAAACTCTTATGAACCAATCGTCAACTCCTTTAGTGGCCGGTACAATCGCTTATTTTTCAATGGACGTGGCCATTGACTCCGATATCCCCACCTATAGCGGTGGACTGGGTATATTAGCTGGCGACATGCTCCATTCAGCGGCAGATCTTGGGCTGCCCATGGTGGCGGTTACCTTGCTTCACCGCAAGGGCTATTTCGACCAAAGGCTTGATGCTCGAGGCAATCAGCTAGAGAGCCCGTCCAAATGGTCGCCGGAAAATCGTCTTGAGTCTTTGCCGCAGCGTGTATCGATAGGAATCGAAGAACGAAATGTGAGTGTGCGCGCTTGGAGGTATCTCTTTCGCGGCATAACCGGACACACGGTACCTTTATATCTTCTCGATACAGATCTGGATGACAACGATCCACGAGATCGCGTTCTCACCGATCATCTTTATGGGGGCGATGAACATTATCGTTTGTGTCAAGAGACAATTCTAGGGTTTGGTGGCTTGGCTGCACTGCGCGCGCTTGGATATACAAACGTGCGTGTTTTCCACATGAATGAGGGGCACTCCGCGTTCATCACGGTAGCTTTATTGGAGGAGCGGGCAGGCGCGCATCTCAGGCAAAGTGTGTCAGAAACAGAGATAAAAGCGGTGCGGCAGCACTGCGTTTTTACAACTCACACGCCTGTCCCGGCGGGTCACGACCGGTTCCATGCCGACCTGATTCGCCAAGTACTAGGCGAGCGCTGTTTGAAGATACTCGGACAACTGGCGGTGATGAACGGTGACCTCAATATGACCGAACTGGCACTTCGGCTCTCCCGCTATGCCAATGGCGTGTCTTGGCGTCACGGACAGGTTTCGCGAGGTATGTTCCCGGAATACAACATCGACGCCATCACCAACGGTGTACACGCTGGCGCGTGGGCCTCGGCGCCGTTTTGCGCGCTGTATGATCGCGTGATACCAGAATGGCGCCGCGATAACTGCTACCTGCGGTACGCGATCGGAATCCCGCTGCACGAAGTCCGTCAAGCCCACGCGCAGGCGAAAAAAGAGCTGCTCCAGCAAGTGCGCTGGCTCACGGGTGTTCAGCTCGATGAGTCCATTTTCACCCTGGGCTTTGCCCGTCGCGCCACGGCCTACAAACGAGCTGATCTGCTTTTCACGGAGGTGGAACGGTTAAAGCAGATAGCGCGCGAAGGGGGTCCGTTACAGTTGATCTACGCCGGCAAGGCCCACCCACGAGACGAAGGCGGCAAAGCGATTATTCGGAGGATCTTCGAAGCAGCATCAGCATTGGCGAACGATGTTCGAGTTATTTACCTGGAAAATTACGATATGGCGTTAGGAAAGCTAATTTGTTCCGGGGTCGACGTCTGGCTTAATACGCCGCTTAGACCCCAGGAAGCTTCGGGAACCAGTGGTATGAAGGCCGCGCTGAACGGGGTGCCGAGCTTTAGTGTTCTGGATGGTTGGTGGATCGAGGGCCACATCGAGGGTGTAACCGGCTGGTCCATCGGTGAGCCGAACGGACGGGATAACGATTCGGAGACTGAAGTTCAATCCTTATATGACAAACTCGAGCGTACAATTCTCCCGCTCTTTTACAAAGACACCGACAGGTTTGCCGAGGTCATGCGGTCCGCTATTGCGCTCAATGGCTCGTTCTTTAATACCCAACGTATGGTCTTTCAGTATCTGAGAAATGCTTATGCTCTCGGCTCTGGTTCCGGGGCACCGCTACCGTAACTGAGACTGTCCGTTCCCAATACCAAGCCCTCGGCTCATTGGATAGATCCTGCGACATGTGTTTGACGTTAGTGCTTATGTTCGCCCCGAAGTTTCCACTCCAGACCGTCGATAATGCACTCGACGCTCGCCTGAAGGATGTCCGCAGCTACGCCCACAGTCCCCCAACGGTCGGCGCCATCTGAAAAAATTGCCAGAACTCTAACCAACGCACCGGCTCCTTTGTCTTCGTCATCACCAATGACTCCGTGATGAAGCAATCGAACGTCGAATTCCTCCAACCTGACTTCAGAAAGCTGCGGGTAATGTTTCTCGAGGATTTTTCTCATGGCGTTGTCGACGGCTTGGACGGGCCCTCGACCATTAGCGGCTACAAGCTCTTCCTCCCCAAAAATCTCGATCAAAACCGTGGCTTCGGTGACGCTGCGCGACGTTTCGGGAGCCTGGAAATCAACCTGGTCGTCGATCTTACAACGGAGCACGCGAAAGGGCTTTAAGTAATCATCGCGCCGGCGAATCGACATGAGCTCAAACGATGCCCATGCGCCGTCAAGTCGGAAAAAATCCTCTTTCAGGTCCTTGGCCATGATTTCCTCCGGATTAGCGAAGTAGGAACCACTGGAGAATGCTGCGCTATTATAGCTTCCGTGTAGAAAATGGCTAGAGTGAAAAGCCCGGGCGAATACGCGATGTCGCCCGTTGCCCCGAGGGCGAAAATCTTCCCAAAAAAACCCAACTTTGGTATCATGAAACCCATGATGGATAAACCCGCACCAGATGGCAAATTACATGGTTTTTTTCACGATGTCCTTCGCCAGAGCTTCGGTCAATTAGGCATATACGACTCGACTGTGACGCGCTATATGGCGGACGTTCTGACCGATTTTGCCAAGAGCGAAAACCTTTATCGAATCCGCTCGCGAAAGGGCAAACGCATGGAGAGCGTGGTTGAAATTCTTTCGGAGCAACCATCAGCGCCAACCGACGAAACTCAACTCCTAAAGGAAAGGTCCTTACGCAAATACCTCGGGGACTACGCGCTTTTCATGAGCGGGATTTTTCGCAGTTACGTAGAGGGGAGGGGGTTCCTCCATTATTACATTGAAGAAGGCAGCCGTTCGTACTGGACGGTATCCGAGCTCGATGTGTCACTTTACCGCACTGGCTTTATTCTCTTTCAGGAACTTTCAAAGAAGTTTGAATACTATTCTGGCGCCCTGGATTACACCCGCAAGGCCTATTTCGCGGTGGAGCCCGGTGAGGATCCCTTTGCCGGATTTCTGCGTCAGGTCGAGGGCTGGATGAAAGTCAATCTGACGGAAAATTAGCAGTCCATGCGACCCCAGTTTTTGTCCCTACGTTATTCCACTTTTTGGGCATGAAGTCGTTCCTCATTACTCTTTGCCTCATCATTGTTTCAGCTGTACTGTTCGCCGGGTTTGTTTTTTCCTACATGTTTTTTTCTGTTTCTCCAAAGTCGGGGATTGTCGAAATTCGCGTCGAACAAGGAGAACCATTCTCGACAGTGGTCCGCAAGCTGCGTGACCAAAAGGTCGTCAGCAACGAAAGACTCTTCTTGTTGTGGGCGCGCTATTCGGGACTGGAGAAAAAAATTCACTGGGGACTCTATCGCTTTGAGCTGCCGCTGTCGCCGTCAGAAGTTCTCAACCGTATGGTGCTGGGCAAAGGAATCTTCCACCGTGTCACGATTCCCGAGGGGCTGACGGTCAAAGAAATCGCCGATTTGCTGGGCAAAATGGGTATTGTCCGAGAAGAGGAGTTCCTTACGGCCGCCCACGATCCTGAGCTACTTTCGTCTCTCGGCCTGCAAGACAAAGGCATTGAAGGTTATCTTTTTCCAAACACTTATAGTTTCATTCCAGAGACGCCGCCGCGAGAAATTATTTTGAAGATGGCAGATCAGTTTCGTAAAAGCGTAGAGCCGTTGGCGGGCGAGCGAAAAGCGGATAACGGTCTAACGCCACACGAGATCGTGATCCTGGCTTCAATCATTGAGAAAGAAACCGGCGTCGAAGCCGAGAGGCCATTGGTCTCAGCTGTATTTCATAACCGGCTCAAGCTTAAGATGCCGCTGCAAAGCGATCCCACCGTTATTTATGGTATCAAAGACTTTAACGGTAATTTAACTCGGAAAGATCTGTATGCCGAGAGTCCCTACAACACCTATCGGATTCCCGCTCTCCCTCCGGGGCCGATTTGTAATCCCGGCCTCTCATCACTACGAGCCGCACTGCACCCTGCTTCGGTGCCCTTTCTCTATTTCGTGTCGAAAAACGATGGCACCCACCATTTTTCGGATAGCCTGGAGGCCCACAGCCAGGCAGTCAAAGCCTATCAGCCGCGCAACGAAACCCCTCCATCGCGTCGCAAGCCCGCTACGCGCGACTAACGATGCATTTATGGCGTCTCACTAACATGCTATAGTTAGCCGGCATGAGGACGTCCACGGGTGCCCAGAGCCGAGAGTCGCCTGAACAGCGTGTCGGTCGGCTGGCTGCGCGGTTGCGGAATCACAAGCTGTGGGATTCTCTCCTGATTTTCTTGCCACCGTTGCTAGTTGCAACGTACCTTGCGGTATACCTCTACAACTTCGCCTGGATCGCACCGATGACGTTTTACTTACTCAGCGGCGCGATGCTTGGAGTAGGTTTGCTTGCGGTTGTGGTTCGCACCCGTCGTTTGATCCCTTCGGTGCCTGTAGCTGCCCGCCTGGTGGACGAAAAAACCGCAGCGAAAGACCGTTTCCTCACTCTAGCAACCATTGACGTCGCCCTTTGGCCTGGTGCCTTCGTGGAGCGTCTCCGCAGCGAGGCCGCCGCGTTCCTGGAACGGATTGATCTCCGCCAGGAGTTTCCGTACCGCATCAAACGCTCCTTTTACTGGTCATTCTTGTTTTCTCTTATCGCGGCCACCCTGTTTCATCTGTCCGTGCCGCTCACGGGATCAACGCGTCACCAGGCTCCGGCCTACGACACGCTTAGCGAGGTCGCGGCAAAAATAGCCAAGAGGCCGCCGTTATCTGCATTGGCTCATGAGCTCAGCACGCTCGCAATGAAACTCCAAGACCCGAAGCTAGCGGAGCAGGAGAAGCAGACGCTGATTCACAAAGTCCTTGAACAGGTGGAGACGCGGCAAAGAAAAGAACATGAGAAAGAAAGCCGAGCCCTTCTTAGTGAAGCTTCAAGCACGCTTCAGGGTCTGGAGCAGCAGTCCGCTCAAGGCCAACAAAAAGACACAGAGAAGGGCGACGGAGGTGCACAAAGCAAGCCCTCCCAGCAAGGACAAGGCGAGGGAAAACAGGGTCAGGACGGCGGCGATAGCAGAGGCGAGCTAAACGCCGAACGAAGCAAAGATAGGCAACAGGGGCAAAACACCCAGAACGGCCCTCAGGAACAAGGCAAAGAGAAAAACCAGCAGAGCCAAGGCGACCGCAAAGATAATAAACCGGACCCCAGCAACAAGTCTGATAAAGACACCGGCAAAGAGCTCACAGGAAAGACACCCGGCGGCGCTCAGGAGAGACTCGGCAGGAGTCGGTCCGAGGAAATTCCGCAGAGCACGCCTCCGGCGGAGCGCTTCTACAAGCCAGGGGAGGAAGGTAAGGAGGGAGTGAAAGGGGCCCGTTATGTAACCGTGCAATTGCCGGAGGAATTGGCCGCAGATACCAAGGGCGAAGGGGGTAGCAGTAAACCGTCTAAGGAAACCCGGGTCTTTCCGAAAACACCGGTGAGCAATGCTCCGTTGCCCGCCCACGTGCCGGAGGCCCCGATGGAAAAACAACAACTGCCCCTGGAGTACCGCGGCATTATTCGTTGAGCCAGAAAGGGAGCCTAATGGAGCCGGAGAAATTTCAGCAAGTCTTCAGACGGTTGGAGGCCGAGGTACGCAAAGTTATCGTCGGTCACGATGATGTCATTAGGCAAGTGTTGATTGCCTTTTTTGCCGGCGGACACGTCTTGCTAGAGGGGGTGCCGGGTTTGGGCAAGACCCTGCTGGTAAAATCTTTGAGTCACGTCCTCGGCGTTTCCTTCAAACGCATTCAATTCACGCCGGATCTGATGCCCTCCGACATCGTCGGCACAGAAGTTTTGACCGAAGCCAATGGCCGCCGCGAGTTTCAATTCAAAAAGGGGCCGATATTTGCCCATGTCGTCCTCGCGGATGAGATCAACCGTGCAACGCCAAAGACCCAATCTGCCGTCTTGGAGGCGATGGAAGAAAAACAAGTGACGGTCTTCGGCGAATCCCACGCCTTGGCGTCCCCGTTTATCGTTCTGGCCACGCAAAATCCGATCGAGCTTGAGGGAACCTATCCGCTCCCCGAGGCGCAGCTGGATCGATTTTTCTTCAAGCTCATGGTTGCACCGCCATCGCCAGTAGAACTGAGAGAGATCCTCAAGCGGACTACTGGCGCGGAGACCGGGGACGCAGGAAAGGTCCTCCCGGATGATGGCGGGAAACTGATTGGTCAAATGCAACAACTGCTGCGTCAGGTGTTGATCGCTCCACCCATTGAGGATTATGTCGTTCGCATCGTGCATGCCACGCAACCCAATCTAATGAATGGCAACGGCGCCACCTCACCAGTCAAACAATATCTGCGTTTTGGTTCCAGCCCGCGCGGCGCCCAAGCCGTTATTTTAGGGGCCAAAGGCAATGCGCTGGCCGACGGAAGAATCCATGTCAGCTATGAGGACGTCGCGAAGGTGATTTATCCGGCACTGCGCCATCGCATCATCCTCAATTTCCAGGCGGAAGCAGAAAATGTCAGCACAGATGAGATTCTCGCCGAGGTCGTGAAGCAGGTCCCGCGCGCCGCCTAGGATAGGCTCTTTCTCTGTCGGATTTGCCTTCCTGGATCAAATTTCCTCCTCCGGCGGCTTTACTTTTCGAAAGACCGCGAAGATCCAGAGATCGTAAATAATCTTCAGCCCGCCTGCCAGCAAAAACGGGAATCCCAGGGACGGAACCGTTAGAATTGGCCCGGTAAAGAGCGGCGCGATGGCCGCGCCGGCGTTGCGAGCGACTGAGAGGATCCCAGCGGAAGCTGCTCGCTCGTCAGGATCGACGACGGCCATCGTATACGACTGGCGCGTGGGTACGTCGAGCTGAGAGAGCAGGTTACGAATGAGCAACACTACGACAGCCAGCTCAAGATTGGGCATCAACGGCACCAGGAGGAGCAAGACATTTGACGGTAAGTGCGTAAACACCATAGTGTTCAGCAATCCAAAACGCCGGGCTATCGCGGGCGCAGCGACGAAGGAGAGGGCGGCGAGAAGATTCGTGCCGAAGAAAATTCCGCCCAAAGTGTTCAGATCGGTTTCATAGCGGAGATAGAACCAATAGGCGACGATGCTTTGCACGATAAAACCACCCGCGAAGGCATCCAACGCGAAAAGCCCCGCCAGCTTCGCCACGACCTTACGGGATCGTTGTACCCCGATTGATCGTTTCTGCGAATCTGTCTTACGCTTCCTCTCGATGGCCGGTGATAGGAAGCCGAATACAACCATCAGCACAACGGCACAAATAACGTAACCCCAGACCAGAACCCGGTAACCAGTAGTTTCCGGAATTGAAAACAGTGACGGCAACCCGACGGCTAAGGCCCCCATCGCGCCAAAAAGCGATCCGATGAGATTGTATGCAGAGAATACAGTTGTCCGGTGTTGATCTTGACTTGTCTCCGGAAGAATCGCCTGTTCGATGGATAGAAACGGGCCCACTTCCTTTCCGGAAGGACTTATGGTGCCAAAGATCGCAGCCAAGGCCAGCAACCACGGATCGTTACTGACAGCAAAAACCCAACCTGCAGTCGCCATCAGTACGGCGCCCAAAATCAGCAATGTTTTTCGACCAAAACTGTCGGCCACCGTTGTAATGATAATCGTCATCACGCCGCCGCCGGCGAGCGCGGCAGCGAATATCCAACCAATGGCCGTTGTCGTGAGTCCGATAGCGTCGAGATAGAGGCCGAGAACAACGGACAGAAACCCGTAGGCGAACGAGCGCACACCGCAGGTGGCGAAGAGTAGCCAACCATCGCGGGATAAGGGCAGTCGCATGGAACGACGTGCGGTGATTCAAGTCATCTCGAGCCGGCACTGCTGATGGAGTTCAGACGGCCACCATCCACCGGCAGAATGGTATTGGTGATATAGCTTGCTTTGTCCGAGGCCAGAAAAACCGCGGCTTCGGCAACTTCTTCGGGTTGCCCGATGCGGCGCAAAGGAATCATGTCATATTCAAGCTTGCGGTTGCCCATCTCCTTTTGTCCCATCGGAGTGCCAACGATACCGGAGATAATGCCATTCACTCTAATGTTGTAAGGCGCGAGATCAGCCGCGGCTTGACGAGTAAGCGAATTGATCGCGCCTTTGGACACTGAATAAGCCGCGCCGCCGGGGCTCGACCTCTCGCCGGAACCAGCGGAGATATTGATAATAGCTCCGCACCCTTGTTCTCTCATCATCTTGCCGGCGTGTTGAATGCAGAGAAAATAACCGGTCAAATTAATGGTCATGATCCTGTTCCACTCATCAAGGGATACGTCCAGTACGCCACCGCTGGTGGAGTGGGCCACGCTATTAACTAAGATATCCAAACGCCCATGTTGTTTGCGGATATGATCGAACATCGCCGCTACTTGTTCACGGCTCACGACGTCAGCGGCAAAATAGTCGCCGCCCATCTCGCCTGCAATTTTCCTGGCGTCTTCTTCGTGGCGCGAATTCACGATAACCTTCCCGCCCTCTCGAGCGAGAGCACGCGCAATACCCAACCCAATGTTGTGAGTTGATCCTGTAACTAGCGCAACTTTGTCCTTCAGCAGCATAGAGTATTCCTCTCCAAGAAGCGCAATTTCAAACCTTCCTCAACCCGGATTCTGCAGTTCAATTGTATGACTTGTGCTGGGCGAGGCGTGAGCCTGGAGCAGCGAACGCATTGACCCGTAATGTTTCAAAGTGTTTTTGGCACTTCGTTCGCAACGCTTGAGGACGCCGCTCATCGCACCGATGTCCGCAACTGCGCTCGGAGGCACAGGCCTGTTGCGTTCGCTGCGAAAGGCTTGCGCCTTGCCCTGTGCTTCGCCTTCAACTGCGGAATCCGGTGCTCGAAGAAAACCAAAAACAATACCCGCACGCGAAATTAAGAGTCCCCTTGTACTAATAAGGATACGTGCCAGAAAAAAGTCCCCCGGTCCAAAAAAAGAGCTTGGGCTACCCATTGGCCCATCCCAGGACTACAGGACGCGCGGTTGTCAGGCGCCGGGCGTTTCGCTGGCCTGGAGCAGGTAAGCCTGAATAAACTGATCGATGTCGCCATCGAGAACGGCATCGGCGTTTCCCACCTCGACTCCGGTGCGGTGATCTTTGACCATACGGTAGGGATGGAGCACATAGGAGCGAATCTGGCTGCCCCAGGCGATTTCTTTCTTGGTTTTGTGGTAGGTCTCCATCTTTTCTTTTTGTTTCTCGATCTCGAGTTCATACAAACGCGACCGGAGGATCTTCATGGCCATCGCCCGATTCTTATGCTGTGACCTTTCATTTTGGCATGCCACTACAATTCCCGTCGGCAGGTGTGTGATGCGAACCGCAGAATCGGTCTTGTTCACGTGCTGCCCGCCGGCGCCACTGGACCGGTAAGTATCCACCCGCAGGTCCGCCTCATTGATTTCTACCTTTATCGTGTCGTCAACTTCCGGATAGACAAAGACCGAAGCAAAGGAAGTGTGCCTTCTGGAATTAGCGTCAAAGGGCGAGATCCGCACTAGCCGATGGATGCCCGCTTCTGCCTTTAGATAGCCATAGGCGTAGTCGCCTTCTACCGTGAAAGTAACGCTCTTGACGCCGGCTTCTTCGCCCGGCTGATATTCGAGGATCTCTTTCCGGTAGCCGTGGCGGTCCGCCCAGCGGAGGTACAAGCGCAGCAAAATTTCCGCCCAGTCTTGCGCTTCGGTTCCACCGGCGCCTGGATGAAGGGTTACAATCGCATTTCGTCGGTCATCCGGCTCTCCAAGGAGTTGCGTAAGTTCGGTCTGAGCCATCCCCTGTGCGACCTCGGTGACCTTCGCGGCAGCTTCGCTGAGCGCCTCTTCGCTCTTCTCATCTCTCGCCACATTGAGAAAGAATCGCGCTTCTTCTAGAGCCGACCGATATTTTTCCCAGGAATCTATGACGTCTTTTAGAGAGGCCTGCTCTTTGAGAATGCCTTGGGCCTTTTCGCTGTCGTTCCAAAAATCAGGCTGGGAAGTGACTTTGTTTAGCTCCTCGACCCGCTTCTGTTTCCCGTCGAGGTCAAAGACGCCTCCGCAAGAGTTCGAGTCGCTCTTCGAGGTGGGTAAGTTGCTCTTTGGTTTCTTCTAACATCTTGTTATCAGTCCTATGAGTTTGGCTTGGAAATCTATTATAGCTTTAATAATCCCCGGTCACAAAGCGTGCGATAGATCTTCTTCTCTATACGCTCCATGATCCGAGCGTCCTTCGACGAGCGCTCATGGTCATATCCAAGCAGATGCACGATGCCGTGAATCAATAGCGTCACGAGTTCCTCGTTCAATGTTCGCCGTCTTTCTTTGGATTGTGCTTTAGCCGCTTCTACCGAGATAACGACGTCCCCTAAAATCGGCGCGCCCTCGGGCAACTGGTCCCCGGCAGGAAATGACAGCACATCCGTGGGATAATCTTTTTTACGAAACTTAGCGTTTAGTTTTCGGATCTCCGCATTGCCGACTAATACCAGACATAACTCGGCTTGATCTTGTTCGACGATCTCTAATACTTTCTGAGCGATTTTCTTCAGCTTGCGACCAGGAAACTTCTTGCCGTCATCCCTGCAGATGATTTCAACAGGCATCGCGAGAGTCTAACTTTTCCTTGCCGATCTTGCGAACGGTAGAATAGCGAAGAGCTTTAAACCCGTGGAATTGCCTAACGGACGTTAAAGATCTGCTGGTACGAAGCAATCAATTCATTGAGATTGGCGCCAATGGAGGCTGGGTTTACAAAAACGAAATCTTTTTTATAAAGCTCTTGATGGCGTGGAATCTGCTTTACACCCTTTCGCAAGGTTAACCGCGGAATCTGCTGCGCCATCAACGACTGCGCCTCCTCCGACAAGATCCAATCAATGAACAAGATCGATTCATGCGGATAGGACGCCCGACGCATTAGAGTCAACGAGTTTGGCTCGGCGGGGTAGGGATCCAGACAACGATAGTCGATCGGCGCCCCTTTTTCCTTGTACTCAGTGGCGCGCCGGCCCCGCGTGGCGATGGTGATAGCCGACTCGCCGGCGAGCATGAGCTGCAACCGCATGATGCTGCTGGAACCGGGTATATGCAATTGCTGTTTGGCCAGAGCCCTCATGTACTCCAGCCCTTTCGCTTTACCCATTCCATCGAGCATCACAGAAAACCAGGCGTACTCGTCACTACCCAAGTTCATCTTGCCTTGCCACTTGGGCAGGAGCAGATCTTGATAGCTCTGGGGCGCCTCATCCGGTGGCGCCAGTTTGGTGTTGAATGCCAGCACGATGGGGGTGACCTCGAAGGACGACCAGAAACCCTCCGGCTCATACGAACCCGTCGGAAAGGCCTTGAGTTCAGGAGACAAGTAGGGAGCCGAATGACCTTTTTGTTTCAACTCCCACATCTCTACCGGCGCCGATCCTACCACGTCCACCGCGAAGAGTCCGGCCCTCGCTTCCGTGTCAATCTTAGTAAGGACGCTTGACTGCGACAATCGGTTAGCTCTCACTTTGACGTAAGGAACAGTTTTCTCGAAAGCACTGACAATTTTTGGAAAGTCAGTCAGGCTCATCGAGGTGTACCAAACCACCTCACCTTCCTTGCGTGCGTTTTTCTCTATTACGGTTTTCCTTTGCTGGAGAGGTAAGTTGCGGAGATTCTTCAGGGTATCATCAATCGTTGCAGCGGCCGACGCCGTAATAATACCGAAAGCGACAAAGGTGCTCGTTAACAGCAAACGCAGCGCGCCAAGACGGTAGGCCTTATTTCTCATATCTTTTCTGAGCTTGCCTCGTAATACTTCCGCACAGTCGGTCAAGGCAAACCTGCGAGGAAAGGCGGATTTAATTGACTTGGTCAAGTTGATTTGCTAGTAAACTGAAAAGTCGACATTTATCGCTCGCTTCCTCCTCGTTAAGACCCAGGAGGCGCACGACGTCAAAGTCGAGATAATTTCTTAGGAGGAATGAGAGATGACCTATATCATTGCAGAGCCCTGCATAGGCGTGAAGGATACTGCTTGTGTCGATGTCTGTCCCGTCGATTGCATCCATCCGACCAAAAACGAGACCGAAGAGTTCGAGAAAGAAAACAAGCTCTATATCGACCCCGACGAGTGCATCGACTGCGGGGCTTGCGAGCCCGTCTGCCCTGTCGAAGCGATCTTTGAAGAGGCGGCGACTCCGGAGAAGTGGAAGAACTTTATTCAAGTGGACGCCGATTGGTACAAAAAAAAGAAAGGCTGAATCTCGTCTTCCTCGTTGTGTGAATTTGCTCGAAGGGCTGAGGAGATTCCCTCAGCCCTTCTTTTTTTTCAAAGGAGCAGCGCCTATGGTTTTAGTTCTCAAAAACGAGCAGATGAAAGACCTCCTGCCCATGGCGGAAGAAATCGATGCCATCGAACAGGCCTTTCGCGAGCTCGGCCAGGGGGTCGCCATGAATGCGCCACGCGCCAGGTTGAGAACGCCATGGAAAGAAGAGGGTGGACAATACTATTTCAACAACATCATGGGGCTGGTTCCAGGGGTCAAATCGATGGCGTTACGCATTGACTCCAGCTTCTCCAAAGAAGTCCAGGTGGCCGGTAGCAAGCGGCGTGTTTATCCGGGTGATTATATTGGTCTCGTCATGTTGTTCGACATGGACACCTGTGAGATTTTGGCGCTCATGGACGATCATCACATTTCCAGCTTGCGAGTCGGCGCCACCAGCGCTGTCGCGAGCAAATATCTCGCCCGCAGAGATGCCAGAGTTCTTGGACTTCTCGGTTCCGGTGAACAGGCGCGCACCCAAGTGACAGCCCATTTATCTGTGCGTCCGCTCACTAAGGTTAAAGTATACAGTCCGACAAAAGAGAATCGGGAGAAATTTGCCAGAGAAATGAGCCAGGAAACCGGCGTTGAAGTCATACCCGTGGCCTCGGCGGAAGAAGCGGTTCGCGGCTGCGATATCGTCAGTGCCGCCACAAACACCGTCGATCCGGTCGTACAAGGCCGTTGGCTCGAAGCCGGAATGCACGTCACCAGTCTGGTTGGTGGCGATGGCTTTTTGCCGAGAAAGGAGCTCGACGACGAAGCGATCAAGCAAGCCAACCTTATTGTCGTCGGTTACAAGCCGCAAATTTTTCTCGATAAACAGGCGGAGTTTCATGACCGGCTCGAGCGCGGCATCGTCAAAGCCGAAGACTTGCACGAGCTCGGAGAGCTCGTGAATGGTAAATGCCGCGGCCGTAAGGACGAGCAAGAAATCACCTTTTTCAAGAATAATACCGGCATGGGAATTCAATTTGCCGCCACGGCGCGAAAAATGTACGAGAAAGCCAAGGAGAAAGGGGTCGGCACAGAGCTTCCCCTGGACTTATTCATGACCCGGCGGGGTGACAAAGCCTATTCGCCTTGATTCGGGGTTTGCGGCTTCGGTACGACCATAATATTGTTTAAACTCACGAACTTATGAGATCACCCTTGCGATTGACGTCTCTGTTGTGGCTAGTGTTCGCCTCCGCCACTCTCGCGGCTGAATCAGCGGTCATTGAAAACGCGAAAAAGGAAGGTGCCTTGGTCTTTTACACGACCATGGACATTCAGAATAGCAAGCCACTCCTCGATGCCTTCCTGAAAAAATATCCCTTCATCAAAGGCGATCTCGTGCGTCTGGGAGGCACCTCGATGGTGAGCCGCATCATGACTGAAGCCCAGGCCGGTGCAAACCGGTTCGACGTCGCCGTCGGTATTTCCCCGTCTTACACGCCGATGCGAGAGCGTAATCTGATCACGCCTTATTTGTCGCCGGAGTTTCCCAATCTGTACGATGATCTTTACGATGCCAAAGGTTACTGGACGACGGTTTATCTCAACACCCTGGTGCTGGGTTACAACACCAAAATTATTCCCCGTAACGATCTGCCGAAGACCTACGGGGACCTGCTCAAACCGCAATTCAAACAAAAATTCATAATCGACATTGAAAATCACGATGTCTTCGTCGCGCTGTCGCAGGAGTGGGGACAGGAAAAAGCGGTGAATTATTTTAAGGGAATCGCCACGCAAGAACCGGTATTTTTGCGCGGCAATACCAATCGGGCCAATTTCGTCAGTGTCGGCGAACGGTCGATGACATTTGTTTACGCCCAGGTCATCGAACGGATGAAACAAACCGGTGCGCCAGTGGATTGGATTCCATTGGAACCGGTGGCGGTCGAGCTGAATATCGCGATGCTCTCTGCCAAAGCGGCGCATCCCAACGCTGCCAAGCTATATGTTGACTACCTGATCTCCAAAGAAGGCCAAGAATTTCTTAAGACCTTTCGTCGTATCGGCCCACGCAAAGATGTCAAACCCGATCCGCCGAAACTTTTCGAAGGTTTTCGTCGCCGCGTCGTGCCGCCGGATGCTTACAAAGACCTACGCGACCTCACGAAGCTCCACAATGATGCCTTAGGCATTCGCTAGACCAAAGGAGGTTTTGTTATGAGAGAATGGGAAGCCTATATTCCGGAAGAAGAGCGAAACATTTATGAGAAAGCCGGTTACAAAGGGAAAGACCAATTCGGCCGCAATCCGGCGCTCTTGATCATCGACGTCATCACCGGCTTTACCGGTACGAGGGCGATGCCGGTTATGGAAGCCATCGATGAATTTCCCACCAGCTGCGGCCAGGTCGCTTGGGACGCTCTGCCAAAGATCCAGCAACTACTGGGCGCCTGTCGTGACGCTGAGATTCCGGTGATCTACTCTACCAGTGACCCCGACTTCAAAGCCGCCTTCGGCAATGCCACCAAGCGCGGCGTCGATGCCACCGACTTCGAGAAGCTGGCGACTCAATTTCCCGAGATGATCAAGCCCCGTGAGGGCGAGTTCGTTGTTCGTAAAGCGCGCGCCAGCGCGTTCTTCGGCACGCACCTGATTACTTACCTGGTGCGCAAGAAGATAGACTGCCTGTTGATTACCGGCACGAGCACATGCGGTTGCGTGCGCGGCACGGTCCTCGACGGCTATTCCTTTGGTTATCCGGTCTTCTTGGTTGAAGAGTGCGTCTTCGACCGCTCGCGGACCTCGCACTTGGTTAATCTCTTCGAGATGAACGCCAAGTATGCGACCGTGATCCAACTGTCAGAAGCACTGAACTATGTGCAACAGCTGAAACGACTCGAAGGCAGAAAAGCGATCGGAGCCTAGTGCGTCAATCAGGTAAGCGAGCAAAAGCGTGACCCATGTCTTTGGTCGTTTCCACTGAAGCTAGACCCAGCTTCGGAGATCCGCATCTTCATAGCCCATCAACGAACGGAGGTCGATATGACAACTGAAGCGCCTTTTTCCGAAAAAGAATATCAGGATCGCTACCGGCGGGCGCAGGCGCTCATGGAACGCGACGGGCTCGACGCGTTGGTCGTTTCTGAAAAAAACAACTACTGGTACTTCGCCGGTCTCATCAGTTACCAGTTGGACCATATCCAGCGGCCGCAGATCTGCTTTTTGCCGAAAAGTGGAAAACCCGCCTTGCTCGTCTATGGCAACGATAAAGCCAAAGCCAAGGCGCTTCCCTGGATCGGCCATGTCCGCGCCTATACGGATGTGCCCTTTCCGCAAGAAATGATCGCCGACTCACTAAAAGAAATGGGCCTGGCTGAAGCAAAGCTCGGGTTCGAGTTGGGCGATGACCAGCGGCTCGGTTTCCCGGTTAACTATCTTTCCCGTCTCACCGAAGCCTTGCCCAAGGCGGAAATCAAAGACGGCACCGCCGCGCTCACCGAAATGCGACTGATCAAAAGCCCGCAGGAGATCGAGTTCATGCGCAAGGCCTGTGAAATCTCGATCAGGGCCTACGATCGCTGTCTGCCGCAATTGCGACCCGGTATGACCCGTCGCGAAATTGCCGACAGACTGTTCATCTCCATGATCGAGGAGGGAGCGCATCCGCGTCATCCTGGTTTTCTGATGCTGAACTCCTCGACGCGCTACGACGATCGACCTTATAACAAAGGCGATCGTATGATCGCCGACTTTGGTGCTTGTTACGAAGGATACTACGGTGATATCACACGGATGGCGATTTTCGGCGAGCCGACAGCCGATCATAAAAAAGATCACGAGACCGCCTGCGATGTAATTCAGCTTTGCTTCGAGTCCATGCAGCCGGGCACCCCCATCTCCGAGCTTTCCCGGGTTGCCAATCGCGAGCTGGTCAAGCGTGGTTACCAAGCCGTCGACAGCCCCAAACGCATCGGTCATGGCATCGGTATGTCCCGAGCGGAACCGCCGTCATTAAACGAAGTTGAAACCGAGTTGCATCGTTCAGGAATGATTCTGGCTTTGGAGCCGAAGGTGAGATCGGAAAAGAGCGCTGTGCATCTCGAAGAAGACGTGCTCATCACGGACAAAGGACCCGAATTTTTGACGACCGGTTGCCGAGATCTGCGCGTTATCCAATGAGCATGGCACTCAAAGGGATCCTCTATCTTTCAAACCAGGACGTGAAGAAGGTCCTGGATCTCGGTCGCGCCATCGAAATCACCGAGCAGGCGCTGCGCGATCACAGTGAAGGCCACGTCATCTGGTCGACACCGGAGGATTTAGCAATCAAGCCGGAACAGGGCTGGCAATCCTGGGTAACCGGCTGCGCCTTGACGACCCAGCCGGTCGCCGGTTTTCGCATTCGCTCCATCAAGGCGGCCGGTGGCAGCCGCGATCCGTCGCGCCCCCCCGAGGGACCGCGCCGGATTCTGATTCTTAGCAACCGGGAAGGTGGCGAAATCTGCGCGATCATGGACGAGGACTGGTGCCACGCCGTGCGCACAGCGGCCGCCGCCACAGTCGCCTGCCGTTTGCTCGCGCGCAGAGGCGCCGCGACCATGACAATGCTCGGCGCCGGCGACACGGCACGTGCGGCCGTCCCCGTGATGGCAAAGGCCTTTTCGCTGAAAGAAATCCGTGTGACCTCGCGCACCCCAGAGTCACGTCAGAATTACGCCAGAGAGATTAGCAAGGAGTATGACCTGCCCATCCGGCCAATGGAATCCACCGAGGAAGCATTAGAAGGCGCAGATCTAGTCGTCTCGGCGACCACGACGTCAACACCCTTTGTAAAGGACAGTTGGCTTACGGAGGGGGTCACCGTTTACTCCATCGGCAAGCACCAGGAGCTGGAAAGCGACATCTACAAGAAAGCCGACAAGTTCGTCGTCGATAGCTGGGAACATTGCAAGAACAAGTCTGATCTGCAGCGTATGTTGAAAGAAAAGTTCCTGAGCGAAAAGGATTTATACGCCGAGTTGCCCGAGGTTTTGTCCGGAAAAAAAGCCGGCCGACAATCGGATCGCGAGCGGATCTTCATCCGCGCCATCGGCTTAGTCAATCAGGACATCGCCATGGCCGACCACATCTACCGCGACGCGTTAGAGAAAAGTATCGGAACGCGGCTACCGTATTGATCTGATCCCGAGTGAAAATCGCACCTCTGATTCAGTCTTTGTTTATGGTATCTCGTATCCAGCCCGATGGTGGTGTGTCGGCTCAGGAGATCCGATAGTTTATCGCGAGCTACTGCCAGCTTTCTCTCTCCTGAGCGAGATAGCCGGGACCGAAGAGCCCCTTGCCCATGCCAGCAATGGCCTTGGAGTACTTTTTCGGCTTGCGCAACAAAATTACCATGTCCCCCCGCGGAACAACAAGCAGCCTGTCGCCCGCCTTTACACCAAGCGCATCCCGAATCTCACGCGGGATGACGATCTGATTTTTGGTCGAAAGTTTGACGTCGCGCATACTACCTCCTAGATTTACTTTTTAGACAAGTAAAGCACAAAGCAAGGTTAACCGACACCGAGCCGTAACCTGTCTACCCTATGATATGAACTAGGCTCCCCTGCCTCTGCTCCGCCATGCGCGTCGTTGGGTGTAGCAAATTTGATTCACCAGCGAATTAAAATTGCTACACCTCCCGTCTTCCAGGCGATGTCGGAGTCGATTCCCATCCCAAAAATCTGTCGTCATTACAACACATTCCTGTGCATCCTGCTTCTGACAACCTTGGCCTATCCATTGCTGAATGAACGGGCGGGCTACGATTTGAACTTCTTGAACGGCTTGAACTACTTGAACTATTAGCCTGAATTTTTCACCGATAGAGAAGATAAAGGCCGCACTTCGTGGCATAAAGGTTGTGTCAGCAAACGGTTACGCCAAGGGAGAAGAGCGGCCTTATGGGAACAGAGTGTACAACAGAACAAATGGAATTTCAGCAACTGGGGCGGCGCCGAGTGATCGGGAGATTTGACGGGGGCAAGATCAGCTCGGACGCAGGAGGTTTGTTACTGCGCGAGGTGGAGAGTCGGTTTCAAATATTGAAGCGGCTAGCGAGAGAGTGTTTTCGAGACTATCGCGACAAGGATCGGATCGAGCACACGGTGGGGTCGCTGATTCGTCAGCGAGTTTACGGGATTGCGCTGGGCTACGAAGATCTCAACGACCATGACCGTTTACGCTACGATGTGATGATGGGGCTGCTTAGTGAGAAGCGCGATCCGAGTGGAAAGGATCGAGTAAAGGAGCAAGACCAAGGCAAGGCGATAGCAGGCAAGAGCACTCTCAATCGACTGGAGTTAACCCCCGAAGATGCCAACGAGAGGAGCCGCTACAAGAAGATTGTGGCCGACGGTGGAAAAATCGACGAGCTGATGATCACTCTGTTTATCGAATCCTATCCGAGTCAACCGTCGGAGGTGGTGCTCGACGTGGATGCCACCGATGATCCGCTGCATGGTAATCAGGAGGGGAAGTATTTCCACGGTTATTACAGCGAGTATTGCTATTTGCCGTTGTATATCTTCAGTGGCGAGCACTTGCTGTGTGCGCGATTGCGCCCGGCCAATGAGGATCCGGCCAGTGGAGTGCGCCAAGAGCTGGAGCGGATAGTTAAAAAGCTTAAGCAGGCGTGGCCCACGGTACGGATCATTTTACGCGGGGACTCAGGGTTTTGTCGGGAAGAGATCATGAGCTATTGCGAAGGGGAAAGCCAGCTCGACTATGTGTTCGGATTGGCCAAGAATAGTCGTCTGATCGAAGCGATCGGGGGTGAGATGGCCGAGGCCCGACAGATCTATCAATCGACGCAAAAGTCGGCGCGGGTGTTTAAGGACTTTCGCTATCGAACCCGCAAGAGTTGGTCCAGGCAACGACGTGTCGTGGGAAAGGCCGAGTACTTGGCCAAAGGAGAAAACCCCCGGTTTATCGTCACCTCGATTGCCATCGAGGAGAAACCAGCACGGGAGTTGTACGAGGACTTCTACTGTGCCCGTGGAGATATGGAGAATCGGATCAAAGAACAGCAACTGGGTTTGTTTGCCGATCGGACCTCCACGTCGTGGATGCGCTCCAATCAGCTTAGGCTCTACTTCTCATCGTTCGCTTATATCTTGATGCACACGCTACGTCGGTTGGGGTTAGAAGGGACCGAGTTGGCCAAAGCCCAGTGCGATACGATTCGGCTTAAATTGTTCAAGATCGGCGCTCAGATCCAAGTCACTGTGCGCAAAGTATGGATCTCGTTTTCCGAGAGCTATCCTTATCTCAAGCTTTTCCAACAGGTGTTGGCCCGGCTCCAACAAATTGCAGCCTGCGGTTAAGCCGCGCTTATCTGCGGGTTATCTGCCGAATCGGCAACGAGGGAATCGCTACGCCTGCGAATCGGGCATTGGCTCGTGCAAAGCCGAATCGCTGCAATCGGCGTCCAATTGCCTGTCTGTCGCCTTGACAATAATGCTGATCTCCCCAGATCATCGAGGTGAAAGTATTCTCTGCGCTTGCAGCCCTCGATATAATCCCATTGTGAGAAATGCGGGCTAGCGCCGTTATCGCCACAGCAAGACTACGCATCTCAATCACCTCGGCATCTAACCCCTCCTCTTTAAAGAAGCCCTTTTTCTGTGCCAAAGGGATATAAATGTGGACCCCTGCAGGAATCGCGACTCTAATCTTATCTGCCGCCTGAACGGAGGCGTGGAAAAGAAAAATAATGAGCGCAGCCCAAAATAATTTTCATGGAACACCTCCCATGCTTTAACACCGAACCACCAGCTATCCCCAACTTGTCAATGTTCTGTTAGAGCGAAATACTGCCGGGATCGGCGGCCCAACTCCCTAGGGAACAAAAAAAAGGCCAGCACACCCTGGCTGAATTGCCAGAGCGGCTGGCCTTAAAACTCTTCTTTTCATTTCCCCCTCCGCGGAACGGTTGATGTTCCTTCGTTTGACCTCACATTACGGGAAGCCTTCTCAATGATGGGGGGAGGCTGGTTACGATGCGACAGATATCACACGAGGAATGTCTGTCAAGATGTTATTTTAGCTCATGTTATTTTAGCTCAGGATCTAATTGAACGACCCTCAATTCGAATCTATACAATGAGTCCCGGGTTGTATCGTACCGTGAAGGTAGCCAATTGATTAAGAGATCGAGCGTGCTGCAAACGCCTCTTCACGATAAAGAGTATGGCTGTCCGAATCTTCTGTGGTAAAACTCAGTAAAACCGGAAACGCTGCTGACCTTCAGCGGTCAAAAACGCCGGATATTTCTTCCAGGAATAGGAAGCCCTGGAAAAGTTGGTAAATGCGGCATTCGAGATTCTGGTGTGGAATTTATCGACGGGATTGGTCTTACTTTGCTACAACTTTGCCAGAACTATATGACACTATGTGTTCAAATCGGTAAAATCGAGCGGTTGAGACCGCCGTTAAACGCTTGAATAGATACCAATAGCGACCGATAGTGACAGATAGTCCCGCTACGGCAAGAGGACTGAAAATCCTCGTGCCGCCCCGAACCACATTTCCAAAAAGATCTCATCCTGCTGCAGTATTTGTTTCCAGATTGTTTCCACAATAACCCGGCTGAACCATAAGAATCTCATTGTCCTCGGTTCATGAGCTTTGTTTTCTTTGAGTCTTTTCAGGTTGAGAAAGGTTGGAATGGGGGTTAGTGTTTTTCGTAACAAGCTTTTCTGACCGCTGCGCTTGCTGTTGTATTTTGGGCTGATATAGGATTGCGTGCGCCGAGTGATGGCCTTTTATGGAAAGGATGTTTTCAATGCAATTGAAGTATTCAGTCCAAACATTCTGGATCGCTATTCTTATTTCCCTAACGGTCCATCTTGATCCACTTTTTGCACAGCCAGATTTTTATCGAGGCAAGACCATCACCATTATTCAAGGCAGAGATCCGGGAGGGTCGGGGGATCTGCGGGCAAAGGCTATGATACCCTTCTTGCAGAAACACATTCCGGGGAACCCAACGGTAATTAGCGAGTACATGCCCGGCGGTGGAGGCCGAAAAGCCGCCAATCATGTCTTTAGATCGGCCCGTCCTGACGGGCTCACGATCGGTAACGCCGGCTCTAGCATGGTTCAGCTTGAGTTGCTCGGCGAATCAGGAGTCATGTACAACATCGACAAGTTCTTCTACCTCGGTTCTCCCTATAGCGTCTATCATCCGGTTTTCTTTAGCCGCAAGCAGGCAGGCTTAGACAGCCTCGCAAAATTGCGAGCCGCCTCTGGAATCAGGGTCGGAGGGCAATCTGTGGGATTCTCTTCTTATATTGAAGGCCGCCTGTTTAGCTACGTTCTAGGTCTCAAAGATCCAAAGTTCGTCACCGGCTATGGAGGCGCTGAGCTCGACCCGGCGCTCTTGCGCGGCGAGATAGACGCCCGTTCGTCCGGCGCCGACGGTATCATGCTAACCCCGGAATGGCTCAAAGGAGGCGTGGTAGATTTTCACACGATCATTAATATTCCCAAAGGAGAAAAGCATCCGCAGTTTGGTCATCTTCCCGAACTCGAGAGCTTAGCCAGGTCGGATAAAGATCGCAAGGTGATTATTCTTCAGCGTGCTTTCCGGGTTGCAGGTGCGCCCTCCTTCCTTCCGCCCGGAACACCTAGAGAGCGCGTCGAAATTCTTCAGGAGGCCTTTCGCAAAACCTATACGGATCCACAATTTCATAAAGAATACCAAAAACTCACCGGACCAGAGCCGACGCCCCTGCTACCCAAAGATCATGAAAAAGTGATCAAAGAGATTCCCCGCGAGCCCGAGGTAATTGAGCTGTTCAAGAAGATTGCCGGCGGAGATCCCTTGCCGCCGAACTGAGCCGCAAACAAAACAGGAACCTTACTTCACCGCCGAGACGCCGGGTTCACAGAGGTCGGAGTGTTTCTTCATCAAAAATCGGCGAGCTAAAAAATTTGTACGGGCCGCAAAACTTTCACGCATGATCGAAGCCTAAGGACCCAACTTCTTCAAACGGGGCGCGAATCTACAGAAATCGATCCTGCTTCGTGCTAACTTGAACTCTCTTTGCAGTTCTCGCCTCGTCTCCGACTCGACAGGCTCCCGCAAAGAAACGTTTCATTAAATCTGCGATCAGATGGCAGCGGGAAAATCCCACGCACTGTGGACGCCTACGTTTGCTCTCCTCTGTTGCGCGCAGTTCTTCGGCTCGTCGCAACATGCGCTATTGCAACCGACGTTTCCTCTTTACATCACCGCGTTGGGAGGCACGCCGTTCAAAGTGGGCCTCGTGATCGCCTGCTTCGCGGTGACCAGCGTGGTTTTCCGACCGCTAATCGGCGGCTGGGCCGACAAGTGGTCGGAAGCAGGCGTTCTCATCTGCGGGTTGCTTCTGTTGTCCACGGCGGTGATCTTCTGCTTCATTCCCTTCGCTGAAGCAACGATGTTCGCCAACGCTTTGCGTGGGCTCGGTTGGGCGGGACTCAGTGCCGCTGGTTATTCACTGTTAGCCTTGAGCGCCCCTGCGGAACGACGCGGTGAAGCCTCGGGATATTATAGTGGAATCCAAGCCAGCGGTACGATTCTGTTGCCTGCTGTCGCGCTCTGGCTCATCTACGCGCCGTTTGGCGGCTTTCATGTTGTTTTCGGCGTGGCGATTGCGTTGGCTGCGGTGGGCGCAGGCGCCGGTGCACTGCTCGCGCGCCGCGCACCGGAACCAGCTCATAGCCGGCATTCGGCTGATTCCGCTCCGTGGTGGCGCGAAATTCTGAATGTTCTCGATCGAGAAATTATTTTGGCATCGGTGCTTTCATTTGTTTCTCATGTCACGTTCCCGGCGGTGGCGAGTTTTTTGGTTCTTTACGCCCGGGAGATCGGCATTGAGAACATCGGCTGGTTTTATGTCGCCAGCGGCACAACCAGCCTCCTGGCTCGTCCCATGCTTGGCAAAGTGTCCGACCGCATCGGCCGGCGGCGAGCGTTACTCGCGTGCTTTGTGCTTCAGGCTGTCGCCCTGATGATGTTAGCCTTCGCTGCCAGCCTCATCGCCTTGATGATTCCCGGCGTCCTCTACATGTTAGGTTTGGCGATGGCCAGCGCAACTACCCTCGCGATCGCTATGGAGCAGGCGAAGCCCGAACGCAGAGGTAGAGCCATGGCGACATTTTCCATCGCCATTCCTCTCAGTAATGGCGTCGGCGCCCTGATTTGCGGCGGATTGGTTCAATGGTGCGGTTACTTTTGGATGTACCTAGTGCTTGCCGGCATCGCCGCCGTTGGTCTAATCGTTACCCTCGCGAACCGTGCGCATCTGAGATGAGAACCTTTCAAAACGTTCAAGCGGTTCAAGCCGTTCAAGTCGATAGCTGGTCGCTGAATCAAGTCGAACGTCTTTCCTGCCTCAGCTTGCTGCTTCTTGGAAAAGAGAATGAGCACTAATGCCGCCTTGACGCACATCGCTGGAATACCTAAGCACCTCTTTCTCTCGGAAGACAGGGTAGAGCAGAGACCAGGTCTTGCAATCACACATTGTCACGATGCAAGACGCGAGCTCCAACCTACGGTTCCAAAGTAAATGTGTTTGTTAACGCAAACTTGGTGAGAGAGTTGGAGACTTCGGGTTTTATCAAGCAGCTCTTTTAAAAAATCAATCAGAGCGAAGACCGAAAGTTTCTTACGCGTAGCGCGACATTGTCACCGGCTCATACTCATCTGGCGCCTGGGTCACAATCAAGCGTGGCTCGATACCGTAGAGTCGCCGCGCATTGCCGCCGAGCATTTTTTCTTGCACTTCCTGGGGTACTTTCCATTTGTTCATATGATCGATGGCTTCCCAAACATCGGAGGCATCGAGATGCGGCATATCCGAAGACCACAAGGCGATGTTCTCAAACAAATCCCAGAGACGGAAGGTCATCTCTTCGTCGCTCTCGAAAGCGATGTAGCAACTCTTGTAGAAGACTTCGTGCGGATCGCCGATTTTCTCTCCCGTATGCCGGTAGAGCTCGAGATAGGTTTCGGCTTTCTCCAAGACCAACGGTAGCCAGCTCGAGTTGGATTCGAGAATCGCTACTTTGAGACGAGGAAATTTCTCGAGCCAACCCGTCATTAAGACCACCCCGGTCCAGGTCATGGCCTCGGCGATGAAACCGTAGGCGGCGTCTCCGGCTTGCCTGGAGCCCATGATCTGCATGATGTTGGCCACGAACTGGCCCGGCGAATAAACCAAAATGTCTTCGTCCGCGAACAACCGTTTCCGGTTCGCTCCCATGCGTTCTCCCAGCCCGGGAGACATAGCCTCGCCCCGCGACGGAAACGTGTGCATCCCCAACACGATGTCCAGTTCTTCAAACTCCCGCCACAGAGGATCGAACTCCGGGAAGGTCGGATACTTGTTGTGCGCAATGATCGGACGCACAAGAGCAGACTTGAATCCGCGCCTTGCCACCCGTCGTAACTCCTCGATCGCATAGTCAACGTTTTGTATCGGCAGGACCGCCGCGGGATAAAGCCTGTTGGGATCGGCACTGCAATAGTCATAGGCCCAGTCGTTGTACGCTCTGGCGCAGATCTGCGCCGCATCGGCATCATCTACGAGGGGAAGATAGACGAACGTCGACGGAAATATCATCACCTGGTCAATCCCCGCCGCGTCCATATCTTTCAGTCGCGCATGGGGGTTTCTGGCGCTGGCGTTTCTGCCGATCTTTTCGTCCCAATCCTTTGTGCCTGGCTGTATCGCGCCGATAATTTTTTTCGTGAGTCCGGGATGCCAGGTTTCCCCCGGATATTTCCATTGGTCTGGGTTTCTGAAGCTGATCTTTGAATTGCGCACTAGAATGAGGCGATCGGCGTCGCGGTAGAAATGCGTCTTGGCGAATTCCCGTTGGTTCTGTGGAATGTATTTGTCCCAGATCTCCGGCGGTTCATAGATGTGGCTGTCACAATCAAAGACAGGAAAATTCTTTTTTCGACCCTTAGCTCTGTATGACATGACTACGCTCCCTGACTTGTACTATCACATATTTCTTGCGGGCCACGCGTTAACCTTGAGTCTCACTCAATCATTTGGATTTCAAGAAATCTCTCATGATACCGTGAACTTTGTCCGGCTCGGTGTAAAAGTAGCTGTGCCGCTCGCCCGGAAGGACAACCAGCTTGGAATTTGGAATACCTTTCGCGAGGATATCAGCACCGGCGCGATGAGACATGTCACTGACAACGAAGTGATCGTCGTCCCCCACAAAGATCAGGGTTGGTATTTTGATGTCTTTTAATCGTCCGCTGGTATCATGGGCCTGCCGCGCCAGGACGTGGCGGAAGTAAAATTCTACAGGACAGAGATTGGCCATTCGTACCTTCAGGTATTTTTCGATAAGCTCCATGCGTTGCTGTACGTAGGTCTCTGTCCAACCGACGACGATGGTGTGCTCTCTCACGTATTTTTCATAGCCCATCTCGACCATTTCCTTGGCGATCCTCAGAGGAATACCGGTCTCGCCAGGGTGCGCGGCACCACTGGACGCGAGGATCAGCTTGCTTACCTTACGGGGATGATCGAGCGCCAATAACTGAGCTACCCTTCCGCCCATGGAATGGCCGCAGACAACCGCGCTTTCAAGACCCAGGTGATCCATAACCGCTACCGCATCATCAGCGAACATGTCGGTGCTATAATTCGTGGAAGGTTTGCCGGACAAGCCAGTTCCACGATAGTCGAAGATGATCACACGGTGATCGCCAGCGAACTCGGGGACCTGGTAGAGCTTCCACACCGCTCCATCACAGGCGGTTTCGCTGAGGAAAAGAAAGGGTGTACCCTCACCCGATGCCTCGTAATAGATATCCACTCCATCTTTTGTTTTCACGTACGGCACAAGACCTCCCAATACGTCACCGAAACTCAGAATATCTCCCGCAAAGACGCCAAGGCCGCAAAGATCGGAGAATAATAATAAACAATGTTTTTGAGATCATTCACCTTATCCCTCCGAACTTGGCGTGCTTTGCGCCTTAGCGGGTATCAAGTCCCCTGATCGAGAGTTTCACTGCAAGTTATGTGACCAATAAGTGCCTTCATTTAAGAGGCACTATACTAGGAACTGGCGATAAATTCGCGGATTGACTTTTGAGCTGCCCCCGGATTCGCAAAGAAATAGCTATGCCTCTCCCCGGAAAGCACCACAAGCTTTGAATTTGGAATTCCCTTCGCCAGAATCTCCGACGAGCTCCGGTGGTTAATGTCGCTGGTTACGTTGCGGTCGTCTTCCCCCACCAGGATGAGCGTCGGTACACGGATATCTTTCAGACGGCCAGTGGTATCGTGACTCTGGCGCGCGATCAGATGGCGCAGGTAAAACTCCACTGGACAAAGATTGGCCATTCGCACCTGGAGGTATTTCTCAACACGCTCCGGATACTTCTTGGCAAATTCGTCGGTAAAGCCAACAAGAATGGAGTGGTCCCGGACATACTTTTCATAACCCCATTCGATCATCTCCTGACAAATCTTGAGTGGCAGTCCTTTGGTGGTGGGAAAAGCGGCTCCGGTGGACGCGAGGATCAATTTGTCTACTTTGTCCGGATACTCCAGCGCCAGCAGTTGGGCGATTCTTCCGCCCATGGAATGGCCGATCACGATCGCCTTTTTGGCGCCCAGATGATCCATCAGCGCGGCCGCATCGTCGCAAAACATTCTCGTTGAGTAGTCGATGGAGGGTTTGCCCGAGCGTCCCGTCCCCCGGTAATCGTGTAAAATGACCTGATGGTCGCGGGAAAATTCCTCCACTTGATGAATCTTCCAGACGTCACCGTCGCATGCCGTTTCGCTGAGAAAGACTATCGGTTGGCCCCGGCCGTGAGTCTCATAATAAATTTCTGCATCTTTCAACTTAAGCAGTGGCATTTCTAAACCTCCGCCCTAGTGTTCTCTCTTATCTCACAGGTTCTAGACCATGAAGTGTTTCTTGACAAGAGACCAATCCATGTCTGAGCTTGACCGGGCACGATCCAAGCGATATTCCAGTCTGACCGATATCGACGGTCGAAAGAGGAGGACCCATGGGGCAGTGGCTTTCTAAGCGTCAGACATGTTTCGCTTGCAAGTTTTGGTGCTCAGTTTTTTTCTTTGTTCTCGTCGTTCCCTCCACCGCATTGTCTCAGCATTCATCAAAGATTCCTTTTCCCTATGGTCCCATGGGCTTGAACAGTATGCCGTGGATCGTCGCCAAGGAGGCTAACCTTTTTGAAAAGAATGGTCTCAATGTCGACATGATTTTTGTCGGCGTTTCTACGGTCATGGTTCAATCCATGCTCTCAGGATCCGCCAATGTCGCGGGCCTCGGCGGTCCAGCGGTCGTTTCGAACGTGCTTAGAGGAGGCGACATCATCCAGATCGCGGCGACCGTACCTTATTTCACCCAGTCCCTGATGGTTCGCCCGCAGATTACGGAGCTTGGCGGTCTGAGAGGAAAAAAAGTCGGCATCACTAGATTTGGAGCGGTTACCGATCTTGCGCTTCGCGCTCTTTTGGAACGAAACAATATTAGAGATGTCACGATCCTGCAGATGGGCGGACTCGCAGAGACCATGGCGGGGCTGTCTAAAGGGTCGGTCGATGGATCCATGGTTTCTCCCCCGCACAGCTATACTCTGCTCAAACAGGGTTTCCGCGAGATCGTCTCACCAAAGGATTTGAGAAAACTGGGGATTGGCTTTTTGACCAATGGGGTGGTCGCCCGGCGATCCTATGCCGCCGGCAATCGAGACGTCGCCCTCCGCATTATTAAGGCCACCGCCGAGGGGACAAAGCTGATGACAACCAACGAAGGCTTGACGAAAAAGCTGATCGCAAAGTACCTCCACATCGACGACCCGGAGTTGCTGCAGCAGAGCTATCTTTACGCCGTTGAGAATTTCGCCCGGGACCCCACGGTTCCGCCAGGCGCGATGCAATGGATGGCGCAGCAGCTGGCACAGATGAATCTGGTCGATGCCAAGGCGTTGCAGAATACACCCACGTCAGCATTCTACGACAACAGCTACGTCGATGAGCTGAAGCAATCCGGGTTCTTTGAAAGTCTCTGGAGATAAAAATCAGAATCTGACATTGAGAATCACGGTTGATTCGGCTCGTACTGTAGTGTTAGGTTCCGCTTGGAGCATCTACAGAAAAACAATAGGGAGGAGCGAAAGATGGCAAACGAAGCAAAGGAAAAGTTGATTGCCTGTCTGAATGATGATTTGGCTCTTGAACTCGCCGGAATTGTTCGCGCGGTATATCAGGCGAGCACGGCGGGGGGACTGCTTGGCCATGAGCTCAGGGAGCTCCTGCAAAAAGAATTGCCTGTAGAACTGCAGCACGCTCAATTCCTCGCAGACAAAATAGCCATTCTAGGCGGAACACCGACTACGAAGACCGCAGACGTCGCTCTTCCCGTCGATGTAGGAAAAATGATTGATGAGGATATTGCGACAGAGTGGAAGATCGTCGCTCGTCTTCGCGAGCGGGCGGGACAAGCTGAAAGTTTTGGTGACATCGGTCTTAAAGTTCGGCTTGAAGAGATGATCGCCGATGGAACGGACCATGCTAATGCACTCCAGCGACTGGCCGGCCTCACGCAATGAAGGATTCCAATGACGACCTCAGATGTTTTAAGCCGCTCTGAGCTTTTCTGCGAGCTTCCGGCTGCGGTCCTCAAAGAGATCGCCGGCATATGTCGCGAAGTTAAAGTCTCAAAAGGAGAAGTTATCTTTCGCATCGGCGACCTGAGTAAAGATGTTTTTTTGCTCGCGGAAGGTTCCGTGGAGCTTGGTTACGGAGCAATCTCCGCTGACGAGTCAAAACCTGGGACGATCCGCGAGCCCGGAGATTTTTTTGGATGGGGAGCCTTGGCCGGAGAGGGAAACTATAGGCTTATCAACGCGATGGCTGTTCAGGAAACACGACTCATCATCGTTAACGGCGTCGAACTCATGAACCTCCTTGAGGGTCAGCCGGGGGCCGGTTTCAGGTTCATACGGAAGCTCCTTGCAATCATTCTGAATCGAATCGTTTCGATGGCAGCTACTTGAGGAACTTGTAAAAGGCAATTGAATGGAAGTGCCCGGTACCACTCACTACGTCTTTGTCTGTCAAGGAAAGAACTGTCTTACCAAAGGATCTGCGGAGCTCCTAGATCAAATTCGGACGGCATTGGGCGGTGAACAAACTTTTAAAGTGGTCCCGTTCATATGCTTCGGTGCCTGTACCGCCTCGCCAAACATCGCGGTCTTTCCGGACCGTCTGTGGTACTCAATGGTAGAGCCGGAGCAACAGCACTGTGTGATCCAGTCCATTCTAAGAGGCGAAGAAATATCCGAACTATCGAAGAACGTCAGCAACGATCTCAAAGAGCTTGTCTTCCGTATGCTAAGAAAACCTCTTGGTGTCTAACCACAGGCCGCTGTAGAAGACGTATCGAAATGATTTAGCATCGGGATAGAGGAGTGAAGACGGCGATCAGCGATCTTCTATTTTCAATCATCGCTGCTACGAAATGTAGCACTTGCATCTGAGCAGCCTGGCACGCAAAATTTTTCAGTAACCTCTAATAACTCCAGCGTCTATCGATCCTCATGATGCGCGCATTCTCGCCATTTTCGAAATGACATATAATGCTGCGACAAATCGATGAGGCAAAGGGGTTTAAAATATGCCAACGACGACCAGAGTTTTACTAGGTTTGCCGCTAAGCCTTTTTCTGTCAATCGTTGTCCCGAATCCCGCGCACCCGCATGAGGGTGAGCTCGATTCCTATGGCTGTCATTACGATAAGGATCAGAAAAGCTATCACTGCCACGAGGGGGTATTTAAGGGCGGTAGTTTCCCTTCAAAAATGGAGATGATTCGACTCCTGAAAATTCAATTTCTTAATTTGGGCCGTCCTTGGCCGTATGCGGACGTGGCCGAAGAAGACATCACTTCTCCTCAACCTGGAACTCAGCAATAGCCACCTTCTTTCTTGGGGCAGCGTCTTTCCTCTGCTTGTTTATTTTACGGCCCGTATGAACTACAACAATCGTTAATCACCGAACAGGACGCTCACTTGCTGGGCGCTAAGAATTTGAACGATGAAGAAAAAGGTGCCACCGCGGATCTATTGCATTCCTGCGTCTGAGGCGCCGGTAGTAGCGGTGTTTCGGCGCGGGCCGACGAACTGGTCCCATGTCGGTCGCTGGGATCTCGCGGCGGGACGGTATGAGCCTGGCGCGTGGCTACGTGGACGTATCTTTCCACGTCGTTCCGATCTCTCGCCCGACGGTCGCCTGCTCTGCTACTTCGCCCACAAACCCACCGCCAAATGGGAGCAAGGCGAGACCTACGTCGCCCTTTCAAAGCTACCCTGGCTCACGGCTCTCCACGCTTTCGGCACGTGCGGTACTTGGACGCGCGGATTTTTCTTCACCGAGGATGGTGGCTTCGACAACCTCCAGGATGCAAAGCTTCCGATCTCCTATGGATTGCGGTCGATTCCGATGGTTCAATTCGCGAACGAACGGCGCCGAGCATGGGAGGAAACACGGGACTCTCCTCCACGCGATCCCAAGGACGTCTGGGATCAGCATCGCAACGCCCGCATGCAAAAATGCCAGCCTCTAGGCAAGCGCGTGCTTTACGTGGAAAGTGTTGGCTGGGCCGGTGGCGAGTTCGGTGTTAATCAGGCAGTGGACGGTTTGCGTGTCCGCTACTCGCTGGAATCCGATGGAGACCTCAAGCCGTTAGATGAACTGCAATGGGCGGACTGGGATCGGGAAGGACGACTGCTGGTTGCCACTCGCAGCGGAAAGCTCCAAGTCTGGAATCTCAACGACGATCTGCCCGAAATCCTGTTCGACCAAGATCTTTGTCTTTTCGAACCCAACCCCATCCCCGCACCGGCTTGGGCTCAGCGTTGGTAGACTAACAGCTACTGGTAGTTTGTTTTCGGGGGCGAGTGTAGGGCCGAGACTGATTTCCATTACAGGAAAATTCCGAGGGCCTTGAACCTGATGACGTGTTGAGCCAAAGGCTGATTCGCGTCAGGCATAGACTGATGCAGACCAGGGAAAATTCGACAACTGAATCGATTGGGGTGCATAAGAAAAGATTTACGCCAGCGAGCTGAAATAAAAAATGTTTTTGTGATATAAGGCTCGCCCCGAGGCTGCATAGATTCTCGGAAATGTAAAAGTCGAAAATGCAATCCTAGCGCTCATCGTCTTCCCATTGTGCCCACATTAACAACTCAAGCCTGACATAAATTCTTCCCTATATCTTTTCCGACACACCCCTATCTCTTGAAAGATACTTCTAGGTCTCCCTTCCAGCGGCTACTTAAAAACTCAGCGCTAAAAAGTCTCAATAGAAGTCAGCCATTATTAAATTTAACGACGAGTTTTGTGGCTGGCATCCTAACTGCTTAGTTAAAGTGAAATTGGGGATGCGGGCTGTCGAGGGAGTATGACATCACGCCTGGCGGACCATAGTAGCTTGGGCGGCGCCGTGCTCCGAATATCGGACAGGAGGAAACTATGGCAGACAAATATGATTCGATGACAGAACTCTATGCAGATCCGGCAAACATTGAGGGCACAACTTACGGCAAGCGCTGGAGGCGTCACGAATGGATTCAGATCGTGGAAGGTCAAGCTACTGACAATCGTGAGGGCCAAAAGATCGTTCTAGCCGTTCATGGTGGCGGGATCGAGGAGGGCACGAGCGAAATCGCTCTAGCCGTTGCTGGATACCATCCTGCTACTTTTGCTCAAGCTACGGATTGCTTTGGATTGCATGATCTGTGGATCTTCGAAGGTCTGTTGGCCGACGGTAATAGCAAACTGCATGTCACTTCCACCCATTACAATGATCCCATCGCGTTGAAGCTGGTTCAAATTTCGAAGCGTTGCCTTTCATTACACGGTTTGGGCGACGCTGCCGCCAACGGAAAAATTCAAATCGGTGGACTTGATATCGAACTGAGAAGTATTGTCCTGGAGGAATTGACAGGTGCGGGAATACCGGCTGCTATTAGTAACGATCAAGACACGAATGCAAGTAGTCTTGAAAATATTTGCAATAAAACGACAACTCGTGCCGGTGTGCAGTTAGAAATGGGAAAGACTTATCGCGAGTCATTATTTGCTCCAGGCTGCGATACGAGAGAATTGCGTAAGAATAATACGAACGCTAACTTCTGCAAATTGGTCACGGCACTAAGAAAGGCGATGAGCCGCGTGAACTGAGGCCAACCACACTCCTGCCGGCAACCCAGGCGGTCTTAAACAGTTTGGAAGGGCGAAATTTTACAGCGGGTCGGCAGGCGCTGCTCGCTGGGCTGGCCTTTGCTTGACAAGACTGGAACCATCAACTAACTAAGCTGAGATTCATCTCCTTTCAGATCTCTATGTCATTCATGAAGCGATATTCTTTTCCTTTTATTCTGATCCTTCAGTTCGCGGTCAAAGCAATTGGATTTCGCTGTCGGAAAAAGGATAACCTTTTGACTTTCCGCTTTTGGATCATAGTCGGCTTTGTTTTTCTGATTGGTTTCCAACCTGCCCTCGTCTCGTCGGCGGATGGGCAAAAATTAGAGAAGCTTGTCATTGGTTATCCGGCGCCGGTGGCGTCCCTCGGGATCATCGACGTGATGCGCAAAGCCGGACTCTTTAAGAAGTACGGGCTCGACGTCGATCTCGTTTATATTCAGGGAAGTCCCATACTGACCGCTGCTATGGTCTCCGGGCAGGTCCCGCTGAGCTTTCTCGGCGGCGCTGCCATCGTTGCCTCTGCGGTAGGTGGCGCCGATACGGTCTACCTCGCCTGTGGAATCAATACACTTTACTGGCGGCTTTTTTCCACGCCGGACGTCAAGACTTTAGAGGATTTAAAGGGCAAGAAGATCGGTCTCACCACCATGGGCTCCCAGGAGGACGCCGTGATGCGATTGCTGTTGAAGGAGCGGGGCGTCAATCCCGACCGTGACGTGAGCTTTTTGGCAGTCGGCGCGGCACCCACACGCCTCGCTGCGTTGACTAAGGGAGTCGTTCAGGCTTCTGTCTTCATTCCTCCTCAGGATATTGCCGCGGAGAAGCTAGGCCTCTACCCGCTTATCGATATGAGCCAGCTCGGCCTCTACAATCCCGGCAGTTGCTTCGCCAGCACGAAAACCTATGTCAGAACCCATCGTGAGACGGTCACCCGCGTAATGAAAGCTTTTATCGAAGGACTGAAATTCTATCGCGAGAACAAAGACTTCGTTTTGAAGGTCACCGCCGATTTTGCCCAAAACCGAGACATGGAGATTTTAAGTGCGACCTATAATACGGTGACGCGTTTTCAAGATCGGCTTCCCTACGTCAATATGAAAGGGATCGAATTCATGCTCAAAGCGATCGAGCTACGCGACCCACGCGCCAGAAATTTTGATCCCGCCAATGCCGTGGATTCCAGCTTCATCAGGGAACTGGAAAAGATCGGCTTCGTGGACTCAGTCTGGACAAAGTAGATCCCAGCCCAAACTAATCCCCGGACATAGTATCCATTGAGCGATAACCGTGAGGATCAGCCAAGTCCGGCGTTTGAAAGAATCCGGAGTTGACATCTGTCAGTGGAGCCCTTCCCGAAGGCCGATTCTCTTTTTTCCAATTTTGATCTTTCCAGCGAAACGCACAACAAAAATGGACCAAAGATGATCTAAAAACCACCGAAGCGGGACTTACCTTGATGGTATCGAATACCGTTTTGCGGCAATCACAGGGTAGATGCCGGAGTTTATTCAAAGGACACGGGCTACGGCTTCGGTCTCGAACAAAGTCACCAATGCTCAGCCGAGTTGTTTTTACTGCTGCAGCGGGCGACCTTCACCTCGTGGCTATTGCCACCGCCGCCATCGATAAGCCCCGTCCACCCAGCGTTCCTCCAGATTGTGATTTCGAACTCGGCCCCAAGGCACCGCTCCCAATATTGGGGTGACGATTTTCCCTTGGATCAGAGCCGTCGAAGATCTACGAATGTCAGAGGAATCCCGTAGTTGTCAACGGTTTAGCATCACCATCGCACGCGCATAGCTCTTATTGCGTGTAGAAAAGACTGCTCGCCCAACCCCGTGGGGAATGAATCAACTCTCGAACGAATTGGCGTTAACGTGTCGTTCAGGGAAATGATTCTATACGTCCTAGCACTATAGTTCAGTTGGATACAACCCTAATCTTTTTGTATCACTCCGGCGTAATCTCTATAAAGAAACTTTGTATCGATTCAGTCGACTATGTGTAGCATCTTTAATTGCTCAAGGTTTGGCACACTGGTTGCGTACTATAAGGAATAGTCGAACCAGATTTGGGAAATTCTAGAAAGAATCGTTTATGAATGAGTTTTTGTTGCTTGCGTTGATTATCGTCTATGTGGCCATCAGCTATCGGCGCCCCTCAACGGAAGCGCGTGGCGATCGGCAAAACCGTCACAATGGGCAAGCTTCTTACAAGGCTCGTGGAAACGATGATCATTGATGCTGCCAGCGCCAGTTTCATGGCAACTGTGAATTGCCGCCCAAATCCCTGAACGATACCCATCCACTCCTTAGAGTCCGCCACGCCACCCTGTGGCTGCTACCTAACCCCCTCGAATTCCGAAGCTAGCAATTCGTTGATAGGCTAGTGCGAACCCTTCTTGGGTCCAAGCGTGGCTGCCGACATAAGACGGTGGCACGCACACGCCGTCCCGCTCGAATCGACACCAGCCTGTGGCAAGTTCGCTAACTATCGTGAAATTTGACTTGTGCTGAGTTGTGCGCCCAGGTACAAGTCAAACGGGTTTAAACCGGCGGGCGGCGGCCCATGACAAGGCTCACCAGGAAAAGAACCAAAAAGACAACAAACAAAACCCAGGCAATTTGCGTTGCCGTGCCGGCGATGCCGCTTAATCCTAAGATGCCCGCAATCAATCCGATGATAAGAAAGGTAATACTCCAACTTAACATGGCGATTTCTCCTTTCTTCTGGCAACAAAACATTTGCGCGTTCATCGTACAGGCTTAGTTGCTGCTGGCTGAAATTAACTCAACTTGCACAGGCGCGGTGCCTGATTTAACAAAACCCAGGGCTCCAGCCGCCGCCCGCGACAAGTCGATAATGCGACCTTCGACGAACGGACCGCGGTCATTTATTTCCACTTCGACAGCACTCCCATTTTCTAAGTTAGTGACTCGCGCCTTGCTTCCTAGCGGCAGAGTTTTGTGCGCCGCCGTGAGCTTATTCTGATCGTACATCTCCCCGCTCGCGGTTTTTTTACCGTGAAATCCCGGACCATACCAGGAAGCTGTGCCACTGAGATTGTGCTTCACTCCTCGTTTCTTCTGTAGACTATCAGACGTAGCGTTGACTTTTTGTATGTTCGCATCGCCAGCATTTGTTGCGCTACTCACTGGCGTAAGCGCGAGAGATTGATCGTTTTTTGCCGAGAGACCTGAAATCGCTGTGCAACTTTGTGCCATCAACGACACAATAACGAGCTGGATTACAGGGGGTTTTTTTGCCACCCCGCCGGGGGCGGATAATCTGCGAAATAAGAACATGGCTGTTTCCCTCGCTTTCTCGTGAATGCCGCATGTTCAAAAGCTCGAGGAACTAAGCGCAAGAGCCATGCCCCGACCGGTAAATTGTCTGCAAACTATTAATTGATAGGCGTTTTTAGGCGAGCGCAACCGATAGCGATATTTTCACTATGCAGTGAATTCCCTACACAAAATTTCCTGTAATTGGCTACAACCGAATTTAGCCCAAAGAAGAGTATGAGAAAGACTCTTTGATATCAGTGGCCTGAACTATGAAGCTAGAATATCGATCTATTCCAATATTGGTCTCAGAAAATTGAGCGCTCTTCATTCAAACAAAGGCAATCGACACACATCAACCATGAATTGCATCTTCGAATGAGTCTAGACCGCAGTAAGCCGCGACTACGCTAAGGGACTTTTGCAAATTACATTCAATAAAGCTTGCCTTCCTTCTTCCTTCACGGCGTTGAGCGCTCGTTGCAAAGCCCTCGGGACTTCATCTGGTTCTTCGACGCGCTCCGCGTAAGCGCCGCACGCTTGTGCGGTAAGCTCAAACTGCGGCGAGGGACTCAAATCGCAGCCGGGAAAATTGCGTGTCTTTTGCGCCACGCCATCGGGGTAAAGTCCCCGAGCAGCATTGATGCTCGCGTTCCACGCCTGGTTATTGTAGATCACTGTCAGAAACGGAATGCGATACTTCTGCGCAGTGAAGTGACAAGCCGTCGGCGCGGCGAACATATACGAGCCGTCCCCTTCCGCCGCTATGACCGTCGCGTCAGGCGCACCGAGCTTGGTTCCTATCGCCGCTCCGAGTCCCCAACCCAGGTGTCCCGCCAAGGGCGTGCTGAATTGCGAACCTGGCCGGTTCAAAGGAATGATTTCGGAAAGCCTCGATGTCACTGTCTCATTGATGATGATCGTTTTGTCATCCATAAAGTCGCCGATGCACTTCGAGAGCCATATCGGATTGATGGGCTTTTGATCCTTCGCCGCCTCAATGCTTGCTTCCAACTCGCGGATCATCTCCCGGTGTACGGCCTCAATCTTCTTTCTCTTCTCGTCGAGATTGGATCTTGAAACCTTGCTGGCACTTCGTCTGGCTTTAATGATTGTGTTCAATACCGGCAGCGATATCTCAGAACAACCCGTTAGGGAGAGGTCCGCTGGGAAACCCCACCCAGGAATAGCAGTGAATAACGGGTCACGCTCGAGGTGAATGATCTTGACGTCGGACCTGAGAACCTTGCGACTCGGCGGCTCCCATGGCACATCGATGTCGATAAAAAACAATACGTCAGCGTTCTTGGCGTGCTTGAGAGTCTGGTAACCGACATAGAGCGGATGGTCCGTCGGAAAATTCACGTGATTGAGCTGTTGCACCACCGGGATCGAAAGCAATTCGGCCAACTCCACAAGATGCGCAACCGCCTCCGGATTGCGGCCGAGATATTTCGTTACGATGAGCGGGTTCTCAGCCGCGATAAGGAGATCAGCTGCTTTTTCCAGCGATGCCTGATCCGCCTGCATTTTTGTCGCCGGCGATAGAGCATCGGAGAGAATCTGCGTGGATTCCAGTTGCTCGCACAGCCACTCTCGAGGCAAATTCAAATAGACCGGACCACGCGGCTCGGACATGGCGATCTTATAGGCGCGGGAAATCACCGCCGCGAGATTTTGATTGGTTCGTACTTCGTAGTCCCACTTGACAAACTCGCGAACTATATTGCCTTGATCACGCGATTCTTGGCGCCAGTGAATATTCTGGCTCTTACCGCCGCGCATCTCGCTTTCCGTGATCGGCGTTCGACCAGCGACCAGAAAAAGCGGCACATTGGATGAGTTTGCATTGATGATTCCCCCAAGTGCGTTGGCTGTCCCGGGTAAGGTATGCACCAGCACCATTTGCGGCTTTTGCGTGACGTTGTAATAGCCGTGGGCCATAGAGACCGCCGCCAGCTCGTGCGGCACCACGATGGGCTGAATATCGTTGGGATCTTCCTTGGCAGTTTTGGCCAGCGCTTCGATGAGCGGACCATGATCCGTTCCCGTATTTGCGAACAGATAGCGCACGACGCCAAGCGCCCTTACCTGCTCCAAAAAAGCTTCGGCCCCAGTGCCTACCCGAACCGTGTTGTTTTTTTCAACCATGGAAGAATCCTTTCTTCACTGCAATCCGCCATTCCAGTCCGTGATCGAATTCAAAAAGTCCGCCCAACTGTGTCAAGAACTGGATATTTTTTCAACCTATAATCTTGTTCAGCCTCATTCTCACGTGGACGACTGTAGAGCTCCTCATTCTCGACCCGAGGCCGGAAACCAGGAGCCTCATGACCAACAAGGATCTTGACTTCTATAGGCTTATGGAAGAAGAAAGACTTCACAATCCCGCGCCAATCGCCAAACTGCGCCACAGAGGAGGTTGATCATGAGCGACCTTAACCAGACAGACGGTGTCTTCAGGGACTCGAATAGACCACTACACACCAAGGGCGGCCCACCGGGCTATGTCGAGAAATCCCTCGCCGCAGCGGCAGAACCCTTTAAGGGCATTACCACCGACGGAACCGTAATCCCCGGTCTCTTCTCGATCCAGAAGACAGGTGTGCCAACGGGAACCATTAAAGAAGCGGCCGAAGACTTCCTCGGCTCGCTCAACCCCGAACAGCGATCGAAAACTCTCTTCCCGATCGATACGGTCGAGTGGCGTAGATGGAGCAACATCCATCCGACGTTGATGCGCCATGGCATGCCACTCTTTGAAATGACCGATACTCAGCGCGATCGCGCATTTGCGATGCTCAGAGAGAGCTTGAGCGCCGAGGGATTTCAGACCGCGCGCGACGTCATGCGACTCAATGAGACCGTCATGGAAATGACGGGAAGACTCACAGAATACGGTGAAGACCTTTATTGGGTAAGCATTATGGGGCTGCCCTCAGCCACCGACCCCTGGGGCTGGCAGATCGATGGCCACCATCTTAATATTAATTACTTCGTCCTGAGCGATCAGGTGGTCATGACTCCGACTTTCTTGGGCTCGGAACCGGTCCATGCCAAAATCGGCAGATACGCTGGAACCAGGGTGTTCAAAGCGGACGAGGATCTGGGGTTGGCAGTGATCAGGGCGCTTTCGGTCGAGCAGCGCGCCAAAGCGATTATCGCGCCGGAGCCGTCGGGCGAAGTATTCACCTCGGCTTTTCGCGACAACCTGGAACTAAAATACACTGGCATCCGCCACGACGAACTGTCAGGTCCGCAGCACCACTTGTTGCTTCGTCTACTTGAGCTGCATGTCGGACGCATGCGACCAGATCATGCTCGGGTGAGAATGGAAGAAGTAAAGCAGCACCTGCGGGATACTCACTTTTGCTGGATGGGCGGCATGGATGACAACAGTGTTTTCTATTATCGCATCCAAAGCCCGGTCATTATCGTTGAGTTCGACCACCAGCGGGGCATCGCGTTCCGCCAATACGAAAAGCCTTATAAAGATCACATCCATGTAGTGGTGCGCACGCCCAATGGTAACGACTACGGCAAAGACCTTTTGCGCCAGCATTACGAGCATAGCCATCATGGAAAGCCAAACTGATTCTGCTCCGAACAGAGACATCTTCTTTTTTTCATACACGGGTGAATAAACCAGGGAGCCGGAGGCAAGCTATGTGCAGACATGGCGGTTACTGCCTATTTCTTTTTGCCTTCTGGATTTTTGCAAGCGCAGTGACGCTGTCGCATTCCGATGTCAATGCGCAAGCGCCCTCAAAGAAAATCAGGCTCGGCATCGCAGCGACCAGCGTTGGCTTCTTGCCGATTTACACCGCCTATCACCGCGGCTTCTACAAAGACGAAGGCATCGACCTCGAAATCATTTTGATGTCGCTTGCGGCGGCCAACAATGCCTTCTTCAAGGGCGAAATCGATTACAGTGCGGGGTTGACGGGCTTGGCCCTCGCCGCGGTGCGTAACTATCCCGCCAAGATCTTGATCTTTACCGTCGCCAAACCGCTCCAGTCATTCGTCAGCCGCAAAGAGATCAAAGAACCACGCGATCTGCGGGGCAAGAAAGTCGCCGGTAGCTCCCCCGGCGGTTCCGCGACGATTCTTGCTTATCAGGCGCTCAGGCATTTCGGGCTCGAGCCCGGAAAAGACGTTACCGTCACACCCATGGGCGGCTCCGGCGCGGGGCGGCTGGCCGTTCTGGAATCAGGTTTGGTAGATGCGTCGCTGCTGTCCGTACCGGAGAATATTATCGCCGCACAAAAAGGCTACCACGAGCTGATCTTTTTGGGCGACATCATGACCTTCCCGCAAAACGGCTTCGGCACCTCCGTGCAGCACGTCCAGCAACAGCCGGATGAGGTCTATAGAATGGTCCGTGCCACCTTGCGCGGCTTGGCGTTTGTCATGGACGACGCTACCCGCGATCAAGCGCGAGAAATTATGATGAGACAGTGGAGAGTTAGCGACCCGAAGCTCGCCGACGAAATGCTGAGGTATCTCAAACGCTGTCTTGCCAAAGACGCCGTGATCAGCCCCGAAGGCGTGCAGTATTTCGTCGATCTCACCCGCGAGACCTCCAACATCACCCAGCCCATCAGCGCCGCTCAAGTCGTCGACTTTAGCTTTCTGGACCGCGCGCGCAAAGAGCTCCGCTCGGCGCGTTGACTCAATATAAATTTATTCTGTCAAAATTTCTTTATGCTGCCGGCCACTAGCAACAGGCCAAAGCGTAAACTTGGGTGGCGCCTTCTGGTAACGAATACGCGCTCCAGGTAGTGCCACTATCTCGGCTGCCAAATACTTCCCCGCCACTGGTCGAACAGTACATGCGTTTGGGATTGCGCTCGTCAAATGCCAGCCCAAACATGGTGGTCTTGGGTTGCACGCCCATGTCGACGCGTTTCCAATTTAAGCCTCCATCTGTGCTACGGAATAAGGCACCCATATCACTTTGAAAATTTGCCCCCGCCGCGACCCAAATGGTCTTCGGATCACCCGGCACTTCGCGAATGCTGCGGCAATACGTCTGCTCTTTGGCATTGAGCGGTTCAATCTGCACCCGTAGCCAATGATCCCCCCAGTCCGTGCTGCGAAACATGCCGGCCCGCGCCACGGTGAGAATCGTTCCGGGACGCCAGCTACTGGCCAGGACGCCGTGCATATCCACCGGATCGTCATTGAGATACTGGCCGTGGCTCAGATTTTCCCAGTGTTCGCCACCATCGCGTGAGCGAATAATGCCACCGACTTCAATCGCCCCATACAACAGGTTGGCCTCGGCCATACTGCCAGAGATCATGAGTACACGCTTGGCCGGGTTGGCCCCAGGTGCTACGGTAACTTCCGGAAAGCGCACACTCACAGGCAACTGCCTCCAGGTTTCCCCGCCATTGTCACTCCGATAGATTTCACAGGATTCATAGCCAGCAAACATGATTTTGGGATCGTGCGGATGAAACATCAACGACCAGACCGGTAAGCCATGATCGGGAACATTGACTTTTTCCCAGTGACTCCCATGGTCCGCACTGCGATAGGGGCCATGCTGGGTGCCAACGTACATGACTTCAGGTTGCAAGGGGTGTGCCGCAATGGCTCGAATGGCCGGAGCCTCAGGAAGGCCGTTGGTCAATAATTCCCAGCCACCATCATCGTTGGTCATACGATACAGTCCAGACTTGACCACGCGCCCAGGTGTAGTTTCACCCGCCAGGCCAGCATATACATAAGATGAACGGTTGGCAGACGTATTGGTTGCCATAAAGCGTTCCTCCACGGAGCAACATAGATCCAATTGAGGACTGAGGTCAAGAAAATAGAAATATCGCAACAGTCTGGCGATGGAATAGTCAGCGGGTCAGAAAAGCTTTTCAAGGCGTAGCCCGATGAGGCGGATCGCCTTCCCTCGGGGATTTTCCCTGGCGTCGAAGAATGGCTGGAGAAGAGACAAGGCCTCTTGTTTAAGTAGATCGAGCGCTTGGTCGTTGTTGTTCAATGTGATCCCGTTCTTGATGCTGCGAGAGCGATTGCTGGTCTGAAAATCAAAGAAGCGTACCGTCACAGTGACGGTGCGAAATCCCGAAAATTCTTTTTCCCGTAACTTGCCGATGATCCGCTCCGCCATTCTATGGAGTCGCTCGGTGACAATTGAGGGGTTGCGAATATCCTGATCAAAAGTTTCCTGTTCTCCCAATGATTTTCGCGTCCACTCGTTCGAAACCAGCGAGTCGTCGATGCCGCGGGCCTTCTCAAAGAGCCGCTGTCCCCACTTGCCAAACCATTCAATTAACCTGGCCTCGGGAACGCCGCGAAGATCTTTGATCGTCCGAATATTTCGCTGCTGAAGGAAGGCTTCGCCCTTCGGGCCAATGCCGGGAATCACTCGAATCGTCAGCGGATCGAGGAACTGCTGAACCGTGTCCGGCCCGACTACCGTGAGGCCATCCGGCTTTTCATAGCCTGAGGCAATCTTCGCGATGAGCTTGTTTGGCCCGATGCCGAAGGAACAGCCGAGTCCCTCCTTTTCTCGGATCTCGGCTTTGAGCTTGGTCATGTGCTCTATAGCGGCCGGGAAATTTTCACGGGACGAAACGTCGAGATACGCTTCATCGATGCTCGCTTCCTCGAACACATCCGCAGAGCGTTCGAAAATCTGCATGATGCGCGCTGAAATCTCGCGATACAAGGTGAAGTTAGGACGAATAAATACCGTCGCGGGTTCGCCTCTTCGTCGAGCGGCTTCGGCGAGTCGCCAAGCCCGCGCAATGGGCATGGCCGAGTGAATGCCGTACTTGCGAGCCAGGTAGTTTGCCGTCGTGATCACGCCTCGGCCGCTACCCTCTTTCGGATCGGCACCTACCGCTATCGGGAGACCGCGCAGGGCGGGATTACAGCGCTCCTCCACCGCAGCGTAGAACGCATCCATATCGACGTGGACGATAATGCGCATGGAACTTTGGAGATTGTGGCCTGCCTGGCGTGTACTACTGATGAGACAACGATCTTGTCGGCAACAACAATTATCGTACGATCCGCTTTTTCCGATCGGCTCGTTCAGCGTTGCGAGTTCATCATAGTCCTGGAAGGTCTGGTCCCAATCCGATTTCCAAATAAAAGCGCTTTGTCACGGGATGCCAGGCGAAAAGACAGTCGGTCCCGTAACCTCTGCTTCGAGGGCTTTGAGCGCCGTCCGGACGATCTCCCGGCGCAGGCGCGCATCGAGGTCCTTAGGCAAGCTGGGATCGCCGCACGGATGAGGGATACTTACCCCTTTGACAATACGATTCGCCCGGACCTGCATCGCCACTGGAAACATCGCGCTCACTAAAGCTACCGGCAATCCCGCCTTCTCTAATTCTTTGCTCATCACAGCGCCGCTGCGACTGCAGGTCCCTCACGTGGCGACAAAAAGCACGCCTTCGACGTTGTCCTTTTTTAGGTCTGCGGCAATCTCCTGGCCGACGCGACGCATCACCGCCGGCGAACCCTGGTTTCCAGGAATGACATAATAGGCGGGATAGAGTTTGCCCGGACCGATCGCTCCTTCTGACTCCAACGAGCGCAACGCGTCCAGCGGAACCCCATAGTGAGGGTTCTGATTCATGTAAGCGACGTTATAGCCCCCATGCACCGTCTCCCACTTTCCAGGCTCAAGCTCCTTGAGCTCAGCGATGTTGTACTTTCGCCAGTGGGTATTGCGGTACGTTTTGAAACGGTCCGGGTTACCCCAGGGAACGACGCCGCTCGTCGTCACCAAGGCGATCCTGCGATCTTTGACTTGCGCTAGCGGTGGCGCCGGCGGCGCTTCATCCCAAACCTCCATCGGCAACTCACTTTCGAAGGGCTCGTTTCTTATTTTCTTGAGCAACATCTCGATGGCGCGCTCTGCACCAGGACGATCCGTTTCCTCCAGACGTCGGATACCGCGGGGGAGGTAACCTTCTTGCTGTGCAGAACCGACGGTTTCATCGTTAGCGAGACGCATCGCAAATTTGGCCATGCGCTTCAGCGCGTCATTCATGCCGGCGGTGGTTTCGGCGGTGGGCAAGCAGTAGACCCGGGTGTTGGCAAAATCAAGATAGGTTCCGATCCCCGGATTTTCCTGATGCATCGCCGTCACACAGGGAATTCCCAGAGCATTTGCAATTGCATTGCAGACTTCGACGCAACTGACACCGTAGCGCCCGGAATTGAAGGCCGGCCCGGCGACGAGCGCTTGCGGTCGCGCGGAGCGAACCGCATCAAGGATCGCTCTCATCGCGTCTTCTTTGTGCTCATGGAAATAGTTATCGCCGTAATAAATCGTTGAAGCGATCTTCGCTTCTTCGCCGAGCTGAAGCTGCAAACCGCGCGCTGCGCCGGCGCTACCTTCGATCACGCCCACAGGCATGCCCGCCTTATCCTCACCGCCGAGGCCAGCAAAGAATTGATTAACGACATGAACAATCGTGCCCATAGTGATCTTCTCCTCATTCGTCTCCTGGAACGGTCAAAAGTCTCTGACTAATACTCGACACATTTCCATGTTCCCTGACCCCAGAGATCGACTCCCCCGATCATTACATCTCTCGCTTCCAACGATAACGGCTCTCGCGCAGATACCGGTGCAGCGCCGGGAAAGGGAAATATCTTAATTTCTTCGTAGGGACCGATGACCTTGTCCATCGCCGGCAAAGCCAAAGGTCGATCGAGGCTACCCGTGCTGACTACGGCATCGGCTTCCGAAACGTAGAACAGCACCGGGCTGTCCTTGCCTTCCTTGCCGCCATTCTCGTACGTCACCAAAGTGGTTTTGATACCCCTGCGCTCACAGGCACGGATGGTAAACATAACATCGACAAACGCGTTTCCGCCACCGATCCAGGTAACAAGCACACCGTCAGCTTTCATGGCATGGGCCAAACGCGCGGCATTTTGCGCGCCCACTTCTTTGCCATGATAGGTTTCGAAGCGAATGCGCTGCAAGATGACCCCACCAAAATTCAAGCTTCGCCCATGCGCTTCGTACAGCCGCAGTACTAACGGATGGTTTTGCCAATCCCACGTCGTCGGATAATAGCCGCGACCCGAACGCGTCGTGTCAACCGTGACCGCCCCGTCAAAAAGCTCATTGGGATGGAGAAACGTCGCCATGGAATCCCGCAGCGACAGTCCGTAATAACCCACCCCTGAATGCACGTGCTGCGGGTCGGTGATGCATCCCTGGACCAGCATCACGTTCGGCAGATTGGGCTCTTGTTTGTCGAGTTCATAGGTCACGATCTTCTCAGGTGGTAGTCCAACCGTAGTTTGGGCGAGTCGATGAGCGATTTTGTACTCTGCTAATTGAATCGCCGTATGGGCCTCCAACTCCGCAAGCCCTGAAACGATCCTAAAGCTTACGACCAAGTGTATGTGTGAGCTGAATCGGGTAATCTTAGCCCCAGGACCTGACATGTCCAGAATGGCGCTTCTTTGAACCGTGGTACCTGCTCGGATCGTTCCCTCGTATTCCGCCGCGGCAATCACCGTCATGCCGGACAGCCGATGGGTTCGTCCCTCTCCTACATCTTCGATGGGTCCCAGGATGCCGGGAAAAACGTGGCCGCTTCCGGAGACTTTGTGCCGTGGCTCGACGATGTCCCGAATCCCCGTGATACGCGTCCGTTCTCCCGGCATCGCAACGGCGATGGATGCATCGCTGATCCTCGGATCCTGCATGACAAGATTGATCAATGCGGGCTCATCAACTTCGAGCACCTGGTTTTCATAACTGAAACGGCAACCCAAGCGGATCTGTTTTACCGGGAATTCTGCAATTTCAAGCCTCATAACTTATTTCGGCGACTCGGCCCGGATTGTCCCCCTGCGAGGGAGAAATGCGACAACCAGACTCTAGGCCGAGGAGTGAGCCTCGAAGCGAGCAGGCACAGGCCTGTCCAGAGCAGAGTCGAAGGAAGCGTAAAGGTGCACTGACTTAACTGTCCTGGCCAAGAACTCGCGATTCTTAAGCAAAGTGTGCTTCATCACTCAACTTTGCAGGCCTCCTCAAGGTAGAGACCTATTGCCCGCGATCGGAGAGGCTTACTCCTCGGTTTGACCCCGTGAACAATGCGTCCTATGGAACGTTCATGATTTTGGCGAACTCTTGTATATACGCTTGCAGCTTGGGACCGAGTTTGGGAGTCACGACAAAGTCCGGCTGCAGTTGAAATTCTTTATACTTGCTGCGCACCCCTTTCATGGCGCTGCCTTTGCCCAAAGTCGTCGCCAAAAAAGTTTGCGCCTCGTCCGAGAGCACCCATTCAGCGAACAACAAGGTGGCGTGAGGGTGCGACGCATTTTTCGCCAGGAACAGCCCTTCGGGTTTGACGATCTTCGGTGACAGAACTTTAAAGCCCAACGGCGCTCCTTTGTCGCGGATGGCCGCCGAAGTTTCCCCGTTGATGGCGATACCGACGGGATATTCGCCTGAGGTTACGACTTGAGTCGTTAAAGTGCCACCGCGCCGATAACTGATGTCTTGTTTGGAAAGCTTGCTTAAGTAATCGACCGCTTTGGCTTTACCCCAAGAATCTTCCATGGCAGCCAAAATGTATCCTGCTTCCGGATCGAAGAGCATTTTCCCTTTCCATAAAGGGCTAAGCAGTTCTTCATAGCTTTTCGGCGCTTGTTCCGCCTTGATCGAGCTCGTGTTGTAAATCAAAGCCGTCGTAAGGTGATACATGCTATGCCAGTAACCGGCTGGATCATAAGTACCGTCGTAAAAACGTTCACGACCCGAGATCAGATAAGGCTGGACCAGGTTGTCATTCATCAATTGATAGCCGTAGCTAAGGTCCACCTGAATCACATCCACGGCATTCCGGCCCGCACGGGCTTCGGTCAATGCGCGGTTGAGAATTCCCTGGCGCGGAGAAAAGTAATGTTGCAGAGCCAGAGCGCGATAGCGAGCATTAAAAGCTTTCGCCAGAGGAAGAAATTCGTCAATGGGCAACGTCCCATAATAAACCAGCTCGCCTTCCGCCTGAGCGCCCTTCGCCAGATAGTCGAGCCTTTCTTTCTGCTTGAGCGATTTTACCCTTTCCGCAACTTCAGCTACCGTGGCTCCGCCGGCCGCAGTCGTGACGAGGGTTGCGAGGGCGAGATCTAAAATAACGACAGCGAGCATGATAACAATTTGGTGCATACCTCTATTCCCTTTTTCATTAGTTTTCAGAATTCATCTAAACGGAGCGAACCCCAACACGATCTATTTTCGAATCGCCATTTCTTTGCTCGCCTCGGCTGCCGCAGAAAAATCGAATATCGATGCCGGGGAAAAATCTCCCTTCAGACCGGCCGTTGCGCCAAGCATGGCAATATATGCTTTGGCCTGCTCCTCGGAAGGAATGCCGTTCTTTGAGAAAGTTTCCTTCACCGAATCGTAGGCCTTCGCGGCCTGCCCTGCATTGAGATTCATCCACCTGGCAATGATATCGATGGTCCCTTCGCGCTGACTCCAGGTATAGTCGAGCCCTTCTATCGTTGCTTTAAGAACTTCGATCACTTCGCTCCGTCCCGTCTTGAGCTTTTCGTCGGATGTGGCCAGCCCGGCCTGTGGAATCGGCAGTATCGTCCCCATGTGGAGCAGCCGCCTCAAACCCAACTCTTCGGCTCTCAGATCCAACGGCGCGGGAACAATGCCTGCATCGATCGTCCCCTTTTGCGTGCCGATCATTCTGTCGGTGGAAGAGTTTAACGGAACGATGATCGTGGCCGGCCCCAAGCGGTATTTATCGATAAGAACTCGAACTTCATAGGCAGGAAGAGTGCCAAATCCGCCAGCGCCTATTCTCTTGCCGGCCAGATCTGTTACCGTCATTATTTCAGGCCGGCTAATAAGCATGTGCTGGAGTTTGACCGAGGCAAAAGAGATAACTTTGAGCGGTGCTCCTCTCGCGCCGGCAGTGGCAACTCCGCTTGGCACAGTCGTGTAATCAATCGCCCGATTCAGCAGCGCTGGAGCCGTCAAACCCGCCGCCATTTGAATGACTTCCATGTCGAACCCGCGTTTTGCAAAAAAGCCCTTCCGTAGCGCGACATAGATCGGCAAATAACTGAGCGATGGCGAGGGGACCGCAAGCCTAATCTTGGTACCGGACACCGGGCTTTTCACCTGCGCTTCCGCGCCTGCCAAACGTTGACCTCCTGACCACAGGGCAGCCAGAAACACCAATGACACGATCGAGTATTGCGATAAAAATCCCTCGTCATGGTCTCTCCAATTTTCTTCTTGCAGCGCAACCTACCCTATCCCATATAAAAACAAGAAACTAACTTTCCTCAAGAACTCGACCCTCGGTCACCCGTAGCACTCGTGTGGCGCAACCCCGCGCGAACTCTTCGTCATGGGTCGCGACAATCAATGTGCGTCCGTCGCGTAATAATCCCCGCAGCAAGTCCCGGAGTTCCATGCGCCGCTCAGGATCAAGCGAAGCAGTTGGCTCGTCCATGAGCAACAGTTGCGGATCCACGGCGAGGGCCCTGGCGATGGCAACCCGCTGCGCTTCGCCGCCCGACAACTCCCGCGGCAGCGCCGCAGCGCGATGTTCCACGCCGAGGGCGGCGAGCAACTCGCGGGCGCGGCGCTCGGCGTCGCGCAACGGCACGCCGTAGGCGTGCACCGGCGCAAGCCATACGTTCTTGATCGCCGGCAGGTGTTCGAACAAATGATGAAACTGAAACACCATGCCGACTTTGCGCTGCAGAGCGCGAACCGTCGTCGGCTTGTGCCATGCACCGCTATCTATCGCTAAATCCTCCACCCGGATCGTCCCCGAATGAAACGGCTCGAGCCCGGCGACCACTCGCAGAATGGTCGTCTTGCCCGCTCCGGACGGCCCCATCAACGCCACTAACTCGCCGCGCGGCACCTGAAAGCTGACGCCGGCGAGCACGCCCCGCGCGCCACGGCGAAGCTCCAAGGCCTGCACGTGCAGTGCCAGTCCGCTCATGCCGTCGCCCTCTTCCAATGCCGTTCGAGGCCCCGCGCCAGCGCCGCCAGTGGAAGCGACATCGCGAGATAAAGCAGCGCGCAGAGTAATCCTGGGACGACCCAGCTACCGATATTAGTGGCGAAAATCTGGGTCTGTTTGGTCAGCTCAAGCACAGTGAGCACCGAAACCAGCGATGAGTCCTTGAGGAGCGCGACAAAGTCGTTGGTCATCGGCGCGAGCGCCAGTCGGAACGCCTGCGGGCCGCGCACAAGCCTTAGGACTTGGCGCTCGCTCAGACCCAATATCCGCGCCGCCTCGAGCTGTCCGGTGGGTACCGCTTCCAACGCGCCGCGATAAATCTCGCTTTCGTAGGCCGCGTAGTTAAGCGCCAATCCCAGCAAGGCCGCGGCAAAAGCCGGCAGACGAATAGCTGCGGCAATCCCATAGTAGAGCACAAAGAGCTGGAGCAGGATCGGTGTGCCGCGCATGATCTCAACGTAACCGGTGAGGAGCGCGCGGGTGAGCCGCCCACCATAGACGCGTCCGCTGGCGATTGCTACCCCGAGTACCACTGCCAATCCCATGGACAAACAGGACAGCACAATCGTAATCAGCGACGCCCGTAGGAGCGACGGCAGATAGCGCCACGCCGCTTCCCATCCGGAGAGCGTAACACCAGAAAGCGCATCGAGTCCGATAACCGGAGGTATGGCCTCGCCTGCGATAACTCGCGCATAGAGCGCCCGCTGATCATCGTTCCACACGCCCCACTTACGGAAAATACTCTCGAGACTACCGTCCTGCATCGCTGTGCGGAGAATCTCGTTGATCGCATCACGCAGCGGTCCGTTCTGGGCCGCCAGCACGCCGACATAGTGGCCCACGGCGACACTCTGCGGCTGAATCGTAAATCCCGGGAGCACGCGCCGTCGCCGCTCGGCAAGAACATTGTCGAGGAGGACGGCGTCGAGACGACCGATCACGAGATCGCTATAGGGATGCACGTCGTCATCGTAAGAGATCGCCTGAATACCAAGTTCGCGTTCGGCACGGAGGAGGATTTCGTAGGCGATGGTGCCGCCGAGGGTACCGACCCGCCGGCCGCGAAGGTCGGCGAGGGTGCGAAAACGCGACGCATCGGCATCGCGGACGCTCAACACTTCGTGGAACTGGTAGTAGGGAACGGTTGGCGCCATAGTGGCGCGCCGTGCCGGCGTGTCTTCGATTCCACTCAGGCCGATCTCGGCATCGCCGCGCTCGACGGATTGATCGATGGAGGTAAAGGTAATGTTCAAGAATACGGCTTTGCGCCCCAGGCCTCGCGCAATCAGGTTGGCGATCTCGACGTCGAAGCCGACGACTTTGTCCGGCTGTGCCGGATCCGCTTCAACAAACGGCGCGCCACCCTCAGGGTCGCCCGCCCAGAGAAAATCACGTTCAGCCTCGGCGGCGCCGACGGACAGCGGTACCAATGCCGCAATCAGGGCCGGGAGGGCAAGTCTTATCAAAGTGGCCGCGTGATTCTTCAGAAAAGCAGGCAGGTGCTTGTACAATGATAGGAAATTCTTCTTGAGGTTGAGCCGTGAATCACCCGAAATTATCCTCGCCAACCTTTTTCCGACAGCTTGCGCCAATCTACAGGTCCAGGAAAGGAACCAGCCGGCTCCATCCCAAATTTTTGCACCGGAGACTATCCGATAGGCGGCTGTTGTGTCAATCTTGGCGCGAAAGGTCGTGTGAGACTAAACTCTAGGCTCACTTGTCTCGCACCTTGACACTCCAAGCAGCGACGCGGTACACCGAAAGCGGTCATTCCTTTTGACTAAGAAGACGAACTGTGAAACTGGAACTTCTCGACTATACGCTCGATGACGTAAATTGGAGTGAGCGCACAACCCTTAACGGAAAGTCGCTCACCATCTCTGTCGCCGATCTCCAGGAACAAATTCGGGATCTATCCCACGGCATCCATGTTGATTACGAGCTCGCGCGGCCCGGCGAGTCCAAGCGCATCGTTCACGTTTTAGACACTGTCCTCCCGATCGCAAAATTGAAAAGTTCGGGCTCCACTTTTCCGGGGTTCGAAGGTGCGGCGCAGCTCGTTGGCAGCGGGCAAACAATCCGAATCGGGAATCTTCTGGTAACCATCGCCGCTCGTTTTCCCCACCCGGAGACTATGACGCCAATCGAAAAGCCGCGCGAGGGAATGATCGATATGGCAGGCGTTGGGGCCTCGTACTCCTACGGATCCGACTATTTCCAGCTGATCCTTACGCTAACTGCCGATTCTTCGGTGTCGAATGTTGCCTTCGATCAGGCGCTTAGAAACATCGCGCTCCGCTGCGCGCGCATTGTGGCTCTGGTGGAAAAAACAAACGCTGAGCCTGAACGAAGCATCGTCGCTTTGGATCCTGTCGACGATCGCCTACCCAAAGTCGTTCTCATCTACCAGGTGCAAAGCCAGCTCGTTGGCGCGCGAACTTTTTATTACGGCGAAGAAGTCTCGAAGACGCTGCCGACTTTTGTCCATCCGGCTGAATTTTTTGACGGCGCGGTGGTCAGCGGGAACTACAAGAGCGAGCGGAAGATCCCCACGTCTCTGCACTGCGACAACCCGTTCATCGTCGAGTTGCTGGAGAGACATGGGAAAAACCTGAACTTCCTCGGCGTGATTCTTTCGCGCGGCTATAATGACAGCTTCGAACAGAAGAAAAAGATGGGGCTTTGGGTGGCGCGCCTGGCGCGGAATCTGGGCGCCAAAGGGGCGGTTGCGTTCATGGAGGGGACGGGAAACGGAACCGTGGATCTCATGCAAACAGTGAAAGCCTGCGAAGACGAGGGTATCAAGACCGTCGCTGTACTCCACGAGTCCAATGGCCCCAAGGGCTATGAACGGCCCCTCGTAGACCATCCGAAAGAGGCCGATACTATGATCAGTCGGGGCAACGTTTCGGAGAAAATCTATATTCCGCCGCTGGCAACCGTGATCGGCGGCGTCGAGATCGACCTCCATTTAAAAGCCACCCATGATCCACACCTTCCCTTCCTCTTTGACCCGACGATATTTTTTGGTTCTTACAGCAAGATGGGAGCGAGCGGGTATCGGGCGGTTTATGAGAACTGACTCACGTCCAACTCCAAGCTGCGCGATTTATCCCAGGTCGGCTAGACACCGACTGCACTCGCTCGTTCGTTCCTACGCGGTGAGTCATCCTGAGCAACGCGAAGGATCTTGGTTCATCGGTCAAGATTCCTCAGCTTCGCTTCGGAATGACCAAATGCTTCCCTAAGAAACCAGTGGCGGCTTAAACGCTAGGGAGGGTGACCCCGATATGAAAGTTCTCCACTATTTGAATCAGTTCTTTGCCGGAATTGGCGGCGAAGAAAAGGGCGGCCAAGAAGTGCTTTTTATACCCCGCGCCGTGGGAGTAGGCGGCGCCATCGAAAACAATCTGAAGGATCGCGACATTGACTACGCGACCCTGGCCTGTGGCGACAACTATTTCCTTGAGGAAGAAGAAAAAGCTCTCAGCACGATTCGAGCCGCAGTGGAGCAATTTAAGCCCGACCTATTTCTTGCAGGCCCGGCCTTCAATGCCGGCAGATACGGCCTGGCCTGTGCCAAGGTTTGCAGTTGGGTGCGCGACAACTGGCGCATACCTGCCATCACGGGAATGCACGAAGACAATCCGGGAACCAAAGAGATCGGCCGGCATGTCTTTGTCCTTCAAACCGGAGCCTCCGCCGCTTCGATGCAGGAAAGCCTAAAGCGTTTCTCGCTCCTCATCGAGGGGCTGCTCACTCGCGATGAAACTGCTATCGCAAATTTACGAGCCGAATATTGCTTGCCGATTCCGCGGCGCTTTACCGTGCGTTCTCCGGCTCCGGATTATGTGAGAGCCACGGATTTACTGTTGGCGAAACTCAAAGGCGAGCCCCACGAGAGCGAGATCCCTCAGATCGAAGGCAAGCAGCATCCTATTCCCAACCTAACCGTTGACCTCAGGGACGCCACGGTCGCGCTCGTCACCGAAGGCGGCTTGGTACCGAAAGGAAATCCCGATCGTCTAGAAAGCTCGCGCGGATCGAGATATTTCAAGTATGCGCTCGAAGGGCGTGAGAACCTCAGGCAAGGCGAGTTCGAAGCCAAGCACACAGGTTACGACACCTCCACCGTCGATAAGGACCCGGACCGGATCGTGCCGCTGGATGCCATGCGCATCCTGGAGAAAAGCAACAGATTTAAGAAGCTTTATGATCACTACTTCGTCACCACCGGCACCGGCGCCATGCCGAGCAAGATGGAAGAAATCGGCGCCGGGATCGCTGAGGAGCTCGCCGGCTCCGGAGTCGGAGCAGTGATCTTAACCGCCACCTGAGGAACCGGAACACGTAGCGGCGCTACGATCGGGAAAGAAATTGAGAAAAAAGGAATTCCCGTAGTACTCATCACCTGCCTCTCCAACGTCGCAACGCAAGTTGGAATAGGCAGGATTCTCGGCGGAAGCAAGTTTCACTATCCAGTGGGACAGCCTGAGCTGCCCCCGGAAGAAGAGCTGCGCTGGCGCGTTGGTCTTTTAGAAAAAGGCCTCGCCGCGCTGGAAACGCCGGTAAAGGGACCCAAGGTCTTTTAGCGGGATTATTCACTGCAAGTAACGAGCAAGAACATGAATACTGTGGGCCATGAATCCAGCTTCTTTTCTCAGAACCCATATTTGTCTACGACCGCCATGGCCGTATCGAAGGCAGACTTAAGCTTTGCCCGGCTGCTGACTTCCCGGTAAGCCTCCCGCACTGCTTCGTCTCTGAATACTTCTTCGACCGCAAGCCCACGCTCCAGCCGCCCTCTCTTGACCATTTCTTGAATGATTCTTTCCACTGCCTGGCGCTCTATACCGCCATCCATAGGAAGCGCCCAACTGTCAACCCGTTCCGGCGCCGAAGCAATAAAGAGACTTCGTTCATCTTCGTTATGTGTGAGTTTTCTTAGCCGCGCTTCCAGATCGTGGAGATATTCGAAGTTCTTCACATCCCGCATAAACCAGAATGTCCGAATGATGGCTCGGAAGTAAGCCTTTAGCTCCTCACCTCGCTGTTCGATGGTTCTTCGCGGGGCCACGGTGACCTTGCCGGGACGCCGGGGAAACACTTTGTTGGGGTCGAGAATGACCGGATAACCTTCTCTCTCGAGTTGATCGGAGAAGGGCGGCGAAGAGGTAATCGCGTTGACTTTTCCGGAGCGAAGCATTTCAATGTGAGCCGGGTTGTTCCGATAGCCGAACACCGGGTCTTGAACCTGTTCCACCTCAGTCTGTGGGTTGACGCCGGCCTCTTTTAAGGCCTCTTCGATGAAAAATTCGACGAGGCCGCCGCCGTCAGCCGAGACCTCTCGGACACCGATCTTGCCGCCGCGGAGTTTACTGATATCGGTGATATGTTTCGAGCCGTACCATTTGAGGAACGGTGTGTAGCGCCAGCCCCCGACGATGTAAACGTCGGCGCCTTTAGCTCTTTGATAGATGGCCGATTCGGTGTCCACCGCCGTGGCGATATCCACGCCATGTTCCTTGATCGCGAGTCCAAGGGTTTGGCTTTCCGATGGACCCGGAAGGAGTCCGCCGCGCTCGTATTCGTAGCGCGTAAGACCTTCCTCCCTGAAAAAACCCTGCTCTTCGGCGACATAAATGGCGACCCAGTGGCCAACATGATAGTTGACATTGGCGATGAGAAGACTTTGATCGAGAATACTCACAGTGATTCTCCTTTCCCCAGCTCTTTGTTTGCGGCGCGGACAAAACTGAAGTCATAAACGCTCTCCGGCGCGATCTCTTTTTCCACTTGTAAGACCTTTCTCTGCATGGAGATCATTCTCTCCTGCAGGCTTCGCGGTATGGTGCCGTCCTGCGAGAAAAGCTTGACCCCGGTCCGGTAGAGTTCCAGACCGTCAGTCTCGGAAGATTTTGTAGCTTTCGCCAACCGGGCGACGACTTCCTTTTCGTTGGCCTTAATCCAATAGAAAGTCTTGAGGGCGCCACGAGTGAAACGGCGGACAAAATCCGGCTTCTGAGAAATATTTCTCTCGGTCGCCACTGCCCCCGCTGAGACAAACTCGATGTGATCGCCGAAGAAAAGCAATTCGTTGAACCCCTGTTTCCTGGCGATGATCGTTTCCGGATGGGTCAGGACCGCCGCATCGACCGCACCGGTCAATAAGGCCGTGAGTCTGTTTGGCGGCGGCTCGATGGCCCGCAAAATCACGTCACGCATAGGTTCCAGGCCAAATCTTGGCAGTAGCTCGCGCGTCATCTGATCCAGGGCGGCGCCAAAACTGGAAACTGCCAACTGTTTTCCTTTTAGATCTTGAAGGCTTTTCATGCCTTTGCCGCCGAGAAGAAACCATGAAGGACGAGTGTCGAAGGCCATGACGATCTTGAGCGGCGCGCCTCGCAGGATCGCACCCCCGCCTTGCCCGAGCATCTGGCTGTAGTCGAAGCTCCCGCCGATCAGACCCTGAATCCCTTGGAGCATCCCAGCCATGATGGGCTGAAGCTCAATTCCCTCTTCCCGATAAAAACCCTTCTCCCTGCCGACAGTATAGACAAAGCTTGTGATGTTCGGCGTGCCGGCGACATGAATCTTTGCCTCATCCAACGCAAAAGAGACTCGGCTGAAGCTCAAGCACAAAACCAGAGGCAAGAGAATGATCGATGATGAGTGGTTAGATCTTTTTGCGCCGGTTAACCTCATCCGAGTCGCCGTCTGTTGAAAGATCGTCATCAGATTTCCTTTACTGCTTAGCCAGCGCGTGGTCAAACTGTTTTCTTCTTTTCTTACTATCTGTCCTTCATGATTTGTCTTGTCCTTAGGCCGCGCTATACGAGCACGGTTTCCTGCTTGACCCGATCCACTGGAGCGGATTAGAGAGACGCTAGTGCGCAGTGGAGAAAGAACAGAGTGCATGTGCTGTCTACCATAATATTTTCACTCATTATTCTCAGCGTCCCGGTGCAGCTGTTTTCCGCTGAAATTCAGAAATTCGACCGCATTCGCATCGGCTATTCATCGATTTCCAGCAGTCGGATTGCTCTTTGGGCCACAAGCGACATGGGCTTCTTCAAGAAACAAGGACTCGCCGCCGAGGTCATCGTCACTCCCGGCATTCAGGGCACACAGGCGCTTATCGCCGGCGAACTTCAGTTCTATCTCGGCGGCGTCGATTCAGCCGCTCTGGCGGCTTCGAGAGGATCTGACCTGGTTGCTTTAGCGACTGCTGAACCCATCGAATACAAGCTCATCGCTCAGCCCGGTATCAACACCGTCAAAGATCTAAAGGGAAAGAAAGTCGTCGTCGATAGGGTCGGGGGCACAAGCTACTATGTGTCACTCCAGATTCTTGAAAAGGGTCGGATTGAAGCCAGGAGACATCGATCTAATGCAGGTCGGCGGCGGGGAATCAAAGAGTGGCGGCGTTCAAGTCCGGTGTCGTCTCTGCTGTCGTCACCGCCACCGATCGATTCGAACAATTAAAGATTCCCTATCATGTTCTCGCGGACGCAATGGAAATGGACATCAAGGTTATGGGCAATTCTTATCTTACGACCCGAAGTTTTCCGCGACCAAAACAAAGACGTGGTGCTGCGCACTGTCAGGGCACTGGTACAAGGGCGACGTTGGGCCAAGGATCCAAAAAATCGCGAACAGGTTCTCAAAATCTATAACCGCTATCTCCCCAGCTCGGAACCCTCCTTCATGGATCATTTGTACCGCAAGAATGTCGAGCCGATTCCACTTTATCCCTATACGAATATCGAAGAGCTGCGGATTTTTCTCTCTTATCTCACTGGAGCGAACCCGACTCTCCGGAGGCTGAAGCTAACGGAATTTGTCGATAACAGCTTTCTCAAACGGTGGCAGGAGGCCAGCAATCAACCGAAGCTGGACTATTCAGCGATTCTTCGGGGCGCACGATATCGGAGTCGAGGCGTACCATGACGCAGCTATGGTTGAATCGGCGATGAGGAAAAACCGGGACCGCGGTGATGGGCACTCCCCGGCTCTTTAGGCCCAGGTACTGGACAATTTGCAGCTCACAAACATCGAACTCGAAATTGGTGACGAAGCGCGTGTGACGCTCGGCCGACGGCAGCGGAATCACCGTTAAATCCAAGTCCGGTGTAGCGACCGCGCCGTCGATGAGCGGGCGCGTACGGTCGTAGTCACCGCAGGAGAGGGTTAGGCGGATGCTGGCCAAGTAACGTATCTTTGGCGCTCACGTGACAAAAGATTCAGAATGTTTAGCTCTGAGGTAAGCCCATAATTTGTCGGCATTGGGGTTCGTAACGGTATGAAGCATTGAACTGCGCCTCACCCGATAACGCGCCAGGATTTCTGGAATTTGTACGCCCCAACCGCCGACTCGGGCGATCCTAAACCACAAGTCAAAATCCTCCCATCCCATCGCCGGCATGTCCGTGGCATACCCGCCGGCTTCTTCCCATGCGCCTTTTCGATGTAAGACCATCGCATCAATGAAATTGCCGTGCTGCAAAGCGATGGGGTTCCACGGCTTCGTATTTCCGATACCCGTCTCCTCCCCGAATTTTTCCAGCAGACAATAGGCAAAACTCGCATCACAATGTTTCAACGCCCCTAGTAACCTTTCGAGGCAACGCGGATACAACAGATTATCCGCGTCCAGCACGAAAACAAAGTCTGTTCGTGCGTGGGCAAAGGCTGTGTTACGAGCATACGGCAAACCCCGGTTCGACTTGTGACGGATCAGCAAGACGTCTCCAAACGCACTCTCATTTTTTTCAAGCCAGTCGGCCACGACCGTAAGGGAGTCATCGGTAGAGCAATCGTCCACAACAATCAGATCGAGATCTTTTAGCGTTTGTGACTTGACAGACTCTAGACAAGGAATAATGTAGTCACGGTAGTTAAATAAACTGATGGCCACCGTCAGGATCCCTTTCGTTTCCCGAAGGGATTTACAGCTCATGATTTCCGAGAATTCCGAAGCCGCTGACTTGGCGGAAGGATAGAAAGCTTTCTCAAAATTGCTCTGCTTGTCCGTGCACAGCACCAGAGGGCTTTGCAGTTCGTGCTGTCGACCCGCCGTATCAGCGGCGATGATCCTTAAGTCATGTTCGCCAGGCCCATACGGTCTTAGGTCCAAAGCGACTTGAAAGCCGGAGTTCAGGCTATGATTCCAAGTGGGGAATGCCGCTTTAACGTCCACTCTCTGGCTGTTTGTCCCGGGCAACGTTGCGACTTCACAGCCATCTAGGATGACGCTTATTTCTGTGATCTTGCCCTTTTCAGATGCAAACCAGCCGCTCAGAGGGCTTCGTTCGGATTTACTCTTTTTGATTTCTATTCCATGCCAGGTTTTCAAAGAGTTCGAGTTTCTCTTTGGAATTTCTAGATAGCCTTGAAAAGTAGAATCGTAAAATTGGTACGGGTACGGTTGAAGGATAGGGCATAGCGAATTCTGTAGTTTTTTGACCCCGGTCTCCGGGTTGGATAACACCGCGAGGGATTGCCAGCCAAAAAGCGCTTCTCGGGAGATAAACTCCACCTTCAAGAATTCACCCCAGTGTTCTTGAACCCACCAATTGGAATGGTAGACCATGGGTCCTTCCGCATTCCAATTCCGATATGGGTGACACACCAACATCCCTGCCGTCTTCTCGTCAAAGCGTTTTCCGGTTGTGTATTCATAGGCCATGCGGTTGTGAAACGTGATCACCAGAATGCCGCCCGGTTTCAAGACTCTGCGCAGTTCCGCCAACCACGCTTTCCAGGTTGTCGTAAGATGCGTAAAAACGGATACGACGTAGATGAGATCAAAATAATCGGACTCGATCGGCAACTCCGCCGTTTCCCGATTTTGAAACACGTGACAATTCGGCAGATTTTTAGCCAGCCAGGAAATGCTTGGAGCGTGAATGTCACAACCCCAGAATTCTCCATTGCACGCCTCGGTTTGGAAATGGCTTAGCACTCGCCCAGCACCGCACCCGAAATCAAGGACTTTTTTGGCGGCAAAGTTAAAATCCGCGGGGAGGCTTCGAACGATACAATCGCGAATTTCTCGACCTTGAGCGTCGAATTCTTCGGCTACAGTTCCGCTGGCCCGTTTCGCAAGATGGTCGGGAGGCCACGCGGCTTGAGTGGGGTTCAGCCGGCCATCCATGCCAATGACATACTCTCACGTGAAGACGGGTTCGAACGTTCCGGGAGGTCAATGCGACAGGCGCGCAAGAGAAGAGGTCGAAGATAATCCGTTAATTTACATTGCTCGCTTAGCACCTGATATCCCTTTTGGATGATCGACTCGGCTTCAGCCTGGCCTTGAGGATTCGTAAGATAGTATTCGACCACGTCAGGAATTTGATTCAAAGGGACTTCAACAAAATGGACGCCAGGCTGGAAGGGCAGCCCTTCACCGCACGGCTCGCTTATAACTAGCGCTCTGTTCCAGATGCCGTGCATGACAATACGATGCCATTCAAAATAACTGTCGGCACCACGGTGTATGTTAAGCAGAATCTTTGACCTCTGCGCCAAACCGACGGAAGTCTTAGTGTCCATAGCGGTATTCAACCCTACCCGAAGCGGGCCCTCCGCCCCGGGGAGATGTAGGTAGCAAAAATGATGCGATAGCGACCGGGAGGCATGGACGAAAAATTTTTCCCTTCTCGCGGATAACGTCCCCAAGAAAAGGATGTCGATGGGACGCTCAACAAAAGGTTTTTGAAGATGAGTGCCTTTGCGTGTCTTCTCGTTTAGAAAACAAGTTCCATAGTGGTTAGGCAGTTCCTTGACTTCCCGAAACAACTTAAAGTCGGGTAAATAGCCCAGGGGAAGATGGGCACAGTTGAATCCCGCTCTGGCAATCTCCTGCGAGGCCCCGTGATTGAGGTCCCAAATTCCATGCGCCTTAGAAAAGTAATGCCGAGCGCGCGCATACCACTGGGTTGACGGCTGCTCCGTGTTGAACAATATTAAGTTGCTAGGTAGAGGTTTTTCGGACAGCTCCCGTCCCGCGCCCAGATAGAAAAACTCATGGGGTGCGACGACCAAATGCCAATCGGCAACTTCCGAAAAGCCTCCGCGTTCGTCTCTTAGGTCGACCTGCAACCCCAGACTCTGAAATCCCGCAGCCAGCAGGTCTCTGAACTCCGAGAAAAAATAATTTCCTAGGGAGCTTGTGTAAATCGCGAAAGGTTGCCCGCCCGCGGACCGAATGGGCACCGGTCTAAAAACCGCTCGTCCGTTAGTACTTCCATTTTGCCCGGCCCGCTGCGCCAATGCCGGCTTATTTTCTGATCTCCCTATCACGAGGGATCCAACTGGATGGATTTGCGTAAAAGATCCGTATCCATTGCGAAGGCGGTCTTTGAGAGCCGCTACCAGATGATCGTAGAGCCGCCTGCGTCGACTTCCGGGCAATAGCAGTTTATCTTTGACCGGTCTTAGCCGGTCCGTTAGTTGCCAGGCCAAAGTGCCGTGTGCGGTTTCCAGGGCAAGATGTTGATCGTGCACGGTCGCCTGAAGGGTTGCCACCTCTTGATAGAGCCGTTTTTGATCTGATCTAATTTCAGTTAACTCCCTATGTCTTTCTTCGTAGCGAATACGCATGGACTCGAGTTGGTGATCGGAGCGGTCCTGTTGGGTGAGAAGGTCAATAATTTGCAGATCTCGATTGGCCAATTCTTCGCGCTGTTCCCGAACGGTTACCTGAAGCTGCAACACATCTCGGCCTAAACGCTCTTGGTCTAAACTCAGCTGATCTAACTGTCCCTGCTTCTCCTCCGCCTTCTCCCGTTGAAATTTGAGCGCAGACTCAAGTTCGTCTAGCTCGCGCGCCAGGCGGTCTCGGTCCTCCGATATACGGTCGACTAGCTGGTCTTTGTCCGCTAGTGCGTGTTCGTGTTTCTGTATCGTGGCCTGAAGCTGGGTAGCCTCCTGTGCAAACTGTCCGCGCTCAGTGGTGAGCTGCTCTAATTGATGCTCTTGCTCCCGGAGTGCCTGTTCCTGTCTCTGTGCCGTGGTCTGAAGCTGGGCAACCTCCTGTGCCAACTGTCCACGCTCAGTGGCGAGCCCTGCCAGTTGATGCTCTTTTTCCAGCAGTGCCTGGCGTTGTTCTTCCTGTTTCGATCGAAAGGTGTCCAGCTGTGCTTCTGTCCTGACAAGGCGATCCGCGAGGTCCCGAAGAACCTTTTCCGGCAGCATGAGCTCGAGTCGAGCACGGTTGAGGTTAAACAGACGCAAGGTTGCAGGGTCTCTAAGAAAATTAGGGTTCTCCTCTTTGATCTGATCGTATTGGACATGCCACCCTTTTGAACGTTCACTCTCAAGAAAGCGCTTTTTTCTCTCGGCAAAGACTTTTTTAAGACCGTGCCTTTGCCCACGAATCGGGTAATGCCGGAGTAGAAATGAGATGGGAAAAACCCGCCGGCCTTCGAAACGCACTTCATGACCGCCCGAGGGCACAAGGGAGACGTGCGACTTGCCGACCTTCCAACACTTGAGTTGCACCTTATCGAAATCGGCACCGTTCTCGAAAAAGGTAAAATAGTTGCGCGGATCGTCACCACGTTGAAATTTGTCATCGACCGGATGAAAGTTAATAACTTGAAAATCGATACAGTTGTAACCGAGCGTGTCAACCCAATGAATCGCTTCCTTCAAAGTAACTCCCGGCCAAGGACTTTCGCGGATTTCATCAGCATCGTGGTGGATGAGCCAATCAGCAGATAGTTCTGTTGCCAACTCCTCCTTTCGACGAAGAATCCCGCTCCAGTCGAATGGACCTGGCGTCTCGTACCCGGAGGGAAGAGACGGGGGAAAACGCTCAATTTGTAGAAGACCTCGACCGAGCCACTGGCTCGCCTCTTTCGTGGTATCATCCGTCGAGTGATTGTCGATCAGGTAAACATCGATACCATTCTCGACAAGGTGCCCGATCACTGCAGAGATGATGTCTTCCTCGTTGAACGCAGAAATAACTGCGACGACGCGAAACGAATCAGTCATCGAAGAGTGCCCCACACGATTAAATGAACCGGTGTCGCTTGCCGACTTTACCCGGCGCGGTTTGGAAAGATGCCGGGCAGCGCCAGAACGATTGTCCAGAGGCACAGTCGCTTCATTTTCGTCTGTCTTGCTTGAGTCGCGCTTATCCTGCATGGTTTTGTGAGGTGGTGTCGTGGTCGGTATGGGCTTGCAATCTGCGTCGCTGATTTTCCAATCCCAGAACCGCTTCTCTCCAATAGCTCTGAAAAACCGGTCTTTGCTTTTCCCACACCGCTCTGACAACGGGAAACGTCTCCGTGTCTCGAACGCTGTCATTCGAATAACAGCTCACCAGCGCTTCATTGATCAGGGCTCCTCTCCGCCCCCCTTCGCTAAGACGAAGCACCAACTCCCAATCGGACTGCTCCGGCCGCTCAAAACTGGTATCATAACCCCCCGCCTGCTCCAGTTGCTCGCGCCGCACCACCGGAAAAGGGACTCGATGGCAGCCGGCAAGATCCGCCAGGCTCGCCGATTCCGGAATCCAAACAAACCCGGTCTTCTCGTCGTACAATCCGCAAGTCACAAAGGCGATGCCGGAGTCCGACTCCAAAACACCCAGGGCCCTTTCAATGTAAGTGGCGTCTACCGCCTGCTCCGCTCCCAGAACGAATAGCACTGATCCCTGACTCCCCCTCAACCCAATATCGCGCGCCTTGACCAACCCCACTCCATCCGTGCGGATTACCTCCACGGCGGACTCCCGATCCCAATGATCCAACAGCTGCACCGTGAGGGGATCGATCGAGCCGTCATCTACAATAACGATCTCGTCTCTAGGCCCTAACTGGCGCTTGACGCTCTCGAGGCAGACCGTCAGCTGTCTGCCCTGATCACGGCAGGTCAAAACTACGGAGACCCGAGGCGATGTCTTTACCTTGGCGAACCGCCGGCCCAACAACTTCCAATGACTGAACCCGCGCCGCAGCGGCCGCGTCAACCTCCACGACCGCGATCGTAGAACCAAATTCAGAGTCCCCTCGAGAACCTCATTCAGTCGCGCTTCACCAGCGGCCAATGACGACTGTATCGAAGCGCAGCATTCAAAGGCGCGCTTCTCAATAGACTCCAAAACCGCCGGTAGAAATTGGCGGTAGCTCTCCGCATGCTTTTCCACCAGGTAGCGCATGAGCAAAGCATGATTGCCCGGCGCGGTGCACGAACTGCTCATCGAGCCCTTACGGATCCGATAGCGGAAAAGATACTCCGGTATAACCGTGCCAGACAGCCCGCGCTCAACCAGACTGATCGCCAAATCCCAGTCCTCATATCCCGCCACCGGCATGCCAGCATCAAAACCTCCAACCTCCATCAGGGCGTCCCGACGGGTGAGCGCTGCCGTACAAACCGTATCCTCCACCAGCAGCCACGGAAAGTCACAACCGCTTGGACTCCATTGGAAATTTCTTTCACCGAAAGTTTTTAGCCAGCATGAAGCAAACGCAAAGGAAGGATTGGCCTCTAAAACCTCCACCGTACGCCGGAGAAAGTCCGGCTCAAATAAATCATCAGCGTCCAAACATGAAATGTAGCTGCCCCTCGCTTCTTCGATGCCGAAATTTCTGGCCTTGGCCAACCCTTGGTTCAAAGTACGCAAGATCCGCGTCTTCGGCCTTCTATAGGAAGTGAAAAGATGCCGTGTTACTGGATCGGTCGAGCCGTCATCTATGATGATGATCTCGAAATCCTGAAAACGCTGATCCAGTACGCTCTGAACAGCCTGATCGAGGTAAGCACCCAAGTTGTAGCAGGGTATAACCACCGAAACCGTTGGATTAGTTGTTCTCACCCTCAATCCTCTGTTCTGGGTCGATCAACGTGTTGCATAATTGTATGGTCTGCTAAACGCGGGTAACGATTCTGCTGAAAAACCCTCCGTTCATCCTTCGAGATCCTCAGGACGAACGGAGGAGCGGTTGAAGTGGTTGGAGATTTTCCGTTCATGCTGAGAGCCTAGTCGAAGCATTCCTAGGGGTTTTTCAGCAGCATCGGGTAACTCATCCTGACCCCACATGACCCAATTATATTCAGATCAAGGCACAGCGGGAGCGTTACTGTACAGGGGTACAAAATCCTGCGGTCACTGTAGTGAATAGAACAGCGACGGCACGAGTTATAACTCTTTCTCTCTTCGGACGCTCCTTAACCACTCCACGACCGGTCGATCAGTTATGCCAGATGCAACCACTCCACGCGGGTTAGGGTAAAGTCACATGCGCCACTCAGATCTCATCAGGGTGAGTTCCCTTACAAGGCCGCGGTGACAGATTAGCTGTAGGCAATCCAAGTAGAAGCGGTGATACTTTTTCGGCGAAGAATATCAATTGGCTATTAATACGAGACGAGCAGGGAAGAAAGGAATCGGTTGCCTCGAGCATGAGGATCTGTGATTTAGATAAAAAATTGACATAGCGTACCGCGCTGTATGAATCTCGTCAAGAAAAAAATAGTTCTCTCTACCCAATTGGCTCTCGGCACATGCTCTCAGCCATGCGGACGGGGGCACCCGACGAAGCACACAGTCAGGAGAGCGACTCTGTTGGCTCTCACTTTAATGAAGTCATGAGGACAGGCCATATGATCTCATTCAATTTTCCGCCGAAGCGCTCGACGACGACAAAAAGAATTCCCGAAGTGTGAAAACTCAGGAAGGAGATCTTTCAGGTCCAGTGAATTTGGCGCACGCGATCGAAAAGGAAACTCAGTGGATGGTGTGACTAGGTTTTCGGCGGCTCTCATCCAACTTGTGAATTGTTTCCTCTAGCCGGCGCAAACTCTCTTCGTCTCCGGAACCTATGATCTCCTGAAGAATCTGGATCAGTTCGTTGAGAAGTTCGATCGACTTTCGGCGCAGGATTGGGCTCTTCATCATCCGCCCTACGATCACTGTGGGAGAGCAAAACGCACACCATGTTGAAACTTTTCAAATCCGATTTCTATCCAGGTATCCCGCTGACCCTTGACAACTTGAATCTTCCTTTCTCACCATTTAAGAGATTTCTGACACGTTTTTTGTAGTAAAAAAGTCGATAGAACCAGTTCTGGTCATCTCTATCCCTTTTCTTTCTTTTTCTTTGTCAAATATCACCGTTGTTTACTCTCAGATTCATAATAGCAACGATGTGGTTTTGTAGAAAAATTACTTACAAAAATTCATAAAGCGAATGCAATTCCCTTCACCTTTAGGGAGAATTACCAGGGGTACTTCGGTGTTGAAAATCCAAATCTTGTTGAAACGCAATGCTTTCGATGCCCTTCGTTAATGATCGTGGCCGTGGCATGTTCTTTGCCCCCACAAAAAATTTATGGATCGCATTTGTCAACATTGCGGGGAGTCGATCATTGGTAACGCCTATCGGGTGATGAGCGAAGAACAAGGGATCACCTTGCTTGATATGATTGTTTGCTCTCTCTGTTTTATGGAAGCGAAACGCCTTCGCCTTCATACAGAGGAAATCAATGTGAGAGGCAAACAACCCTCAGCTCGACACCGGGGGAGCCACAGTTCGCGACTCGAAGTTTAATTTCAAAACCCAAGTTTCTGCGTTTTGAGATGCACAAGTATCGGACCTAAGCGCTGGTCTAGGTCCCGTTGCTTGTGTGTATTATTCACATCGGTTTTTCTTATCCGCACAATTGGTCTGCGAGTAGATTACACTACGGCTGTACGCTTTTACCTACCAAACATCGTAACACTATATGTTTTGCGGTGGGTTAGGCTATGGCCTGAGTCTTGCCTCTTTGCGCTTAGGACCTTGCCAGGGCAGTTTTTATAATCGGAAAAATCTATGGGTTTGGCTGCAAGCAAGAATGTTTACGACGAGCACTTTGGGTTTTCCGACCTTCCCTTTAGTATCTCACCCAATCCACGATTCGTCTACGACAACCCTTTCTATCGCGAGGCATTTGCAACCTTGTGTTACGGCATCGAAGCTCGCAAGGGTTTCATTGTCGTGACCGGCGAGGTGGGCACTGGTAAGACCACTCTGCTAAGAGCCGTCATGCACAATCTGGAATCTACTGTCCATACGGCATTCATTTTTAATCCTAAGTTGACTTTCAGCCAGTTGCTTCGATCTATCTTCAATGACTTGGGGATAACCGAGTCGAGTCAAGACCGGCTCACGCTCATAACCAAGCTTAACAACTATCTGCTCGAACAGCTTAAAAAAGATCACGTTGTCGCAATTCTGATTGATGAGGCTCAAGACTTAAGCGATGATTTGCTCGAAGAGATCAGGCTGCTTTCCAACCTGGAAACCGACAGCGGCAGACTCATTCAAATCGTCTTGATGGGCCAGCCCGAGCTTGAGCAGAGGCTTGAACAACCTCACCTGCGGCAACTTAAACAGCGGATAGCGCTTCGCTGCCGGCTTACTCCACTGCCGAAGAGCGAAGTTGGCTCTTACATAAATTACCGGCTGAAAAAGGCAGGGTATCAAGGAAAAGAGATTTTTGAGGCAAAGGCGATCGAAAAGATCAGTCTTAATTCTCAAGGTATTCCTCGCATCGTCAATGTCATTTGTGATAACGCCCTTCTCATTGCTTACGCATCATCTAAGAAAAAAGTCTCGGCGGAAATAGTGGAGGAAGTAGCGCGCGATTTACAACTTACGGCACCAGGTACAGATCGAGTGGCGAATTCGGAGACGGAATATCAAGGACGCAGAGGTCGAGATGAGAGATGGAATGAAATCCCACACGATGACCGCGAAACGCAAGAGACACGGCGCGCAAGATTTGGCGACTTCTCCATAGAAGAGAGGCCCCGCAAACTTAACCCAAAGCGCAGACCAAAAGGATTAAGAATCGCAACTCTGCTAGTTCTTCTGACCATAAGTATAGGCGCAGCGCTGTATGCCCAGCAAAACCCCGAGGTCGTAACGGACATCGTAATGAAAGCCGAAGATTATTCCACCCAAGGCAAGATCTATGCTTCGCAACTGGCCGAGACAATGGATCCGCATTTTCAGAGAACCAGAGACTCCGTCTTTGATGCCACAGCAAATATCGGAAGTTATTTTCAGCAGAGTAGAAATTATCTCGTTGAGAGAATGCAAGATCATTTTCCCCAAACCAAGGACTATCTGTCCGGCTTAGCCGTCAAAACAGAGAGTTTCATAATCGCGCAGTGGGAGAATCTAAAAGCGGTTAACTTGATTCCAACTTCGGAGGACAAACGCACAAGTCAGCCGGAGAGCGATTTCCTGGAGAATCATTCGGCACCGGCGGCTGATGAAATGGGATTGCTCGACGAGCGTTTAAATCCATTAGAGTTGAACGAGAACGCCGCACAAATCCCGGACGCGAAAACAATTCCTGAGGGACAACCACCAAAGACTCCTCCAACAACAATGAAAGAAGAAACCAGGCCAGTCGAACCTCCAGAAAAGCAGTCGATTGAGCCACGGGCTGCAGCGCCTGAAAAAGACCCCGCTCAAATTAGCCGTGAAATTGCTCCAAAGCGAGAACAACCGGCATTTTTGGGAAATTTCGAAGTCGTCCAAGAATCGTTTCTTCGTGACAAACCAGAGTCCAATTCCGCAGTAACCATTCTTCCGCCGGGCACCCGGGTCAGAGTAGAAGGCAAAGAGGGCGACTATCTCCGCGTACGCTCATTAAGCGATCCGGGACTTCGGGGGTATATGCATCGGGAAGACGCGTTCTTCGAAAGGGTCCGATAGTTTTCTCCGCTTAAGCCCGATCTCCACTGTCACTAAGACCATAAAAATTCCGGGGATTTATCTCAAGAATTTTTTGGATAGCCGCGGGCGCAATGCGCTTATCGTTGCGCAGCAGACGAATGGCATTGAGCTCCGTCGATGGATCATGGTGACCATAGTCGGTCCCAATCATCAGACAATCCTCACCCGCATGGCTTAAGACGTAGGGCAGATCGTCGGTGTTTTCGCAGGCCACCCACATGTTATTGGCAGCGAGGGCATGGGCTGGAAACGACTTGCCCTTGCGCCGGAAACGGTCAGCTAGATCGTTCAAAACGTAGGGCACCCATTGGGCGCTGACCTCAACGAATCCCCAACGGACGTTCGGGAATTTTTTCGGAATCTCTTTTTCGAGAAGGGTATGACACGCGCCCACGACCGCCAGCTTGAATTTGGTGAAGGTCGTATCTTCGTTGAAGAAGTCATGATGGACGAAGCTGCCATTCGCAGAATGGATGCAGACGGGTAAATCAAGTTCCCCGGACATTTCCCAGAGCGGGTAGAAATAGGGGGCGCCGAGCGACCGCTCGCATTCCAACCCCCGCATGAAAATGCCACAGGCGCCATTATTCTTAGCCCAATTAAGCTCATCCCTCACTGCGGCCGGCACTTTCTCGAGGAGATGCCATGGCGGCTTCGCCACCCATCGCAAGCGACCCTTTCCCTGCCGGCAAAGATCGGCCATCCAGCGGTTATAGGACTTGGACAGGGCCCACTCGCGCTCGGCTTCTTGCACCACCGGCCGAAGAAAGAGCGTGGGGTAAAGAACCTGCGTCTCGATGTCCAGCTTATCCATGTGAGCCAGCCGCGCCTCGACGCTCAGCATCTCTCGCGATTCCTGCGAAGTATCGGTACCGACATTACGGTCTTTGCCGTGGGCTCGACCCTCGATCACCCAGAAGTCACGCACGGCGGTTCCCTCGTTACTGAGAAGTTCAGACCCAAAAGTCTGTGTCATCAGTTGCGGCGTGAAATGCCGTTCATCCACTTCGAGATAACTCCAGGTCTGCACCGTCTCGATCACGTGAGCGTCAGCGTCAATCGCTCCCATCGTTTCCTCCTCGATGATGGCGACAATGTTTAGGAGTTTTTCTAACATGATCGGTTTAAGGCAAGCAATGAAACGACCTCTGCTGAATTACCTTCCAATTCGCTCTCGCTGAACGATCAACGATCTGAACATCTGGCACGGCTTGAACCGGAGCGCACAACTAGGTTATGTAATGTTTGCACTGACTTTGAACATTGAACGTTTACCTTAGAACGTTGCTTCAGAATGTCCGACCGAATCCTCAATCACCTTTGTGACTATGCGCTGAGCTTGTCGTATCGCGACCTGCCGCAGGAAGTGATACTTCGGACCAAACAGATTGTCTTGGACACCGTTGGGTGTGCGCTCGGCGGGGCGGAAAGCCCTCCAGCCAAAATCGCTAGAGCTGCCGCAGCAGAGGTAACTTCAGCCATCCCTTCCACGGTTTTGGTGAGCGGTCAGAAAACTTCGCCCGATCTCGCCGCTTTCGCCAACGGTGTGATGATCCGCTATCTCGATTTCAATGACACCTACGCGGGTTCACCCACTTGCCATCCGAGCGACCTGTTGGCACCGGTCTTGGCCGTCGTAGACGCCAAAAACGGCAACGGCCGAGATGTCATCCTCGGAACGGTTTTAGGTTATGAGGTACTTTGCGGACTGATCGACGCCGGAGCGCAGGAACGCGGGCACAATTGGGATCAGTCCACCTATGGCGTCATCGCCGCTGCTGTAGTGGCAGCTAAACTGTTCGGCCATACGAAGGAGCAAATGGCTAATGCGATTAGCCTGGCGATTACCTCTCATATCAGCCTCGAGCAAATTCGCAGAGGTCAAATTTCCCATTGGAAAGGATGCGCGTTGGCTAACGCCTCGAGGAATGCGGTCTTTTGCGCCATCCTGGCCGCCAAAGGAATGACCGGACCGGAGGAAGCATTCGAGGGCAAAGCCGGATTCTTCAACAGCACCGGGATCCGCTTCGAGATCAGGCCTTTCGCGGACTCCTCCGATGACTACCGCATCATGAAAGCGCGGTTGAAAGCTTTTCCTTCGGGTTATTTTTCACAAAGCGCGATTGAGGCGATTCTCAACTTGCGTTCCCAAATCCCCGACTTCGACGACGTCAAAGAGATTCGACTGCAGACTTTTCCCGCCGGCTATGAAGTCATGGGTTCAGGAGAAGCGAACTGGCAGCCGGAAACCAGGGAGAGCGCCGATCATAGTTTACCCTTCGTGATGGCGGTTGCGCTGATGGAAGGCAACCTGGAGATTCGCCATTACGAACAGGTGTACTACAAGCGCTCCGATGTGCGGGCACTCATGCAAAAAATCAAGGTGCGGATCGGTGAAGAACCCGTTGCCGCATGGCCGGACCTTCCCTTGAACATCGTCGATGTCGAGATGAAATCAGGAAAAGTTATCTCGACCAGGGTGGCCTACCACCTGGGCCATTTCAAACGTTTCATGACCGACGCGGAACAGGAGCGGAAATTTCGTCCGCTAGCGGAACCGCTGCTGACAAAGGGGCAGATTGACGATCTCCTCGCTTGCTTGCGCCGGTTGGACGATATCGAGAGGATCAGTGAATTGATTTCCCTAACCGTGGCGCCTACTTTGGCCGCTTGAACCCTCAAGAGATTCACAAACAAATCTCGCAAATATGGTGCGTGGCACTGTTCAAGCAGTTCAAACCGTTCAAATAGTTCAAGCCGTCCGAAACTCAGAAAGCCGGATCACGAAAGTTAAAAGACCGAAACGTGTCGATCGATTGGAACGACTGGAACGATTTGAACGTCTGGAACCCGCGCAAAGCGCGATATTACGTTCGGGATGCCAGGAAGTCGTCAATGGCTCGGTTAAATTCCGCAGGCTTTTCCGCCATGGGAAAGTGACCGGCTTGGTTCAGCTTCAGGTACTGAGAGCCGGGCACGGCCCGATGGATCTCCATTTCATACTCCGGCGGTGAGCCAGGATCATCCGCTCCCCGGATCAGCAGAAGCGGCGGCTTCAGAGTGTGGACGCGATCCCTGACATCGAATTGGTCGATCACGCAGAAATCATGGTACTGGCTCATCGGCCCGACCTTGCGATGGCACTCGACCAGACGCTCGCGGAGCTCGGGATCGATGAACATCATGTTATGGCGATTGAGGTCGAGCCACTTTTGATAGGTCTCAGCGTCTTCGGCGGCCTTGAGACGAAGCTCCACCGCGCTGCGGGGGCGCTCCTTGGGCCGCATCGCAACGGTCATCAACACCAGCGCCTTGATCTCATCCGGATAGTCCAGACCGTACCGCAGCGCGATGCAAGCCCCCAGGGTGAACCCCACCAGTACCAAGTCTTGTCGTTTACCTCTGGACCACAACCACCCCCTCAACCACTCCATATATCGTTCCACATTGGGACAGGGATTTCCCTCGAGATGTCCAGGCAATGTAGGCGCGAGGCTACCCGGAAAATGTTTCAGCTGATAGACAAACGATTCGGCGCATCCTCCCGCCCCGGGTCCATGAATAAAAACCATTTGGTTCATATCTTCTCCTGACTCTCTTTCTCCGTCTCTCCGGGCTCCTTTTCTCCTTGTCTCCCTATCTCCACATCTCCTTGTATGGTTCCAAAAAACGGCGTTTTGATGGGGCTAGTAGTACAATCGAGTGCTCAACGTCAAGAGCAAACAACGACAATTATCTCTCGGCACCGATTCTGGTCGCAGGTGAAGATTGACATCCATTGCCAATCCAGATAACGACGCTTTGAAACAAACTTGAGGAAGGGTCAGAAATTGTCCTGAACCATCAGGAACGCCGTGAGTTCGCAATCCAACCGGCCGCATATCGCCGAAACAACGCGCCGAGAGAAGCGAGTCATCCTCCGCATCAAGCCATATCTGACCTTTGAGTCACCCCTCTGGTGCGTTTAACAAACCAAACGACTTAAAAGGACTAATGCTCAACCTCGGTTTTAGCCTGCCGTGGAACGAGTCGTCCTAGAGCAGTCACGGAGTGGACGATCGAGAAACACGCGCACGAGCATGGTCGGAACCGGGAACTCTATCAAGGCAAGTGTCTGCCTGGTGTAAAGACAGACGATGAACCTGGTTAGCGTTACGGTCAAGGCGTGGGGACTGGCAATCCTAAAGCCTCGGAGGCCTCGTGTACTTCTTCCTGAGTTCTTTCCAGGCCCTAGCGCGAAGGTCCGCCTGCCTCTTCCAGCTCTCGGGAAGATCGCTGATTTTGTAGGGTGTCCTACAGGGTCCGCCTTTGATATACCCGGCAGCATTGGTTAGGTATTTGTTGCTCTGGGCATTATATTTTGCAAAACCGGTGGCGAACTCTCCGGGCGGTACGCCCGGCGGGACTGAGCGAATATCATCCCAGATCTCATCCACCCGTTTCTCATTATCACTGAGAATGGCATCGCCCAGGGCGACCACGGGCTCCGGCCCCATGCATGCCATGCCCGACGACCAGATCGCAGTTATCCTCGGATGCGCCATCTTATAAGCAGCGTAGATGGCACTCTCACCCGGCATAAAATTAATCTGGCGTCCGGCAACTCGGAGATCATCCAACAAGTTGGCATGGCTGTACGACATCTTGGTCAAAATAACGGTGCGTGCCTTGTTCGCCAACCTTTCCCAGAATGCGGTAGGAAAATCCGACTTGAAGACTCTCGCATTGGCATAGACGAGGATAGGCATATCGGGAACCGCTTCGCCTAAGTCGGCGTAAAACTGAACGGCGTTTTCAATGGTCGGCGTCTGCCAGAGAGGAAGACCGACAAATGCTCCGTCAGCTCCCACATCCTTTAGACCACGCATCTGCCGGATCGTCTCTTTGGTCCCTAAAGCAGTAGCCCCTGCAAAAACCGGGACGCGCTTTCGGTTGACCTGGACGATGGCATCTACAAAGGCCCTTTTTTCTTCCCACAGGAGAGCAGCGCATTCACCCGTAGTGCCGCAAGCTGCAATAACGCCTATGCCGTCCCTCACATATTTGTCAGTCATGCGGGCCGTCTCTTCAAGGTCAACGGAGTCGTTGGCGTCCCATCCTTCGCCATTTTCTTTGCATGGAGTAGGCACCATTGCAGCCACGCCTTTGATGTCATCTTTTGTTAGCACTGTGATCTCCTTCCGATAAAATCTCCCTACCCGAAGCCGGAGAAAAAGTCTATTCCCTCCGCCCGGCCTGCCCCGGTCTGAAGAACCAATGATTTCGGCATCAGCAGCGGTTCGGGAGCCAGTTTGATTTTCACTGTTGGACTAAATAAATAGAGGCAGACAGAGGGTCATCGAAGATGAACGCAAATGAAATTTCCGAATTGGTCCCCGGGGTCCCCAAAGGTTTGGAGCTTGGTCTACGGAACTATTGGTACCCGATATTGCAATCTGAGGAGCTCGGCCAGGATAAGCCTATCGGAATCCAATGCCTGGGCGAAAACCTGGCAATCTGGCGCGACGAGCGCGATCTTCCGGCTGTCATGTCTGACCGTTGTCCGCATCGGTCCGCGAGGCTCTCCCTGGGTCGTGTCCTGGAAGGCAAGCTGCAATGCGTGTTGCACGGCTTGCGCTTTGACAGTGGCGGGCAGTGCGTGCTGATACCATGGGAGGCAGATGATAGTCCGAGTTTGCATGAGGTCCATGCACGTTCCTATCCGGCTCAGGAATTGGGCGGCTACATCTGGGCTTACCTTGGTGATCCAACGAAGTTTCCACCGCCGCCCCTGGCCGATGAGCTGCCGGAAGAGCTTAGTCACGACGATGAGTTTTTATGGTTCCGAATGCCAACCGAGGTCTGGCGGACAAATTGGCTGCTAGCGATCGACGGCGGGGATGGATTTCACGCGGTAACCCTGCACGCCGAAACCCAGGCTGTGAAGGATAATACTTGGCAGGGCGGGAGCCCCCAAGCGGCAACGGTGCCTCTGGCCGAGCGGCGCGTAAAAATCGTTCAAACCTCATACGGCGTCCGTGGTATCGCCACGGATCGTGAAGGCAAGCCAATTCATCATGGTCACTTGACTGATGTCAAAGGCGACCGGTTCTTGTTCCCCTGCATCTCAACCAACGTGATCCGTCCTGTGCCTGGGGTCGAGCCCTACGTTTCGAGGCTGTGGCAGTTCCCGATAGACGATAGCCGGTGCATCATTCAGCGTTTCGCCGTGCAAAGGGCGGCCACCGCTGAGGCACGCGAGCGCTGGGCGAAGCTTTTTACGGAGGTGGTTGAACCGCGCTTCAAGAGCATATCGAGAGAAGACGCTATGATCGCCGAGTCGCAAGGCGATCTTGTGACCGCCAGAACAAACGAACACCTCTTCGAGCCGGACATCAGCATGTATGAAGTGCGCCAAAGCATCAGAGACGCCTTTCTAGCTCAGCTAAGCGGTAATCGAATGGCGCCCACCAAAAACTCACTTGTTTGGCCGATACCATAAGTACTTCCGCGCAAAACATCGAGGAGAGGAAGCCCCAGGAGTGAAATGGAGTATTGGAGTGTTAGGTTTTAAACGAATCACTTGATTACTCCCTACTCCAGTGCTCCAGTCTGTGGCTATAGCGAGGCGATTGAGTAGACCTCCGGCGTAAAGACTTATGGCGGGGCGACTGAATGGCAAAATAGCGATGATAACCGGAGGCGCAAGCGGTATAGGAGCCGCTACGACGAATCTTTTCTGCCTCGAAGGCGCCAAAGTTGCGCTGGTTGATGTCGATAGAAAAAAAGGGGAGGAGGAAGCGGCGCGAATCTCCCGCGAGATTCCCTCAGCACAGATCTTGCCTCTCACTGCCGATGTATCCAGCCGGGAGCAGACGAACGACGCGGTTTCCAGAACGGTCGTCGACTTCGGCGGACTAGACGTACTCGTCAACAATGCTGCAATGCGGGAATATTTTCCGCTAGCGGAGGCGCCGGAAGAGTCGTGGGAGCGGATTATCGCTACGAATATTCTCGGCGTGGCAAACTGCTGTCAGGCCGCTCTTCCCGTGCTCCGTAGGGCAAGCGGCGCCAGCATCGTCAACATGTCGTCGGTATTCGGTGTTGTCGGACGGAAGGGTATGGGACAATACGATGCCACCAAGGCGGCTATCTTAGGCCTCACCCGCGCGTTGGCCGCCGAAGAGGCCCGGTATGGAGTCCGCGTGAATGCCGTCTGTCCCGGCTCTACATTGACACCGTTTACGCTTAGTAGAGCCAAAGCCCGCGGCATGACGGAAGCGGATCTGAGGGAAAAGGGCTTCGCCCCATCGCTCCTGAATCGGTGGGCGACACCTGAGGAGATCGCCTATCCGGTCTTGTGGCTCGCTTCCGATGAAGCTTCATTCATTACCGGCGCTGTGCTCATGGCTGACGGCGGTTTATCCGCGATCTGATCGGCGCAATTACTTCAATCCCAATTCCGTCTGTATTTCTGTAAGGAGGCGAAAATCCGCCACTTCTTCGACCGATATCTGTTTCTTTAGACCCAGTTGCTGCACCAGCAGAGAGATCTCAAACTGCAGCCCTTCTCTACTGATGGCTCCATTTGGGCTGTAGTAGTCTTTGGACTGCGCGTATATCAACTCCGCGTCACCGCGCGAAAGGTTCAAAAAATGGGCAAAGAACTCCGCCGCTTCCGCCTTGTTTTTATCCGATCGGATATACTGAAGGCTTCTGATGCTCCCGCGCAGGAACCGCTTGATCGTGTCCGAGCGATTCTTCAAAGTATCGAGGCTCGCTGATATACCGCCGAGCCCCAACGGAACGTAATCGCTGGCCCGCGCTATGACATGAAAGCCCTTTGCCTCCGCCTTGATGCCCATTTCAGTCCCAACCAGAGCGGCATCGACCTGCCGTGCGAGCAGGGCTAACGTGCTGCTTTGCATACTGCCAGTGGGAAACAGCTCCGCGTCCTTGCCAAAACCGCCGAGCCCGTGCTTCTCAAGCATCAACTGCGATATGTAGGTCACGTTCCCGCCGACATCGGTCACCGCAAGTACTTTACCTTTCAAATCCTCCACCCGCTTGATCTCAGGCTTCGCATAGAGATGCCAGTTCAGCCTATCCACCATGTAGCCGATCATGCGGATGGGTCTGCCGGTGACGGGCGCTCTAATTGCGGAGGTATGAAAATCCACCAGGATATCGCCGGTCATCATCCCGGTAATGGCCGGGGTAGAGCTCATCTGCACCACGTCAATTTCCAAACCCTCTTGCCGATAGAAGCCTTTTTTGACTCCCACCAGTAAAGGCACATTCGCTAAAGCTCGAACGGGAATCGCAGCGACGATTCGCTCGACTTTGGTTGGCTTCTGTTCCTGCGTCCTTTGCGCCAGCAGGATTTGCTCCATTCGCGTTGAAGATGTCGCAGGGCGATCGAGTCCAGCTCCGGCAGAGCCGTTTAGGACGACACTTACTAGAATCAGCGGGAACGAAGTTGAAAATGATCTTGCTACGCTTAGCGCCATATGTAATTCCCTTCGGCTTTTTGGTTGTGCTTGCTTTCGGAGATGCCCATCAAAGCAGTTTTCTCTCATCCTAAGACTGCCATCCAGGATCGGGTTTTCCTTCCATGGCGTGGCGGATATCCGCGCCTGGAGGGCCGGCCGTCCCCCAACGGTCGATAAGCTCAGGAGTCCGCGGCCATACTTTTGGTTGGTGCGATGCCTCGTCCTGAATATGATCGATGTCCGATGTGTATTCGACAACGTAGTCTGCGGGCTCCTTGAAGTAGCAGAAAATATTATTTCCCGGACCATGCCGCCCCGGTCCCCAGCCGGGCTCGAAGCCGTGCTTGCGCATGTTCACCATACCGCGCATCACCTCATTGTCATACCAAAAGCGAGGTGACGCAGGCCACGGCGTTTCGCTGCATGAAGGCTTAACAGGTGATGTTCAGGCGAAGCCCCGCGGAAATAAACCGCATCCCGTTCCTCCCGTATTTGATCCACACCCCAGATGTTGCCATAGAATTCCCGCTGTTTGTTTAGATCTGGCGAGAAGATTCCTACATGTCGGAGATGGGTGATTGCCATTGCCTCACCCCTCCAATCCCAGATATTATTTATGCCCAGCTCCTCGGAGTGCTTATAAGCAGAACGACTGACAGGAGACAAGCGCCCAGGAAAGTGGGAGAAGGCAAAGGGTTTTCCGCCGCGACTTTCTGAATGATAGAAATTTTTTTCGAAGCGCGACCTCTGTTCCTACCAACTGATCAACGCCGAGCGTCCGGCATGTCAGTTTAGTACGTGATAGGCTAATTCCGCCTGTGGGAAAAACGAGGGGCGCCGTGGTATTTGCCATCGCGTCTACATGAGGGAAGCAGTTTCTTTTCAAGCCAGATCAGACATTTACGAAGCGAGAGAGCCATCCATAGCAACCGGCTCGGAAGTTTTTGTATTGAACTGCTTGAACGGCCTGAGAGGCCTGGCCGATTTGAAAAATATCGTTAGTGATTCGGCCGTCTCAACTTTGAATCCAGACACGAGCGATTTGTGAAAGGAGACCCCACATGATCTACGAGATCCTCACCCAACATGTCGAAGTGGAGAAGCGCGACGAATACATCAAAGTCTTCGGCGATATTCTCAAGCAGGCTAACTATGCTGGTTCGCACGGCATCAACTTTTTTACCAGTATCGAAGACCCCAGCAAAGTTATTCTCATGATTGCTTGGGACAGTGTCGAAGCCCATACTCAGCATCGCGGCACACCGACCCACAACGCCATGAGAGAAGCGACCGCACGCTATCAAACCCAGAAAAGCGACGGCGGCCATTTCGTGCTTCATGAAGTAAAGACTTGATCTGCGTCAACCACTCAGCTCCGATTGTAGACGTTTTCGCTGGCTTCCCTTCGATCTTGCTCAAGGACATGCTTAGTGCCTTTGCGCGAGTCGTTCCGTTTCGTTGCGGCTCTGCCGTGCCGGGCCTCCAGGGTGACATTCCTTGCGGCAAAATCCGAAGAACGATGAGGAAAACGAGTATGGTAATTGTGTTGTTTATCGCTTTATTGACTCTGTCGCCAAAAGTCGATGCCGCGGAGCAGCCACACTTTCAGGGCAAAACCATCACGTTGCAAGTGGGTGCTCAAGCAGGAGGAAGACAAGACCGCATCGCACGAACTTTGGCCAAGTATCTGACGAAGTACACGCCGGGCAGTCCCGCATTCTTGATTCAAAATAAGTCCGGCGGACAAGGAATACCGGCGATGTTGGCGCTCAGCAAAGCGCCCACCGATGGCAGCTTTATGTCGATGGTTATTTCCTCGTATTTGGAAGCTCCCTATTTCGGCGCTCCGGGAGCCACTTACGATCCGCGGACGTTTGTGTACGTGGGTGCGCCAAGCACCGGCAAACAACGCAACGTTCTAGTCGTACATCAACGAGCAGGAATCAAGACGTTGGACGATCTAAAAAAGCGCGAAGTTACGCTCGGGTCACAGGGCGTCGGTAATCGAAGCTACCTCTATGCGCGGCTCATCGCCGAAATTCTAGAGCTCAAGGTTCGTTGGGTTCTGGGTTATGACACCTTGCAGCTCTACGTTGCGATCGAGCAAGGCGAGGTCCAAGGACGAGTGAACGACGCCGCCTCCATGATGACGGATCGGCCCGAATGGTTTTCGAAGCGCGAGATCATTGCGCTCTTGGCCATGACCCTGCCGGAGGAGTTGCCTCCGGTCAAACATCCGATTTTCGATGGCGTTCCCTCGATCATGCAATTTGCTAAGACCGACACCCAAAGAAATATCATCCGAAAAATCAACTCCACCGACCGATTGGGTGCGGCCATGGCCTTCCCGCCAGGGACTCAAGAGCCGATTCGCAAGATCATGGAGGATGCCTTGCTAAGGGTTGCCAAGGATCCGGCGTTTCAAAAAGATTGGGAAGATGTGGTTTTAGAGGGAAGCGCTTTCGAGCAAATGTTTACCGGCAAGGAAGTTTTCGAAGATGTGAAATTGTACACGGATTGGCGTCCGGAAATCATGAGCATGTATAAACGGCTGGCACACGAAGCGCCAAAGTAGTTGGAGGCTCTTTTTGTCCGAGGACAATGAACCCGTTTAGTCGGATAAACGGAGTATTTGGGACCAGAATAATTTAAACTAAACAGAATAATTTAAACTAAGAAGAAGTCGCCTCTCCCGCCTGTGCCGTTCTCCTATCGACGATAGGCTCGGGAAGCCGCGTATCCGTATTCATAGCGCTGTAGATGAGAACAGCGGAGGCCAACAGAATCACGCCCATGGCGACCATAAAGCCATCATAGCTGCCCGTCAGGTCGAATGCGACGCTCGCCAAAATGGGCCCTCCGGCAGAGCCGATCTGGTGCACGATAAAGCTCAAACCCAGAATGACTCCGGCCATTCTCGGTCCGACAATCTCGTAGAACATCACGTTTTGAACGGCGATTGTACCAAAGGTGGGACCCATGGCCAACGCGACGACGACATAGAATAAGATCGCGTTCGGCATATCCAAAGCCAGGACCAGCGTGCCTAAGCCGCGCACAAGATAGGTGAGAGCGAGCACCTGCGCACGGCCATAGCGATCCGAGAGCCAGCCGAAGAGTAGTGCTGATACTGCTGCCGAAGCTCCAAAGACCCCGACGGCGATCGCCCCGGTTGCCGCGTCGAATCCCTTGCTCAATGCGATGCCAACGAGATGGACGGTCTGAAACAGCGCGACGCCGCAGGAAAATCGGGCAGCAAACAGCAGCAGCATCGAGCGATCCCGGAGATAGGGAAGGCAGTTTCCCCAATGCGCTCGATTGGGCTTGCTGGTCGAAACGTCATCCGGGTCTCGTGCGCCGAGCCATGCCAGCGGCAGCGCAACCACAGCGAGCAAGACACCGCTCGCCAGCGACGCAGCACGCCAGTCAAACATGTTGATCAAGAAATAAATCATCGGGGAAAAGAAAAGCGGGCTCAGCGGCGAAGCGGTCTGGATTACGCTAACGGCCAGCCCCCGGTTCTTTGCGTCGTAGTGCTTCGCCACGAGAAGCGAGATAATAACGAGTCCACAAGCTCCCTTCGCCAACCCAACCATGATTCCGTACCACAGGGAGAGTTGCCACAAATTCTGCGCAACGCTCATGCCAAAAAAACCGGCCGCCATCAGGAGAATTCCTCCAAGAATGACCCGGCGCGCACCGTAATCGTCGGCCAGTTTACCGAACAGCACACCGCCAACGCCCCAACCGAGCATGCCAACCATGTAAGGCACGGTAACCATCGTACGCGACCAGCCGAATTCAGCTTCGATCGGCTTAAGAAACAGGCTGAACGAGTTCATGCCGATTGACGTTATCGTTATGACGACGGCGCAGATCAGCAATACGATGTTGCGGGAGAGTTTCATGCAAAGAATTGCTAACCTGACGTTTATGCCAGATGATCGCAGAAATCGCCACAGGTTCAATTGGAGTCCCTCAACAGTTTTGGTAAGAGCTTCGTGCGGGTTCCGAAGTGATTACGTGATAGAATGAGAGCAGGCGCTAAAGGCTCTCGGACATTATGTGCGAAGGCCGATAGCAAAATTTGGGGCATGCGGCTCATGAAACTTACCATCGAGACGAAATTGACACTCAACGACGGTCACCTGATCCCTCAACTCGGGTTGGGGGTGTGGCAGAGTCGTGCGGGGGCGACTTGTGAAGCAGCCGTGCTTGCAGCGCTGGAAGCGGGGTACCGGCACATCGATACCGCGGCCATGTACGGCAACGAGGAGAGCGTGGGTGTCGCCATCAGAAGAAGCGGTATTCCCCGGGAGAGCATTTTTGTCACGACGAAATTGTGGAATTCCGATCATGGAAATCCCGAGCGCGCGCTGGACACCAGTCTGCGTAAGCTCAAGATGGATTACGTTGATCTTTACCTGATCCACTATCCTGTGCGGGAACGGCGCCAAAGCTGGCGCGCCCTAGAAATGCTAGAGGCTCAAGGCAAGGCACGATCGATCGGCGTCAGCAATTTCACCATTAGACATTTGACGGAGCTTCTCGCCGAGACCAAGACGGTTCCCGCAGTCAACCAAGTGGAGTTTCATCCTTATCTATATCAACGCGATTTGTTGGATTTCTGCGCTGGCAAGGGCATCGTCGTCGAAGCCTACAGTCCGTTGACAAAAGGGGCGAAACTGAATGATCCAAAACTTGTCGCAATCGCCAAAAAATATTCGCAAACCGGGTCACAACCGGCCGCTTCGCGGTCGCCATTGCCTTTCGTGAATAAACTGTCCCGCCGTTCGGAAACCAAATCGACGGCGCAAATCCTCATCCGCTGGGCGCTGCAACGCGGATTGGCGGTGATTCCCAAATCGGCTAATCGAAGACGCATCTTTGAAAATGCCGACGTTTTTGACTTCGAAATTACCGCAGCGGATATGCAGCTCCTTGATCGCTTTAATGAAGAGCTCCGAACCTGCTGGGATCCGACTAACGCGCCGTGAGCGGGAACTCTCACTTACTTGTCAGCGCGCCGGGATGATCCAGAGATAAATAGAACGCCCCCCACCGATGCTCTGAACGCGCATACTCTTTAGCGGCTTCCAGTCGCCCATGTCATGCCAATGCGAGATGATGCGGGCACCGGGTTTGAGCTCGCGCAGCAGTTTTGGGCGGACTTTGAGATTGAGCTCGGGCGAGAGGAAGAGCATCACCACCGTCGCCTCATCCACGTCCGTTTGGAAGAGGTCCTGGTTCAGAAAGCGGATATAATCGGTGGCACCCGCTGCGCGGGCGTTCTCTTGGCTTTCGGCGATGCGCTGGGGATCGATGTCGACGCAGACGCCGCGCGCGCCGAACTGTCGCACGGCCGCGATCACGATGCGCCCGTCGCCACACCCCAGGTCATATACCACATCGTCGGCTTTAACGTTGGCTAGCCGCAACATGACTTCCACAACATCCGGCGGCGTGGGTTCATAGTGCACGTCGGGTGCGCGCAGAGGAGTCGGCCCAAAGATCGGCTGCTCCCCGTGGCTGATGCAGGCCACGGAACCCGCGAGGACGATAGCGCGCAGGATTGTTCGAAGTCCTTCTGTCCTCCGGCACTTGACCATGCCGCACATCTTCTGATTCATTTACTTCTCGCCCCATCGCGACTCTGTCTCCAGCTTCAGCGATTTCCGATTGGCTCCAACCCGCTATTTGTAATCGCGGTGGCTGCCTCCGGCGAAGCGAGGAATTTGATGATCGCGTGAGCCGAGTGGGAATCCTTGGTGCTCAGGGCGACACCGGCCGAGAACGTGGAGACTTTCTGAACTTCCGGTGGCAATGGTGTCACGTGATCAATGCCCGGCACGGGAAGTAGCTCGCTGATCTGCTGGAAACCGATCTCCGCCTCTCCCCGTGCGATCACAGCTCCAACCCGCTCGCCGCCCTCGATGCGCCGGCATTTGCTCAGCACCTGGTCGGCGATTCCCAAGCGCTGAAGCAGTTCGGTGGAGAGGTAGTCGCCGCTCACGCTGGCGGAATATGCGATGGACTTGGCTTGCAGGAGCGCGCGCTTTAGTGCGTCTGCTGTGCCGATATCGGGCTTAGGGGCACCGGTTCGCACGGCCATACCGATGGCTGAACGTGCGAGAGGCGTATGGCTTTCGGCTATAACAAGGTTGTCTTTGATGAATCCAAGCAGTACCGCATCCGCTACGATGACGACATCAACGGCTTCACCACGCCGCAGGCGATTCGGTATGGAGGTCTCCCCTGTCCCTATGGACGTTGCGGCAGTCACGAGTTTTTTCTTTGTAAGGAGTTCGAGCCGGGGAATGAGTTCAAGATAGGCCGCGGTAAAAGCGCCTGAGGTCATGACCCGGATCTCATTTGTCATCGTGCTCATGAGTGTCTTTTTATCCCTAAAACCTGCGAGGGTTCAAGTTATCTGATGCGGCTGCACCAGTAGTCGCAAAGGTCAAAGGTTCAAGATTTAAGCAAAGTGTCAAAGGTTCAAGATTTAATCATTTCGGCCGAAAGCAAGCTTGGCAGAGCGACTACATTGCCAGCTTCGCGGGGTTGTTTAAAAAGGCGGAGGTTCAAATTATATTGGTCCTTAAGATCGTAAACAAATCGTTTATTGTACGCCGAAACAACGAATTCTATTATATTGCCAAGCAGGAGAATATTCCGATGCCAATGATTGATGCCGATACACATGTCGACGAATCCGAAGCTACGTGGAAGAAGTTGGAAGGTACTCCCTATGCGAAGTACATTCCGGTGACAATTGCGATGCCGCCCGATGAGGCCAAACGAGCCGGCTATAATCCGACGAACAGCCGCTGCTGGGTGGTTGAAGGCAGGCTACAGAACCGTGCCATCCGAGATGAAGTCAATCATCCTCCGCGGGTCCTGCGTGAGCTCGAGGACGTGTCGGGTCGCTTGGCCCACATGGACAAGATGGGCGTCGCCGTACAGGTCATCTTCCCGACCTTCTTCATCCGCTACAATACCAGCAACGCTGAAGCCGAATCGGCTTTGACCACTACCTATAACCGCTGGATTGCCGAGAAATGTGCGCCGACAAAAGGTCGGCTACGTTGGGCGGCTGTGCTGCCGCTGCTTCGTCCCGACAAGGCTGTCGAGGAGCTGCGGTGGGCGAAAGTGCACGGCGCCTGCGGCATCTTCAAGCGAGGATTCGATCTCGACAGGAATGTCACGGACCCTCACTTCTTTCCAATTTACGAGGAGGCTAGTGCGCTCGACCTGCCACTGTGCATCCACACCGGCCACCCGCTTCCCGGTCATGAATGGGACCGAGGTTTCCCTATCATGTACTCCTTTACCGCGATGGTAAGCTCCGGCCTTGCCGCGAAGTTTCCGAAACTCCGGTTTGGGCTCATCGAGTCGGGAGCCTCGTGGATTCCGTATACGATCTCCCAGTTGGCAGCGGTAAAACGCCAAAGCTTGAGAGGTCAACAGACTCGATTGCCCCGCCTGTTTGAACTGGAACCGGAATTGTTCCGCGCCAATCGGCTATTCGTCACCATCGACCCGATTGACGATATCGAGTCTCTCCTGAAGTTTGGAACTGAAGATAACCTGATGATCGGCACCGATTACAGCCACACCGACATCTCCGCCAACCTGAGCGCGCTGGACGAAGTCCGCAGCTGGGCGGACGAGGGCAGGATCAGCAATGCCCAAGCCCACAAGATTCTGGAGAGTAACTCCAAGGCGTTCTATGGTCTGTAGAGAGATTGGGCCTCGGCCGCGATCCGCTTGATTTTTGGACGGTTTTACGGCCGGAAAGATTTTGAACGCCGAAGTCAAACGGTCTCGCAAACTTTTCGTTGACATCGAGCAGGACGCGTCGTCAAAATAAGCTTTTCATGGGTAAATTACGTCAGCATTCAAGCTAACTGAAAATTCACTGTGTCTTCCTAGTCCAACTTTTTGATGCACATGAAAGAGCGTCGGTCGCATCGGGCTAACGCCCTCGAAAAACACCGAAACTATAAACGTCAATCAGGACCATCGTGATTAAGATCAACCAACTTTCCAAGTCGTATTTTGCGCGGGAGCTTTTCGCCGACGTCAGTTTACAGATGAACGCCCGCGAGCGTCTAGGCCTGGTCGGGCGCAACGGCCACGGCAAAACAACCCTCTTTAGACTCATTTTGGGACAGGAGGAGCCCGACGCCGGAGAGATAGTGATCCCGCGAAATTATCGCATCGGTCATCTCGAGCAGCACCTGTATTTCACAAAGCCAACGATCCTGGAGGAAGCGGTTTTGGGACTGCCGGAAGAAGAGTCTCATTCGATCTACAAGGCCGAAGCAATTTTGTTCGGGCTGGGATTTTCGCGCGCCGACCTCGAAAAACCGCCCCAGGCGTTTTCCGGCGGCTTTCAGATCCGCATCAACATCGCCAAACTTCTGCTCTCCGAGCCCAATTTACTTTTGCTTGATGAACCGACTAACTACCTCGACATCACGTCGGTTCGTTGGATCGCGAGATTTTTGTCGAACTTCAAAGGTGAGCTTATCTTGATCTCTCACGATCGCAACTTTATGGACCGGGTGACAACCCACACGGCGGTTGTCCATCGCCAGAAAGTCCGTAAATTCGAGGGCGGCACGGCGAAAGCCTACGCGCAAATCGTGCTCGAAGACGAGATCCACGAAAAAACCCGCGCCAACGAGGAAAAAAAGCGCGCTCAAGCCGAGGCTTTCATCAACCGGTTTCGGGCCCAGGCGTCGAAGGCCAAATTGGTTCAGTCGCGCATCAAGATGCTCGAGCGCCTCCCGAAACTCGATGAGCTCGCCGATATCGAATCTTTGGATTTCGAATTTAGGCATGCTCCATTTACCGCCAAAACCTTGCTCGAGGCGTGCGACCTATCGTTCGGCTACACGCCCGATCATTTGCTGATTCGGGGTATGAATCTGACCATCAATGCGCACGATAAATTCGGCGTGATCGGCAACAACGGTAAAGGCAAATCGACCCTGCTAAATCTGATTGCCGGCGCACTTGTACCAGTGACGGGCGACATCAAGACTCATCCCGACATGAGATTGGGATATTTCGGTCAGACCAACATTCAACGGCTCAATCCGAAGTTGACCGTCGAGGAGGAAATCGAGCAGACCAATCCGGCGCTGACGCGCACGCAGGTGCGAAACATTTGCGGCACGATGATGTTCGGCGGCGATCTGGCACTAAAGAAAGTTGCCGTACTGTCGGGCGGCGAGAAAAGCCGCACACTCTTGGGCAAGATTCTCGCTCATCCTTCAAATCTACTGTTGTTGGACGAACCCAACAACCATCTCGACATGGAATCCATCGACGCGTTGATCGAGAGCCTGCAAGACTTTCCCGGCGCCGTCTTGATCGTCACCCACAACGAGCGGATCCTTCGCGCCCTGGCCACCAAGCTCATCGTCTTTCATCGCGGCAAAGTAGATGTCTTCAACTCGGGTTACGACGAGTTCTTAGAGAAGATCGGCTGGGAGGAGGAAAGCGGCGGCAACGGCGGCGGGAAAAAGCCTACCTCGCGCAATAACTACCTTGAGAAGAAAGAACGTGAAAAAGCGGCACAGAGAGAAAAAGCCAGAATCGAAAAACTCGAAGCCCGGATCATGAAAAGCGAAAACGCGTTAAAGAAATATAACGACCAACTCGAGATTGAAGCCAACCGTAACAATCTCGCTCAGCTCAACGAGCTATCCAAGAAAATCAGCCAGGTAAAACAGGAAATCGAGGACTTGTATCGCGAGTATGGAGATTAGAATATCGGCGCTCGGTTTTCCCATCTGTTGCAAGACGCGCCGCATCTTTGGCGTGTTCCAACGGGGTCTACAAGCCGATAACGATATTCGAGTTGCGGAAATCTGACTACGTTGTCTGCCACGTAGGGCGTGTATCGTGTCTTAACGATTGGCCGCCGGTATGACCCGAAGGATTTTCCCGTTACCCGCGTCGGTGAGAAGATAGAGCGAGCCATCCGTCGCCTGGCGGACGTCGCGGATGCGTTCTCGTAAATCACCCAGGTAACGTTCCTCTTGCGCGACTTTGCCGTCCTTCATAACCAGACGCACCAGGCCACCCGGGGTCAGCGAGCCGACGAGGATATTGCTCTTCCAGCCAGCGAACAGATCGCCCGTGTAGAAAACCATGCCGGAGGGCGCGATCACCGGATCCCAATAGTAGACCGGCTGTTCCATCCCTTCTTTGGCTGTGCCTTCGCCAATCTTCAAAAAAGAGTAGTGGGTACCGTAGGAGATGACAGGCCAGCCGTAATTTTTCCCCGCCTCCGGGTGGTTCAGCTCGTCACCGCCCCGGGCGCCATGTTCCACAGTCCAGAGTTGTCCGGTCTCGGGATGGAGCGCGGCAGCTTGGACGTTGCGATGGCCGTACGACCAGATCTCCGGCCGCGCCCCGGCGCGGCCGACAAACGGGTTATCGCGCGGCGCCGAGCCGTCCGGGTTGATGCGCACGACTTTGCCGAGCGTCGCGGATAGATCCTGGGCCTTCTCGGAGTAATTGAACCGCTCACCTAAAGTCACGAACAGTGTCCCGTCGGGACGAAAAACAATTCTCGATCCCCAGTGATTGGAACCGCTCACCTTGGGCTGTTGACGCCAGATCACCTGTGTGTTTTCTAGCCCGCGTTCGCCGAGCCGGCCGCGCGCGACGGCAGTGCTTGCGCCGCCTTCGCCGGGTTCGGCAAAAGAGAGATAGACGAGCCGATCCTTATCGAACGTCGGACTCAATACCACGTCCAGGAGCCCGCCTTGCCCGCTTGCGTAAACCTGCGGAACTCCGGTGAGCGGCTCGGAGACGCGACCGTCCGGGCCCACCACACGCAAACGCCCCGGACGTTCGGTGACAAGCATCCGATTGTCCGGCAGGAAAGCGAGGCTCCAAGGGTGTTCGAGCCCTTTGACAATCGTCTGGACGTCAACGATTCCTTTCACTGAGACCGGGGTCGGCGAGCGCGGCGCCTGTGCTTGTACCGGCGACAGCGCACCCGCTATCGCGCAGGCGATGATCATGAGGAGAACTAACGTCGGCTGCAACTCACTTGAACGGTAGCTGATGAATAAAATAGCTGATTTTACCTGCGACATGCTCTATTCTCCTCAATGTCGGTACTTTGTAATTGGCGCGTAACATAATTGTTCATGTTTCTGACAGCATAAAATGTGAATTAGGGTGGATCAACTCGCGATTGGATTTAGATCTGCCGGAGTGGGCTTTCGTTGTTAAGAGAGCACAATCACATTTCCATAGGGGAATGCGTTCAGATCAACGGTTTGTCCAAGAAAATCAGTCAGCTAAAACGGTAAATTGAGGATCTGTATCGGGAGTATTTAAGGCAGACTTGCCTAATTGCATCCACATAATTTTCGGACGATTGCTGTGCGGGAAGACTGCTGATATCGAAGCACGATGCCAAATATATTCCTGTAATTTTATCAGAGTCCGGCTGACGCGATCTTTTGCTCCGGCGCCTCGTGATTCATGGGTTGGGGTGAAGGCAGCAATGCTTGCCCGCGACCTGGTCTCTCGGCAAGAAAATTGTAATCGCATATGCCACAAATAATCGCTGAGAGCGACAGTTGTTCGGCACAGTTCGGACACGGCTTCAACGCTGGTTGGCTTTTAATACGGCGGCCAAAAGTCCGCCTATTAGTGACAGAGCCCCGGCGTCGAAAAGATTTGCGAGCATCCCGTTTTCTTGTCGCTATCCTCGCCGCCAGAAGAACCAGTATCGCTGCTATTCCCGTAATAGAAACTATATCCAGGCCTTCGGCTACCATGAACGCGCTACCATACGTCGATATGAGATTGGCTAAGTTTAAAATATTTTCCACCAGAGCCTCGTACATCGATTCTCCGTGTAGAGCAACATGAATGCCCGAAATTAGCGCGTGCTGCTTGCTTGAGGATGGCGTCAGTGTCCGCAAATGTTCCCATCCCGTCAGTTATCAAACCGCCTCAATTCTTCCTGAGCATGGAACACCGGGTATTTGAGCCCGCTCGCTTAGTGATGGCGGGCGAAGTCTCAGTCGGAAAATCCGGCTATCGGTTGCTTGAGGGAACGGATCGAAGAACGGTCGGTGCTGATCTTCCTGAGCTTCTCGGATCATTTACTGTGAGTTTTTTTGTCAGAAAATTGAACACCGGCAAGGCAAACAAGCCAATCGTAGCAGGTGCCCCAACTCGAAGCTCGAACGAGACTATCATTATGGATAAACTCTCCACGAATTCCGCGTCTCGTGGTAAATACTCTCTAAGACTAAACGCATATGATCTCATCCTAACTCTTCCTCACAGGAAGGGCTGATGCCAAAAATTCCCGCAACCTTAGTCTTGGAGGGAATCGCCGATGTCAAATGATGTCTACAACGCCCGACTATTTCACTTTTTCGATGGTAATCGCCTTCGACGGAGCCTGACTCAATTCTACCGATGGTTGAAACCCAAAGGCCGCCTATTCCTCGTCAACGATGCAGTCTATAGAAGTATCTTCAAGCCTCTGATTCCTGTCTATGAGAAGCAGATCGCAGCGGGGGACGAGTGGCCAGGTTTCATCGAAGACGTCGGCTCCTGCATTCCAGAACATTTGCATCCAGAAACATTCCCAAAAACAATGAATTTCATGGACCCGACCGTATTGACCCGGGAATTGAAGCGAGCTGGGTTTAAGGTGGCGGCGGCTGGGTTTTATCCGTATAGGGGCAATTTTGCTTCCGGCCGTTTACATGGCCGCGAAATCGCCGCCGCGATCGGGCTAAGGGAATGATGTCCAATCGACAAAGTTGATCGGAACCCGTTGACGTTGTTCTAAGCGAACGCCCCAAGGAGAATCGATCGGGTGAGCTCAGCCTGCGCTGCGCGAAGTCGAAGGGAACTATGAACGTTGTATCCAATCTCCTCGACCAGCTTACCGATATGCTCCTTCTGGCATGTTGAAGTCTGCGCCTTCTTTTGCCAATTGCTCTTGGAACATCTTGCGGATATGAGGGTCCTCGTCACGGTACTCGATGGTGTGGCCGCCCTCTTTGATGTCGAGATTCAAACCCCACCAATCCACTCCAGGGATGCCCTTGACTCGCCTGGGGTAGCCGCCCAGAAAGGCCAGCACACGTAGAGGTTCTTTGGATGCGCCAAAGTGACCGTGGAACCAGCCGGCATCTCCCGGGGCAGCGCTCACGATGCCACCAGGCTTATAATCCTGCCGCTGAACCAATTCGCCCTTGCCGTCCACCCAGGGCGTCGTCCCCGCCTCGCTCGGCCACGTGATGGTGTAGCCCTTGCCGCCCAAACACAGTAACACCGGGCCAGCTTCATGAGCGTGACATCGGGAGTAGCGGCCGGGCGCGTACTGCGCAATGAACCCCTGATAACTGTTCCCGGACAGGCTCCAAAAGAACATCCGGTGACCGACGCCGCGCTGGCCATCGAGCGGCAGCTCCACGCCGTCCGCGTCCGGGATAATATTACCGTAGTTGCGCGCGCGGCCGTGGCGCGGATCTTTTCCCAGATCAGCATGGGCTTTGAAATAATCTGCGTTCCCGTCGTACCGATCCTTGAACTGGTACGGATTATTGAACAGCGCGTCCTGAGTCCGGAAAAGATGGAAGATAGGCGGCGCGTTAGTAACGCCAAGCAGCAAGGCAGGGCTGGAGGTAGCGTTGACAATGCGGTGCCAGGTATTCAGCGGCGGCGAGAAAAGGCTTCCCTGCTGCCACTCGAAAGTCTGCTTCTTGTTCGCGTCGTCGCCGCTCCAGATCTCCGTCGTGCCGCGGCCCTCAAGCACGTAAAAGATTTCCTCGTACATGTGTTTTTCAGGAGTAATGGCGCCGGCACCGGGCACCTGGATGACGTAGACTCCCTGGAGCCCGCCGCAGCCGTTAAGCTCGATAAACGCGCCTTGAGCGCCCATCCGCTTCCAAGATCTCAAAGCCAGCTCGCGAATGTCGTAGAATCCCACCGTGCCGCGATGGATGGGGAGTTTTTGCTCCTCCATGTAAACCTCATAAGGACTGGCCTGCCGTATCCACCGCTTCGTACCAACAAAATCTTGTTCCATTCTTCATTGCCTCCCTGATTGTCGGTGTTGTTGCACTGAGAGCCGCTTCAGTGCGTTTATACCCTGCGCGCAGCGAGGATTCCAGCTGTTGAATGAGTCCGTCCTCTAGGAAGTATTTGATGTCGCTCGCACACTATGACGACTGGAAATTTTGGGTCGACTGGAACTCATGGCGCCCATAGTCCGGTTGAACAACTGGAACGGCGCGAAGCGATGAACGAATGGAACAATACCACTCGCTAGTTTGACTTGGTCTAGAAACCTACTGCCTGCCCGTCGCGCCGCGGATCGCTGGCGGTGAAGTAGCCGCCGTTGAGTTTCCAAATCATCTGGCCGCAGCCGAACTGGTTGTAGTCGTCCACCGTCACGATGTGGTGCCCGCGGCGCTTCAGCTCATCAAGCGAGGCGGCCGGGAAGCCGTCTTCGACGCTCACGTCCATCCCCTTCACGACGCGGAAGCGCGGGCCGTCGCAGGCCGCCTGCGGGCTCTGCTCATAGTCGGCGATGCGGACCATCACCTGCGTGTGAGCCTGCGGCTGCATGGTGCCGCCCATCACGCCGAAACTCATCACCGGCCGGCCGCCTTTCGTAACAAAGCCGGGAATGATGGTCTGGTACGGGCGCTTGCCGGGCCCGACGCAGTTGGGGTGGCCCGGCTCGAGCACGAAGCCGGAGCCGCGGTTCTGCAGCGAGATGCCGTCCACTACCACGCCCGAGCCAAAGCCCGCGTAGTTCGACTGGATGAAGGATACCATCATCCCGGAGGCGTCGGCCGCGGTGAGGTACACCGTGCCGCCTTTCGGCGGGTTGCCGTGGCTGAAATCCTGCGCGCGCTTCAGATCGATGAGCTTCGACCTCGACTTCAGGTATTCCTTGTCGAGTAACGCGTGCGGGCGTACGTCCATGTGGTCAATGTCGGCCACGTAGCGCCAGCCATCGGCGAAGGCCAACTTCACCGCCTCGATCTGCAAGTGCAGGCTGTCGGCGCCGTCCACGGGATGCGAGCGCAAATCGAAGTTGTCGAGGACGCCGAGCGCGATCAGCGCGACAATGCCTTGGCCGTTGGGCGGGATCTCGTGCAAAGTGTAACCGCGGTAGTCCATCTCGATCGGCTTCACCCAGTCGGGCCGGTGCGCCTCCAGGTCGGACGCGCGCAGCGCGCCGCCTTGCTTCTTCGCCGCCGCTTCGAGCTTTTCAGCAAGCTCACCGCGATAGAATGCCTTTCCCTTCGTGGCAGCGATCTTTTCAAGGGCCAATGCGTGTTTCTTGAAAACAAATTTTTCCCCCGCGCGCGGCGCGCGTCCTCCCGGCAGAAACGCCTGCGCAAAACCGGGCTGTTCCTTCAGCTTGTCGACCTGGGCCTGCCACTGCCCAGCGATTGTCGGCGAGACGAGGAAGCCCTCGCGACCGTAGCGGATCGCCGGCTCAAAGAGCTTCCGGAACCGCAGCTTGCCGAACTTGCCGTGCAGCTCGACCCACGCCGACACGCAGCCCGGCACGGTGACCGCATCCCAACCGCGCTGCGGCATCGCCGCCTTGCCGCGGAAGTAGTCGCCAGTCCACCCAGCCGGCGAACGTCCCGAGGCGTTTAGACCGTAGAGCTTGCGCCCGTCCCAGATGAGCGCGTAGGCATCCGAGCCGATGCCGTTCGACACCGGCTCGACCAAGGTCAGCGTGATCGCAGTGGCAAGAATCGCGTCCACCGCGTTGCCGCCGGCGGCGAGCATCTTGAGCCCCGCCTGCGCAGCGAGCGGCTGGGAAGTGGCGACGACGTTCTGCGCGAGCAACGGCTTGCGCGGCCAAGCGTAAGGGTTTCTCCAAGAAAAGGAAGTCATCGCGCGGTCAAGGTCTTGATTCATCCTAAGTTGCCTCCTTTGATTGTCTGCTCTTCGGCGCTGAGTGGTGGCTCAGTGAAGGCGTTATATCCTGCTCGCGTCGAGGTTTCCAGTCGTCAATTGATGTTACCATCGAGCACGTATTTGGTGTCCGAAAATCTGAAGTGGGTGACGAAAACCTAATCGGTAACGCCCAGCTCACCGCATCACTGGCGAAATTAAGTTACTAAGGAGTGTTGTTCATTAGTTAGTTAGTAGACATAGACAAATAAGGGGCGAGCCGTGGAAAGCGCGGGCATCCGAATCCAAAGGAAGCGTTCAGGCCCGGGCCGCTGGAATCGCCACCTCTGGAGCGGATCGGGTCGGGCCTACAAGGCTCAAGCCTGTTGCCCGTGCTTGGAAGGGCTCGTCCCTGGTCCTGAAACCGAAGTGTCTACATACCTATGAATAATAGAGTTAGGCTTGTCGGGACACTCTGCTTTGACCCTGCTGACTACACGCAAAAAGGTTGACACGTTCCGGCGTGGTGATACGATCGGCGCCGTAGATCAAACAGCAATTGAAGGAGGAGAAATATATGGCTGACTGGCCGCCAGTAATAGACGCCGATGGACATGTCTTGGAACGTCAAAGCGACATCCGCAAATATTTGGAACCGCCGTGGAACCGCCGCAACACGGGTCTCTGGCCGTCCGATCAGCCCTTCGACACGGACCTATTCGAGACCCTCGGCTACCCCGGCTACAAACGCGACATGAGCCCGGCGCAGCAGGTCGAGACATGGCTCAAGATCATGGACGAATACAACATCGAAGAGGCCGTGCTTTTTCCTACCGGCTCCGGCAACATCCCGAAGCTCCGCGAGCCCGAATTCTGTATCGCCGCTTGCCGCGCCGCCAACGATCACTTCGCCAAGGAATACAACGCGCTGTCCAACCGCATTCACTGCGTGGGCGTGCTGCCGCTCAAGTGGCCGCAGGAGGCAGCCAAGGAGCTCCGCCGGGCCGTCACTGAATTGGGTCTGGTGAGCTTCGAGCTTCTTTCCATGGGCTTGCCCACAGCGCTCGGCGATCCGATGTACGACCCACTCTACGAAGAGGCGCAGCGGCTCGACGTGCCGCTCTCCGTCCATGGGAACCGCAGCTCGTCAGCCGAGGTCGGCGCAGGCGCGCTCAGGACCTTCGCCGAGGTGCACTGCTACACCTTCCCGGTCGGCATCTTTCTGCATTTCACCAGCATCATTTTCCAAGGCGTGCCGGTGCGCTTCCCCAAGCTACGCCTGGCCTTTCTTGAAATCGGCGCCAGCTGGCTCCCCTACTGGCTGGATCGCATGGACGAGCATTGGGAACTCCGCGGCGAGTTCGAGGCGCCTCACCTAAAGAAAAAACCCAGCGAGGTGGTACGTGAGTCTCCGGTTTATTTTAGTCTAGAGGCCGAGGAGCGACTCCTGCCCCAGACCATCGAGTATGTCGGCGACAACCACTTTCTCTACGCCTCTGATGTTCCTCACTGGGACGGCGAGTTTCCCAAAAACCTCAAGTACCTGTGGAATCATCCGGACCTTTCCCAGAAGACCAAGGAGAAGATCGCCTACCACAACGGAAAGGAGTATTTCCAGCTCGATCGTCCGGTCTCGGCGCCCGCTAGCAGAAAAGCGAACTAAGATATCCAGAAATTTTGGCGTCTTAGCCGCCCGTTGAAACGCACCGTTCATCCTTCGAGAGCTCAGAAGCTACGCTGAGTTTATCGAAGTGGAGAACGGTGCGTGCATCAGATGATTGTGTGCTTCCGTAGCTTCTCGAGGCATTCCTAGCTTTTTTCGGCGGGCAGAAAAGAGTCCGTCTCGTAAGGTTGACTGCGCATGCGACCGATGATCTCTGTGGCCGCTACCACTGGCCTGCTCGAGACCATTACGAGCACAGGTGCGAATCCTGATCAGGTCCTGAGTGCGTTGGGGTTGAACCGCGCGCTTCTGGCTAATCCGGAAGGCTTTATCCCCTGTTCCACATTTGCGCGGCTTTTAGAGGAGGCTGCCCGGGCTACAGGCGATCCTTGCTTTGGGTTACACTTTGGCGAGCGTTTCAATCTCAAAAGCATCGGTCCGTTGACGTACGTCGTCTTGAATTCCCCCACCATCGCGGTTGCGGATCAGCACGTAGCCAGATGCTTGAAGCTGTATAACCAGGCGGCCAAGGTGTTCTTTACCGTCGATGAACGGCGAGCATACCTTCAATACGTTCTCCAGGGCTTAGATATCGATGTCCCGCGCCAAGAAAACGAGTACAGCATGGTGATCAGGCTCAATACGATTCGGATGATGGTCGGAAGCCAGTGGGCACCGCTCGAAGTCCGTTTTGCACACCCAGCCCCTGAACAGACTTCAGAGCACCTGCGAATTTTTCGCGCGCCGGTCTTGTTCGGCTATGCCACCAATACTTTTGTTATCGACCGTGACTTTCTTGAGCGGCAGATACCCGCCGCTGACGAACGGCTTTATGAGATCATGAGACGATACCTTGAGCGGATCTTGGAAGAGGTGCCACAAGAACACGAAGTGCTCGCGTCCGTTCGAAGAGCCGTTGCGGAGTCGATGAGGGAAGGACACCCGAGTCTCACACGGGTGGCAAAAAAAATCGCGATGAGTCCGCGCACGCTCCAGAGGCAACTGAAAGAGCAAGGAATGGATTTTAAGAAACTTGTCGCCGACACCCGCCGGCGATTCGCGCTGAGCTATCTCGGAAACCGCGGTCACACGCTGACGGAAATAGCCTTCTTGTTGGGTTACTCGGAGGTAAGCGCTTTCAATCGTGCCTTCAAACATTGGACCGGCTCGACGCCCTTAGCTTACCGCGATCAGGCGGGGCCTGCAGTCGCTCCCCGGGAATCCGTTGAAGTTTGTTAGCCCTAATCCGACATTATTTCGAAGCGGCTCAGGCGATGAGCCCTACAGCCGTGGGCAATGGGACACAGCCTTGAGGGCCACCCCGCAATCCCCTGGGGTGATGATTCGTGTGATCGATG
>Ga0081455_10000066_pt1 | contig 115221 bp, 115 predicted proteins | sample TabmetS3T2R1_FD_70207 | JGI IMG/M metagenome (GOLD analysis project Ga0081455, IMG submission 70207) | Tabebuia heterophylla rhizosphere microbial communities from the University of Puerto Rico - S3T2R1 | ecosystem: Host-associated > Plants > Roots > Rhizosphere ... | reverse complement strand
TGCACGGCATCGGCGCGGCTGCCGCCAACGCGGATCTCGGCGCCGTCGTCGCGCGCGATATTGAAGTAGCTCAGCACCTTGTCGAGATGGCGCTGATGAATCAGCGGACCGATCTCGGTGGTCGGATCGAGCGGGTGCCCGACCTTCAACTTCTTCACGCGCTCCGCGACCCGCGCGACGAATTGATCGTAGATCGAGCGCTGCACGAGCAGACGGCTCGACGACGTGCAGCGCTCGCCGTTCAGGCTGTAGATCATGAACACGGCAGCGTCGAGCGCACGGTCGAGGGACGCGTCATCGAACACGATGACCGGGTTCTTGCCGCCGAGCTCGAGATGCACGCGCTTCAGCGTCGGCGCGCCCTGACTCATGATCAGGCTGCCGGTCTTGGACTCGCCGATGAACGCCGTGGCCTTGATTGCCGGGTGCTCAGTGAGGAGCTTGCCCGCCTTCTCGCCCACGCCGTTGACGAGGCTCACGACGCCGGGCGGTATGCCCGCCTCCGTCATGATCTCCGCGAGAAGCATCGCCGTGAGGGGGCTCCACTCCGCCGGCTTGTGGACGATCGTGCAGCCGGCCGCGAGCGCCGGGGCGATCTTCCACGTCGAGAGCATGAACGGCGTGTTCCACGGCGTGATGATCGCGACCGGTCCAATCGGCTGGCGCACCGTGTAATTCATGTGCTCGGCGGCCGGCAGCGACAGGCCATCCGACGCACCGGGCGCGCGGTCCGCGAAGAAACGAAAGTTCTCCGCGGCACGCAGCGCGGCGCCGCTCATGAAACGTAGCGCCTGACCCGTGTCCATGCATTCGACGAATGCGATCTCTTCGCGCCGCGATTCGATGAGGTCCGCGACTTTGTGGAGAATCGCGCGGCGCTCGTCACCCGTCTTGGCGCGCCATGCCGGGAAAGCCTCCTGGGCGGCCGTCGCGGCGGCGTGCACATCGCGCTCGTCGCCCGATGCAACCTGGTTGATGACGCGCGAATCGACCGGCGACACGTTGTCGAACAGCTCGCGACCCGAGCCACGCTCCGCCTTGCCGGCGATGAAGTGCCCGAGCGGCTGATCGCGGAAGCGCTTCAGATAGCCCGTCGCCTTCGTGATATTCGCGGCGAGCGCATCGGCCGCCGCTACGCCGCTCGGCGCGTGCGCATGTGCACTGCTCATACCTGACGCCTCTTCACATAGTCGTGCAGATTGTTCTGCTTGAACGTCAGCACTTGATCGACCTCCTGCATCTCGAGCGAGATGCCGAGCGGAATGCGCTCATATAGGTCCGCGAGCTGCTCGCAGACGGTGGCAAAGATGGCTTCGCATGCGCGCTTGCGCGTAGGCAGGTCTCGGCCGTGCCCGACACGCAGCATGATGTGGACGAAAGCGTTATCGGGATGGCCGTCCGCGATCACATAGTGATCGGCGCGATAGGCGCGCACACGCACGCCGCCGATCGGGAAAACGCCCGTGGCGAGCGCAGTGTCCCGAATGGCGGTGAGGAAACGCGGGAAGTCGACCTGATCCTCGAGGTTTGCCGAGTATTCGATGATTGCGTGCGGCATGGGTTGAGCCCCGGTAGATACTTAACATCATAACCATCTTCCATGACGACGGCTAGTTTCGGCTTGGGCGTCTCCCCAGGGGTCACTGTCTGCCGACGATCTCCACCGCCACGGGCGTGATACCCGTCGCTAGCTTGTTGACCAGCGTCGGCGTACCGGTCGTCGGGTGGATGGCGTACGACGCAATCGTATTGGCGCCGGTGCCGGAGTTCGTCGAGTACAGATACCGCCCCGACGGATCGATCGTCACGAGCGGCGCGGCGTCCGTGATCGTCGGCGAGCCCGGAACCGCCGCCAGCGCGCCCGTGGTCTGGTCGATGGCGAAGCCCGCGATGGAACTACTGTCGCGGTTGGCGACGTACAGGAATCTTCCGGATGCGTCGATACGAATGACGCTCGCGTTGTTTCCACCGGTCGCGAACGGCGAACCGGCGATCGGCGTGAGAACACCGCTATTCGGATCGATTTGGAATGCGACGATCGAAGAGACATTCCCGGGAGCCATGGCACTGTTCGCATACACGAAGTTCTTCGTCGGATGGGCAACGACGAACGTCGTCACGCCGCCGGTCGCGAACGGCGAACCCGCGACAGCCGCCAGCATGCCGGCGGTATCCACGGCGAATACCGCCACGCGTCCCGGCCCGGAAGCGGGCGTCGAAGACGCATGCGCGACGAGCAGGAACTTACCGGACGGCGTCAGGGTGGCCATGGTCGGCCGGCTCGCATTCGTCGCAACCTCACCCAGAGAGGTGAGCACGCCGGACAATGGATTGACCTGAAAGATGGCGACGCCGCCCGCGCCGGCAGTGAAACCAACACTGTCGTGCGGCACATAGAGAAAGCTGCCCGCCGCATCGAATTCGCCGAACCCGACGCTATCGCCGATCCGCCTCGGTGTGTCCGGCAGCTGTGTCAGGATGCCGGTCGCATCCGCCGACGCGCCATAGAGGATGCCGTTGTCGACATTCGTCACGTAAAGGAACTGCCCCGACCGATGCACGATGGGTTTGTTGAACAGTGCGGCGCCGTTGGGCGGCGGCGGAACCGACACGGGAACCGGGGATTGCAGATTCTGCGTCAGCGCGCCGTTCGCACCGATGGCATACGAAGAGATTCGCGGCGGTGTCGAGGGCGAGCCCTGATTGATCACGTACAAGATCTGGCCCGCGGGATCCGCTGTGGCCAGCGAGGGAGATCGGTCGGCCGCAAACGGTGAGCCGGCGATCTCTGTCAGCGCGCCGGTCGAGGCGTCGACGGAATAGGTGCTCACGTTGTTCGAGCCTGCATTCGGCACGTACAAGAACTTGCCGACCTGCGGCGTGCACGACACGACGACGCTCGTCACGTTCGCCGAGCCGATCGTGCCGCTGCCGTTGGAAATGGCGCAGGTCTGCCCGGTCGGCTGCGTGGCTACGGTGACGTTGTATGCGGTTCCGCTCATCACCGCATTGGAAAAGGTGAACGCGCCGTTGGCGGTGAGCGAGAGGTTGTTGCCGCCGTTGTTCTGTAGGACGAGCGTTGCGCCGTCGTTCAATCCGGTGACGGTGCCGCCCACCGTGTAACTGTTCGCGGCCGGTGGCGGTGCCGTGAACGCTCCGTCATCGACATCGCTTCCACAAGCGCTCACACCGAGCACCCACAACGACACCAGTGCCGCCCGAGTTACCGCAGTGCGCATGAGCTTCTCCTGCTACGAGTCGTCGCTCCACGCCAGAATGGCTTCGGAATTGTCGCGCGTGTACCCGAGACGATCGCGCGCGAGCGCCCAGCGATCCTTCACGAGCTGCGCGAGTGGCGCAGGCTGATTCACGTCGTGCGCGAGATCCGCTGCGATCTTGACATCTTTTGCCAGCAGGCCCAACGCAAACCCGGTTGCGAACTTCTTATCGATAACATGCTCCTGCATCACGACTTCCGTGATGAAGTTGCGCGCCGTCGAGACGTTCATGATCTCGAGCATGCGCGTCGGATCGAGCCCGAAGCGTTGGCCGATGAGCAGGGCCTCGGCAGCAGCCGTATAGCCGGCGGCCGCGACGAAGTTGTTGAGTGCCTTCATCGCGTGACCCGAGCCGAGACCGCCGGTTTCGAACAGCCGATTGCCCATCGTGGACAGCAACGGCTTGGCGCGCTCGATCGCAGCGGTCTCATCACCGCCGATCATGATCGTCAGCGTTGCGGACTGCGCCCGCGGCACGGCACCGGACACCGGCGCGTCGATGAGCACGAGCCCAAAGCCGCAGAGTGACGCGCCCAACTCGCGCGTGCCCCTCGGTTCCGAGGAGCTCATGTCGATGGCGACGGTTCCGCGCGCGAGATGTTTCGCAAGCCCGCCGCCCTGGTCGGTGAGGTAGACGTCGCGCACGATCTGCCCGGTCGGCAGCATCGTGATCAGAAATTCCACGGCGCCGAGATCGACGAACCGTTCCGCCTTCACACACCCGTGAGCCGTCGCGAACTGCGCGCGCTTCGCGGCGTCCGCGTCGTACACGATGAGCTCGTGCCCTCCCTTCAAAATGTTGGCCGCCATCGGCGCGCCCATGTTGCCGATGCCGATGAATCCCACGCGCATGTCAGTGCCTCTCAGCGACCCGCGAGTCGCGACGAACGGTTGCTATTTCGCGCCGACTTCTTTGAGAACCTCGGCTGCCGCAGTGAATGCTTCGACGCCCGCCGGCACACCGGCATAAACGGCGGTGTGCAGCAGCACCTCCCGAATCTCCTCGGGCGTCGCGCCGTTCGCCAGCGCCCCACGCACGTGCACGCGCACCTGGTTCGGGCGGACCATCGCCGTGAGCGCGGCGAGCGTGATCAGGCTGCGCGTCTTGCGGTCCAGGCCGGGGCGCGACCAGGTATCGCCGAAGCAGTAGCGCGTCACGACCTCTTCGAACGGGCGATTGAAGTCGGTCGTTTGTGCATACCGCTCGTCCGCACCGGCCGGGCCGAACATCCCGCGGCGGATTTGCATGCCCGTTTGGAAGGATTCGTCCTGTGGTCCGGTCTGTTTCGAGTTCATGCATAAACCCCTGTGTGTTAAGGTGCGCGCCGCATGACGGCGGTCCTCTCGATCTCGAATCTCACCAAGTCGTACGCATCCGGCCTGCAGGCCCTCAAAGGCATCGACCTCGAAATCCGCAAGGGCGAGATCTTCGCCCTGCTCGGGCCGAACGGCGCCGGCAAGACCACGCTGATCAATATCGTCTGCGGCATCGTCACGCCGACGAGCGGCAAGGTGCTGGCCGACGGCCACGACATCCAGCGCGAGTATCGCGCGGCCCGCACCAAGATTGGCCTCGTTCCGCAAGAGCTGACCACCGATACGTTCGAATCCGTCTGGGCTACGGTCACTTTCAGCCGCGGCCTCTTCGGCCGGGCGCCGAACGCGGCCTTCTGCGAGAAGGTGCTGCGCGACCTGTCCCTCTGGGACAAGCGCAAGGACAAGATCGTGACGCTCTCGGGCGGCATGAAACGCCGCGTGATGATCGCCAAGGCACTGGCGCACGAGCCGGAGATCCTGTTCCTCGATGAGCCGACGGCGGGCGTCGATGTCGAGCTGCGCCGGGACATGTGGAATCTGGTTCTCGGCCTGCGCAAGAACGGCGTGACGATCATCCTCACGACACACTACATCGACGAAGCCGAGGAGATGGCGGACCGCGTGGGAGTCATCAGCAAGGGCGAGCTGATCGTCGTCGAAGAGAAGACGACGCTCATGAAGAAGCTCGGCAAGCGCCAGCTCACGCTGCACCTGCAGGAGCGTATGGCGGCACTGCCGTCCGCGCTCGCCGACTGGCCTCTCGAGCTGAAGAACGAGGGCACGGACCTCGTCTACACGTTCGACGCGCAGCAGTCCGAGCGCATCTCGAATCTGCTCCGCAAGCTCACCGAGCTCGGCATCGGCTTCAAGGACTTGAACACCCGCGAAAGCTCGCTCGAAGACATTTTCGTCAGCCTGGTGCACACCCGATGAACACCGCCGCGGCCCACGCTTTGCGCTTCAATCGTCACGGCGTCCTGGCGATCTACAGGTTCGAGATGGCGCGCGCCCTGCGCACCATCTGGCAGAGCCTGGTCACGCCGGTGATCACGACGTCGCTCTACTTCGTGGTGTTCGGCTCGGCGATCGGCTCGCGCATGACGGCCGTCGAGGGCGTGCCGTACGGCGCGTTCATCGTGCCGGGGCTGATCATGCTGTCACTGTTCACGGAGAGCATCTTCAACGCGTCGTTCGGGATCTTCTTTCCGAAGTTCACGGGCACGATTTACGAGATTTTGTCGGCGCCGATTTCGTATCTGGAGACGGTGCTCGCGTACGTGGGGGCGGCGGCGACGAAGTCGATCGTGCTCGGGCTCATCATCTTGATCACGGCGTCGATGTTCGTGCCGATCAAGATATTGCATCCGTTTTGGATGCTGACGTTTCTGGTGCTGACGGCGACTACGTTCAGCCTCTTCGGATTCATCATCGGCATCTGGGCGAAGGGGTTCGAGCATCTGCAGTTCATTCCGATGCTCATCGTCACGCCGCTGACGTTTCTCGGCGGGGCGTTCTATTCGATTACCATGCTGCCGCCGACCTGGCAGACCTTCAGTCTGTTCAATCCGGTGGTGTATTTGATCAGCGGGTTTCGCTGGAGCTTCTACGAGACGTCCGACGTCAGCATCGGGATGAGCTTGGCGATGACGCTGGGGTTCTTCTTGGCTTGCCTCGCCATGGTGGGCTGGATTTTCAAGACGGGGTATCGGCTGAAGAACTAGCGGCGCGGAGGAGCGCCGAGACGTCTATTTCGACACCGGGAAGTGCGGTAACGGGCATGCGCGTCGCCTGATCGACGACGAGCGCCTCTTCGTAGTCTGTGTCCGTGGGTCGTCGAAACACGTGGAGTTTCTTTCCCGCGGTGTCGAGAACCCAAGACTCGGGAATACGGTGACGCGCATAGAGCTGCCGCTTCTTGTTCAGGTCGTAGCGCAGGCTCGTCTCGCTCACTTCGATGATGAGCTGCCTGACAACGAACGATAGCCCGCTGGTTGAGTGCCAGGAACAACAGCTCGAGGACTCGGTCGACCGCAGAGACGTGCGGGATTCCGATCGGTGCCATGTCGATGATCTCTCCGTCGATCAGCTCCACTCGCGCATCCGGCGCGAGCAGGCCTACCTCCGCCATGCGGTAGTACTCCTCGACCGTGATGCGATGCCGACGCGGGAACTCGTCCATTGCGACACTCATGGAAAGCGCTCCGGGAAGCTCAGTTTACCGCGACGATGAGCCCGTGACGCGAGAAGTGTGAGCGCGACGTGCGCCCGGGGCGATGCGCATTCGCGTTGAAAACAGCGAGAAATGGCCGCACTGCGATGGTCGTGTCGCTAGCGATCGTGCGCACGCGTTGGTGGCAGCGTCGGACGCGTGCGTTCGCTCGCATGCGTAGAAGGACCGCCGCGCGCGTGCGTGCACTCGCATGGATAGACGGCAGCGCCGCGCGCGTGCGTGTGCTCGCATGCACAGACAGCAGCCGCGCCGAGCGCGCACGCCGGCTGCGCGGCTAGTTCTTTTCGAGAATCTCCTCGAGATCCGCCCGCGCCGCGCTCATCGCGCGTGAGATCGGCACGTGCGTCATTTGCGGTCCGCCGTTCACGATCACGGCGAACGTGATCCACCCATTGTCACGCTTGCGCATGTAGCCAGCGAGGCCGCATACGGAGTGCGGCATTTCCATCGTCCCCGTTTTCAAGGCGACGCGATCGAGCCACGCAGGCGAGCCCGTGCGCAGAAATTGAAACGGCGCATCGCGCGGCACCGTGAGCCCGCCGTAGAACGCGGGAAAGCGGCGGGCGTCTCGATACTGATACGCCAGCAAGCCGACGAGATCGTTCGCCGACAGCAGATTCTCCGGCGTCAACCCGCTACCGCTGAAAATCGCCGGCGGCGTCTCGGATTTCGCGAGCTGCGCCGAGCGCTGCGCACGGCTCACGAAGTCCGCGAGCACCCCACCCGCGGCGGAGAGCTGCGCGGGCGCTTGCCCCGAGAGGTCCGCCGCGAGATTGAGCGTCAACACATCCGCGATGTAGTTGTTCGAGAAGCGCAGCATCCGCCCGAGTTGCTCGCGCAGCGTGAGGCCTTCGTACTCGGCGAGAATCTCGAGCGTCTGTGGCGTAGTGGAGGCGGTGACTTGCACTGCGCCGTCGATGCGAATGCCGATCTCGCGCAGAATCTGGCGAAACAGCAAGCCGACGCCGTTCGCGGGATTCGACATGGAGCGATAGAGCTCCTGCCCATGCGCCAGCGGAATGTCGCCGCCGACTCGCAATACATCGACGCCGTCGCGAGTGACGCGCTCGACCCGGAAAGTCTGGCGAGCATTCGCGCTCACGGTCTTGATCGTGCCCTCGATATTCAGCGGCAATGCCGTCACGCCGCAGCCGCGCACGGCAGCCGGAGCACCGAGCGTGGCCGGGCGCACACTGATACACCAGTTACCGAAATCGACGCCGATCGCAGACAGGGGCGCGTTGTAGGCCGTATCGCTCCGTTCGAGCGCCTTGCACCGGTCCTCGGTCTCGCACGCAACGAGCCCGAAGGGCGAGGAATTGACGATCAGCCGACCGCGAATCGACGTCACGCCCGAGCCGCGCAACTGTGCCGCCAAACTCCATAAGGAGTGATCGTCGAGCGACGGGTCCCCCGCACCCTGCAAGACCAGGTCGCCTTGCAGCTCGCCATCCTTCACCTTGCCTGCGCTGAGCAATTGCGTCTTGAAGGACTTGTCCGCCGGCCACGTTTCCAGCGCGGCCGCAGTCAGCGTGAGCTTGGTGAGGGACGCCGGAGTCAGACGCGATCCGGCGTTGAGCCCCGAGATCACGTGGTTGTCTGCAAGATCGACAGCCGCCGCAGTGACTCGGGCACCACTGCGCTCCAAGGCGGCGAGCTCGGCCCAATCCGCGTACGCGGGTCGGGACAGAGATGCGGCCAGGAGCAAGATCATCGCGCCGGCCGTATATCGGCCGCAGGCGCCATTCCAGCGGGAAATCAGACGGACGTGTCGATTATGCAAATGGCCTGCCTCCGCAGAGTGGTGGCCGGCGATTGTGACGTCCACGTGATGAGGTGGCTATGGCGGCGCCATGGGCTTGATAAGCGCTCATGGCGATGCACCGTGTCCGCCAGACTGCCGAGCTTGCCGATGCTGCATTGACGGCAAAGAGCGACCTGGCGGGGATGAGCACCCCGCGTGCTAGACTTCCGGCCCACAAGAGCTCAACGCCCCCTTTCCACGTGTGTCCGTAGAAACCTTGTCATTGCACGTGCTGGCCGCCGGAGAACGCGCGGCGGCGCTGGCGCAGATGGCCGCTGAAGACGACGACGGCCAGGATTTCACCGTCAGCGTCATACATCTTCCCGACGAGAACATGAGTCGCATTAGCGACCTCGCGCCGGACGTCATCGTCGTGGATTCGGAGCCGTACGAGCCGGGTCTCGAGTTCTGCCGGTCGCTGAAGCAACACCCACGGACCGTGCTCGTGCCGGTGGTCGTGTTGGGTCGCTCCTCACGCGGACGTGCGGCTGCGCTTGCGGCCGGTGCCGACGACTTCGTCTCGGGTGACATCAGCCGCGAGCTCCTGCGGGCACGCATCGAAACGCTCGTGCGCGCAAGCGCCGCGCGGCGCGACCTCGCAGCCTCCCAGCTCGGCGAAGAGATCCGGCGCCGCGAAGATCTGCGCCAGATGTTCCGGCGCTATCTGTCGCCGCGTCTCGCCGACCGCATTCTCGACGACGTCCACCTGCGCAGCACCCTGCTCGCGGGTTATGACTTGCGCGCGCACGCCGTCGTCTTGTTCGCCGATCTGCGCGGCTTCACGAGCATCGCCGAACGACTGAGCCCCGACTCGGTGGTGACGCTGCTGAACGAGTACTTCTCGCTGCTCACGGACATCACGTTCAAGCACGACGGCACGATCTTCCACATGGCCGGCGACTGTTTGATGGTGGGTTTCGGCGTGCCGGTCGTGCAGCCGGATGCTCCCGAGCGCGCGGTACGCACGGCGCGTGAAATGCTCGACCGCTTCGGCGCGCTCGCCAACACGTGGAAAGAGCAGCACGAGATCGAGGCTGGGCTCGGCATCGGCATCAACGAGGGCGACGTAATCGCAGGCAACGTCGGCTCCGCCGCGTACATGAACTACACAATCATCGGGGATACGGTGAACGTCGCCTCGCGGCTGTGCCAACGCGCGCGTGCCGGCGAGATGTTGTTCTCGCTCACGTTCAAGCGGTCGCTGGATGAGCGCGGCGTAGAGGTCGGCGCGCTCGAATTGCCACCGATGACTCTGCGCGGCCGCAAGACGCCCATCGACATCTACTGCGTGCCGCTCGAGAAGCGCATCGACACCGGCACGGACTTCGTGAAACCCGTTTAAAGCGGCGACCTCGGAGGCAGCGGCGGGCTCTCCGGCAGCGGAATGAATTCCGTCGAATCGAGGTCCGGCAGCTTCATGCGGCCGGCACGCCAATCGGCCTTCGCTTGCTCGATGCGCTCTTGCGAGGACGATACGAAGTTCCAATCGATGAAGCGCTGACCGACGGATTCGCCGCCCAGCGCCATCACTGTGGACGGCATCGTCGCCTTCACCACAGCGGCCGCGCCTTTCGTAAACACCAACATCTGGCCCGTGCCATACGTGTGGCCGCCGACTTCCACCGCACCGGATACGACATACGCCGCACGCTCGGAATATTCCGCGGGCAGCGCCGTGCGTGCACCGCTTTCGAGCATCCAGTGGGCGTAGAACATCGGGGAATGCGTCTTCACACTGGACTTCACGCCGAATGCTTCGCCCGCCAGGAGTCGGGTGCGCACGCCCTGCCCGTTCTCGAACACCGGTAGATCGCTGCTGCCGTAGTGAGTGAAGGCGGGCGCGGCCTCTTCCTCGCCGTCGGGAAGCGCGACCCATGACTGCAGTCCGTGCACGAAATCGCCTTGCGCACGCGCTTTCTCGAAGCGCTCCGAGTGCGTGATGCCGCGGCCGGCGGTCATCCAGTTCACTTCGGCGGGATGGATCGGCTGCTCGAACCCGAGGCTGTCTCGATGCATGATTTCGCCGTCGAACAGATACGTGACGGTAGAGAGGCCGATGTGCGGGTGAGGCCGCACATCGACCGTCTTGGGAATGCCGGCGGGGAAATTCACCGGCCCGATGTGATCGAAGAAGATGAACGGTCCGACCATGCGACGTGGCGCATACGGCAGTACGCGGCCCACTTCGAAGCCGCCGAGATCGCGACGGCGTTGATCGATGACGAGATCGAGCATGAAAACTCCGTAACACGGTCGAAATGGCTTGGCCGCGCAAGGTGCGGGCCGCCACAATACGCCCGCCCCTCACCGAAGACACCGCTATGAACCATCCTTTTCATCTCGCCGTGCCGGTCGGCGCAACCGACCACACCCTCGGACCGGATCACGCGCCCGTCACCGTCGTCGAGTACGGCGACTTCGAGTGCCCGAACTGCAAGCAAGCGGCGCCGGCCGTGAAGCTGCTGCTCGAGCGGTTCGATCAGAAGGTGCGGTTCGTCTATCGCCACTTCCCGCTGCTGGATGTGCACCCTCACGCCATGGCGGCGGCGCAGGCTGCGGAGTGTGCGGGGGCACAGGGCAAATTCTGGGAAATGCACGATTTGCTATTCGCCCATCAGGATCATCTGAAGCCGAAGCAACTGCAGGGGTATGCCGAGCAGCTGGGCCTCGACATGGCGCTCTACACGGCGGAGACGGATGACGAGGTCTACCTGCAGCGGATTCGCGAGCACATCGACGGCGGCTTGAAGAGCGGGGTGCGCGGCACGCCGGGATTCTTCGTGAATGGCGCGATCCAGGATGTGTCGTTCGGGGTTCGGGCGCTGTTCGATGCGGTGGAGGCGGCGCTTCATCACCACGGGCGCTGAGCGCGCGGCCGGCGCGCGCCGTCGGCCCGGAAAGCGGGAACTCGGCATGGATGCCCGCGTTGAGCCGCATGGCTACTCGAAAACGCACTGCGTCCCGTAAGCGTCCCTCGCAGAAGCTCGTGAAATATCGCGAGAAGCGCGATTTCACGAAGACCGCCGAGCCGAGCGGCGCCGCTTCCGTTACGCCCTCCAAGCGCCTGCGGTACGTCATTCAGAAACACGCCGCGCGCCGGCTCCACTACGACCTGCGCCTCGAGCTCGGTGGCGTGTTCAAGTCGTGGGCGGTGACGCGCGGGCCCTCGCTCGATCCGGCGGACAAGCGCCTTGCGGTCGAAGTGGAGGACCATCCGCTCGATTACGGGGACTTCGAGGGCACGATCCCGCAGGGCGAGTATGGCGGCGGTACGGTGCTCATTTGGGACCGTGGCTATTGGGAGCCCGAAGGCGCCGAGCCGGCCGAGGCGCAGATCGCCAAGGGCAGCCTGAAATTTCGGTTCGATGGCGAGAAGCTGCACGGACGGTACACGCTCGTGCGCATGCGCACCGATCGTGAGGGCGGCAAGCGCACGAACTGGCTGTTGATCAAGCATCGCGACGAGTACGCGACGACGGGGCATGGCGAGGCCATTCTTGAGGAGGATCGCTCAGTGGCGTCGCGCCGCGCGATGGAGCAAATCGCAGCGGGTAAGGGCTCAGGACCGAAGCCGTTCATGACTGCGTCGAAGACGCGTGCGAAGGCGAACGCGGTGTGGCACTCGAAGGAAGTGGCAGAGAGCACGGCAGCCAACGCTGGGCATGGGCGCGAGAGCGGCGCAGGCAGCGCGCATGTGCGCGCGAGCCGCGGCAGCGGCGAGCGCGGCAGCGTTGCGCCAGGGGACGCTGGAAAGAGCAACTCTCGGCGGCGAGCGTCCTCGACGAAAAAGCCACCGGATTTCATGCCGCCGCAACTGGCCAAGCTCGTCGACCGCGCGCCCGAGGGCCAGGGCTGGGCCCACGAAATCAAAATCGACGGCTACCGCTTGCAGCTGCGCGTCGCCGACGGCGAAGCCGGGTTGCGCACGCGCAAGGGCCTCGACTGGACGAACAAGTTCCCTGCGCTCGCGGAGGCGGCCGCAAGGTTTCCCGACTGCATCATCGACGGCGAAGTCGCGGCGTTCGGCAAAGACGGCGTGCTCAGCTTCCAGGCTCTGCAGGAAGCCTTGTCCGAGGGCGACGACTCCGAGCTCGTCTACTACGCCTTCGATTTGCTATGGGAATCCGGCGCAGACCTGCGCACGCGACCCCTGCGCGAGCGCAAGCAACGCCTCAAAAACATGCTCGACGATGCACAGGCGGGCGAAGCCATTCAGTACGTCGAGCACTTCGAAAGCGCCGGCGAGACCGTGTTGAAGCACGCGTGCGAGATGCATCTAGAAGGCATCATGTCGAAGCAACTCGACGCGCCGTATCGCTCGGGCCGGGTCGAATCCTGGACCAAGGCGAAATGCCGCGGTGGTCAAGAAGTGGTGATCGGCGGCTGGACGCAAGAAGGCCGGCAGATGCGCTCGTTGTTGCTCGGCGTTCATCGCAACGGCCGCTTCGAATACGTCGGCCGCAGCGGGACCGGCTTCGGTGCGGCGACTCGCAAGATCCTGCAGCCGAAGTTGCGCGAGGTCGAAAGCAAGACCAGTCCCTTCGAAGGGCCCACTGCCCCGCGCCAGGAATCCGACGTGCACTGGGCCAAACCGAAGCTCGTCGCCGAGATCGAATTCGCCGGCTGGACCGGCTCGGGCAACGTGCGACAGGCCGCCTTCAAAGGCCTGCGCGAAGACAAGCCCGCCACGGAGGTCACTACGGAGATGGCATCAGCACCGCCGAGCGCCGACCGCGCTCGCCGCGCCGCTGCTACCGGCGGCACCAGCGGCGAGTCAACGGGCCGTACCAGCGACGAATCCGCGAGAGGCGCCGACGCCGCGCGCACCGGCAGCACCGCGCGCACCGGCAGCGCCATGCGCACCGGCAGCGCCATGCGCACCGGCAGCGCCACGCGCCCGGGCGGTGCCGCGAAGCGCGCGCCTCATGCAGCCCATGCGACCAGCGCAAGTGGCAGCGCCGACAAGCCGGTCGTCATGGGCGTGCCCATTTCGAAACCGGACAAGGCGCTCTGGCCCGACGACGGTGCCGGTCACGCCATCACCAAGCTCGACCTCGCGAAGTACTTCGAAGCCGTCGGCCCCTGGATGATCGAGCACCTCGCCGGCCGCCCCTGCTCCTTCGTCCGCGCCCCCGACGGCATCAACGGCCAACACTTCTTCCAGCGCCACGCGATGAAGGGCAACTCGCACCTCATCTCGCTCGTGAAGGTGCCCGGCGACCGCGAGCCCTACACGCAAGTCGATCGCGTCGAAGCGCTGGCCGCGCTCGCGCAAATCGCCGCCCTCGAGCTGCATCCCTGGAATTGCGCCCCCGGCAACATCGAGATCGCCGGCAGACTGGTGTTCGACATCGACCCCGCGCCCGACGTCGACTTCGCGGAAGTCATCGAGGCGGCGACTGAGCTGCGCGGCCGCCTAGAAGCGCTCGGCCTGGTCGCGTTCTGCAAGACGACCGGCGGCAAAGGCCTGCACGTCGTCACGCCCCTCGACACCGCTCGCAAGAACGGCCTCGACTGGCCCACGGCCAAAACCTTCGCGCAGGCCGTCTGCGCGCAAATGGCCGACGAGGCGCCCGATCGCTATCTCATCAACATGGCAAAGAAGCAGCGCACCGGCCGCATCTTCCTCGACTATCTGCGCAACGATCGCATGTCGACCGCCGTCGCGCCCCTGTCGCCGCGCGCACGGCCCGGCGCGACCGTCTCCTTCCCGCTCACCTGGCAACAGGTGCGCAGCGGCCTCGACCCAAAGCGCTACACGGTGAGCACCGCTCCCGCGTTGCTCGCAAAGACATCAGCGTGGAAGGACTACGACGACGGCGCTCGCCCCTTGCAGGACGCGATTCGCAGACTCACGGGAAGTACAGCGTCGCCGGGAAGACGGCGTTCAGGGCGTGAAGAACGTGTGAATGGCGTACGTCATTGAGAGGCTGACCGCGCACACGGCAGCGGCCACCATGAACGCGACGCCCAGCGCGCGCGCACCGATGCCGCGCAGATCGGCAAGCGACACGTTCAAGCCAATCGCGGTCATGCCGCACACGAGAAAGATGTCGGACGCCCCAAGCGCTACCGAGATCGCCTGCGACCACATCTGAGCAACAACCGTCCCCGCCACGACCGCATCACCGGTCGTGCGCAGAATCGCAAGCAACACGAACGCAATCAGAAACGCCGGCAGCACCTGCGAGCGCTTCACTTTCGCATCCGAGCCGGAGCTGTTTCCGCTCCACATCGCGAAGAGCGGCACCAATATCAGCAGCGATAAATTCCGCAGGAGCTTGGTGAAGCCCGCGACCGGCACCGCATCGCTCGCATCGAACTGCTGCGCATAGATCAGCGAAGCGCCCATCACCTGCGAGGTATCGTGGATCGATGTGCCCAGGAACACGCCCGCTGCATTCGTCGCGCTTCCAAACACGGTGTGCGCGAGCCAGGGATAGAACAGCATCCCCGTGCAACCGAGCACGACGACGCAGGTGAGCGCCAGGCCCGTATCGACGGCTCGCGCCTTCACGACCGGCGTGACGGCGCAAATCGCCGTGCATCCGCAAACAGCCGTCCCAGCCGCTAACAGGAAGCGCAGCGGCTGCGACAGCCCGAGCATTTTCCCGACAACGACGCTAACGGCCAGCGCGGTCGTGATGCACGCAAGCACTACCGGCAGCGCCATGCCCGCCGTCGACGCCAATCCGCTCAGCGAAAGACGCAAGCCGACGAGCGCGATACCCAAACGCAGAAGATTATTTGTAATCCACTGCAGTCCCGGCACGAACCCGTCGCTCAACCCGATGGTGTTACGCCACGCCACTCCAAGAAGAACTGCGCACAGCACCGGACTCACCGGTGACGGTCCGGCAGGATTCAGCCAGTCTTTGAAAGCGCGGGAAGCAAATTCGGCGACGACCGCAAGTGCGATCGCGAGCAACGCTCCGTTGGCGAGAGTGCGCCAGGCCGGACGTGTGAATACCGGCCGCGCCATGCGCGATCAGCGAGCCGCGCTCGCGCGCGTGACGTGCCCCGGAACGGGGTGCGCGCGGCGGCGGCGCTTGGCAATCATGCGCTCGTGTAGAGCTTCGATGCAGTCGCTGCCGGTGTGCTGGAAGGCGAAGGGAAGCAACGCGTGCAGGAAACACGCAATGGCGCCGCCGAACATGCGGATGGCGAACCCGCTCGCAGCGCACAGATGCTGCAGATACGTCTCGCCGACCGAGGCCGGATGTTCAGTGAAGAGACGCCGTATTCCCATGGCTTCAGCTTAGGGAATGCGACGTGTGATTCGGTTTCGTAGTAGGCGGCTCGGCGAGCCGCCGTGTGAAACAACGTTGCGCCAAATCGTCCGAAAAGTGCTTATCGATTCTAAGAATCGCAAATTCGGCGTTGCTGTGATGCGCGTCACTCAGCCATGATGCGCCCCCATGGACAAGCTCGACCGCCGCATCCTCGATCTGCTGCAGAAGAACGGCGCCCTGACGGCCGCGGAAATCGCGGAGCGCGTCGGCCTTTCAAAGGTGCCCTGCTGGCGCCGCATCCGCCGCATGCAGGAAGACGGCGTCATCAAACAGATCGTCGCCGTGCTCGATGCCAAGGCGTTGAACGTCGGCACCACCGTCTTCGTGATGCTGAAGACCGGCAATCACAGCGCGGCATGGTTCGAGCGATTTCAGAAGGCGGTGCGCGACATCCCGGAAATCACCGAGATCTACCGGATGAGCGGCGACGTGGATTACCTGATGCGCGTCGTCGTGCCCGACATCGACGCATACGACGTGGTGTACAAGAAGCTGATCGCGTCCATCGAGCTGCTGGACGTGAGCGCGAGTTTCGCGCTCGAGACCATCAAGTCGACGACGGCGCTACCGCTGCACTACGCGAAAGCCGAGTAACGATCATCCGAACGGATGCCGCAGAACGATCGTTTCCTCGCGATCCGGCCCGGTGGAGATCATGTCGATGCGTACTTGCACGAGCTCCTGCAGCCGCTCGAGATAACGCCGCGCATTCGCCGGCAGCTTCTCGTACGCGGTGATGCCGATCGTCGATTCCTTCCAACCTGGCAATTCTTCGTACACCGGCTGCACGTCCGCATAGCCGTCGACGAACATCGGCGGCTCGGCCGCGACCTGACCATCGATCTGGTAGCCGATGGCGACGCGGATCGTGTCGAGCCCATCGAGCACGTCGAGCTTCGTGACGCACAAGCCCGTGACGCTCGAATGAACGACCGAGCGGCGCAGCGCCACCGAATCGAACCACCCGCAGCGACGTCGACGCCCGGTGACCGCGCCGAACTCGTGCCCGACGCGCGAGAGATGCTCACCCACATCGTCGAACAGCTCCGTCGGGAACGGGCCGCCGCCGACGCGAGTCGTGTACGCCTTCGTGATCCCAAGCACTTCATCGAACGCGCGCGGCCCGAGCCCGGTGCCGGTCGCCGCGAACCCGGCGGTCGTATTCGACGACGTGACGAATGGATACGTGCCGTGATCGACGTCGAGCATCGCGCCCTGCGCGCCCTCGAACATCACGTTCGCGTTCTGCGTGCGTAACCCCTGCAGCGCCGAGGTCACATCCGCGATGATGCCTTTGATCTTCTCGCCCAACGCGAGCTGCTCGTCCAGCGTCTTCTGAAAGTCGACCGCGGGCTGATTGAAGTAGCGCTGCAGAACGAAGTTGTGGAAGTCGAGCACCTCGCCGAGCTTCGCCGCGAACCGCTCGCGCTGGAACAAGTCCGCGATCCGCAAGGCGCGACGCGCGACTTTGTCCTCGTAGGCCGGGCCGATACCGCGGCCCGTCGTGCCGATCGCATTCGCCCCGCGCGCTGCCTCGCGCGCCTTATCCAGCACGATGTGCGAGGGCAGAATCAGCGGGCAGCTCGGCGACATGCGCAGCCGCTCGAATACGGGCACGCCCTTGCCCATGAGCATCTGCGCTTCCTTCAACAGCGCCTCGAGCGAGATCACGCAGCCGTTGCCGATGAGGCAGCGAACCCCTTCGCGCAGAATGCCCGCCGGAATCAGGGACAGAATCGTCTTCTGTCCGCCGATGACGAGCGTATGTCCCGCGTTGTGACCGCCCTGAAAGCGTGCGACCGCGGCGGCCCGCTCGGTCAGGAGGTCGACGATCTTGCCTTTGCCCTCATCGCCCCATTGAGTGCCGATGACGACGACGAACTTGCCCACGTGCTTGCTACCGAACGATGAAGAGAATGGCGACGCCCACGAGCATGCTGCCGAGACCGGCAATGCGCAGCTCGCGGTCGCCCAGGGTAATGAGCTTCTCGAGCGCGCGCTTCATGCCATTGGGATTCAGGAACGGAACTATACCCTCGAGCACCAAGAAGAGCGCGAGAGCAGCCAAGAGATCGGACAAGTGGAATGTCACGGCGAGGCCCTCAGCGACGCATCCGACGTCACTTCTTGCTAGCGGGGTCTTTGAGATACTTGAAGAATTCCCCGTCCGGGCTCACGACCAGCACGTCCCCGTCCTTGCCCAGGGAGCGCTCGTAGGCCTGCAGGCTGCGATAGAACTGATAGAACTCCGGATTCTTGGAATATGCGCGGGCGTAGATCTCCGCGGCTTCCTTGTCCGCCTCGCCGCGCACGGTCAGCGCCTTGCTCTCGGCCGCGGCAATGGTTTCGGTGCGCTTCTTCTCCGCTTGCGCCCGAATGGTGACTGCTTCCTTCGAGCCTTCGGCGCGCAGGGTCGAGGCGATCTTGGCGAAGTTCTGCTTCATGCTCTCGTAGACGCGGTTGCTCACGTCCTCGGGCAGATCGATGCGCTGGACGCGCACGTCGAGCAGATACATGCCGAGGTCCGCCGCGCGCTCGCGCGCGCCGCCGAGCATCTCGCCGGTCGTCTTGCGTCGATCGGACATCACGATGTCGCCGAGCGTGCGCTGGGCGACCACCCCTTTGATGCCGTCACGCACGATCTCCGACAGGCGCTCGCTCGCGAGATCCTCGCTGCCGCCCGTCGCCTGATAGAAGCGCGACGGATTCTGCACGCGCCACTTCACGTAGAAGTCGACGATCAGGCCGCGGTTGTCGTTCGTCAGGAACGTCTCGCCCTGGTACGACTGCGACAGGATGCGACGCTCGAACTTGACGACCTGGTCCCACGGCCACTTGAAATGCAGCCCCGGCACATAGCCCTCGCCGATGATGGCGCCGAACTGCGTGCGGATCGCGAGCTGCTGTTCGGCGACCGTGAACATCGAGGTGATGGCGACCAGGATCGCGACCGCCATCAGAATGATCAGCGGAAAACCACGCGCGGGCATCAGCGCTCTCCTCGCGTGCGGCCGTCCACCGTAACGGATTCAGGCTCGGGTGAAACGCGCACCGCCGGCTCGGAGCTGTCCGAGGACGTGTCGCGCGTATTCGAGCGCTCCATCAGCTTGTCGAGCGGCAGATAGAACATGTTGCCGTTCGCGCCGCCCTTGCTGTCCACGACGACCTTGTGCGCGCGGCTCAGCACGCCTTCGACCGTCTCGAGATAGAGACGGCGGCGCGTGATTTCCGGCGCAGCCTGATACGCGTCCAGCAGCTGCGTGAAGCGCGATGTTTGGCCCTGTGCCTGCGCGACGACCTGCGCGCGATACGCCAGCGCGTCCTGCTCCAAGCGAGACGCGGCACCTTCCGCGACCGGCAGAATGCCGTTCGCGTACGCCTGCGCTTCTTTGATGAAGCGCTCCTGATCGGCCAGCGCTTTGTTCGCGTCGCGCTGCGAAGGAATGACCGCTTCGGGCACCTGCACGTCCGTGAGGTTCACCGTCGAGACGACGATGCCCGTCTCGTACTGCTGGAGCGTTTCTTGAATCAGCTCTTTCGTACGGCCCGTGATCTGCGGGCGCGTGGCGCCGATGAGCACGTCGTCGAGCTTGCTGCGGCCGATGACCTCACGAATCGAGGCCTCGCTGACTTCGCGCAGCGTGGCTTCCGGATCCGATACGCTGAACAGCTTCTTGATCGGGTCCGCGTAGCGGTACTGCACGGCGAACCGCAGGTCGACGAGATTGATATCGGAGGTGAGCACGCGCGACTTGAAGTCGCTGCTGTTGACGCTCTCGACGTTCACCTTCGTGACCGTCTCGATGGGCCACGGCCAACGCCAGCCCCAGCCTTCCGTGCGCAGCGGCTTCACGAGCTTACCGAAGCGCTGGATCACCCCGCGCTCGGCGGCCTTCACCTGAAAGAAGCCGCTCGCGAGCCACAGCGCCACGACCAGCAGCAGCACGGTGACGATGAGCGAGCCGCCCTCGCCGCCTTTCGCGCCGCCTGGACGAAAGAGTGATTCGAACCGGCGCTGCCAGTCCTTTACGCGTTCGTCGAGATTGGAGCCCCCACCGCCGTTGGGTCGACGACCCCAGGGTTGCTTATTCGGACCGCCCGGTTGATTCCACGCCATAGCAGCGAGTGCGCTTCACTTTCGAAAAAAGACGAAAAAACCCAAGAGATTCAGCGCAGTTTGGTCGCGCTCAGAATGGGGCCCGATTGTAGGTAGGGGTCCCCGGGGGCACAAGGCATATCGCCTTCCCGCACTTCGAGGATCTCCACCCCGGGTGTCCGCGCCAGTGCGACCAGTTCGGTGTCCGGCAGTTCCACGCGCAATTCGAGCGAGGCGTCCTCGCCGACGCGCTCGCTACGCACGGCGCCGGCCGCATAGAGCCGCGAGCGCAGGGCGCCTGCGCTCGCCGGCACGCGAATCCACGCCTGGCGCGCCACCCGCGCGAGGCGCTCGGCGATGACGGACTGCAGGAGGTCGAGTCCCTCGCGTTTCGCCGCAGAAATCCAGACGGCTAGCGCACGGCCGTCCGCATCGCGATCGACACGCGGTGCAATTTCGAGGCGGTCGATCTTGTTGTAGACCAGAACCTGCGGAATCGTGTCCGCGCCGATCTCGGCGAGCACGCCGTTCACGGAGGTGATGTGCTCTTCGCGGCGCGGATCGCTCGCATCGACGACATGAAGCAGAAGCGTCGCTTCACGCGCTTCGGTGAGCGTCGACTGGAACGCCGCGACGAGCTCATGCGGCAGCTCGCGAATGAAACCCACTGTGTCCGCAACGACGACGGGCGTACCGCCCGGCAGCAAAATGCGCCGCACGGTGGGATCGAGCGTCGCGAACAACTGGTCCGCCACGTAGGCATCCGCGCCCGTCACCGAACGAAACAGCGTCGACTTGCCCGCGTTCGTGTAACCGACGAGCGCCACCGACGGCACCGGGATCTCCGCGCGCTGCGCGCGGCCCGTCTCGCGTTGCTGCTTGATCTTTTCGAGACGCCGCGTGAGCACGCGCATGCGTTGGCCGATGAGGCGGCGGTCGGTCTCGAGCTGCGTTTCACCGGGACCGCGCATGCCGATGCCGCCCTTCTGGCGTTCCAAGTGCGTCCAGCCGCGCACCAGACGGCTCGCGATGTGCTTCAGCTGCGCGAGCTCCACTTCGAGCTTGCCTTCGTGGCTGCGCGCGCGTTGCGCGAAGATGTCGAGGATCAGCGTGTTCCGGTCCAGCACGCGCCGGCCGGTGTGTTTCTCGAGGTTGCGCTCTTGGCTCGGGGACAACGCGTGATCGACGAGGATCACGTCCGCCGACTCGCCCGCGGCCACGTCGCGGACCTCGTCCGCCTTGCCGCTCCCCATGAAGAAGCGCGGATCCGGGCGCTCGCGGCGCCCGGTAATGGTGGCTACGGGTTGCGCGCCCGCCGAGAGGGCGAGCTGCGTGAATTCCTGCAGATCTTCCGGATCGACCTGTGCGCCCAGCCCGAGGCGCACGAGAACGGCACGCTCACCGCTGCGCGGGCGTTCGAACACTCGCAGGCTCCGTGGGGCGCGGCATTACTCGACGACGGGCTCCGACGCCGCGCCACCGTCCTCGCCGGCCTGCAACCTCACATTGCGGGCGGGCACGACCGTGGATATGGCGTGCTTGTAGACCATCTGGCTCACGCTGTTCTTCAGCAGGACGACAAATTGATCAAAGGAATCGATCTGTCCCTGGAGCTTGATGCCGTTGACCAAGTAGATCGATACGGGCACGCGCTCTTTACGCAGGGCATTCAGAAAGGGATCCTGCAGCGATTGGCCTTTGGCCATCTCGTGTTCTCCTTGTTCTCTCGCGACTTCTAGTTGTTCAACTCAATGGTTGGGCTAACGGACTGCGCGAGCCGTCCATGAAGCACAATCCCAAGCAAGCAACGTGCCCCGCAAGCTAAGTGAGGCGAGGCGGCATCTTAACATGGCGATTTGCCCGACGCCCTAGACTGCCGCAGGAAGACGTCGACCCTTTGCATCCAACTCGCGTAAGCATCGTCCGAGAACGGGTCTATGTGCTCGAGACCCGGCTCGGAGCGGATCCATGTCATCTGTCTTTTGGACAATTGACGAGTGGCGGTGATGCCGCGACGCACGGCCTCGGAGAGCGAAAATTTCGCGTCCAAGTGCTGCCAGAGCTGCCTATATCCCACAGCTCGGACCGCAGGATGAGCGGCAGTCAGGTCGCCGCGCGCATGCAGGCCACGCACTTCGTCGAGGAATCCCAGTCGCATCATTTCGTGAAAACGCTGTTCGAGCCGGGTGCTTAGAGTGTCGCGATTCGGCGGCACCAGCGCCCACGCGCCCATCGGTGTGTCGCCCAAAGGACTGCGGGTGGACCGCTGCAACTCCGAGATGGGACGACCCGCCGTGTAACACACTTCGAGTGCACGCTGGATTCGCTGCGGATCGTTCGGGTGTATGCGGGCAGCCGATTGCGGATCGAGACGCGCGAGCTCCTCGTGGAGCGCAGGCCAGCCCTCGCGCGCGGCACGAGCGTCAATGGATTGACGCACATCGAGGCTCGCTGGCGGCAGCGGCGCGATGCCGCGCCAGAGCGCACGAAAGTAGAGCATCGTGCCGCCCACGAGGAGGGGCAGGCGGCCGCGTTCGTGAATCGCGGCGATGAGCGCGACGGCATCCGCGACGAACCGGCCCGCCGAATAGCTCTCGGTGGGCTCGCAAATGTCGATGAGGTGATGAGGCACGCGCGCGCGCAGCTCACGCGACGGCTTCGCAGTTCCGATATCGAGGCCCCGGTACACCAGCGCGGAGTCGACGCTGACGATTTCGAGCGGCCAATGCTCTGCGAGGTGGACCGCCCAGTCTGTTTTGCCGGTGCCCGTCGGACCGGTCAGCACGAGCACCGGCTGGCGAGTCATTTAGCGGCCGCGCAGGAAGAGCGCGTCGAGGTCGGCCATCGTGAGACGCGTCCAGGTGGGGCGACCGTGGTTGCACTGATTGGCGCGATCCGTGGCTTCCATCTGACGCAGCAACGCGTTCATCTCGGGTAACGTCAAGCGGCGATGCGCGTGAATGGCCGTTCGACACGCGAGCGTGCCCAGGAACTTGTCGGCGGCGCCGTCCAGATGATGCGCGCCGGCGTCGAGGTCGAGATCGCGCACGACTTGGTGCACGACCTCGGCGACGTTCTGACCTATGAGCAGCGCCGGGACCGAACGGATGGCAAGACGCGTCGGGCCGAGTGCGTCGAGCGCGAAGCCAGCGCTTTCCCAATCCGCACGGCTTTCGAGAACGCCGTCGAGCTCGTGCGTTTTCAGCTCGACGATGAGCGGCTCGATCAGGTGCTGCGAAGCTCGCGCCGCCCCGCCCCGCTCAGCCTTGAGCTTTTCGTAGAGCACGCGCTCGTGCGCGGCATGCATGTCGACGAGGACGAGTCCGGCTCGGTTCTGCGCAACGATATAGATGCCGTGGAGCTGGGCGATCGCGACGCCGAGCGGTTGGTCCTCGTCGGTTGCGCTCGGATTCGGCTCGGCCGGCGACGAGTTGCGGACATGCTCGGCGATGTGCCACGGGCTGCGCGGCTCGTCACGGAGGTCGAAAGCGGCTTGCGGAGAAGGACGCGGCAGCCGCGCTGAATCGGGCACGCCGGCGCGGGCGCCCACTTGTACGCCGTAGTCGCCGCCGAAGCGGTTAAAGAGGGTGACGTTGCTCGGCGCCTCCTCCTCGTTCGACGGCGGTCCGAATGAAGCCGCAACCGACGGCGCACCCGCGAGATTCGGCTTGGTGGCTGCTAGCGTTCTTTCGCACGCTCTGAAGACGAAGTCGTGAATCTGCCGGCTGTCCCTGAATCGCACTTCCAGCTTCGCCGGATGCGCATTCACATCCACGAGCCGCGGGTCCAATGTCAGGTACAGGACATAGGCCGCATGCCGCCCGCCGTAGAGCACATCGCGGTACGCGAGCCGCGCAGCGTTCATCAACAACCGATCGCGAACGCAGCGCCCATTCACGAACCAGAACTGCTGATCCGGCTGTGCGCGCGCGGCCGTGGGCAGCCCAATCCATCCCGACAGCGTCACGGTGCCCGCCGTGTGATGGACCGGCACGGCCTTCGCGAGAAAATCATCGCCGAGGACCGCGCGAATGCGCGCTTCGGCAACGCCATTGCTCGTCGGATCGTCGATTTCGCCGTCCGGCGAAACGGACGGCGACACCGGCGCATCGAGCAACACGCGCGTGCCATTGCGCAGTCGGAACGCGACGTCGGTTCGGGACAACGCGAGCCGTTCCGCGAGTCGCGCGATGTGTCCGACTTCGGTCACATCACTGCGCACGAATTTCCGGCGCGCCGGCACGTTGAAGAACAAGTCGCGCACTTCGACGGTCGTGCCCGCCGGATGCGCCGCCGGCTTCACCGACGCGACCGCGCCGCCGTCGACGTTGATTTCGGACGCATGCTCGGCATCCGTCGGATGCGAGACGAGCCGCAGCCGCGCGACGGACCCGATCGACGGCAGCGCCTCACCGCGAAACCCGAGCGTCCCCACCGCTTCGAGATCGTCGAGCGAGGCGATCTTGCTGGTGGCGTGGCGCGAGATGGCGAGGGGCAGCTCGGCGGCGGCAATGCCACGACCATCGTCGCGCACGCGCACGAGGCCAACCCCACCGCGCTCGACATCGATGTCGATACGCGTCGCGCCCGCATCGAGCGCGTTCTCGACGAGCTCCTTGATGACGGACGCCGGCCGCTCGATCACCTCGCCTGCAGCGATTTGATCGACGAGCTCACTGGGCAAGATTCGAATGGGCATTGCGGGGCGGCACTTCCGAGAAGGCGCGCAGTATAGGGCGAGCCGACCGGGGCGCGCCGCCCGCTACTTGCTCAGGGGAAGGTCGCGGCGTCGCTGCGGCTAGGATTCACCGCAGGCGATTCTTCCAATGCTCAGGGCGTGGCGGCGGGCGTCGCGACGCCGGCGAGCGTCGATCGACGCATGCGGGCCAAGCGGGTGCCCGCGGGAGGATTCACTTCGAAATAGCCACGCAAGCCCGTGAAAATAGAATCGGCCAGCTTCTGCTGACCCCTGCTGCTCTTCAAGCGCGACTCTTCACCGGGATTCGAGATGTACCCGGTCTCGACCAGCATTGACGGAATATCGGGCGACTTCAGCACCACGAGGCCCGCCTGCTGAACGCGCGACTTGCGCACGCCGAACGCCTGATCCAGCTCCGCGAGCACGCGCTCCGCGGCGGTCATGCTGGCGGTGAGGCTGGCCGTCTGCGACAGGTTCAGCAGCACCGACGCGAGAGACTCGTCCTTGTCGTCGAGCTTCACGCCGCCCGCGAGGTCCGCCGCATTCTCGCGCTCGGCGAGCCAGCGCGCCGCTTCGCTGCTCGCGCCGCGATCGGACAGCACATAGACCGAAGCACCCGTGATGCTCCGGTCGCGAATGGAGTCCGCGTGTATCGAGACGAACAGGTCCGCCTTTGCCCCCCGCGCACGCACCATGCGATCGCGCAGTACGACGAACGTATCGCTGTTGCGGATGAGTATGGCGCGCATGCCCGGCTCGGCGTTGATGCGCGACGCGAGTGCGCGCGCGATAGCGAGCGTCACCGTTTTCTCTTGCGTCCCGTTGCGACCGATTGCACCCGGATCGACGCCACCATGCCCGGCGTCCACGGCGACTACGATGTCGCGATCGTTCTCGACGGGCGCATGCGCCGGTAGCACTGCCTTGGGCGCTGTTTCTGCGGGCGTTGTTTCGACCGGTGGCGTCTTGATGACAGCCGTCTTGCGATTGCGCTTGCTGGCGGCCCGGCGTGCTGGCGCGGTCGCCTCCGACTCTTTCGCGCCTGCGGACGCGGCTGCCAAGACTTGCGTCGCGGGCGGCGCGCTCGTCGCGGCCTCTTTGTCGTCGCCGGCTGCGTGATCGGCGCTCGCAGTATTTCCGTTTGCGTTCGCGCCGGCAGCGCTCGCTTCATTCGCTGCGACGGCCGCGAACTCCGACGGCGCACCCTTTCCCACCGCGACAACGAACTGTTTGCCGACACCGACGGGCGACGGCAACCACTTCCCGCGTGCCGGAAGATCCGTCTTCAACTCGATGACGACGCGAAGCGTTCCGCCCGGACGCACGCCGGTGCGAACGGTCTCGACGATGCCGGTGCCGGCCGGCGTGCGCACGCCCGACGCGAGCCGCGTGTTCTTCAAATCGATGACGACCCGATCGGGATGCTCGAGCGTGAAGAGTGTCTGTGAGGTCTGCGCGGAGGTGTCGAGCTCGATGCGCGCGCCGTCCTCGGCAACGGTGACCCCGATGCCGCGAAGCTCGTTAGGCGGCGCGGCCAGCGCGAGAGCCGGCACGGCCAAAAGCAGCAGTATCCCCTTCACCATGCCCACAAAAACGTTCTTTTTCATCGACTTCGAGGCAGAATCTGCCGGGTAATCTACGAGGCACGGCCGCTGAATTCAAGCAGCGATGCGGCTCAAGCACGCTGCGCCGACATCCGACACGCCCCGCGCCTCGATGCGATGACCCTCGGACCCGACGGCCAGCCGTACTTCCAGGTCCGGTGACGGCAGCCAGCCTGCACCTCTCTCGGCCCACTCTATTAACCAAACGTATGAAGGTCGCGCGAGGTCGCGTAGGCCTAGCGGTTCGAGCTCGTCGGGGTCGCGCAATCGATACAGGTCGAGATGGACCACGGTGACGTTGGGCGCCTCGTAGGTTTCGAGGAGTGTGTACGTCGGACTGCGAATGGGCTCCGTGACGCCGACGGCGTGAATGAAGCCGCGCGCGAGCGTCGTTTTGCCCGCGCCGAGATCGCCGGTGAGATAGACGACGATGAGCGCATCGGAGGAGGTTGCGCCCGTCGCTGCCGGAACGGATCGACTCGCACCCGGCGCGAGCCCGGCGTCCAATCGCGCCGACGGCCCATCTCCTCGCGCACCCACTCGCGCGGCACGAACCTCAACGATCGCAGCGGCGAGCGTCGCGCCCAACGCTTCCGTCTCTGCGGGTGTGGCGGACAACCAGTTCTTGCTGGGCGCGGCTACAGATTCACGCACGTACGCAGCTCTCGCGCCACGTCACTCGCGAGCAATCCGCGCTCGCCCGTGCGCGCAACGGCATCGCCGGCCATGGCGTGCGTGAGCACGCCGACGCGCGCCGCGAGCCAGGGATCGCGACATTGCGCGAGGATGCCTGCGATAGCACCCGTCAGCACATCGCCCATGCCGGCACTCGCCATGCCGGGATTTCCTCGCTCACACACGCCCGGGATCCGGCCCGGTGCGCCGACGAGCGTGCCCGCGCCTTTCAGCACGACGGTGCCACCGTAGCGCTCCTCGAGTCCGCCGAGCGCGGCGAGCCGATCGGTCTGCACGTCGCCGGTTCCCATGCCCAGCAAGCGCCCGGCTTCACCCGGGTGCGGCGTGAGAATCCAGTTGTCGCGCCTCTTGCGCCCGGCTTCGGCGATGAGATTCAGCGCGTCCGCATCTACGACTAAAGGCTTGTCCGATTCGAGCACGGCCTCGAGTGCCCGATGCGCCCAGGCACTGCGGCCAAGCCCAGGCCCGATGGCCACGACATCCGCCTTGTCGATCGGCTCGCGCAGGCCCTCGACGTCCGAGAGCGGCAGGCAGATGAGCTCAGGTCGGCCCGATGCGATCGCCGCCACGTTCTCGGGCGCAACCGCGACGGTCACGAGCCCGGCACCGACACGCAAGCACGACTCCCCTGCAAGGCGAACCGCGCCGGGCATGCCGACTCCGCTGCCGACGATCAGTACGCGGCCGAAATCGCCCTTGTGCGCTTTACGCGCTCGGCGCGGCAACGCTTCGAGAATCTCCGCTTCCTGAATGCGCTCGAGCCGCGGCCGGAAATGCTCGGTCGGTGGCGCTACGACTTCGAGGTCGTCGAAGTACACCGTCCCCGCGTATTCCGGCCCGTCGCCGATCAGCAGCCCGGTCTTCAGTCCGACGAACGACACCGTGCAGTCTGCGCGCACCGTCGTCGCCCCGAGCGCAACGCCTCGATCACTATCGAGGCCCGACGGCACATCGAGCGCAAGGATAGGCTTGCGCGCGGCGTTGATCGCTTCGATGACCGGCACGAGATCCTCGCGCACGGCGCCGCGCACGCCTGTGCCCAGCACCGCATCGACGATGACTTCGCCCTCGCCGAGCAGCGTTGCGCTGAACGGCTGCGCTTTGCCGCCGCTGCTCGTGAAATCGTCGAACGCCTGTCGAGCGTCGCCCTTCAGTTCGGCGCCCGGCGTCGCGGAGAGCACCGTGACCGTCAGTCCCGCAGCGTGCGCGAAGCGCGCGAGCACGTACCCGTCGCCGCCATTGTTACCGCTGCCGCAGACGATGACGATGCGGTATGCCGTGGGCCAGCGCGAACGCAGATAGCGAAGCGCGGCCTCGCCGGCCCGCTTCATCAGCGTGTAGCCGGGTACGCCCAGCGACTCGATGGCGTACGCGTCGAGCGCACGGACCTGAGCCGCGGAATAGAGAACGGTAGGCAGAGGCATGGCCTAATTATGCTGCATTGGAGAACTTTTGCCGGCCTACGCAGCATTGCCGTACTGTGAACGCAATGGCCGATTCCAGCGCCCTCGACCTGCATGCCGTGAAGGCTGCGCTCACTGCGCAGGCGCAGTCGCTCGGCTTCGATGCGCTGGGCGTGACCAGCGTCGATCTGGCCGAGGACGAGCGGCATCTGCTGGCGTGGCTCGATGCCGGTTTTCACGGGGACATGGATTACATGCAGCGGCACGGGTCAATGCGGAGTCGTCCGGAGGAGCTCGTGCCCGGAACGGTCCGCGTCGTGAGCGTCCGCATGAATTATTGGCCGAGCGACGCGCGTGATGCGCACCGTGTGCTCGAAGAACCGACCGTCGGCTACCTCTCGCGTTACGCGCTCGGCCGCGACTATCACAAGGTGATGCGCCGGGCGCTCGCGCGACTCGCCGAAGACATGGCGCGGCAGATTGGGGCTTTCGGCTATCGCGTGTGCGTGGATAGCGCGCCGGTGCTGGAAAAAGCGCTCGCGCGCAACGCCGGGCTCGGGTGGATCGGTAAGCACACGAATCTATTGGCGCGGGATGCGGGCTCGTATTTCTTCCTGGGCGAGATCCTTACGGATTTGCCGTTGCCGGTGGATGCGCCGGCCACCGCTCACTGCGGGACGTGTACGGCGTGCATGCCGGCCTGCCCGACGCAGGCGATCGTTGCGCCGTATCGATTGGATGCGCGGCGGTGCATTTCATACTTGACGATCGAGCACAAGGGAGCGATTCCCGAGGAGTTGCGTCGTGGGCTCGGCAACCGCATTTACGGCTGCGATGACTGCCAGCTTGTTTGTCCTTGGAACAAGTTTGCGCGGGCGGCCACGCACCCCGATTTCAAGGTACGGCACGGGTTGGATGCGCCCCGCCTGACCGACTTGTTCGCCTGGACGCCCACTGACTTCGACGAGCGCATGCGAGGCTCGGCGGCGTACCGCATCGGCTACGAACGCTGGTCGCGGAACATCGCCGTCGCGCTCGGCAATGCGCCCTCCTCGCCCGAGGTCATCGGCGCGCTGAATGCGCGCCGCAACGACGCGTCGCCGCTGGTGCGGGAGCACGTTGCCTGGGCGCTGGCTCAGCATGTGGGCTCGTAGGCCGTTTCATTCAGGAGGCGCTATTGGAGCCGCGCGCTAGCGCCGATCGAAGCGACGCGTGTTTGCCCGGCGATATGACACACCGGCAAATCAGGCTTGGAACTGCAGATTGTCGATGAGGCGGGCTTTACCGAGGCGCGCCGCGACGAGTACGACGAGGTGTCGCGCATCCGCGGAGGGCGGCAGGAGCGTCTTCGCGTCGCGCACCGTGAAGTAGTCCGGGCGAAATCCGAAGCGCCGGATCGCGTCGAGCTCAGCATTCTCAACCGCCGCGAAATTCCGCTCGCCGTCCCGGAGGCGCCTCACCGCGCGCGTCAACGCTGCATGCAACTGCGGCGCGACCTTGCGCTCTGCGGCCGTGAGATATTGGTTTCGCGAGCTCATCGCCAACCCGTCCGACTCACGAACCGTGGGCGCGCCGATGATCTCGATCGGAATACACAAGTCCGCGACCATGCGCCGAATGATCGCCAGCTGCTGAAAGTCCTTCTCGCCGAACACGGCGATATCCGGCATGACGATGTTGAACAACTTCGCGACAACCGTACTCACGCCGTCGAAATGTCCGGGCCGAAACTCGCCATCGAGCAGCCCGGACAACTCGGGCACCGTCACCCGCGTGCTGTGATCGAACCCCGCCGGATAGATCTCCGCGACGTCGGGCATGAACATGAGATCGCATCCCGCTGCGGCGAGCATGCTCTCGTCCTTCTGCGGCGTCCGTGGATAGAGCGCGTAGTCCTCATTCGGCCCGAACTGCATCGGATTGACGAAGATGCTGGCGATGAACCGATCGCCGCGCTGACGCGCCAACTCGATGAGGCTGATGTGCCCCGCATGCAAGTTGCCCATTGTCGGCACGAACGCCACGCGCTCGCCCTCGCGCCGCCAGCGCGTCACACGCTCCCGAACGGCGGCACTCGTCGAAACGGTTTCCATGGTGGCGCTCAGCCCGCGAAGTTGTGTTCGGGCGCCGGATACTCGCCCTTCTTCACGGCCTGCACGTAACGCTTCAGCGCTTCCAGATTGTTGCCGGCGCCGTCCATGAAGTTGCGCACGAAGCGCGGCTTGCGACCGGTGGTGATGTCCAGCACGTCGTACAGCACGAGAATTTGTCCGTCGACGAACGGGCCCGCGCCGATGCCGATCACCGGTACGTGAATCTCATCGGTGATCGCTTTGCCGAGCGCGGGCGGAATGCATTCGAGCAACACCATATCCGCGCCCGCGTCCTGAAGCGTCTTCGCGTCGCGAATCATCGCCGCGGCCTGCGCCTCTTCACGACCCTGCACACGGAAGCCGCCGGTCTTGTGCACCGACTGCGGACGCAAGCCGAGATGCGCGCACACGGCGATGTCGTGATTGGCCAGGAACTCGACGATCTCCGCCTGCCCCGCGCCGCTCTCCAGCTTCACCATCTTCGCGCCGCCTTCTTGCATGAGGCGCACGGCATTCGTGAGCGCGAGGTCTTTCGACGGATAGCTCATGAACGGCAGATCCGCCATCAGGAACGGCCGGTTCAGGCCGCGCGTGACGGCTCGCGTGTGATACACGATCTGATCCATCGTCACCGGCACGGTGGTGTCGTGCCCCTGGATCACCATGCCCATCGAATCGCCGACGAGCACGACGTCGGCGTCCGCTTCGTCCACCAGCGCCGCAAAGCTGGCGTCGTAACACGTGAGACAGGCGATCTTCTCGCCGCTCTCTTTCATGTTGCCGAGCGTGCTCAGCGTGACCGGCGGACGCTTGGAGTCACGGAGCTGCAGGTGGGTGTACATGGCCCTATGTTACAGCGCGCGGTGGCGGAGGGGGTTGTAGTACAGCCGGCCGCGTTTCATGCGGGTAATGGCGGCGAAAAGCTCGTCGTAGTCGCTCTGATTGTTCACCGGGTCGATGTTGGCGGCGTTCACGATCAGGAGCGGGGTGGAGTCGTATTCGTGGAAATAGCGCGCGTAGGCCTCGTTGAGGCGCGTCAGGTACTCGCGCTCGATGTGCTGCTCGAAGACGATGCCGCGCTTGGCGATGCGCTCGATGAGCACGTCTACCGGCGCCTGCAGATACACGACGAGATCGGGCTTCGGCGGCTGAATATCGAGCTTCTTGCTGACTTCCTCGTAGAGGTTGTACTCGGCCTCATCGAGCGTCACGCGCGCAAAGAGGCGGTCCTTGTCGATGAGATAGTCCGCGACGCGTACGCTGGAGAAGAGGTCCTGCTGTTTGAGCGTGGCGAGCTGCTGCGCGCGCTGGAAGAGAAAATAGAGTTGCGCGGGGAACGCGCCGGCGCGCGGATTGCGATAGAAGCGCTCGAGGAACGGATTCTGCATCGCCTGCTCGAGCACGAGGTCCGCCGCGAGACTCGCGCCGATGCGGCACGCGAGACTCGTCTTGCCCACGCCGATGGGACCTTCGATCACGATGAAACGGTGGGGTGAGGTGGCCTCGTTGGTCATGTCCTGGGCGTGCGCGCTTTTAGAGTGGCCAGATTCCCGCTTGCGCGACACGCCGTTTGAGCTCGGCGACCCGGCCGAGCCCGGGCACGTCGAGGTCCGGGGCGATGTCGGCGAGAGGATACAGAACGAAGTTGCGCTCCACTATCCCCGGATGCGGCAGCGTCAGCTCGGGGCTCCGGCGCTGCTCATGACCGTACACGAGGAAATCGAGATCGATGACACGCGGGCCCCACTTCTCACGCTGCGCGGGGCGGCCCATGGCCGCTTCGATCGCTTGGAAGTGTTTCAGGAGCGTGACCGGGTCGACCTGCGTTAGCGCGCCGATGACGCCGTTGACGAAGTCGGGCTGGGACACCGGGCCGAAGGGTTTCGTGCCGTAGAGCGGGGACACGGTGATCACGCGGAGGCGCTCAGGCGGAAGTGCGCCGAGCGACGCGACGGCCCTGAGAATTTGCGCGCGCGGGTCTTCGATGTTGCTGCCCACGCCGAGGTAGACGGGGATCCAATGCGCGCTCATCGTTCCGCGCTCGACGGCGATCGCCGGCGCGCGGCGCGCCGCTCGGCAACCCGGGCGATGTTCGCTTTCGCGTCGATGCGCCTCACGACGAATGCGTCGAGCGTCGACGGCGCCGGCGACGCGGGCCGCGGCGCGCGCCCGATCGCGGTGGTCCGCTTTGAGGCGCCAATGCGTCGGCCATGCGGCCGCGCTCTTCGCTCGACACTTCTTGTATGCGCGTCCACCAATCCACGATGTCGCGCGGCGCGAGTCCATGCGCGGCACGCAGCAGAAGCATGTCATACGCCGCGCGGAATCTCGGATGTTCGAGCACGCGCAACGAGCGGCGCCCGCGCGGGTGCTCGAGTCGCGGCTGCAGCGCGAACATCTCGCGCACGCCAAGCGAGAACCGTCGCGGAATCGACATGTGCTTCTGCGCTTCGCGAATCGCGCGGTCACACGCGTCGAGAATGGTGTGCAACTCGTGCCAGCGTTCCGGCGGGGTCGATTCGATCTCGCGCGCGATCGGCCCGTAGAGCAACAGCGCGAAGAGGAACGTCGGCGTGACGGGCTTGCCCGCCTGCGCGCGCTCGTCGGTGTTCTCGAGACCTTGAATCAGCAGCTTCTCGACGACGCCACCGGGGTGCTTGTCGAGATACGCATCGGTCGCGGGCAGCAGCACGCTGAAGAGGCCGTGCTTGCGGAGAACCTCGAGGCTTTGCGCTCCATGGCCGGAAAGGAACAGCTTCAGCGCCTCGTCGAAGAGACGCGCGGGTGGCACATGCGCGAGGAGTCCCCGCAGACGCTCGAGTGGCTCCGAGGTCTGCGGCTCCATTTCGAAACCGAGCTTCGCTTCGAAGCGCGCGGCGCGCAGCATGCGCACGGGGTCTTCGCGATAGCGCGTCTCAGGATCGCCGATGAGCCGCAGGCGGCGCGCTTTGATGTCCTCGAAGCCGCCGACGTAATCCCACAGCGAGAAATCGGCGATGTTGTAGTAGAGCGCGTTGGCGGTGAAGTCGCGTCGCCAAACGTCGTCGTCGATGCTGCCGTAGACGTTGTCGCGCAGGATGCGTCCCATGTGGTCGAGGAGGCGCTCGGTGTCGGCGTCCTCATCGAAGCGGTCGCGGCGGCGCGAGTCGCGACGCGCGTAGCCCGGCGCGTCGGAGTCAGCGGCAGTCGGCCGATCGCTTTCAGCGCCGCGAGGTTCGCCGCTGGCGGCGGGCTCGGAACGCGCGGCGACTGATTGCGCGCGGCGTGCAGCGCCTTCGGCCTCCACGCTCTCGGGTTCGGCCGTGTCGTCGTCGTCATCGTCGCCGTCTTCTTCTGAATCGGCGTCCTCGCCGAGCGAGGCTTCGAGCGCGGCCTCGATTTCGGCCGGGCTGTCGAGCTCGGGCGCCTCGCCGTCCTCCGGATCCGCGTCCGCGAGGGGCTCCTCGCCCTGCGACGGCGCACTGGCCGCGCGGAACGTCGCCACTTCGATCGTCTCGCGCCCGAAGAAAACGTGAGCGAGCCGGAAGCGCCGCCCGATGAGGCGGCAGTTTCGAAACAGCCTCTTGACGTCCTCGGGCAGCGCGTCGGTCGCGACGTCGAAGTCCTTCGGCTCGAGGCCGATCAGCAGGTCGCGCACGCACCCGCCGACGAGAAAGGCCTTAAAGCCGCCCTCGCGCAAGCGGTGCAAGACGCGGAGCGCATTCGGCGAGATGCCGGATCGGGACACGGTGTGTTCAGATCGCGGAATGATCCGCGGGGCCGGCGCAGGCGCCCCGGTGGGCGCGTCGGTTGAATTCAATGCAGTCTTCTTGGGTTTAGGGGCGGCGACGGGGGCGCATATGATACCGCCCCCGCGACCGCATAAAAGGGGTTCGTCAGGTCTTGGCGGGCTTTTAAATTCAGTTAGTTACCCGAGCTTGGCAGCGATGGGGCGAGCTGGATGCGGCACGCGCGGGGCGGACGCGCCACACTAGTAACCGGTCTGCGGGCGATGAAGTGCTGCTGCGAGGGTCGCGAATTCCCGGCGCGCCGTCATGCTAGGTCGACGACCGAATTCGTTTGCAGACCAATGCTCTACTCGAGGGCGGACGCTGTTACTCAGCCCGGTGACCGCTGCACGCAAAATCGCTCGGCTTGAGCAATCGCATCGCCTCTCTATAATGCGCGCTCCCCGGCAGGCCCGGCCGCGCTCCCATCGTCTAGAGGCCCAGGACATAGCCCTCTCAAGGCTGTAACACCGGTTCGAATCCGGTTGGGAGCGCCACTACTTACAGGCACTTGCGCGCACGGCCGGCTCTCGATGAATGCCGTGCTACAACGCTGCTACAACTGATTGGCGCGGCCATCTCGCGGCTACTTATCCTCATCCGGTCGGCGCGCGCACTCCGTATCCCTGAGCAGCCGATCCACCACGATCTGCACAAGCTTGTGATCCGCGCGGCCGAACGAGCGAGCGGTAACGGCGATTTCACCGCATTCCTTAATCAGCGCCGCGAGGATGACGAGCACCGAATGTCGGCGGATGAGCTTGTCGAACATCGGCTGCATTTCATTCCGGCACAGTTCCACGCGCACATGGAATGCAGCGTCAGTGTTCGGCCGGGGAACGGGCTGCGGGTTGATCAGTATGGCGAGCTGACTACCGCCCGAAGTCTTCTTCGTAGGCATTTGCCCTCCCGTTGCTCATGAGACGGACGGAGTTCGCTGCGGTGCATCGGTTTTGTATGCACCCCGGCGGATAATGCTACCTGCATACAAAACCGACGCAAGCGCTTCTATGGATAGCTTTAGGTGCTTCCGATTTGGGGGCACCCACGTTTGCGACATCTGCGCAGCGCCCGCCACAGGCGCGTCATCGAGGAAATCGTCCGAGCACGGAAAGCAGCGGGGCTTTCGCAGCGTGCGCTGGCCGTGCTACTCAAACGATCCCCGAACTTCGTCGCCAAGTTCGAGGCAGCAGAGCGCAAGCTGGAAGTGTGCGAGTTCGTGGACGTCTGCTATGCGCTGGACGTTGACCCACAGGAACTGCTCGGACGCGTTCTGCGAAAATAGCCCCTTCCAGGCTAGCGGGCCGCGAAGGTGAAAGCGCTCCACTGCTACTACATCGATGAGCCTCTGACCGTCGAAGAACGTGCGTTCGTTGAGAAGACGCTCCTCGGGCCGTGGGCACGATTCAAGAGCGGAGCGACACAACTAGAAGAACGTCGTGTGCCGGCTGTGCTCCCCGCGCCGAATGCGAACGGTCAGTACGATGAAGGACCGCTGGAACACGCGCAGCTCGTTCGTGCGAACTTGCGCCGCGCTGGAATCGCTGATGATCGTGGGCGGCAAGTCGCATGGATCGGACCACGAGACGTGCGATGGAGCGGACTCATCATGTACGCGATCGCGGAAGAGACGGGCTTTCACCCGTATTTCATCAAGCGCTGGTTCCCCGAGGGCGACGACTTCGTGCGCGATGAAATCCAGATCATCGACGGCCACGGGCTCGCGTCAGGCCGATAATTCCAGCCCGGACGCCAGCGCGGCCTGTGAACATTCTGTGCAGAACATGTGGGCTATCCGGGCACAACATCTTGTGTCAACGAACTCAAAGCAATTTTTGTCTCTACTGACGAGATTCCTACGGCACGAAGTCTCGTAAGTGACTGTAGTGACTAACTAAAACAGCCTATTTCTCCGATCTGCGACAAACTTGACGGTTATGTTGCCTCTCAGTAGTGTCGGGCGCGCGGACACAACATCGTGTAGCGCGACAAGCCTTCTAATGGGGAGGGCGCAACGCTCATAAGGAGGTGGGAAAGGATGAGCAAAGACAGCAAGACGTTTCTGATCGGACGGGATGCCAAAACCGGGCAGTTGATGCCGGTGAAGGATGCCCGCCAGCGGCCAGCGACGACGGTGGTCGAGAGAATGCCCAAGAGGGGCAACGGCGACACGAAGAAGAGCAAGTAACCGAATGCATCAAAAATGATGCCCCCGATCATCTCTGATCGAGGGCACATCCAGATCAAACGGTAGTTCGGCTAGGTGGCAGAGCCCGGTCGAATGCAACTGCCTTGCAAGCAGTCAGACCTTAAGAGCGTAAACGTGTGACAGCGCCATGCTCGTAACGGGTCTCATCGGGGGTTCAAATCCCTCTCTAGCCTCCACTTGGGGCGGGGTCTCAAAGCTCCGCCCTTTCTTTTTATACGAGTCAAACAGGGCTTTGGATGGGAGGCGGTTCACGAAAGTCATGGACGACCACTCTCCAGCACTAGATGCATCCCCATCCCGCACAACTATATCTTGTGTACTGTGAAGTAAATCACTTTAGCCCCGACTGACGCAACCGTCAGTTGATGGCATCAATTGGGAGCGCCAGTTACGACCCTCTATTGACCCTGTTTGGGGCCAGTAGTGGGCTGTTAGACCCCTTTCTCCAACCTCTGCCCCCACTAACGATAGCTTTCTAGTGATCGGTTCTCGGTCAGTGCCCGCTTGAGCTGCTGGTAGTCCGTACAGCGTGCCGGGGCGGACAGGTCGGCGTCCCGTTCGCAGGCGATCCGGGCTTGCTCCATTTCCGTCATGTACTCGGCGCTCTGCTGCTCGCTAAGGCCGCAGCCCGTCAGCATCAACGCCAACGTTGCGACGACTGTGGTCTTCATGGTCATGCCGTACATAGCCTACATAGGCCACCATCGATAACAGTCGGCGGGATCGTGAGCCAGCTAGTGCTGCGGTTCGACGGCGTCCCCTTCAACGTACTTCACCACTGCGTACCGAGTGTGCTGCTTCTGGACTGCCGCTGCGGTCGTGGTGCCATACGCTGAGCCCTGCACGTGTGTCGTGTTGCCCGACGTCCGCGCCGTCCCGTTCAGCGTCGTGTTCGCGTTTCCGATGAAGCCCTTGGTCTCAGCCTCAACGCTGACGAGAATCACCGCGTCACCGCCGACAGCTTTCGCTTGCTTGGCGATGGAGCCTTCGAGGTTCTTCATCTTGATCATGCCGACGAGGCCGGTCTTCAAGCGCGTGTCGGAGATATAGCCGAGCAACTTGAACTTCCGTGGCGGTGCGCCATCGGACCAGAAGTCGATGCCGTCAACGGTCTTCTTCGCTCCGCCCGTGCCTTCCTGTATTGCGTCCGTACCTTCGTATGCGATGAATTCACCGGCGAATGTCGGAAGGCAGCATGCGAGTAGCACAGCAATGATCAGAGTTCGCTTCACCTGACGGTTCTCCCTGTGGCGATGAATATATGCTACGGCCTCAAAATTGAGGCGCACAGCATCGCGTCACAGATTCACAGCGGCCACGTTCCGAAAAGTGATTCGGTGTACTCACGCAATTTCTTTCTGGCGGCGGACACAGCGCGTCCACACTGGTCCGCAGACATGAGCACCGACACGCCGAACTCCAGTGTGTCCTGCTGATGCTTCTTAAGTAGGTATGGGCTACCGGGAACGAGGTAGCGGTTCCATGTCAGCTCATCCACCAGCCGCGCCGCGTTGCCCAAGACGCCCTGAACCATACCGAGCTGCTGGTGACACCGCGCCTGCTGACGCGTGACGACCTCGTACTCATCAGCGCAGCGCTGAGCGCAAGCGGTGAGTAGATTCACGAACGCAGCTCGAGCGCGACCCTTGTGTACGTCAACGAGGGCTCGCGCCTCGTTCAGCCGAGCAGTGAGTCCCCACTGCGTTTCCTCCAACTCCATGATAGTGGGACCGGACGCGAGCGCACCGACGTTCTCGCCGAGAGCGACCGCCGCCGCGCGGCTGGCGCGGTCAACGGATCTGTATCTCGCCTGCTGAAGCTTCTCGGTATTTGTTCCGCAGGCAGAAAGGACTCGCTCAACATCCGCCTCAGCATCCCGCACGCCTTGCAGCTCTCGTTGAACTGTGGCGATGTCTTCGGACGTTGCGTACTTACCGATGATCGTGTCCGAGTAGTCGGTGACTGCAGGTTTCGCATCCGCACTCAGAACTGTGTTCGTCCTGCGAATCTCTTGCGCCTCAAGCTCAATCATTTCGTTTTGGTTAGGAAGGCTGAAGCGAGCGAATGCATTCATGTCAATTCACCGTTTCCTGTGGCGGCTCAAAGTTGTGAGGCTGAGAGTTAAGCAATTCCTGAGCGATGGCGAATAGCATCCCGTGCGATGCTGCCTCAACGATCTGCGTCATTTCCGCTGACGTGCCGCGCTCGCTCAGGCAGCGAATGAACGCGCGGGCCAGCTCAGCGGAGAACAGTGCGACGTCCACCATCTGCTTCTCCGGGTAGTGGCCGACGCGTTCTTCGTTGGACTGGTGGAATCGTGTGAGCCAGTCCTGCGCGGTTCGCTTATCGACGGTGAAATACATCGGCTCAGTCCTCATCGTTCTCGGGCTGAGTAAGTGCCGCGGGAACGGCAAGCTTTCCGCCGCGCCGTAGCGATTGCACGATGTATTGGACCGTCGGGCTATTCATGTATGCGTTCGCGGCTTGCTGCGAGTAGCCCCCGAGGCGTGAATTCGCCTGCGCCTGCATGGGCGCGCGGCCCTGTGCCGTGGCAGCCTTGCCAGCGCTGCGGTCCGCGGCCCTCGACGCGTTTAGTAGTTGGGCCGGGGTAAAGGGCTGGCCCTGCGCACCGCCGCTTACGTAGCTGCCTGCGCGGCGTAGCACGCTATAGTCCGTGTAGAGCTTGTCCAGTCGCGCGAGCTCATCTGCGACATCATCCGGCAGCGCTGCGCGTAGCGTTTCGCGTCGAGCGGTGAATTCTTCCGCCGCTTGGCGATCCCCGCGAGCCGCCGCGTTGCGCGCGTCCTGACGAAACATGTCGTCCAGCGCTTCAATGTCTTTGCCCTCCATGACCTCGCCGGACTTCAACTTGATCTTCCCTCGCCACAGCGTTTCGTATGCTTCGGTGAAACGCTGCGCGAGCTGACGGAATCCCTCTGGACCGCTCGCGGTGATCTCACCGTCCGGCGTCACTTCGTTGAACAGCCGCTGATTCCATCGTGCGTTGAACGGGGCCTTCACAGCGTCAACGACTCTGTTCCCCACGATGCGGCGAGCGGTCGCTGCGGCGGCTTGCGGAAGCACACGACCGACAGTGCCAGCAGTTGATGCGGCCACAGGGAGCGCGCCACCGAGTACCGCTCCGGTGCCTGCATTCTTCAGGCGTTCCTCAGTCGTTCCGCTTGGAGCGAACTGTGTTCCACCGATGACGGCCCCCTGCAAGGCGCCGAGCCCGGCTCTAGCGGCGAGGGCTTCAGGTGCTCCGACTGCTGCGAGCGGGGCTGTCGCAGCAACATTTCCGCCAATGCGCGCCCAATCAATTCCGCCGCCCTGTGCCTCTCTTCCTTTGTCATACAGCTCCAATTCGTTGTTGACGTGCCGTGTGTAGGCGTCCACCACGGACTGCGGAACCCCCTTGCGGATCGGGTCAAGCCCGTAGTTCGCGGCGATCGGGTCAATGCGGTCTTCGCGCGAGGTCGCCTGAAGTTCAAGCTGCCTGTAGCCCTGCCCCATATCCATCATTCCACGACCGATGCGGGCGAGAATGCTTGGACTCTCAACGGGCGGCTCGGCACTCGCTCGCGGCAGAACGTCACGTTCAATCGCCTGCTGGATTTCGTCCGGCGTCATGTCGTCAGGAAAGTGAACGGTGCCGACGCCTTTGATGTTGACTCGCTGTGGCATGAATCACCGCTCGTAGGTGAACGATCCGTCCGGGTTCTTCGTGAGCTTTCCACGAGACTGCGAACGACCGCCCGGCTTCAGCGAGGGCGCCATCAGAATCGCGTCGCGCCGCTGACCGAAATCGCGTTCGATGTTCTCCAATCGGCGCTTGGATTCTTCCTGGCTGATGCCCGCAGCGAAGGGGGACCATTTGTTTCGCTGTTCCAGCTCAAACCCGGTCAGCGCAAGGCCGGCGGCAAGGTTCGAGAGGTTCTGCTCGAAGCGATTTGCCCGTGACTTCACCGCAAGCTGCTTCGGCGTGAACATCTGCTCCTGTGCGGCCTGCGCGGCGCCTCCACCGACGACAGGGACTTTACTGAGGACGGAGGTACCTATGTCCTTCGGCGAACTGACGACACCTCGGGTCTTCTCCAATTCGCCATAGATGCCGCGCGCCTCTGCGGCCAGCCGGTCTGCTTCCGCTGCCTTCTGGCGAGCGTCGGATGGAATCGGCTGCTGCACAGGGATCAGCGATTCAGCACGTGCGCCGCCCGGAGCGTTGGGGTTGATCTGCGTAGGGACGACGCCACCCTCTGTCGGAGTGCTCTCGTATTTCGGTTGCCGTGCGCGCAGGTCCGCCCCGTAGCCGAGGCGCGCCAGCATGTCCTCCTGAACCTGCCGTCGCTGTGCTGCCTCCAACTCATTGCGTTCGTCCTCATATTTGGCATATGTGGGGTCGCGGATGACCTCCCCTGTCGCTGCGTCGAGAATGAATCCGTGCCCCATCGAACTATTGCGAGCGCTGGCACTAGCACGCTGACGGACAACCTCGTCCATCAGCTCCTTGCCCGTGGTGACCAATATCGGGTCACCACTCACAAGCCCCAACGTGGCGAGCAATCGCTGTCTTTCCAGATTTTGAGTAGCCATCAGAATCTCCACTTCATCTTCAGCGCCTGCTGCTGAAAGTTCGGTTGCTGTGGGGGCGGAGCTGCGTAGAACCGACGGTTGAATTCCAACTGCTCGGCCTCTTTCCGCTTCTGCTCTTCCAGATACTGCTCAATCGGTGACTGGTCATTCATCGTTGCCAAGTCCGTACGCGTGAGTTTCACCAACGTCCTGCTCCCACATCGCGTTGGCAAGGACGGCTCTGCGTGTAGGCCGTCCATTCGGCTGCGTTTCCGTCAGATATGACGCTGAAATGCTCGGCCCATCCAGTTCCAGCGGATCGGCGCGCTCGCCGCGACGCCCGGCCTCCTCCATCTCGTCAGCGCCCTGCATCATCATTGCTTCGGCCAGCACGGCTCGTCGGCGTTGCTGATAATTCAACTCCTTCGGAGCTTCTTCACGCGGCCGACTCTTCTCGCGTTCGGCGTCTCGTGCAGCCTGCCGTTTCGCTAGCCCGTGTTCCCAGCGGTCATTACTCCACTTATTGGTGAGCTGCTGGAGGTTCGCCTGATCGCGATACTGCCGGGTGAGCGCTGCGCGCTGATTCGGCTTCGCGTCCACCAGCGCATCGAGCCGGCGGACCCACTCCTTCTCGCTCCACCCACGGCCAGCCGGGTCAAACCGCTTGGACTGTTCGCGGGAAATCTGATCGCGCTCCGCCTGCGTCAATCTGTCATTTCGCGGTGTCGCTGGACGCTTGCCACTCCGCGCAGCCTCACCAAGCTGCCGACGACTGAGCCCGTCCCCGCCGAATGTGTTGCGCGTGAGATCCCGCGCTGTGCGGTCAATCTGCCGCGCGGTGTACGCGGTGAACGCAGCATCGCGAGAATCAATCTCTCGCTGCTTCAGGTGCATCTTCGCGACTTCGACGTGATGCATCACGTCTTGTAGCTGCTGCGGCGTAAAGTGGACCCTCGCCATCGTCTCGATGCGCTGAATTTCACGGTAGAAAGCCGGGTCGGCTCGCCGGCCATGCGCGTGGGCGTTCTCCACCGCACACTGGAGCAGCGCATAGCGCTGCACGACATCACCCATCGTATTCATACTCGTCCTCGCATTCGCCGGAGCCTGCGCTCGCGGTCGTCGAACATTTCTTGGAGATTCGTTTGCAGGTAGTAGCGTCCGTCCTCGTTCGGACGGACGCGTTTACCCTCGTATGGATCGCGCGGCACGTGGGGCCGCTTCGGCGCGGAGAGCAACGGCATTCGCCGCCCAATGAGGCCAAGCGCATCCACTTGGTCATCGTGGTCCGACGCTGGAAACTCCAGCAGCTCCTTAACGAGCGTCGCTGTCCACGGGGCTTTCAGGATTCGGACCTGCCCGTTGTGGAACATCGAACGTATCGACGTTGCCCGGACCTCTTTGTCCTTGCCGCGCATGGGGATGGGGTGCAGAGCGAACGGTGAGTGCCCCTCACGGTCGCTCCGCATACGCTCGAAGACGGCAGCCTTGAACACCTTGCTCGCGTTGTCGTCGTCGATGAGGACTTCCATCGGCTGGTAGACGTAGGCCAGTTCAAACAGCCGATCGACGGACGCGGCCGGGTCCACGCGTGCACGGTCTACGTGGATCACATGTAGGCGACGGTCAGCGTCAATCTGACCGACGATGAACACGGTCCAGTCGCCCCGGCCAATGGTGAGCGCAAGGTCAATACCGATGACGGTGTATCCCTCATCTGCCGGACGCTCGGTCGTATAGATAATGTGATCGTGGCCGATCCAGCTCCCGCTCTCATCCAGCGGGACTTGCTGATATTGAGTGCTCCACCAGAGCGGGTTCTGCTGCTTCTCCGCGACGAATGAGTCGTTGAACCACTCGGGCCACAGGGATTCACCAATCACGCGTCCGAGTGGGTCGTCCTCACTGTCCGCCACCATCGGCAGCCGCAGCACCGTCCATGTATCGCGCTCGGTTTCCAGCAGTCGCCCGGCAATGTCTTTCTTCGCCCAGCGGGTCGAGACGATCAGCTCCGGCGATCCAGGCACAAGGCGGGAACGAAAATCCGTGTGGAACCAGTCCCACATCTTGTCCAGTGCGTTAGGCGAGAGTGCTTCCTCAATGCCGCGAATCGGGTCGTCGAGGATGTTCAGATGTGAGCGAAAGCCCGTGATCGCCGAACCCACACCGGCCGCACGAATCCCGCCCTGCTTCTCCGTCCCGAAGTGACCCGCCCCCTGTAGATCGGCGGCGAGCTTGGTCTCGCTCAAGCGCATCCATTGCGGAGTGAGCGCGACGTTGCGCCGTCTGCGGTTGAAACCCTCCGCGAGCCCTTCCGTGTTGGAAGCGCAGAGGATGTTCTTGTTTGGCCGGCGAGCGAGTCGCCACAGCGGATACTGAATGGAACAGTACGTACTCTTCGCGGAGCCCGGTGGGGCCAAGATCATCAACCGCTGGATTTCTCCGCGTTCGAGCGCTTCGAGGTGGCGAATGATGAGCTGGTGATGGCGAGCGGGAAGATGCTCAAAGTCCACGCTGCCGGTGGACGCCATGTACTTACGAAATTCCGATAGCGAATCGAGCGCATCCTCCTGTCGTAACAGCTCCCGTGCTGCGTGCTGACGGAGGATGGCGATGTCCATATCAGTCCGTTGAGGAATGCTCCGGTGATGGGGGCACGTCTGCGCAGGCATCCGAAATCGGATGTGAGGAAGTTGACTCAGATTTCTCCGAAATCGAGGAGGGGGAAGCGAGGCTTTCGGAACTTGGTTTTAAGACACCTCCGGGGGGAGTTTTCTCGACAGACGATTCCCCTCGTCGCCGGAGCCTCTGAGCGATCAGACGCATACCGTCAACCGTTGTAAGGCTGTGCCGCTGAGCATCAGATGCGTTACCGAACCTCAACTTGCATCCTCCTGACTGCCGGGTGTTACATCGGCTGTTACAAGACCTGCCTCGGACACTTCGGCATCAATGACGATGGGTGTCCGAGGCGCTTGCCCGGCAGCGATAGCGCGTAGCTCATCACGCGTGAGTGACGTGATGGGACGCTCATGAGTCACACTCATTTCAATGACGCTGACGGCTCTACCGTGCCCACGATCCAGCAGGATTTCGGAGGCACGCACCCGCACCGCCCACGGACATGATTCATCCTCCATAGCCCTTTCAAGCAGCTCTAGACACTTCGGAGTGCGCTTGCGAGCCATTTGGGCAAGGGTCATTCCATCGTAGAGCTTCAGTCCGTTCGGTCGTCTCGGATCGTCTCCGGGGCGGAAACTACCCGAGTGAACCTGACCCGGACGCAGTCCTCTACGCGAAGAGTCGGCAAGATCGGAGGTCATTTCGCTCATGTACCTGACTCGATACAGGTGTCGAAATGCAGCGTTACACGGCTGCAAAACGGGGGGCAACATAAATCTGCGTCGATTGGCAAAGTTGATTCGCTCAATCGGTCAACCGATTCGACTGGATGGCCCACACATAGGGGTTGATCCGGTCAACCGGTCAACGCCTATGGTCGACCAATCGACCGGTTCAACCTCTAGAACTTTCGCTCCCGTGGGTCGTAGGGTTTCAGTGTGTAGCGAGGGTGGCCGCTGTTGCTCTTGTCGGCCTGCACGAGCAGGCCATCGTTCTCGGCCCATTGCATCGTGGCTTGTAGCTCACGCTGTTTGAATCTGCCTCCGGCAATGCGCGTGCAATCCTCTTTGACCTTGCCCTTTGCGATGGGCTGCTGCTTTAGCTCCGTCATCCAATAGAAGTAGATCGCCTTGTATACATCTGCATCGGTCGGCTTGCTGTCCACCGGGGGCGCGCTAGCCTCAACAACGCAGGACGTCACGGGATCGCCGTCAGCGTCGGCATCGAGCTGAATTTGTGTGAGCTTGAAACTGAACTGTGCGTTCGTCGCGGCGTCGCGTTGCTTCTCCATAGCGACCGTGCGAATCCCGCTCGCTTCGTCTTCTTCCACGAGTAGCTGTGCGCCGACATTCGCGGAGAACGACGAATGACCGCGCGGCCCCCGCTCTTGGTTCTTTCCGAGGTGATGAACCAGCAGCACGCCACATCCCGGGAATGCTGTCTTGATCTTCTCTGCTGAGGCCAGAAACGAGCCCATGTGCTCGGATGAATTCTCTTCGCCGCCTCCCATTGCCCGATTCACGGTGTCAACCGCAATGAGGATGACAGGAATTCCGCGGGCGGCCTGTTCACGACGGATCGCCGCGATGAGATCGTCCGGTGACTGGCGTAAGTTGATCGGGCTCTCCAGAGCCACATACGGCAGCGCATGCGTGAGTCCGTGATGCTTGTGGTAGGCGTTGAGTCGGTTGCCGAGACTCGTACCTTCGAGCGTGATATGCACCACCAACCCGTGACGCTTGATGCGATGGCCGAACCATTCCGGCCGATCGTTGCGCGCGACGGCGAGCAGTAGGTCCATTGTAAGAAACGTCTTCCCGCATGACGTGGCGCCGACAATCGCGGTCAGCTCTCCTGGGGGAATAACATTCTTAACGATCCAGTCCGGAGCTGGGCGGGCGAGAATGTCCTCATACGTTGCGAGCTTGAGCGGTGGGGCGGTGAGATCCTCTAGCGTTTTGGTTGGCAACGTACTGACGCTCGAGTTGCTGAATGTGCCCGTGCTGCGCAGATGAGCAATCCAGTCATCAACGCCCGGCTTGGCGCAGCCCGGCACGTCGGGGATATCCACGAGCACTGCGTCCGCTTCGCATACTGCGAGCGCTTGCAGTAGCTCCACCGCGCCCTGTCGGACATTAGGATTCGTTCGCCAATCGCCATCAATGGCTACGAACACCTTGTCGTCTTTTCTAATCCGGCGTGCGAGCTGATTCTTGAGTGTCTTCTCTCCCTTGGCGTGCCAGTTCTGTATTCCGGGGAATCCGATGACCGCCTTACCCGCGCCGTGTAGCGCCAGCGCTTTCCCTTCGCCCTCCGCTAGCCATTTCTCCGTCGCACGCTCCCATCGCACCCACGAGTCCGGCTGCGACGCATACAGAGTCACTTTGCCGTACGGAAATCTGTACTTCGGTGGCAGCTCGCCATCAGGACCACGCGGGCTGTCAGGTAAGACCTCGACGCGCGTGTTGGACCAGTCCGGTTGCGGATGGCCCTGTTCATCATGCGTAACGATCTTGAACGACGGCGCGATGCTAAACGCTGCCGGTTGCGAATCGAATCTGCCCCATTCGCGTTTCAGTCCGCGAGCACTGAGCCATTCGTTGAGGAACGCCTCACTGCGCGCGTGCTGCGGGAGTGGTAACTCCAGCGGGGGCACGCTATCCTGTACTTGCGTTGATACAGCGTTCATCTGAATTCCTTGGACGCAGAGCCCGGTAGAGCTGGAACTCTTCCGGGCTCATTTGTTTTAGCCATCGTTGTTTCGCTTCATTCGCTCTAGATATTGCATGGCCGGTTCCTCACCTTGCTCGCGCACGATGCGGAAGAACTCGTCCTGCGCAGGCGTTGCGATCTTCCGTAGCTGCCCCATCAGCCACAGTTGAAAGCCGGCGACGGCTATCTCTTCCGGTGTTGGTGGGGCACGACGAGGAATGCGGAAAAGCACTTCGCCGTTCTTGTTGACCCTCCACCCAAACCTACGCGCGGCCTTAATGACGTTGTCAGCCATGAACGTCTTCCGTTCTCAGCCATCGACACGCATAGCGGCCGTGCCAGCAGGGCGCAGGTACGCGCTGGCACAAATCGACAGCCGGCTCTCGCCTTGCAAATGGCGCGCGCGCACCCAAGGTGCGGGTGGCTTGCCTGCGGTACACAGGCGCTCTCAGGCGGCCGAGCTAGTGGTGGCTCTGCCGGCCCAGCGATCCAATTCTTCGAGGTTGATTCGCAGATCGCCCTTTGACCACGGGCGCCATGCTTTCAACGATCCTTCCTTGATGGCCGAATACAGGATAGCTTTCGGCAGGCCGACCATTTGGGCTGCTTTGCCGACGGTGAAAGAGGTCTTTGGTTGTGAGGACATGCCAGCTCCTGAATGGAATCTGGCGGCGGACTAACCGGGTCACACCGGGCGATTCTGAATCCCGGCTCCCTACCTATTTTCCCCTCGGTGAACCCCGCTACATCACTTCCGGCTGCGAATCCGAGGGCGCCTAGCCTGAGTGCCAATGCGGTGGCGGCATGTACCCTAGCGCACGCCAACACGCCATGTAAATCGCTCTCGCAAAGATTCTTGCGAGAGCTAGAACGCAGCGACTGCTTCCAACTTCGCACGAACGTCAGCGTCATCCAGATACTTCGCATAGTGCTTCTGGATCATTTCAACCGACGTGCCCGCGTCCTTCGCCACGCGGCCGATGCTGATGCCGGCTTTCAGCCAGTCAGTGATCGCGCAATGGCGCATCGTGTACGCGCAAGTGTCGGCCGGAAGCCGCTCGGCAGGCTTCTTTTCTTCGTCGGCCTTCTTGTTCGCGGCGTCCACAGCCGCGTCAATCGCGCGGCTCCACATGTAGCGCTCCCAGCGATCCGGCCCGTTCATGAACAGATACGCCGATGGGAGTTTGTCTTTGCTCATCTGCTTGAAAAAATCCACTGCTGCGTCCGAGAGCGGAACCTCGCGCTTGCGCTCGCTTCCGTCACCCTTGTAGCTACGGAGGGTGAGCGTTTTCTGTTGCGCGTCGAAGTCTGCAACTCTTGCGATTGGTAGCTCGGCATTGGAGAGCGGACGTGCAGCCGTGTAGAGCAGCCCGCGCATGAAATCCGCGCCGTCCGTGTGTGCCGCCGCGAGCAGCCGCTGACGCTGCGCCAGCGTGAGGAATACGGTGCGGGCACCATCCGCAGCATCAGCGCCCTTGAAGCCCTTCACACGACGCCATGCTGCATCGTTCGCGCACATGCCCTGCGCGAACGCGTAGTTCAGCGCGGCCTTGAAGTCTCGGAATATTCTGTTGGCTGAGTTCTTACGACGACCAATCGCAAGCGTATTGCGGAACGTTGTGACCTGCGGACTCGTGAGTTCGTCCAATTTCCGGAGGCCGATGTCCTTGCTGTAGACGTGCTGCTGGAACCGACCTCCGGCGAAGATCGCCGCTCGCTCACCCTTCTCCTGTTTCAGGTTCTCGACGTAGCTCTTGCACGCGGCCTCCACGGTGCCAGCGTGCGGAACACCGCCCCGGCACTGCGTGAACCACTCTTCGGCCTTGATGCACGCATCGCCGAAGCTGAGTTCATCTACGCGGCCGAGTGCCTTCGTCGTGTGGACGTGTTGATCGTTTGTCCAACGCGCTATCCACGTACCGGGGCCGGTGAGCGTCTTGCGATAACCAATGGCACACCCGCGACCGAGCCCCTGCCAGTACGGAGCCGCCCGTACTGGCAGGGTGTCACGGACCTTTGCGCGATCGATCCGGTGAGTCATGAGAGGGTGGCTACCCCCGCGCGCACGAACCAGTTGAGCCAGCCGCGCGGGTTCTCCGCCTTGCCCGACTTCGGCAATGCCGGGGGCGTCTTCGTGCAAGCCTCAACGAATGTGTCCACGCTCTGCCCGTCATGGGCGATGAGTGCCGCGTACCAGGAGCCGCGCGCACCGTCGTACTTCTCTTCCTTCTTGGCGACGGTGATGGTCTTCACCGGCGCCGCTGCCTTCGCGGCCGGGGCGGCAGGCTCACTTTTCGGAGTCCTAACTTTAGTGGCCGTAGCTGTCTTCTTTGCCTTGCTCATGTTCTGTACCTCGCAGTGTAGTTGGGTTGCGGTGTTACATCGCTAACACATTTACGCTGGCTAACGCTGGCGTACTGTGGAACACCGTGAGGCGAGAGATACTGCTAAATCAGATACTTACGCAAGCGCTAGTTTACGCTGGCTAACGCTCCCGCGCCCCTCTCAAGGCTGTAACACCGGTTCGAATCCGGTTGGGAGCGCCAATTTCTCCAAGCACTTACGCTATCCTCGAACTCGGCTTTTCTGGCTTCGGAAAGTTTTAGGAGAGTTTCGCTAGTCGGTACGGTTGCCGGGCTGCCGAAACTTTCCCTCAAGCACCTCGATTTCTGACGCAGCCCATTCAAGAGTTGAGGCCATCGCGGTTAGTCGGATCACGGCTTCGCGTCGGGATGGAGTCCGGCGCGCGTCGGCGGTGCACGTTCCGGCTCGGGTGCGGAAACGCTGAGCCAGGCGCCCAAGTGTGCCGGGCGCGAGCATCGTCTCGATCTCCTCCTCTCGGCTCGGTTCGATCGCGGATGCGGGCATCGATCGTCGCTCTTGTTGTTTGCGGAGGTAGATCTCTTCGCGGTCGATGGCGATGTTGATCGGTGCGTCGATGCCGATGAGGACTCGACTACCCGAGCAGGAGACAGAACGCGGTGAGCGCTGTCCCCCCGGCCACGACGATTCCAAGCTCCGCTGGCCGCGCGAAGTTCCGCACGAGAATCAAGATCAACAGCCCGGCCAGCGCGAAGCCGAACACAAAAAGAACTGATCCAACACCTCGCAAAAGCGCCTTGGGAAGTTCCATGACTGTTCGATTCAGCGCGTTGATTTGCCCGTTGGCCCAAGCATTCGCAAAGATCACCCAATACCCGATACGGCATCGATGACGCGGATAAACCAAGTCTCGAACGCCTTCCACGGACTTTCGCCAGGGCGAATGGAGCGCACAGCGGCAACCGTAGCCCAAAGCACGAAGCCGACGGCGATCAGCATGAAGACCGGCAAAAGAAGGTCGCTCGCTATCTCGACTGCCTCCACTTCAAAATCTCCTTACAGACTCGGCCGAAATAACCGCAATCGCTAACTGGCCTCCGCACGTCTGCGGTTCGTTTGTTCCGCTCGCACGGCTGTGCGGAACTTCGCCGCACGTTTGGGCGAGCGGACGGACGCGCGCGTCGAACCGACCTTCCGCGGCTCCTTCGGCTGCGCAATCTCTCCAAAGCCCTTCAGCCTGACGGGCTCACGATCCGGAAACTCTGCGGTGATCACGAGCTCCCCGCCCATCTTGCCGATGTAGTCGCGCAGGGTTGATAGCAACATGTCGCTTCGCTGCTCGAGCCTCGAAATGCTGTGCTGCTTAACTCCGAGCTTGCGCGCCATCCGCTGCTGCGTGAGCTGATGGGCCTTTCGTAAATCGCGCAACGATTTTTCCTCGGCAATCAGCTCTGCTGCGCGCTTCTCGACGCGCTTCCGTTGCTCCGGCGCGAGCTGCTCCATCAGCTCCTCGTAGGTCTTACCGCTCATTTTTCCTCCTGCTTCAGGTTTGCCAGATGCCGACTGAACCGCTCGTCCGATTTCTCGATGAGCTGCCGATAAAAACGGGCCTCGCTCACACCCGCTTTGTTGCCCGCCAAAAGCACGATGGCCTGTCGCCGGGTATCGAAGGCATACGTCACGCGCCAAACACCCCTATCGGCCATGAAGCGAAGCTCCTTCATGTTGGAATGCTCCGAACCCTTCAAAGTATCGGCACGCGGCCGCCCGAGTCTGGGCCCGTATTCCTGCAGAAGTGCCATGTGCGCCAGGATCTCAAGCCGCACCGCCTCAGCCAATTCGGCAAACTCAGGGCTCGAAATCCTCGTGGAGTCGAACAACCCAGTTCATGCAATTATGCCTTCCATAGAATATCCCCTCAAGTGGATATCTGAGACGCGCTTAACCCTTTGATTCGCCCGACCAAGCGCCGCTAAGAACGGAGCTTGATGACCTTCGACGGCTCCAGCCCAAACGACGGCAGCTTCCTCTTCACCGCCTTCGCAACCGTGCGATGAGCAAGTGCGCATACGTGCGCAAAGTCATTCGCAGATCCGCATGCCCCAGCAGTTCCTTGATGATTTCGGCATCCGTGCCCCGATTGATCAGCAGACTCGCGTAGCTACGTCGCAAGTCATGGAATGTCACAGGCGGCTCGATCTTCGCCGCTGCACAGGCGTCCTTCATGTAGCGGGACGCCTGCATGCGATACCAAGGCACCCCATCAGTGCGCGCGAACACGAGCTCATCGCCACGCTTCCCCGATGTCATCCGATCAAAGAACTCTCCGCCCTCGTCGTTCAGCGGAACTGAACGCGGTTTTCCCGATTTCGAAAGACGTACGCGGACCTGCCGTTCCGTTACGTCGCTCACCAGCAGCGCGATCAATTCGCCATGGCGAAGGCCGGTGTAGAGCGAGCCGTGTGCGAGCTGTCGAAAGTCGTCGGGTATTACGTTGAGGAGGCGCTTGGCTTCCTCAACGCTTAGGAAGCGAGTGCGGGGCATATCGACCCCGCGAAACGGCCTCACGCGGCGCCAGGCCTCGTCAGACTGCGCCTTGCCCGTGTTAAGGCATGATTGAGACAAGCCCGCAGAACGCTCCACGCGCGGTTTGCGCTCGAGCGCTGACGCCGGAGCACTTCGGGATCAGAGGACGGCTTAACCTGCCTGTCGCGCCACTTCTGCAGGTCGTACGTCGTCAGCTCATTCACATCGCGCGATGGGCGTGAACTCGATCAACAAGTATGACGCTACTTACGAGCAGCTCGCGACCAGCATCAATCGATTCGTCGAGCCGAGTTCCGTCAGTAGGCAGTGACGGCCCTCTTCCGCGCGCGCTCTTGTGCTATCGCCTCATCGGCAATGCCGACGCACACATGAAGAATTTCGGCGTGCTGTGTACGAACTATGAAGACATTCGCCTCGCGCCCTTCTACGACGCCGTATGCACGCGCGCGTTCGAGGACGTGGCGCCTGGAGTTCTAATGGGCGGGAAAGGCACGTGGTGGAACCACGCAACACTACTGGCGTTCGGGCGCTACTGCGGATTGTCTACGAAGGAGGTGGAGGCTCACATCAAGGAAGTCTGTGCAGCAGTCGAAGTGACGCTCCCGGCAATCGATGACGCGCGCACCCGGTACGCGCACTTCGGCGAGATCGGCGAGCGGATGACGCTGCTATGGAAGCACGCGCTCGAGGAGATTCGCGGGAAGCGCACGATGCCGAAGCCCGAAATGAAGTATCCCACACGCAAGCGGAAGCGGCTGAAGACGATGGGGGCGACGTCGTAGTCGCCCGACTCATCTCATCGTGGCTGAGCGAAGATGGCAGATGCAGGCGACCTTCCTGCGATTGCAGCGGCGATCTGCGGGATGCCGTGGATGCCACAGCAGCCGGGAATAGCGTGGCAGATCGATCCATCGGCTGCCCATCAGTCCTTGAATGGCTGATGGGCAAAGTCCCTACCCGTGAGCTCCCGTCAGAGCGCCGCGATGCACGAACCACCGGTCGCCGCGCAGAACGCCGCGACGACTCCGAGGCCAATCCAACTCAGTAACGATGTCTCTTCCTGAGACGCTTGTGCATTTGGCTCGTGAGGGACTGAGGCATTCTCCGTCGTGAGGACGAGGTAGCGATTTTCCGCCTTCTCATCGCCTCCATAACCGAAGTTGCAGTTGGTGTCCGAGTTCATATAACCGGGATGCATTCCGTTGTCGTAGAACGCCGAACACGCGAGGAGATGCCGCCCATCACCGGCGTGGCCGCCAATGACGGCGTTCGCCGGGAAGCCGACGTTCTTCGAGCCCACCCACTTGAACTGTGTGCCGACGAGTTTCTCGAAATCGGCGAACAGCATTTCGGTGTGAAAGGCTCCTACGTTGCATTTGTCGTAGCCCGCCCAAGTCTTTGCCAATAGCACATGGGTCTGACCACCGCGTGGGTACGTTACGCGGCACATGTACAGGTCGCGGTTGCCCTCCCTGCCCGCAACGATGGGCGACTCCGATGAGGCTTTGGGCACCCATCTCAGTTCGGCGCGAGCGGGCGCGGACAGCGCGAGCAGTGCAACGGGTATCAGAACGACAGCAACCTTCAGTGGCTCGAGCATGAGTGACCCTCCAATGTGGCTCTTGATGTTCTTGGCACAGCTACTTTTTCTGTTCTAACGGAACGCGAGATGCTCACGTCCTGCAAAACATCATTCATCCGGCGCACGGAACACATCGGACTCGGCGCGAGCCGGGGCGTGGATAGTCCTGTGCCGCCAGCATAGCGGCAATCTAACTCACTGCACCAACACCACGGCGCGATTGTTATCGGAGAACCCGACCAGTAGCCCCATGCGGATTCCGGACTTCGACAACGGATCCCAGAGACCGAACGAGGCGACCGTCTTGCCGTTCAACACGTCACCTGCCTGAATGATCGGTTCGACTGGCGAGACGGACAGTGTCCCGGAGGGACTGCGGCGCGCAGTGACCGTGAACACGCCCTCCACTCCTGTTCTTTGCGGATCGGACTGACTCGCACGGAAGGATCGTGTTCCGACGAATACGATCGTTGCGAGCTCAGTACCGTCAGAGAGGAGTATCGACTCGACGGCCACACGCGTCGTCGCGTTGAAGGCCGTGAACTGCCCGTCAGGAGTGCTCGGGTCCCCTGAGGTGTCAACCAGCACCGGCAGGAGCTGCGCACCTGCAGCGCCGCGCCGGGCTAAATAGATTCCTGCGCCACCGGCTCCCGTTGCCGTGAAAGCGACGTAGGTCGCCGTTGGCAGCTGCCACGGCCCCGCGAGCAACCAATAGACCGCGCGTGTTCCAGACACCCGGTGCGCGCGCCGCTGCGAGATCGGCGAGCTTGTCATCGAGCGGAAGTCCGACATTCGACGGCAGCTCGTTGGGCTCGAGCAGGTCACCCACTCGAACCTTTTCCGCCGCCACGATCCCGGGCATCGCTGCGAGCGATGCGGCGATCTGTTCTAGAGCACTGAGAGTCAGCGGGTCGGGGAAGCGAATCTCGATGCCGCTGAAACCCTCCAGCATGCTGACGATTTCACCATTCACGCTGGCAATCGCGGCATTGACCTGCCCGATCGTGGTCGTGCTCAGAATACGAATCTGCAGGCGGTTACGTGCGATGGGCCCGAGGTTCGCATCGGTTACGATTTCCGAGTCGGCCACGAGCGGCGCTGCAACGAGGTCCTGTATCGCAGTCGAGGCGGGATTTGAAGGATTGCCAGGTAATGCCGCGTTCGCCGCTCCGGTGGAGACGACGAGATCGACTGCCGAACCGGTGGCGACACTCGATCCGGCTGGAGGCGCTTGACTGATCACGTTCCCTGCAGGGACAGAAGCGCTGGACTGCTGTGTTACCGCACCGACGACGAGCCCGGCATTGGTGATAGCTGTAGTCGCCAGTACCTGCGTCACTCCCACAACGTTCGGTACCGGTACGAGTGCTGTGCCCTGAATCGTCCAGCTCAACACGGAGGGCGAAAACGTCACGGTGCGCTCGCAGAAACCTGGGACTTGCATTCCAAGGTGCGCCCGAAGGGTTCGCGCTGTGAGAGTGCCGCGCACAAGCCCGCCTACTGATGTTCAGCGCGCGGCGCTCGAAGTCGACTTCTGCCATCGCACTGATCCATTGCTCTTCGAGCGTCACGTCCAAGTGGATGGCGCGATGCTTACCGCCGTAGGCGCGCAACGCGTCGGCACAGCCCTGCAATTTCTCTGCGGCTCGATCGGCAACGACGACCGTCGCGCCCTCCTCCGCAAAGCGCTCCGCAGCCGCCCACCCAATGCCGGACGCGCCGCCCGTGATGAACGCATCTTGCCGACGAGACGTCGGCGGCCTGCTGTCATCACGATCACACGCGCCGGTCGCGAAGCGACAGATCGTGCCTGCACGGCTTCGAATACTTGCTCGGCTACTGCTTCGGGACTCAATGCACGCGAATAGAGCTCCGCCGCGACGGCTTGCAACTCCGGGGTCTCGGCGACGACGCCCGACGCGGGGCGCAGCCGCTCCGGGCGACTGCGCTCCGATTCATAGATGCGCGTATTGACCAGGCCCGGGCACACCATCGTCACGCCGACCGGCGCATTCCGTTCGCGCGAAGAGGCATACAGGGCTTCGGTGACACGCACCACTGCGTGCTTGGCCGCGCTGTAAACCGGCGAACCGGAGCCGCTGACGAGACCCGCCACGGACGCGGTATTCACGATGTGCGCATCGGTGTTCTGCGCCAGCATTCGCGGCACGAAGCTGCGGATGCCATGCACGACACCCATGAGATTCACGTCGAACGCCCCACTCAGAGCGCAGACAACTGATCGCGTCAGTGAACGACAGCCCTGCAGGTACGGGCAGCACGGGCGCCGAGCGCGCGCGCGTCAGCGCCCTTTGCTCAAACCGTTCAAGAACGTGCCGCAGAGGGTCTCGGCGAGCTTTTGCGGGGAGATCTTCTCGACCATCGGCGGATACCACTGATACGCCCAACTGCACATGCCGAGGAAGCCGAGCGCCGTGAGCTCGACATCGCTCTTGCGAAATTCCCCTGAGGCGATGCCGAACTTGATGATGCCGCAGACCTTGTCGAAATATTCCTGCCGGCGCCCGCGGATCTCGGTACGCATCGGCCCATCGAGCTCGCCGTAGTGCTCGAAGAAGGTCCGCACATAGCCGGGGTGCTCGGCAATCTCTTCCAGGATGTCGCGGCAGGCATGCAGCAACAGCTCCGCAGGACTCGCGCCCCGCCGCTGCTCGGAATCGAGCCGCTCGAGCAGCGACGCGATGTGCTTCTGATGGATCGCGTAGAGGATTTCCGTCTTGCTGGTGAAGTAGTGGTACAGCGTCGGCTTCCCGAGGCCCATCTCATCCGCAAGCATCTGCATGGTCGCGCGGTGATAGCCGCCCGAGTCGAACAGGTCCGCGCAGCGTTCGATGATCTGCTGGCGCTTGTCGTCATGCGCCGCCGTGCGGGCGCGGCCGCCCTTCTTCTTCGCCGCCTTGCGCGGCACCGTTCGGGTCATCTCTGCGTCTCGCATACCGTCCCTTTCAACTCCCAGCCCATTTTGGCACATGATGCCGCAGGAAGCCGATAACGCTGCGGTTGAAGGCGTCGTTGCGATCCCCGGCACCCATGTGGCCCGCGCCGGCAACGTTCGCGACCTCGAAGCCCGCGGCCGCCTCGATGTGAGCCACGGCAAGGTGCGCTTCCCCGGCGATGATCCGCAGCAGCCATCGATCGCGAACCTCCTCAGGCGCTCGCGCCATCAGCCGCCCCGGCAGAACCACCTACACTTACTGACAGGGTATGCAATGCTCCTCGCGTGATCGGCCAGTTACCCTCGGGAGCGCGTATTTCTCGGACAGCCAGGATGAATCCTTCAGTCCCTGCCCGCCTTCCGCTCTCCTTCAGCACGTAATCTCGGTCTTGAACATCGAACCACTGTTCCATTCGCGCGGTCCCGGTTGGTACACACGCGGGATGACCGTCACCGTGCGCGTTCGAGCGTTGGCGTCATAGTGGCTCAACTGCAAGATCAGGTGTTGTCGGAACGGCGCAGCGGCGTTGGGTACGGCGCCGAGCGTGGGTGTGGCCACGATCAATAGTTTGCCGCTGGTTGCGTTCACTCCCGCCGCCGCCCCAAGAAGATTGAAGCGGCATTCGTAGACACAGGCGAGATGCGTATGCCCGTGGATCAGGATTTGATAACCCAGTCTCGGTAGGTTCATGAGGGCGTGAGGCTGATCCTCGATCGGCACATCCCCTTTGCCGGTCTGCGTCGTGAACGAGGGTGCGGCGAGCATGGGGTGGTGCGTGAGCGCGAGCTTGACGAACCCATCTCTCAGTGTCTCCTTGTGTTCGGGACGTCGCTCCAGACAGAGCCACTGCTTCTCGCCGATCGATCCGTAGGTTTCGCGTGCGCCGCCGGGATTGTGCGTGAACGCCACCGAATTGAGCGCGGCAACCAGGACGGATTGCTTCTCCAGCTTGGACACCGCCAGCAGATCCGCCTGCTCGCGAAACGGATAGAACGCCCCGAATCGTGAAGACTGAAAGCGCTCGGTGATCCCGGGCTCGAGCCCCGTCAGAGAGCGGACGAAGTCGGAATACGCCTCCCACGGATGCTCGCCGTGCAACGAGATGTCGTGATTGCCGGGACAAAACTGGAATTGGTTGGGTCCGTGAACGCCGAGCGCATGACGCGCCGTGTTCAGAAACTGGGATGCGCTGGGAAGCTCCGCGGATTGCGACTTCCACGCGAAGTCGCCCGTGGCCACGAGCAGATCAGGTTGGAAATGCTTTTTGATGAAGGGGAATTCCTTACGCAGCAAGGCGTCGACGAACAGACTGTCCTGCTCGGGGTGGCCGGTGTGCAGGTCGGAAAACACCACGGCGCACAGCGGTGGCATCGTCACCGCATTCGCGATCTGGCGCGCCAACTCATCGATCACATCGATGTTCTTTGGGAAGAGGCCGAAGTACATGCCTTTCACTTCCCGCAACTGTCGCTCGAGAAGCGTGACGTTGGCTTCATTGCAGACGATGGCGGTCGGTGTGGCGCGTCGGTCTCTCATGTGGGTGAGGAGCGCCAGTCCGTTCTCGGCCGGATTCGTTTCGTCCAACACCAAATCCAGGATCACCAGGTCGAAGCGCTCCTGCATGAGCTTTCCCAGTGCTTCGAGTGGCTTCGGCACCTTCGTGATCTGCAAATCGACGTCGTGTGCGGTGTGCAGGCGGTTGATGAGCATTACCCGCAGATTCTCGATCCCCGTGGCAAGCAGAGTCGGTGTATGGGGGTGGAAGGCGTCATCCACCCAGAGTGCTTTGGCTGTTGTCATGTTGAGGGGCGTTCCGCAGACGGAGTGTTCGGGTGAAGGGCAGTTCGGCGATTGAGCGGTGCAGTTCGATGAGTTGTGCCCGCAAAGTGGCGTCCATACGCAGCCCGATGGCCGGCTGCACATCGACGATGATCCAGCTGGTTGCCGACTCCAGTGTGTCCAGTACCGCACGGTGCAGAGACTTCAGGTGCACGCGGCGAGCACGGGAGCCATGAGCGTGCATGCAGGCCCACAACCAAATACCGAGACCATCGATCAGTACGATCGGTGCCTGCGAAAGGCCAGTGCGCAGCGCGCTGAGATCGCGCACGCTCTCACCGCTCGCCTCGTACAGCGACCACGAAGCTCCCCTGCGCCGCTCGTGCCGTGCGATTCTCTCTGCATGTACGGGGCGGCGGGGCAGCGTCGCAAAGTAATGAGGTCGCGAGCTGTACGCGAGGATCAGCTCCTCAGCCAGGGCCGACTTACCGCAGCCGGGGGGACCGGATATCAGGACGCGCATCGTCGGGCCGCCTCGCCGCTCAGGGCCATGATTCGCTCACGGAGCGCATCGGCCGCACCGCTTCTATGCATCGCAATGCTGGTGCAGGGCGCAGCAGGCTCGTCGCGTATCGAGCGGTAGAAGTTTGCGAGATTCCTCGCGGGCCCGGAGGACCACCCGCGGGCTTGCAAGTGCCGAACGTGATGCGCGAGGCTCGTATGGACCTGCACCGAATTTCTGGATGTGAGGCCGAATGGCTGCATCCAGAACGCGCTGAGCTCGATGACCACGAGGTCGGCGCCTTCGACGAGCGCCTGCAAACGCGGCGCGAGCTCCTGGGCAACCTGGAGCGCGATGGTTCGCTGAAATCGCAAGTAGCGCTCCGGCGATGAATGCACGACCGCGAAGCTCGTAGCTGCGAGCGGCCATTCGCCCATGTAGCCCGGAAACCATTGGGAGAGTGAGCTCCGGAAGGCCCGATTGCGCTGCAAGACCGTGTGGCGCAGTTCGTCCATGTACAGCAGCCGACCCCGGTCGGAGAGCGCGCGGGACAAGAATGTCGTCTTGCCTACGCCCGGAAGACCTGCGGCCCACACGATCACGGCGCGTGTACCAGATGGCTATGCGGCAAGAAGATGGACACACACGTGCGTCCGAGCTCATCGCACGATGGCCAGAGGTCCCCGCCGTAGTCTTGGAGGGCGATCTTCGTGTACCACAGCCCGCTCTGGCGCGTTCCGATCCTGGGCCACGCCTCCTGAAGCTGCTGAAACTCTCCCGCGTCGTCGATCACCTGCAATATCCCGCCCTTCGTCGCATGATGCGGGCCGCGGCTCCAGCCCGTCGCGATCCAGACGCGAGGATCTTTATCGGCGAGTCGCCGTCGATACATCTTCGCTGCGTTCTCCACCAGACAAACCAGGGCCAGCCCGACCACTTGCGGCTGGCACTGAATCTGAAAATCATCCACCTCCGATCCGGCCACCTGCATCCATTGCACCTTGAGGTTGGAATCGAAGCTGGTGAGCGGGTAGTCGCGCGCAATGCTCAGGGCGAGTCTCTTCATCGAGACGAACTCGATCTGATCGGGCTGCTTCACATCCAGTGCGCGACTGCGCAGCCGCGATACGAGCAGCTGGAAACTCTCGTTGATCCGGCCCTCCGCTTCTGGAACGGTTTTGAGCGCGCTCATGACGCTCGCTTTCCATCCCTCGATCAGACTCACCATCCAGTGTCTGCGACCCGCCTCGTAGTGCGAGAGAAAGTGCAGCTGCATCTGCGCGGAAGCCTGCTTCTCGCGCAGATGCGCGGTTGTGTTGAGCTCATTGAGCAGCCTATTGTGCAGCCCCGAGATCAAGCGGTAATCGAGCACGCGCGCAGTGACTCGCGCGGTACCGTCGAGCTCGATGTCGAGCAGCGGCGGGTCGGCCTGGCGTTGCGCCTCGCTCGAGCGCGGAATCAGGCTCGGCACCTCGATGAGATTGTCATGGACCATGCGCTCCTCCATGACCCGCACGAGGTTCACAGCGGCTTCGAGCGAACGGCGACACTCCTCGTATCGTCCGAGCCCGCGGTTGAAGCGATAAAGCTGGAGATGAATCTCCATCTCGATCTCAGGATGACTCTGTTCGAGCACTGCCAGAGCGAGTAGCGCGCTGCGCGCGGCGTGCTGCATCTCACTCGCATCATCGGAGCGCGCTGCGATCAGCTCCATGCGACGCAGCTGATTGGCGGCATAGGTGCGCCAATCGGAGACCTGTTCCGCGCAATGCAATCCTCGCAGAATGTAGTCTTCGGCGAGCGCGGCCCGTCCACGCTTGTGCAACAGCTGAGCGCATTGACCGAAGCGAACCCCGTGACCACGAATCTCGAATGCATTGCGCTCGAGATGCATGACGTCCTGATGAAATGCGGCGAACCACCGATCGCGTTCGGGCTCCGGAGCGAGGAAGAAGTTGGCGTAAGCCCGCCGCAAGCGCATCCGCAACGCGCTTTGGTCGGGGTCGATCGTTTCGACTATCTCGAGCGCCTCTTGCCATTTGGCGTCGCAATCTCGGCGGACATCGCTTTCGGATGCGGGCCGCCGATCGTCCTGCTGATAGAGCTCGAAACGCAGAAACGCCAACGAGTCGAGCGCGATGGCGTAGTGCCGAGCGGCACTCGCGCTGTGCTGCCGCTGCAAGGCTAGAAGGCTGCGCGCATATTCGGCGAGACTCCAGAACAGGCCGGTCCGCCACAAATGATTGTGCGCCGTCTTGCCCATCTGAAGGATGAGGAATCCCGGCGGCACGAGTGGCTCTGCGCGTGTGCGTTGCTCGTCGTAGAGCGTCTGATAGACCTGCAACGCTTCGGAGTATTTCCCCCGGCCGCGCTGGGCGCGCGCTCTCTCGAGCTGCACACGAATCTGACTGGCCTCATCCGGCGCGCCGACCCCGGGGCTCACATCGAGCTGGAGAATGCGCTCATGGAAGCCGAAGAGCGTGGCGAGCTTCGCGAAACGAGCGCGCTCCGCCAGAGTGGCATCGGACATCCGACTCGCTTCGGGGGTCCGCATCAGCATCAAATACGAGGCCAGCTCCGCGAGCCTGTCGTTGCGCATGGCCAAGTGTTCGCGAAGCGCCGAGAGCTCGTCGGCCGACACGACGCTCTCCGGCGGCACGCAGCCGATGGCCTCTCGCGCCATGCAATCCGAGCGCCGAAGTTTTCGCGCTAGCTCGTTTGCGAGGCTCTCCAGGTCCATCGTCGCGATCAGGTCAGTACGGAGCGTGGGGATTTCTTAGGTTGCAGCTTGTGGCTGAGTCCCGGAACGAGCGTACCGGGCCTGAGCACCAGCCAACGCTCACTTCCCGGACTCCAGAAAATGAGGGTTCCCTGTGGGCCCATCACCACGCGCTCATGAGAGCCGAAGGAGTGATTCGCCAGATGATCGCCCTTTGCCGCATCGGGAAATCGTCCCATGAGCGGCATGACGCGTCCGTCGCGTTCCTCGCGCAGCGTGACGACACATGACATCGTCGGGTCGGCATTGACGACGACTAGAAATCGTTGATTGGCGAGGGCGGAGCTCTCGCCGTTGAACAGAGCGGCCACATCGGCCTTGAGATTCGTCATTGACATGGCATAGAGCCCAATTCCCGTGGGCTTGCGCAATTCGACGGCCCGACCCTTCGGGGAGCGCAGGGCGTCCGAGTGCGGGTCCAGGATGACGTTCGAGACGAGCCCACTGCCCTCGCGGGCAGCGCGGAGCACGCGCCCCTCGGCTGCGTCGGTGAGATAGATCTGTTGCCCGGCAGAGCAAGCACTCGAGATCCGCAGCGCCGAGCTCGAAGTCGAAATGCCCAGCGGCGATGCAATTGAGACTGTGGCCGGTTCCATGCGCAGCCGGCCTGCCTCGATGCGGCCGAGCCACACGAAGTCGGTCTCGTCGAGCCACATCAGTACGGAAACCTCATCCGGCGTCGTGTCAGTCCAGGTGACAAAGCGGTGCTGCGGGGTGGGCACTAGGCCCTCGATGGGAATCGCGGACGACCTCGGCGCAATCTCGATCGCTTGCGGAGCACGGTCCGAGGCGATCCGGGGTAACGCCGGCGCCTCGGCCACGATGCCGGAAAACCGCCGCAGCGACGCGGATGCCACGTCGAGTGCAAGGAGGTCGTTTCCGACCGAACCGAGTGCGGATAGCTGCATGCCCGGCGCCGCGATCTCCGCCACGCTGCCTTCCGGAAACAAGCGGGTGATGAGGATGCGATCCGGCCGATTCGCATCCAACATCGCGTTGATCTCCGCGGCGATCCAGATGATATCTGCCAGCATCAGGGCTCTGCGCCTGCGATCGGCCGAGAGGTAGTGAAAGATGCCTTCTTGCGGCGGCAGTGGCGCTATGAGCGGCTCTCGCAGATGCACTTCGAGCTCGCGCGCAAACCACATCGCACTATGGCAATAGCCCGGAGTGTTGTACGGCACTTCCTCTTGTTTTGACCGTGTCACGGCACGCTCCATGGCCGGATGAGGCCCCCCTGCGCTAAGAATAGTGCATGGGAGGTCCCGGTGGCCACACGAACTCGCGATGGCGCATTCGACGATTCGCCGGAGCGTCAGCGGCTGCGCAATCGAACCGCCACCTGCTCGGCTTGAAGCCGATTACACCGTGCCGACGCGCACGTGCTGCGCCTTCTCCGCAGGCACGCGATCCGCTTCTTTGTCGGAGAACGTCACGAGGAACAGTGACAGCACGGCGCCGGCGCACACCGCGGCGAAGATCCAGATGCCGCGCCAGTCGTGTTCGATCGCGTTCGACGCGTTGGCCTTGGCGTACGCATCGACGACCAGCCCGGAGAGCCACGCGCCAACCAGCATGCCGGCTCCATAAGTGATGAGCGTGATCAACCCTTGCGTCGCTGCGCGCAACGTCGCGGGGGCTTTGCGATCGATGTAGATCTGCCCGGTGACGAAGAAGAAGTCATAGCAAATGCCGTGCAGGAGGATGCCGCCCCAAAACATCCACACGAGGCTCGTGCTGTTGCCGTACGCGAAGAGCACATAGCGCAGTACCCAGGCGAACATGCCGATAGCCAACATGTACTTCACCCCGAGACGCCGGAAGAACCAGGGAATGAGCAGCATGCAAATCATTTCCGACATCTGCCCGCCGGTCATCTTCGCCGCTGCATTCGCCACCCCGGTCTCGTTCAGGAACAGGTTGGTGAAGGCGTAATAGAACTGCAGCGGAATGCAGATGAGGAACGATGCGAGCGCGAACACAGCCATCGAACGGCCCTTGAGCAGCCGAATCGCCTCGCGTGGAATGATGCCGCCGACCCCTTGCGTGCCGGTCTGCGCAAGGGGCGGTGTGTCCGGCAACGTGAAGCAGTAGAGCGCGAGCAACGCCGAACAGGCGGCGGCCATGCGCATGGGGACGGCGGTCGCCTCGATGCCGAGATTGCCGATGATCAGGCCCGCAACGATCCAGCCGATCGTGCCGAAGACCCGGATCGGGCCGAACTCCGTTTGCGGATCGCGCATCTGACGGAATGCCAGCGAGTTGGTGAGCGCCAGCGTCGGCATGTAGCAGAGCGAATACAGCAGCACGACGACATAGAACGGCGTGAAGGCGCTTTGGAACGACGCCGCTGCGAGCAGCGCTGCGCCGAGGCCGTGCAGAATGCCGAGCATCTTCTGCGTGGCGAGCATTTTGTCCGCGAGCAAGCCGACGAAGAACGGCGCGAGAATGGCGCCGATGGCCGTCGTGCCTGCCGCCCAGCCGACTTCCTGGCCGGAAAACTTCAAGGTGGACGCGAGCCACGTGCCGAGCGTGACGTACCAAGCCCCCCACACGAAGTATTGAAGGAACATCATCGCGCTCAAGCGCGCTCTGAGCTGACCTTGCATTCAAATCCCCCTCTGCGCACTGGCGCGTCTGCGGCGCGCCAGCTACTCGACTGTCTGCCAGGCTCCGCCGGCCGCGTTACTCTTCACCATCGCGTCGATGAGACAACTGCTGCGATAACCATCGTCGAAGGTCGCGAGCGCCGACGGCTTGGACTCTGCGCTCGCACCGCGCGCGATCCATTCGTAGGCGTCCGCGATGACGTTGGCGAACGCGTCCGCCCAGCCTTGCTGATGTCCCGGTGGCAGCCGCGTGTAGTGGCGAGCTTCTGTGCTCGCCGCGGCGGGATCCTGAGTGGCGGTTCGGTTCGGTCGGTCGTGCGCACCGATCCACAGCTCTGCAGGCCGCTCCTGCTCCCAGCGCAGCGAGCCGGTGCGTCCGCACACTTCGATCTGCAGGTCGTTCTTGTGCCCCGGCAGCACTTGACCGACGGAGAAACATCCTTTGGCGCCATTCGCGAACCGCAGCAGCACGCTGGCGACGTCTTCACTCTGTACGTCCACACGTGTCTGTCGAGCGGCGGAGCCTTGGGCGAATGCTTCGGCCGATTTGCCGGCGCTGTGGCGCACGGGCACGACCGTCGCGAAATCTGCGAGCACCGCGGCAATTCGCAGACCCGTCACGTGCTCGATGAGATCGCACCAGTGCGATCCGATGTCCCCGAGCGCGGAGCTCACACCACCCCGCTCCGGATCCGATCGCCAGGAATAGACGTGCGCGTCGGTCATCCAATCCTGCAGATAGTGACCATGAACGAAGCTGACGTTGCCGATGTCGCCGCTCGCGACCATCGAGCGCGCCTGTTGAACCAGCGGATTGCCGCGATAGTTGAATGTCACGACGTGCGCGACGCCCGCGGCCAGCGCGGCGTCGCGCAGGAGGCGACTCTCTTCGCGCGTGCGCGCCAGCGGCTTGTCGGCGATCACGTGCTTGCCGGCTTTCAGAGCTGCGAGCGTAACCGCGAAGTGCAGATGATTCGGGGTCGTGTTGTGCACCACCTGCACATCAGGGTCCGCGATGAGCTGCGCGTAGTCGCCGTACGCGCGCGGCACATGCCACGTGCGCGCCTTGCCGGCGGCCGTCGCCTCACTCGAGCCCGCTAGGGCCACCACGTCGACGTGACCGAGCCGTCGCACGGCATCGATGTGATGCGCGGCGATGAACCCCGGCCCCACGAGACCCATACCGATGCGCGTCATGCCCCGTCCCATGTCGACCGACCGGCACGCAGTTTCGCCCGGATGTAATGGGTAACATTCATCGGCGTGAGCGTACGCTGGCAGCCAGTCTCGCGCAACCGCTGAGCACTGAATCGTTGCCGGTCGATGCGCACTTCGAAGACGCGACGGGTCATTGCGCTCGTCGCGAACAAATACTCGGTGCTCCTCGGAGACTCGCCGAACAGCCGGCGCGCGTTCGCTGCGCTGGCTCTTCGGTCCTTCGCTCCGCCGCGCGCAACACAAAGTCAACGATGAGAGAGATGTCGCGGCACAGAGACACCGCAAGAGCTCGCGTAGGATCTTTCAGACTTGATTCAGCGGCCCTATGGCAGCATTTCGGCCAGAGGGTAGTAGACCATCAATGACGCCCTCCAAAGACGGGAGAAACCTTTGATGAACAAGTCGCTTTTGATCGGGGTGATCGTCGGCGTGGGTGTCACGGCGGGCGTAGGCGCGCTGGGCCTCGCGCTCAAGGGTCACCAAGAAACGCAGGCTCAGACTGTGGCGTCCGAGCAGCCGGCCGCTCCGGCCGTAGATGGACCGCAGCTCGAGACGCCGAATCAACCGACGTCCGACGCCTCCACGCCGGAAGACGCACAGACCTTTAACCCAGTCGCAGAAGCTTCGCCGCCGACTCCGGCTCCGGGGATCGAGAAACCCGTGCGCGCTCAACCGAAGTACGCACGCGTCGTGAGCGTGGAACCTCAGAGCCGCACCGTTAGCGAGCCGCGCGAGGTTTGCAATGACGTGGAAGTGGTCAAGCAGGCCCCGGTTCGCGATCAACACCAGATCGCCGGTACGGTGATCGGCGGTGTCATCGGCGCTGTGGTCGGCAACCAGATCGGCAGTGGCGACGGTCGAAAGATCGCCAAGGTTGCGGGCGCAGTGGGTGGGGCGTACGCGGGCAACAAGGTTCAGGAACGCATTCAGAATTCCCGCACCGTGACCACCACCGAGAAGAAGTGCGAGACGGTGAATGACTCACGTGAAGTGCCGGACGGGTATCGCGTGACGTACGAGTGGAAGGGCAGCACCCGGACTGTGCACATGGATACCAACCCGGGATCACGCCTGCCCGTGCGAGGCGGGGACGTAGTTCTCACCGCCGCTCGCTGAGTCAAGACAGAGTCCGTACACGAAACAGCCGCGCGAAAGCGCGGCTGTTTCGCATTTCAATCCAGGCTGCAGCTCAAAGCAGCGGACGCCAAGCCCCGCGACGTGACAGGATTCGGGTTCGGATCCGTATACCGAATTCCCTTGAAGGTCGCCGGATGGCGGTAAGCACTCAGCACATCGCGCCGATGGACGCCGCGGACATGCGCCGCCGCCTGAAGGCCATTTTCATCGGCTCTGTCGGCAACATGGTGGAGTGGTACGACTTCTACGCCTATGCCGCCTTCTCGCTCTACTTCGCGCACTTGTTCTTTCCCGGTGGCGATGCCGTCGTCCAGCAGCTGAACGCGGCACTGCTCTTCGCGTTCGGGTTCTTGGTACGGCCGTTGGGCGGCATCCTGTTCGGGCATCTCGCCGATCGCAAAGGTCGCCGGATCGCGTTGACGCTCTCCGTGACCTTGATGTGCTTCGGCTCGCTGATCATCGCAGTGACTCCCACGTATGCGTCGATCGGCGTCGCCGCTCCAATCGTTCTGTTCTTCGCGCGCCTGATCCAAGGCCTCAGTCTCGGAGGGGAGTACGGCACGAGCGCCACGTATCTCAGCGAAGTCGCGCACGAGCGCCATCGCGGGTTCTTCTCGAGCTTTCAGTACGTGACGTTGATCGGCGGGCAGTTGCTGGCGATCGTCGTCCTGCTCCTGCTGCAGAAGGTGTTTCTGACGCCGGATCAGCTCAAGAGCTGGGGCTGGCGCATTCCGTTCATCTTCGGCGCACTGCTGGCCGTGGTCGCCGCCGTGATGCGCCGGGAGCTGCACGAGACCGACGCATTCACCGACGCGCACAACGCACGCAAGCGCGAAAACTCCCTGAAAGCCTTGATGCGCTACCCGCGCGAGCTGCTGTTGGTCGTCGGGATGACGATGGGCGGCACCGCGGCGTTCTACACGTACACCACGTACATGCAGAAGTACCTGAAGCTGTCCGTGGGCCTGAGCGACGATCAGACCACGATGGTCACGGCGGGCGCATTGATCTTCGCGATGCTGCTGCAACCGTTGTACGGCGCGATCTCCGACCGGATCGGCCGCAAGCCGCTGCTGATCGGATTCGGTGTTGCGGGCACGCTCTTCACCATCCCGCTGCTCACGACGCTGCAGGAAGCCAAAGGGCCCGTCACCGCGTTCGTGCTCATCGCGGCGGCCTGGCTGATCGTCTCGGGGTACACGTCGATCAATGCGGTGGTGAAGGCGGAGCTGTTCCCCACGCACGTGCGCGCGACCGGCGTCGGACTGCCGTATGCCCTCACTGTCTCGATTTTCGGCGGCACTGCCGAATCGATCGCGTTGGGGTTCAAGTCGATCGGGCGCGAGAGCGGGTTCTACTACTACCTGACGGCCTGCATCGCTGCGTCGCTCGTCGTGTACACCCTCATGCGCGATACGAAAAAGCGCTCGGCGATCGAGCAACCCCCTTGACTGCGTTCTAGCTCAACTTCTCCAGCGCATGACGCGGGAGCGCACGAAATCGATCGGCTGAAGGCGCGGCGTATTCCCGGTCCGCAGCGCCGATGTCCCACCGGCCCAGTTACGTAAGTCAGCAGCGGCAATCCAATACCATGGTGCAATCGCGTCCCCCGCGCGACTCTGCTCTCATTCACCGACACGGCCCACCCGAGGACATCACCATGAGCACCCATGCGGCACTCGCCATGAAACTCGAAGTCGTGGTCATCCCGGTTGCAGATGTCGAGCGCGCCAAGCGCTTCTACAGCGGCTTGGGTTGGCGGCTCGACGGGGAGTTCACCAAGGGCACCGAGTTTCACGCCTTGCAATTCACGCCGCCGGGCTCGGCGTGCTCGATCCACTTCGGCAAGGGAATTACGCCGGACCCGCCGGGCTCGATACATGGCCTCTATCTCGTCGTATCGGACATCAAGGCCGCGCGGGCCGAGCTCATCGAGCGCGGAGTCGATGTGAGCGAGCTGTTCCACCGTGTCGGCGTCGGCGAACCGGCGGTCACCGGCCCGCATCCTACGCGGCAGACTTACAGCTCCTTCGCGACGTTCAAGGATCCGGACGGCAATAGTTGGCTGCTGCAAGAGGTGACCGTGCGACTTCCCGGTCGCGTCGACGCCGACGACACGACGTACACCTCACCCACCGAGCTCGCGATCGCGCTCCGCCATGCCGAGGCGGCTCATGGCGAGCACGAGAAGCGCACGGGCCTGCGCGATGCGGATTGGCCCAGCTGGTATGCGCAGTACATGGTGAACGAGCAGGCCGGCAAGCCGCTGCCGACATGAGAAGAGCGCCGTGCGTACCGCGACTCGCGCGGCGCGCCCTCATTTCACCACTTTCTTCACTGCCGCGCAGATCCGCGCCTCGTCCGGAATGACGAACGCTTCGAGCGGCTCGCTATACGGCACCGTCGTATCGTGCGCGGTCACCTGAATGATCGGCGCCTTCAGCGACGAGAAGCGATGCTCGACGATGTCGCCCGCGATGATCGCGCTCACCGATGCATGGCGCGGCGCCTGATCCACGAGCACCACGCGACGCGTCTTGTCGACGGACCTCAGAATCGTCTCGAGGTCGAGCGGTGCGACTGTCCGCGGATCGATCACCTCGACGTCGATGCCCGCCCCCGCGAGCGTGTTGGCCGCAGCGAGCGCACGCCCCACCATCCAACCCGTCGCAATGATGGTGACGTCCTTGCCGGCACGACGAACTTCCGCCTTGCCGAGCGGCACGACGTGATCGCCATCGGGCAAGTCGCCGTGCTCGAGCGTAAGGAGGTAGTGATGGAGGAACACGACGGGATTGTCGTCACGAATCGCAGCCGCCATGAGCCCCTTGGCATCCGCCGCAGTGGACGGCACGACGACTTTGAGTCCGGGCCAGCCCATGAAGAGGGCAGTGAGCGAGCCGGTGTGCTGCCCCGCCCAGCCCGCCGTGAAGCCGAATCCCGCCTTGAGAACGAGCGGCACTTGCACCTGCCCGCCCGACATGTAGCGGAACTTCGCGGCTTCGTTCACGACCTGATCCATCGCGACGAGCATGAACTCCGCCATGTAGAGCTCCACGACGGGACGCAAGCCCGCCATCGCCGCACCCACCGCGATCCCGATCTCCGCGGTCTCGGAGATCGGCGTCACGCGCACGCGATCCGAGCCGTATCGTTTCAGGAACTCGTGATTCTCGGTGGTGCCCAGGTTCTGACCGAAGTACAGCACGTTCGAATCGCGCTGCATTTCCTGATGAATGCCGGCATCGATCGCGGCAATGAAAGGTAGATTCGCCATGTGAGTCTCTCCCCCGCGGCTCACGCGAAGTTGTAGTCGAGAGCCGACTCGCTCTTCGGAAACGGGCTCTGCAACGCGAACCGCACTGCCGCTTCCATTTCAGCAGCGACCTGCTTCGCGAGCTCATCGGCTTGCGCCGACGTGAGCGTGCCGTTCTGAACGAGCACGCCGCGGAACCGCGGGACCGGGTCGCCGCGCAACGCCGCCTCGTACTCTTCGCGTTTGCCGAACACCGCGATCGCCTCGTGCTCCGGGTAATGCAGCGGCACGCCCGGCGGCGCGATGATGTTGCCGTGAGCGGAAAGTCGATACACCTTCGACTCGACGAGCGTCGGGCCGCCACCGGAGCGCGCACGCTCGATTGCTTCACCAACCACTTTGCCCACCGCGAGCGGATCGCCGCCGTCGACCGTCACGCCCGGCATCTCGTACGCGGCGGCCTTGATCGACAGCGGATGGCCCGCCGCGGCATTCGCATCTTCCTGCGCCGTCGTCGTGACGACGTTGTAGCCGTTGTTCTCCATCACGAAGACCAGCGGCAGCTTCCATAGCGAGGCGATGTTGAGCGTCTCGTGGAAGGCGCCCTGCTTCGAGGCGCCATCGCCGAAGAACGAAAGCACGACTTCGCCCTTCTTGCGAATCTGCGCGGCCCACGCCGCGCCGGCCGCGTGCGGAATACCTGCACCGACGATACCGGATGTACCGAGGAAACCGCGCTTCACATCCGTGAGATGCATCGAGCCGCCGAGGCCTTTGCACAGCCCATCCGCGCGGCCGTAGATCTCCGCCATCATGGCGTTCGGGTCGCTGCCGAGCACGAGCGGATACCCGTGGCAGCGATACGTGGCAAGCGCGGCATCGCCGGCGCGGAAGCTCGCGAGCGAGCCTACGATGGAAGCTTCGGCGCCGTCCGCCAGATGCGTGTGGCCGCGGATCACGCCCGGATGATCCGTGAAGGTCCGCTTCACGCGGGTCTCGAACTCTCGGATGCGCAGCATCTGGGTGAAGATCCAGATCTGCCGCTCGGCATTGGGTGACTGAACGCTCATGTGCTTCCCCTCTGAATTGAGCTAGCCATTACACGCGCCACTCGTTGCCCTCGAGAAGCTCCACCAGGTACGCGAGGAACTCCGAGGCGAGCCGACCGTCGGCGACGCGATGATCGACCGTGAGACTGAGTGCGGACATCCGCCGCACGTGCATGCCGCCGTTCAATGCGACGACGCAATCGCGTTGGCGGCCCACCGCGAGGATTGCCGATTGCGGTGGATTGATGATCGCGTTGAAGCGATCCGGCCCGCGTGCGCCGAGATTCGACAGACTGAGCGTGGCGCCTTCCAGCTCCGATTGTTTCAGGCGGCCTTTCAGGGCGCGGTCGACGACATCGCTGCGATGGCGAGCGAGCTCTGTGAGGCCGAGGCGGTCCACGTCGTGGAGCACGGGGACGAGCAGGCCGCTCTCGACTGCGACGACCAGGCCGATGTGCGCGCCGCTGGCCGGGACAATCGTTGCGTCGAGTGAATTCGGGTCGCCGCGGAATGTTGCGTTGAGTGTTGGATACGAGAGAAGGGCTCGGGCGATGGCCTGCAGGAGGAAGTCGTTCGCCGAGAGTTTCGCTGCGCCCTTGGGCAGATCTGCAGAAAGCGTTGCCCGCGCCGCTTGCACAGAAGTCCAGTCGACTGCGCGCTCGACGGCGAACTGCGGGACGGTTGCGTTGCTGAGAGCCATTGCGCGAGCAAGCGCGCGACGCATGCTCGACAGCGGTTGCGGGGCCGGCGGCGTGGCGCGTCCAAGGCCTTGTGAAGACCTCGTTTCGATCGCTCGGCGCACGTCATCGAGTTGCACGCGGCCGCGCGGGCCCGTGCCGACGATGGTGCTGAGGTCGATGCCGTTCTGTGCGGCCAGACGGCGCGCGATGGGTGAGCTGCGAATGCGATCGTTGGTGTGCGCAGGCGGAGCGCGGCTCGAGGTCGGCATGACGGCGCTTGCGGCCGATGCGCTGGAGCTCGGTTGCGTGCTTTTGCTCTCACCAGCCGCAACGTCCGCATCGGTTTCGAGCCACGCGACTCGGTCACCGACACTCGCCTCTCCATTCACCTGAACGAGCTGCTCCACCAGCCGCCCGCTCACCGTCGCCTCGATCTCGACGACCGACTTCTCGGTCTCGAGCTCCAGCACCGGCTCGCCCTGTGTCACGAGGTCGCCCGGGTTCTTCAGCCAGCGAACCAGTCGGGCCTGCTCCATCACCAGCCCGACCTTCGGAATTTCCAGCGCGACGCGCGCCACGATCAGTGCCCCTGCTCGCCGAGCAGCTCGCGTACCGCACGCACGATCTTCTCGCGACCGGGCAGCAACGCGCGCTCCAACTCCGGCGCAAACGGAATCGGCACGAACGGACACGCGACGCGCATCACCGGCGCATCGAGCTCATCGAACAAATCACTCCCAATGCGCGCGGCAATCTCGGCACCTACGCCGCCGTTCTGCACGGCCTCATGTGCGATGACCGCACGATGAGTCTTCGTCACCGACGCCGCGATCGTCTGCATATCGAGCGGCAAGAGCGTCCGCAAATCGAGCACTTCCGCGGAGATCCCGCCGCGCGCCAATTCATCGGCCGCCTCGAGCGCGGTAAGCACCATCGCCGAGTACGCAATCAGCGTCACGTCCTCTCCTTCGCGCGCGATGCGCGCCTTGCCGATCGGCGGCAACTCCGCCTCGTCCGGCAAATCCTCTCGCATCGTGTACAGACGTTTGTGCTCGATGAAGAGCACGGGATCGCCCAGCCGGATCGCGCTCTTGAGCAACCCATACGCCTCGACCGGCGAAGACGGCGCCACGACCACGAGCCCCGGCACGTGAACGAACCACGCTTCGAGACTCTGCGAGTGCTGAGCCGCCGCGCCACCCGCGGCACCCGCTTGCGTGCGCACGACCATCGGAACCGACAGTTGACCACCCGACATGTAGCGATATTTTGCGCTCTGATTGACGAGGCAATCGAGCGACAGCGTGGCGAAATCGATGAACATGATTTCGAGCACCGGGCGCAAGCCGCACACCGCCGCGCCCGTCGCCATCCCCGTGATGGCCGCCTCGCTGATCGGCGTATTGCGAACTCGTTGCGCGCCGTGTTTCTGCGCAAGGCCGCGCGTCACGCCGAACGCACCGCCGGCCGCGACGTCCTCTCCCAATAAATGCACGGACGCATCGCGCGCCAATTCTTCGTCCAGCGCACGCCGCAGAATTTCAATGAAGGTCTGACTCATGGCGCTTCAGCAAGCGCAGCGAGTGATGGAGAGCTGTAAACGTATTCGCGGACCGTTGCAGGATCGGGATGACGTGCGGCGCGTGCTCGCTCGACAGCTTGTTGCACCTCTTGCTTCGCCTGCTCGCCGATCGCCTCGAGCTGGCTCGGCGCGACATCGTGCTCGAGCAGATGGCGTTTCAGCCGCTCGAGCGGATCTTTCTCGCGCATGGCGGCCAGCTCTTCCTTGGAGCGGTAGTGCTGCGCGTCGCCTACGAAGTGTCCCGCCATGCGGTACGTCATGCATTCCAAAAGATACGGACCCGCGCCCCGCCGCAGTTGCGCGATCGCGTCTGCGGCCGCGGCGTGCACCGCCAGCACATCGTTTCCGTCGATGGTCTGCGCCGTCAAGTCGTACGGCCTGGCGAAGGCGCTCACGTGCTTCACGTTCGAGTGCTCTTCGCGACTCGTGAATTCGGCGTAGCCATTATTCTCGCAAACGAAAAGGACCGGCAGTTTCCACAATACCGCCAGGTTGACGGTCTCGTGGAAAACACCTGCGCCGGTCGCGCCATCCCCGAAGAACGCGACGCTGATGTGCGGCTCGCCGCGCGCCTGCGCGGCCCACGCCGCACCCGCCGCGAGCGGTAGATTGCCGCCGACGACACCGGTCGCGCCGAGCACGCCGTGCGCTGCGTCCACCAAATGCATCGAACCGCCCCGGCCGCGACACACACCGGTGTCGCGCCCGAGAATCTCGGCGAACGTGGCCTCGACATCCGCGCCTTTGGCGAGCACGTGGCCGTGGCCGCGGTGGCTCGTAAACAAGATGTCGCGAGGGGACAGATGCGCGCACACCCCGACGGCAACCGCTTCTTGCCCGGTCGAAAGATGCGGAAATCCCGGGACTTCGCCGGCGGCCGCGAGCCTTTGCACCTGGCCTTCGAACACGCGGATACGCCAGAGCGCGCGATACATCTGCAACAAGTCGTTCGTCGAGGGGGTGGCCGTTTGCGGCCGCGAGATTGGCATGGCGAATCCGGATTTCTTTTCCGGGCCAGTCTACCGCGAGAGCAGCGCGACTGAGCGCGCGCCGGGCGTCATCGGGCGACGCATCCGCTTGCCGGCGCAACCGTTACGGCTTGCTAGCGCAACCGCTCGAGAGCATTGCTAGCCCGTGGGCTGCCGCCACCCGGTCCAGCCCGGGCCGCGCACGACCTGGCCCGGCTTTGCGCCGGTGTGTTCGCCGTCCTTCAACACGTGCACACCGTTCACGAATACATCGACGACGCCGGTCGCCAACGCATGCGGATTATCGAATGTGGCGTGATCCGCGATCTTCGCCGGATCGAAGATCACCATATCCGCGTGGCACTTCACTTCGAGGCAGCCGCGATCGCGCAGCTTCCAGTTCTCGGCGGGCAGCCTCGTGAGGCGGCGGATGGCATCCGCCAGCGATGCGACCTTCTCGTCGCGCACATACTTGCCGAGGAAGCGCGCGAAGCTGCCATAGGCACGCGGATGCGGCGCGCTCTCGAGGAAGACGCCTTCGGGCGCAGGCGCGCCCTCGTCCGAATCGATGCTCACCCACGATTGGGACAGCCCGAGCTTCACGTTCTCTTCGGACATGAGGTAGTACGCCGTGCTGATGCGCGTGCGATCTTCGACCACGAGATCAATGGCGGCATCCTCGGGATTGGTATGACGCAGGCGTGCCACTTCCGCGAGTGTCTTGCCGGTGTACGGCTTGAGCGCATCGGTCTTGAATCCGATGAGAACGATGCGCTCCGGCGAGCCGGCCGCGAGATAGAGGCTTTCCCAGTCTTTGCTGGGCGTGCGCATCTCTTTGACTACGCGCTGGCGGATGTCGGGCGTTTTGAGCCGAGCCACCCAGTCGTCGATACCACCCTCTTGCACCCAGGGCGGCATCGCGGCGTCGAGTCCGGTCGCGCCGGCGGTGTATGTGTACATGTTAGCCGTGACCGGCAAGCCTGCCGCGCGTGCCGCTTCGATCTTCGCGATCGCCTCGCGCATCTTCGGCCAGTTCTTCTCGCCCGCTGCCTTGAGGTGATGAATCTCGCCATGCACCTTGGACGCGCGCACGATTTGGATCAGCTCATCGATGCCCTCGAGCAGGCGGTCGCCCTCGCTGCGGATGTGCGACGTGTAACCCCCACCGAATTCGCTCGCGGCTTGCGTGAGCGCGATCAGCTCGTTGGTGTGCGCGTAGGTGCCGGGCGCGTAGATCAACGCACTGCCCACGCCGAGCGCCCCTTCGCGCATCGCCTGTCGCACCAACTCCTGCATACGCGCGAGCTCGTTCGGCGTCGGCGCGCGATTCGCAAAGCCGAGCTCGTGCGAGCGCACCGTCGCCGCGCCGACGAACGACGCCACGTTGACGGACACGCCTTTCTTCACGAGGAAGTCGAGATACTCACCGAGCGTCGTCCATGGGATGTCGAAACGAATGTCGCCCTGGCGCTTCAGCATTTCCTCGCGCGTGGCGGCGGAGAGCGGTCCGTAGGAATCACCCTCGCCGAAGAGCTCGAGCGTGACGCCCTGTTTGATATCGCTCAGCGCTCGGCCGTCTGCGATGAGCGTGTCGGTTGCCCAAGAAAGCGTGTTGATGAAGCCGGGCGCGACCGCGAGTCCGTGCGCGTCGACGATTTGATCTGCTGTGTACCCGTGCAGCCCATTCCCGACGGCGACGACGCGCCCGTCGCTCACCGCGATGTCGCCGTGCACTGGCTCGCCGCCGAGGCCGTCGTAGATCACGCCATTGCGAATGAGGAGCTGCGCATGCTGGGCCGCCGTCGGCGAGCCTGCCGCCTTGTTCCGCGAACCGCACGAGACTAGGCACGCAGCAACGCAGATGATTCCAGCTGCCAGTAGCGCAATCGAGCGAGGCGCGAATGAGCGGCGCATCGGCTCGTTCCTTCTATGCCAGGCCAACCACCCGTGCCTGATCGCGCCAGACTCGACGCACGATCAGCAACGCGAGTATGTACAACACCACGTTCAGCGCGCTGCCCACGAGCTGGATCACCGCGGCGGACCGGAGACCCTCGACCAAGACCGCCTGGAGTATCACACTCACCCTATTGCCGCCGACCGCGCCGACGAGGAGCCACAAAGCCCACCAGCACCCGACGAGCAGCGGCGTATCGTCCAGATGCCAGTAACGCGGATCACGACTCGCACGCACCAAATCGTTCATGGCTTGGAACGGCTTCCACAGATTGGCGATCGGCACGAAGAACGTCCCGACCGCCCACCCGGGCCGGGTCCGCAAATTCTCGGCGCCGAGCGCGGGCAAATTCCGATGCGCTAGATAAATCCAGCGGCCGAACACGACGATCGTGATGAGCAACAACAGTGCCCAGATGGCGCCCGCCAGGGCAATCACTGCATCGGCTCGCTCCGCCGTGAGTGGCATGCGCGCGGCCGGTGACCCCGGCATCACGTTCGAAATCAGCTTCACGACTCCGCCGAGAATGCCGAGGCCCAGCAATACCGAAACGGTTGTGGTGAGTGAGCCGAGATCGCGAAACGGGTACTCGGAAGCGACGACGCGCGGCGCGTCGGTGAGGCTGGCTTTGGGAGGGGCGTAGGGATTGTTGTTGTCCACGTAATGCCCGCAAGACCTGTGTTGTGGCCGCTATTTTATAGATGCATCTCGACCCAGGACCAGACCGTCTCGGGCGACTCGACCAGGACGTTGTGCCCATAGGCGAGAAGATCGGTCGCGCCGGCATCGAGGGCTCGCGTGTCCTCGAGGGTGACGAGTGGATCGCGACCCCCGCGAGCCAAATGCACCGGGCAGCGCGCGGCCGCGCGCAGCTCGGTGAATGCAGGGCGGCCGGGATCATTCGCCGCCGCGTCCATCGCGAGGCGCCAAGCGCCCTCTTCGCGGGAGATGCCGCGAGCGGCAACGGGCGAACCGGGCGGCGTGAGGCCGAACAAGCCGGAGACTCTCGAGTAGCGCTCCCACGCGTCCGCTTCGTTCGCGAATCGTTTCGCGGGTTGCGACGCGAACGCGCGCATTCGGGCGATCTCTTCGTCGCGCCAGATCAGCTTGATGCCGACGCCGAACACGACGCTCGGCTGAACGCCGTACCGCCCCGAGGCGAGTGCCAGTGCGATGGTGCCGCCGAACGAATGACCGAGGATCACGAGCCGGCCGCCGGACTGCGTGCGATTCTTCAGCGCCTCACCGAGAGCGAGCGCCGCGTCTTCGGCGAAGTAGCGCGAGGCGCGCGCGGACTCACCATGACCCGGAAGATCGGCGAGGAACCAGCGGCCACGCCAGCGCGAAGGAAGGAGCCCGAGCAGGGGAGTCCACACGCCACCGGTTGCTCCGAGGCCATGGAGCAGAACCAGCAGGTCCGCGCCGGACCCGCCTGCATCGGTGTACAGCTTCATCGGAGCGAGATTGACCGGCGTCCGGCTCCGAAGTCCAGCTCCGCGTGCCGTGAGCACGCGGAGCCGGTGGGAGAGGCTCAGCCGGTCGGCGCGATCGGCTCCATCGCCGCGAGCGCGCCCAGGGCAATGGCGACCGCACCGAGCGCACTCGCCGCTCGCTCACCACCGGGAGAGGCTCGAGATCAGGGCGCTTGCGCGACGGCCGTGGGGCTCGGCGTGGCGATACTCGGCGTCGGGGCCGCGCGCTTCGATTCGTAGTACCGAGTCAGCACGGGCTCGTTCACCTGCGCGACGGCTTTCGCCACGGAGTCATCGACACACGCCCGATAACGGCTGGCCAGCTGCGGCGTCTTGCCATCGAGCGAGCCGCACGCCCGCTCGGCGGCACCCCGCAGGCGGCCGTAGAGAACGGCGGCGCCGACGGCGCTGATGAGTCGCAGATCGTCGTAGCGGACGGTTTCGCTCTTCACGGTGACGACGGTGTCGGCCATCGCGAAGGAGCCGGCCACGAAGCCCAAGGCGAGAAACAAGAGGATGCGTATCTTGGAGCGCATAGAAATCCCTGCCAGATATGCAATGGGCGACATGTCACACCCATAACGTCGTCGCAATTTGAAGACGCATCACAGATCCGCGCGAAATCGGCCGGGCGATGTGGAACTTGTGATCGCCGCCTCAATCGCGAGGCGTTCTGTCAAGTTCCGCAGAACGTGTGGAGTACGCGCTCCGAGGGCTGGGGCGGCTGCTCGTATTCTGTGAATTCGGGCTGATCGTCGCAGGGTCGCTCGAGAATCGCGAGCAGTCGCCGGAAAGGCTCGAGGTCACGCCGTTCCGAGGCCGCCGCGAGCGCAGCTTCGACGCGGTGATTGCGAGGAATGAAGGCGGGATTCACGCGCCGCATGTGCGCCGCGCGCCCGGCGCCAGATTGCGGCTCGCGCGCGAGACGCTCGCGCCACTCGCGCAGCCACGCGGCCAGCGCGGGAGTTTGCGGAAACAGCTGCGCATCTTCGTCCGAGGTTTCGGCGGCGCGCGCCAATCTTCGGAACGTCAGCGTGAAATCGGCCTGCGCCTCGTGCATCACGCCGAGCAGCTGCCGAATCAGAGCGGCATCGCCCTGCTCCACCGTCGTGAGCCCGATCTTGGCGCGCAGGCCCTCGAGCAGATGCGCATCGAATCGCGCCATGAAGCCCTGAATCACCTCCGACGCCTGCGCGACGGCCTTGTCGATGTCCGAATCGATGAGCGGCACCAGCGTGTCCGCAAACCGAGCGAGATTCCACTGCGCGATCGCCGCCTGATTCACGTACGCGTAGCGGCCGCGGCGATCGATCGAGCTGAACACCGTTTGCGGGTCGTACTCGTCCATGAAAGCGCACGGGCCGTAATCGATCGTCTCACCGGAGATGGCCATGTTGTCCGTGTTCATGACGCCGTGGATGAACCCGACCGACATCCACTGGGCGACGAGCCGCGCTTGGCGCTCGGCCACCGCGCTCAACAGCGAGAGAGCCGGAGCCGTGCCTGCACGCGCGTCCGGATAGTGACGCGCGATCACATAGTCGAGCAGCTCACGTACGCCCTCTTGATCACCGCGAGCCGCGAAATACTGGAACGTCCCTACACGCACGTGACTAGCGGCGACACGCGTCAGCACGGCACCGGGTAACACGTCCTCGCGTAGAACCTGCTCGCCCGTCGAGACAACCGCCAGCGACTGCGTCGTCGGGATCCTCAGCGCGTACATGGCCTCGCTGATGAGGTACTCGCGCAGCATCGGGCCCAGCGCCGCGCGTCCATCGGCATTGCGCGAAAACGGAGTGAGTCCCGCCCCTTTGAGCTGTACGTCGCGCAGCACCCCATCCCGATCTTTGATTTCGCCGAGCAGAATCGCGCGCCCGTCGCCGAGGCGCGGCACGAAGCTTCCGAACTGATCGCCCGCGTACGCCATGGCGATGGGATGGGCGTCCTCCGGCAACTGATTGCCCGAGAACAGCGCGGCCGCCTCGTGCTCGACGGCGTCCGGTTCGAGCCCGAGCTCTCGCGCGAGCCGCCGGTTGAAAACGACGAGGTGCGGGTTCGCAACGGGTGTCGGCGCGACGCGCACGTAGAACCGCGCCGTCAACGCGCCATAGCTATGCTCGAAGCCGAGTCGCATGGATCACCGCCCGCCCGCGCGCGAATCTCAGCCGATCGCCGCTTTGATCTTCGCGGCCAGCTCTGCCGCATCGCTGCCGATCTTGCCCGCTGGCCAGCCAATGCCGAGACCTTCCTGCGCGTTCGGCTTCGGAATGATGTGAAAGTGGACGTGCATCACGACCTGATGCGCACCGCGCCCGTTGTTCTCGAGCACGTTGTACTCACGCACCCCGGTCGCAGCCATCACGGCTCGGCAGATCCGCGGGAGTGCGCGGCCGAGCGCCGCCGCCGCCTCATCCGAAAGCTGATCGAGCGTCTCCGCGGGCTCCTTGGGAATCACGAGCGTATGCCCGCGACTCAACGGATTGATGTCGAGGAATGCCAGCACCTGACCGTCTTCGTAGACCTTGTGACAAGGAAGCTCGCCCGCGATGATTTTCTTGAAGAGGGTGTCTGCCATGTGAGCCTCCGGTAGGTGCCCCCTATTCTAGGGCCAGCTCACATGCATGTTCGACATCTGACGAATACCGCCGTGCCCGCGCACCACCGGCGGCTCGCCGACTAGCCTCAGCTGCGGCAGGCGCGCGCTCAGTGCGGCCAAGCCCTCTTCCAGTTCCGCTTTCGCAAGCGCTTCGCCCAAGCAGCGGTGCACGCCATTGCCGAACACTGGGTGCTTACGCGAGAGGTCCCCGCGACGAATATCAAAGCGGTCGGGATCCGCGTACACGGCGGAATCGCGCATCGCGGACAACGTCGACAGCGACAACATGCGATTGCGCGGCACGACGTACCCTTCGATCTCGATCTCGTCCAGCGTGAAGCGCGGCACCGATCCGACCGAAGGCTCGTACCGCAGACTCTCCACGACGGCGCCGGGAATCAAAGCCGGATCGCGGCACACCGCCTCCCACTGCTCCGGATGCTGCAGCAGCAGCGCGACTTGGATGGTCATTGCCGAACGCGTCGTGTCGCTGCCGCCGAGAATCACGGTCATGATCTGCGCCAGCGTCTCTTCGGGTGACAGATTGCCCTCCGCATCCATCGCGCGCACATAGGAGGTCAGGAAATCGTCGCGCGGTGAGGCGCGCCGATTCGCCAGCAGCTCGCTCACGTATGCCGTCAACTGATCGGCAGCATCGACGATCTCCGGTACTTCCTCGCGAGCAAACGATGGCGTGATCGCGCGCGCCATCGTGTAAACCCAGCGCGTGAAGCGTGGAATATCTTCCTCGGCGAGGCCAAGCACCTCACTGATCATGCGTGCGGGAATGAGCGCGGCGTAATCGTCGAGCAGATTCATCTCTTTACGCGCGGAGGCGCGCTCGATGAGCCGCTCGGCAACGGCCCGGATGCGCGGACGCAGATCCGCCACCAACTTCACGGCAAACACGCGCGACAGAGGCGCGCGCCGGCGCCGATGATCCGGGCCGTTCGTGAACAGCATCGAGCTCTTGAAGAAGGTGAACAGGGGTCCGTCGGTCACGCCCCGCGACGTCGGCAACTCGGTCTCGGACTGACGCGTGCGCGGATCGGTCATGAGCCGCTCCACGTCCGCGGCACGAATGGCGATGTAGCCGCCGTCGTCCCGCCGCACCAGCGGGGTCAGCGGCCGCAGGCGCCGAAACATCTCGTGCGGTCGTTGATCCAGCTCCGCCCTGGGAACGGTCGGCGGCTCGCGGATTTGCGCGCTCGAATCCATCGCCTCACTCCCTGCGTCTCGATGGCGCGAGCGTCACATGCCCGAGCGCGAGGCGGCACTGACCGAAGTCCCTACCCTCATCTCACTTTGGTGAGTCCCGCTCCTTGCAGTAGGCCGGGGCTGCCGCGAGGGCCTTCTTGATCTGCGTTGCCAGCTCGTGCTCGCGATAGCTGTGGAGAACGGCAAGGCGCCATTCCCGCTTCAGCGCATCGATACGAGTCGCCAAATCGTCGCACTTGGCGGCCGCCTCGTCGAGGATGGGCTGGCACGCCCGCTCCGCCACCGCGCGCTTCTGGTCAGCCGGCATGCTGCCGTCGACTTCGATGAGCTGCTGGCCAAGGACCGTCCCATCCGTGAGGGTACAGGTCGCCTTGATGAGGATGCGCTTGGGTGGCTTCTGCTCGAGGGGTTCGCGCTGGCAGTCCTTGCACGCCGCTACCTCGATGCTGGATTGGCTGAAGGCCATCGGCATCGCCGACAGCATGATCGCCGCGAGCAATACACGAGACATGACGGGCCCGCCTTATCGTTATGTTCGAGACAGCCGCCTTGGTCGTACGTCGGAAGGCATGCAGCGCTCGTGCCCGTATGCCGACCCGTCGAACGATCAAGCAGTTGTGGCGAGTGTCGGAGCCGCAAGAATCGAGCCGCGTAAACCTTTTCGACAGCCTGTATTCAGATCGATCTCACGTTGTCGGCGGACCGGGGAGGGTAAGCTTGGATGTCCTCTCGAGGAACGACCATGGACTCTCGCAACAGCAACCCGTACGCGCCTTCCAAGGCCTCTCTGCAGAAGACTGCATCGAACCCCAACCCGGTGCGCGCCGACGTCACGGCATGGCGCGACAATCGCGTCATGGTGATGCTGCCCGACGCCCCGATCCCGCATCGCTGCGTGAAGTGCAACGATCCGGTCGAAGAGCCGACGAAGACACGCAAGGTCTACTGGCACAGCCCGTGGCTCTATCTGCTGCTGCTGATCAACGTGCTGATCTTCGCGATCGTCGCCATGGTGGTGCGCAAGAAGGCGACCGTCCAAGCCGGTCTCTGTGCGCTTCACAAGAAGCGGCGCCGAGCCGTCATCACGATCGCCTGGGTCGGTGCGCTCCTCGGCATCGTGCTGATGTATATCGGCGCGGCCTCAGCGGCAGGCATCGGAGCCGTGCTGTTCGGCACCCTCGTAATTCTCGGCTCGATCATCTTCGGAATGGTTGCGGGGCGCGTCGTCACACCGACGCGCATCGACGATCGCTACGTGCGACTCAAGGGCTGCGGCGAAGCGTATCTCGACACACTGCCGGACTTCCCAGGCTAGATCATTCCCGCGCGCTTCACCGCGTTGTAGCGATTGACGAGCTCGGCGCCGAGTCGCTGTGGCTCGGCATCCACCATCAAAGCATCGCGCGCGGCCAGGCGATGGAACGCGTCCCGTCGCGACTGCTCATAGAGATGCGCGCTACCCACATCGAGCGCAGCATCGGCGGACGTCAGCGGCTGTAACGCAAGCTCGCCCACGACTCGCTCGCGCAAGCTCGCGAGCAGCACCAAATGCCGTGACCGCATGAGGCGCAGCGCCTGGCCCAGCTCGCTGCTGTCCTCATCGCGGAAGTTCGTGATCACGATGACGAGCGCGCGCTTGCGCTGGCGGCGCAAGAGATCCTCCGCCGCAGCGATGTAATCGGAGTGGCTCGGCGTAGGCTGCACGCCGTAGAGCTCGCCCATCAACGCATTCAGCGCGTGCGCGCCCTTGCGAGGCGCAAACGTCCGCCCCTCGCCGGGCGGTGTTCCGAATGTGAGTGCGCCGACGGCGTCACCCTGCTTGAGCGCCACGTACGACAGCAGCATCACCGCGTTCAGCACCTGATCGAAGTGCGCATGCCCGTGACCCTCGTGCCGATCGTCCGCGCGCATGCGCCGCCCGCAATCGATCAGCAGCATGATGCATTGATCGCGCTCGTCCTGAAATTCCCGGATGATCGGCTTGCCGTGACGTTGCGTCGCTTTCCAGTCGATGTGCCGCACCGGATCGCCGTAGCGATACTCGGAGAGCTGCTTGAAGTCCGTGCCCTCGCCGCGCTGCTGGAAGGTCTTGATTCCGATCTCTTGCAGCCGGCGATCGCCGGCGAGCCACGCGTACCGCGCCACTTGCGCGAAGTCCGGATACACGCGCCGCATCTCGTCTTTGCCCAGTCGCTCCAGCAACTCGCACAGGCGCCAGCGCGACTGCAAACGCACATCGGCCGGAGCAAACGCCACGTCGCCGCGGCGCGTGGGCAAGACTTGATATGCCGTTTCCAATCGCTTGCCGGCGTGCAGCTCCACGCGCAGGGGCAACCCGTCGGCTTCGAGACTCGAATCGACGTGATCGAAGAGCACCCCGCGCCAGCTATCCGCACCTTCCAGGTCGATCACGATATTCACCGGCTCGGTCACGCCGATCGCGAACGCCGAGGGCAGCCGTCGTGTCATGCGCACCGACGCGGCGGCCCATGCTCGTCGCGACATCACGTAGTCGGCAACCGCAAGCGCAAGCAGCCCAATGACCCACGCAGTGCTAACCACAGACACCGTCTGTATGCGCGCCCCGAACACCAACGCAATCAACGCCGCGACGGCGCCGGCCGTCAGCGCAAACAGCAAAGGTGTCGATGGCAGAACGCGCACGCGCATGCGATCAGACTCTCGGCGCCGCGACGCTTTCCAGAATGCCTGCCAGCAAATCGTTGGGCTTGCGGCCTTCCAGCAAGGCATCCGGCGCCAGCGCGATTCGATGACGCAAAGCCGGCGGTGCGATGCGCTTGACGTCGTCGGGTGTGACGAAGTTGCGCCCTTCCATCAAGGCGACCGCACGCGCACCGCGCACCAGTGCGAGCGCGCCGCGCGAGCCGCTACCCAGCGCGAGCCCCGCCGTCTCACGCGTGGCGCGCACGATGCGCACCGCATAGTCGATCACCTGCTCGTCCACGCGCTGACGCGCGACGATTTGCTGAAGGCCCAGCACGACGCGCTCGTTGAGCACCGGCTTGACGTTCGCGAGAGGCAACTCGTCACCCGCCTGATTCGTCGTCGCGCGCACGACGACGCCGACTTCCTCCGCGAGCGAGGGATAGTCGATCTCGACCTTGAACAGAAAGCGATCGAGCTGCGCTTCCGGCAGCGGATACGTGCCTTCGGACTCGACCGGGTTCTGCGTCGCCAGCACCATGAACGGTTTCGGCAGCGGCAGGGTCTGCCCTTCGAGCGTCACCTGATACTCCTGCATCACTTCGAGCAGTGCGCTCTGCGTTTTCGCGGGCGCGCGATTGATCTCGTCGGCGAGCAGGATGTGCGTGAACACCGGACCTTTCACGATGCGCAGCTCGCGCGTCGTGGTGTCGAGCACTGCGTGCCCGGTGACGTCCGATGGCATCATGTCCGGAGTGAACTGAACGCGACCATGTGCGAGCGACAGTGCTTGCGCCATGGCGCGCACCAGCAGGGTCTTGCCGAGCCCGGGCACGCCCTCGATCAGCACGTGGCCGGACGCTGCGAGCGCCACGACGACCTGCTCGATGACGCCCGTCTGCCCGACCACCGCTTGTCCGATGGCCGCCCGCAAGCGCTCGAGCAGCTCCGCGGCGCGCGTGATCGTGTTCGTTTCAGTTTCCATGGGAGGACCTTGTGTTCCCGAGCAGTAGCCGGCGGCGCGCCGCTTCGAGCAGCGCGATGGCACTGCGCAGCTCGTTCGCGCGGCGCCGGCCGGAGGTGTAGAGAGCCGATTGGAGATCGTCTTCGGCAAAGCCCGTCGCGCGCACGAGCGCGGCGAGGCGTTCCGCCGTGGGCAAGCGGTCGTACGCGGAGATGCGCCGCGAGGCGGCTTCGTTCAGCGCGCGTACCGTCGCGTTGTGGAGCGCTTCGCCACCGCCGAAGCGCAGGGCAAAGAGCCCGGTGCCGCGAATCTGCTCGGCGAGCGAGCGCCGACTGGTATCGGTCGCGGCGACCAGCGGACCGAATCGCGTGCCGCCGCGCCAGAGCGCGAGCGCGAGAGTGAGCAGCGCGATCGTCACGACGGGCGCGCCGTAGCGCCACGTCAACGTGAGCAACGAGTCGTGGCTGTCCTCCGAGAGAAAGCGAACCTCGTCGCCGCTGCGTAACTGAGTGGCGGCGACGAACAGCGCCGCGTGATCGCCTTCGAACAGCGCGCGATGCGGGAACGGCACGGCGTTGATCATCGTGACGCTGCCGCGCCCGACGTTCACGCGCAGGGCTTGCGCGCCGATCTCGTCGCGCAGCTCCCAAGTGACTTTGCGCGCGGCGCTGAGATGGCTCTTGTCGAGCTCGCAGAGCTTGTAGCCGCGACCGCTGGTCTGATCCGTGGCCTTGCGGCAACCCCAAGCGCTGCCGCTTTGGACCACGAGCGCGGTCCGCTCGCCCGATTCGTCTTCTTCGTCCTCTTTCTTTTCGTGTTCACGCCGGCGGGTGAGACCGCTCCACCGCTCGAAGTCATCGCTCCCCATGAGCAGCGCGCGATCGACGACCAGCCGCCCCCCGCCTTCCACCCAATGTTCGATCTGCTTGCGCCGCGTGTCGCTCAACCCCCAGTTCCACGTCGACACAACGAGCACCGCGTGCTCGTCCGGCGTCGTCAAGATGCGGTCCCACTGCGTGCGCACGCCCAGCGTTTCCGCGAGTTTCTGCACGGCGTAGAACGGATTGCGCGCCGCCTCGCCACGCGGCGGGATCGGCACCTTCGTTTCGTCCCAGTACGTATGATTGGCGATCCACGCGACGAGCAGGACGAACAGGATCAGCAACACGATCTTGGCGGCGCGCAGTCGGGTCATGCCGGCTGCCTCGCGATGCCCGCCCCGAAGCCGGTGCCAACGGTCTTCATGTCCAGTGTCGCTGCGAATCCTTCGCACAATGCGTGCACTTGGGCCGTGTCGACTTGCTCGCCGCCGTAGACCGCGCGCAACCAGACGCGCACCAGGCTCGACGCGTAGAGGTAGATTTCGTCGCTCAGGCGGGGCTTCGCGAGCGCGAGGCAATCGCCTTCAGTGCTCGAATCGCGAATCGGCACGCTGTGAACGTGCACCAATCGCGACAGCAGTCCGCGATACAACAGCGCGAGGGCCGCGCGATGCTCGCCGCCGTCCCACAGCCCGCGCGCAGCGCCACCGATGTCGTCCGGCAAACTCTCCGGCCGGATGTCGAGGTTCCGCACGTGACTGGGCGCGACGAACTTGCCTTCTGTCTGCGGCAAGCCCCGCGCGCGCACTAGGCGCAGGATGTAGATCAGGAGCAGCGCAGCGAGCACGGCGGCGATCGTCCACACCAGCACGCGACCGGATTGCGCAATCCAGCCGAAGAGCGCTCCGATCCAGCCGAACAGCCTGAAGAACCACTCGAGCCATGCAGGCCACTTCCCGCTGCTCTCTTTCGGCTTGCCCGCCCACTTCAGCGTTTTCACGGTGCGCTCAGTGGCGAGGTTCGGGTCCGCCTTCACGGTCGCGACGGCCTCGTCGACCTGCGCCGCGGTCGGCGCTTGCCCAGCGGCGACCGGCAACTGCTTGGCGATCGCGCTATGCGCCGCGAGCGCGAGCGCCGTGCTCAGCGCCAGCGTCAGAACGATCGTGCGCAGATCACGCCGGGAAAGCACGGCGAAATTCCTGTTCGATGTCCCACGCCTCGAGCTCTGCGCGCCGACTCAAATACATGGCGAATCCCGCCGCGACATAGAACGGCTCGAGAAACAGGATCACCAGCGCGTACGGCACGTAGAAAGCGAAGTCGAGCCACGGCGACACCTCTTCGCGCGTAAAGAAAGAGGTCCAGTCCGCGGCCGCCCCCTCGCCCGGCGCAAACCAAAACACCAGCGAGAACAGCGCGAGCGCCAGCCCGAATTCCGCGAACGAGAACGCGGACGTCATGAGCACCGCGCTGCCCATCTTGTTCTTGCGAATCTGCAGGACGCGCCGCCGCGCTTCGAGGAAAGACAAGCCCTCGAGCTGATGCACCGGCTGCGTGAACGAGCGCCATGGCGACAAGCGGCGCACGGTCAGCGTGCGGATCAGTTGTCCCCACAGGACCTGACGTTGCGCATCCCACAGATCGCGCAACGTCGTGGGCTGCGCGAATGCCGCGCGCGCCAGCACGAAGAGCACGGTGCGATCGAGCCACGGCTTGATCCACCACAACGTGAGCGCGGGCAGCCAGTCCGCGATCTCGTACGAAGCCAAACAGAGCACGACGGCAGGCACGCCGACCGCGAGATAGCAGCTGTACACGGCTCGCGACGCGCTTTGGCACAGGCGCGCGCCGAGATCCGCGGCCTCCATCGGAGTGCGGGTGCGCATCCGCAACGCCAACGATTCAATCCGCACGTCGACCCTGGAAGGTTAGATAGCCGAGGACGGCGATCCAGCACGCGGCAGCCACGCTGTACTTCACTTCGTGTGGCAACCAACTCGCCGATGACCAGAACGCCTCGATGCCGGCCGCGATGAACAGCATCGCTGTCAGCCCGTAGACGATGACCGAGCACTCTTTCGCAGCATGCACCAGACTCTGCACACGCGTGCGACGGCCGGGCGCGAGCAACGCGTGCCCGAGGCGCAGGCCTGCCGCACCCGATAAGACGATAGCGGTCAGCTCGAACGCGCCATGCGTGACGACGAACGAGAAGAACGTCGATGCCAGCCCCCGCTCCGTGAGATAGCCCGCAATGGCACCGAAGATCGCGCCGTTGTAGAGCAGAAAGAAGATGCTCCCGAGACCGCCGAACAAGCCGCCGGCGAAGCACTGGAACGCGATGCCGACGTTGTGGCTGATGTAGAAGCCGAACATCATCCAGTCCGTATCGGCCGTGCGTGTGCGGCCGATCGACTCGGCCGAGTCGGAATACATCTGTTCGTATTGCGCGGCCGTCTCGGCGCTGACGACCGAAAGGATCAGCTCCGGTTTGTAGTACACGAGAGAGCCGATCACGATCGTCGGCACGACGAGCAACGCCGTCGCGATCCACACATACGCCGCATGAGCGCGCACGGCACGCGGGAAGTCGGCGGTGATCACACGTCGCAGGGACGCGAGACCGAAGTCGTGACGCTGATAAATGAGCTGGTGCGCGTCGGACGTCAGCTGCTCGAGGCGTTCCAACAGATACGCCGGGTACGCGCGGGCACGCGCGAGGGCGAGATGCTCGCACGCACGCCGGTAGAGCGCCGCGACGCGCTCGCCGCGGATCTGCGCGTGCTTGCCGTCCTGCGACTTGCCGTCGAACGCTTTCGCGAGCAGGCCCGCGAGCTCTTGCCACTCGGTTTGATAGAGCTCTTCGAATTGCAGCGGTGTCACGTTCGGCGCCCCATCAGCCACTGCGCGACGCCGAGCACGCGGCGCGTCACCTCCGGCCCCGAACGCCCTTCGTCGCCCGAGACCGAGGCGGCGAGTGCCGCCAACTCATCGAGGCGTTCGACCGAAAGCGTCGGCGCGCGCGCGGCGAGCGCAATTACGGCCGCCTGGTCCCGCTGCTCCAGCGGGCGCGCGGGAGCGAGCGGCGTCACCATGTCGAGCACCACTTTCGGAGCGGGCTTCGACTGATGCACGACGAGCGTCGCGGCCGCGAGGTCGCCGAGCCGCTTGCAGTCCGAACGGGTGAGCATGCTGACGATCGCGAACCCGTATGCGGCCGGCAGGAAGTCCGCGACGCGCAGCAGATTGCGCGTCAAGGACGCCGCCGGCGTGACGGGCAGGCCGTTGTCCATTACGACCTTCAGCCCGAAGGCGCGCTTGCCCGGCGTCGCGCCCGAGCGTCCCAGCTCGAAGAACACCGGGTAGAACCACTCGAGCGCGAAGAACAGCACGATCCAGAACGCGACGCCGATGCCGCCGAGAAAGCGGCCGACGAACGCCGCGGCGTAGAACACGACGAGGCGGATCAACCAGTCGAACAGGAACGCGTAGAAGCGCGCGGAGAGCCCGGCCGGACGCAGCTCGAGCACAATCCCTTCAGGCGTCTCCGCCGCGACGACCGAGTCGAGCACGATCCTGCTAGCGCGGCCCCTTAGGCCTTGATGACGATGGTGTCTGCCAGCTTATCGTGGATGCACTGACGCGGCTCGCCGAAGATCAGCAGCGCATCGATGATGCCGTAGAGCGGGATGATGCCCAGCAGGCTATTCACGACATTGCGCAACCAGAAGATGCGTCCCAGCGAGACGGGCGAGCCGTCCGCGCGCACCACTTTGATACCGAGCATCTTCTTGGCGATCGACTGGCCGTTGGCGCGCACGTACTTGATGGTGAACCAACTCCAAACGATGAGACCGACGAAGCCGATCAGCAGGGCCCCGCCATTCATGCCGCGTTTACCGACGAGGCCGCCGGCAACGATGAGGGGCAGATAGACCATGGCGGCGAAAATGAGGCCATCGAGGATCGCGGCCACGAGGCGTGTGCCCCGGTCGGCCGGAACCTCATCGCTCGAATTGCTCACGTCATAGACATTCGCCCGCGGCGGGGCATACGGATTGGTCGTATTCATCCGTTGAGACCTCCCAGGTTGACCGGCGGATTGTGGCCTAACTTGGCCGTATTTGTCCTATGAAAACAGTGGATTCCGTGCGGCGAGTCTCACCACCCGGACACCAGGGTCGTGATCGAAGGTGCGCGACATCTTCGCCGCCGTGCTTTGATATTGCGCGTGATGGCAGCTCTCATGAGACCGCCTCGCCCTTTCCCGCTCACGCTGCAGGTGAGCCCTGGTGACCCACACCTGGTACTTTTTACCAGGGTACGCGATACCGGACACGGGTATGGACGTTGCTCGACATCGCAACCGAAAGGCGGTGAACGATGCACGTAGCGATTTGCGGAGCGGGACTCGATGGCCTCACGTTGGCAGTACAACTTGCCCGCGGCGGCTGGAACGTGTCGGTTGTAGAGAGCCGCCCCCCGCATTCCCGCGACGGCTACCTCGTCGAGCTGGCCGGCGAAGGACTCGCCGCCGCCGAGGCGATGGGCATCCTGCCGAGTCTCCTCGAGTCCGCCGAGCACCTTCCGCACGTCCGCTGGGTCGATGCTCGCGGGAAACCCATCGCAAACGTTCACGTCGCCGAACGGCACGACGGCTCTCATGAACACTCCGTGCACGTGCTGTACGAAGACCTCGAGCGCGTGCTGCTCGAGAATCTGCCGCTGAACGTTGCCGTGCGCACCGGAGTGTTCCCGACGCAGGCGCATATGCATGGCGACTCCGTCGCGCTCGTCTTGAGCTCGGAGGAGCGGCTCAGTGCCGACCTGCTCATCGGCGCCGATGGTTGCGAGTCGCGCGTGCGCGGTCTCGTCTTCGGTGACGACGGCTTGTGGTCGCGCTACTTGGGCTATCACTCGGCGTCCTTCGTGTTCGGCGACGCGAACGTTCATAGCGAGCTGGACGGACACCGCACGGTGCTCTCGGCGCCGGGCCGTCTCGTCACGCTGTATCCGCTTCGGAACGAGAAGATCGCAGTCACGCTCGTGCACCGGACGGCCAGCAATGTGCAGCCGAAAACCCCCGCGAGATGGCTTCAATTCATCTTCGGCGATTTGAGCTGGCGCGTTCCGACCGTGCTCGCGCATGCGCGAACGACGACGGATCTGCACTACGATCGCGCGATTCAGATCAAGAGCTCGGTCTGGCACCGCGAGCGTGTCGGGCTCCTCGGCGCTGCGTGCCAAGCCTACTCTCTGCTACCGGGGCAAGAATGTTCCGCGGCGATCGCCGCTGCGTATTCGCTCGGTGAGGAATTGCTGCGCGGGACGTCCTTCGACACCGCGTTCAGCTGGTACCAGAGTTATCTCGAACAAGAAGTCACGTCGCAACGCTGCTCCGGGCCGCGACTCGCGCACTGGCTCATGCCCGATTCACGAACAAATTTGGTGGTGCGCAACAGCTTGCTGAGAATGGCGCACTTGCCGGCGATCGGCCGCTTCGTGCGACCGACCGTCAGCCTCGCGAATTAGGAAGCACCCGCGGCAGTCACGGCGCCTCGAACTCGATACCGATACTCGCGCCGCTGCGTGCCGAGCTGCTTCGAGTCCACCAGCTGCACGATGCCGACCAACTCGCGCAACACGCCATTGCGCCGACCCAGGGGCACGCAGGCGGTTGTACCGACATCGAGCGGCGCGTCGGTCACGAACTCCACGAGTGCTTCTTCGGTCGGTGCGCGCGGGTTCGCCGCGGAATCGAATTCGAGCTTGCGCAAGCCCCTGCGAATGTGGAGCGGCATACGGCCTCGGTCGAGCGGTCAGTCTTTCAAGGCAGCGTCCGGAACGAGCGTACCACAAGTGAGTCGCAGAGAATCACGGGCGGTACCGCTGGCTGGGCGGCGAGTCGCGCACGAAGCTTGCTGTAGCGCTGACCTTGCCGAGGCTTGGCAAGACGCCGCATGTGGAACACCACGACTCGCACATGACTCACGACGGCACTCCGCAGGTGATCGCGGCCACGCGGCGTTGGCTGAAGCCTGTCATTTATGTGCTCCTCCGTTGCGGCATCACGTGGCGCGAGTTCTGCGAGCTCGCGAAAGCGAGCTACATCGAGGTCGCGACGGCGCGATTCGGCAAGCGCGGGCGGCCCACCAATGTCTCGCGCACCGCGATGCTCACGGGAATGACCCGCCGCGATGTGCGGCTCATGCGCGAGCGCCTCGCATCGAGGGGCTCCATCGCTCCTGCGCCCTATGCGAGCAAGGCGTCGCAGATTCTGTCGGCATGGCATCTCGAGCCTCGCTTCCAAGACGCGAAGGGCAGGCCGGCGCGCTTGCGGCTCGAGGGACCCGGAGCAACGTTCGAGGAGTTACTGAAGCACTGCGGCGCCGGCGACGTCCGCCCGACCACGGTGCTGAAGGAGCTCGTGAGCGCGGGCGTGGTCCGCCGGGGCAAAGACGGACGCTTGCAGGCATTGGGGCGCAACTACATTCCGCAGGCCACGGACGAGCAGTTGCTGCGCCTGTGGGGCACGGTGCTCGCGGACGTCGCGAACGTTTACGTGCACAACATGAGCCGGCCGCAGCGCGCGCCGACTCGCTTCGAGCGCGCGGCGAAGAACTACCGCATTCCGGTCGAAGCCGAAGCGGCGTTCCGCAAATTCCTGGAGCGAGAAGGCCAGGAGTTTCTCGAACGCGTGGACGAGTGGCTCACCGAACATGAGCTGCGGGATGGGGAGCCTGAGTCGGACACGCAGATCACGCGCATGGGCGCGGGCGTGTATCAGATCCAGGACGAGCAGACCTGAGGATTGGCGCATGCACATTTCGTCTCAATGGCAGCGTCTCGGCGCGTCGGTCATCGGCGCCGTGATTGCCGTCTGCGCCGGCTGCGGCGGGGATCAAATGGCCGGCATCGAAGGCTCGGGTGCGCCCGTTGCCTCGAGCATCGTGACCACGGGGAGAATCACCGGTTTCGGCAGCATCATCGTCGATGGGGTGGAGTACGCCACCTCGGGCGCGACGATCCGTATCGATGACCAATCGGGCACGGAGGCACAACTGCACGTCGGCGACGTCGTCACGATCAAGGGGACGTTGAATTCGAACGGCGTGACCGGCACGGCGAACGACGTGTCGTACACCGCGGACGCCCGCGGCGCCGTGTCGCAGATCGACGCCGCTGCAGACACCTTCGTCGTGCTGGGTCAGACGGTCGCGGTCGACAACGACACCATTTTCGATCCTGCCCTGCAGGCGTCGGACGTGGCCGAGCTCGCCGCCGATGGGAAGATCCAGGTGAGCGGCTTCAGAGATGCGCAAGGCAAGCTCTTGGCGTCGCGTATCGATCCGGCGGCCTCGAACGACCTGCAGGTCAAAGGACGGGTGCAGGCACTCGACACGACAGCGCGAACGCTCGAGATCGGCGCGTTGACGGTCGATTATTCGAGCGCGACGGTGTCCGGAACGCTGGCGGCGGGCGCCAAGGTCACCGTACGCGGAACGACCCAGGCCGCGAGCGGCGCATTGATTGCGAGCCAGGTCAGCGTCGACTCCCCGTCGTCCGGCGGCGGCAGTGGGGGCGGTGGCAGTGGCGGCGGTAACGATACGCGCCAGATCGAAGGCGCCATTACGCGCTTCGCATCCAACAGCGACTTCGACGTCGACGACCAGCACGTCACGACGGACAGCGCCACGCAATTCGTTCTGCACGACGCGACACTCGGGCCAGACGTGCAAGTCAAAGTGCGCGGCCGGCTCGACAGCTCGGGCGTGCTGTTGGCGAGCAAGGTCGAGGTGAAACAAAAGGGCTCGGGTAGCGGCCCGGGCGGGGGTTCCGGACCGCCGAGCGCCGCTGCCGTGGCCGGCATGGCCCGCGGTCTGGTCGACTCGGTCTCGAGTAGCGCGGCGACCCTGACGGTGCTGGGTGTCGGCTCGAAGACCTCTGCCGACACCGCGTTCGACGATCGTTCCGAGGCGAAATTGAAGACGTTCCGGCTGAGCGATGTGCGCCCCGGAGACTACGTCGAAGTGCGCGGCAGCTTCGCGAACGGCTCGATGGACGCCACGTTCGTGACGCGCGACAAGCCCGAGACGGTCTCGTATCTCCAGGGCGTTGTGGGCAACCTCGCGTCGCCGACCTTCACCATTCTGGGCGTGACCGTAACCACGAATGCTCAAACAGACTTCAAGGGCCCAGCCGGCGTGAAGACCGCCGCGGACTTCTTCGCGGCGGCCGTCGGGAAGACCGTGAAGGTGCGCGGCACGCTGAACGGCTCGACCCTCGTGGCCGATCAGGTGCAGATCACGAAATGAGCCGACGAGCGCTCAGGAGCCGCAGCGTGCGATGACTGACGTGCACAGCTGCTGCGCGTCCCAGGGCAGGGAGTACGAGCTCAGCTCCTCGACAGCGAATCCGGCGACATGCATCTCGCGCTCGAGGATGTTTTCGTCCAACAGGTGCACGGCCGATTGAGTGCCCGTCCACTCGATGTACCCCGGCCAGGATTCGCCGAACATCGTCCGGCGGGAATAGCCGGCACGCATACCGCGCCAGAACGTGCCGCGCGGGTTCAGGACACTGACGAAAAGCTTGCCTTCGGGATACAACCAGCGGAAGAACTTGCGCAGCGTGCTGCGAAGCGCATCCGGTGGCAGAAAGTGCAAGACGCGACTCGCATGGACGGCTGAAAAGTGGGCGAACTTGAAATCGAGTTGCGGGAGCGACGCCTCACGCACTTTCAAGCGGCGGTATTGCTCGGACGGCACACGCGCCAACAAGCGATGCAGCACCGCCGGATCTCGATCGACGGCCATTACGTGCCCGCCGCGCGCCAGCGCAGCGATCGTCGCGATGCCTTCTCCACACCCGACGTCCAACCCGTCGAGTCGGCTGCTGCGCATATGAATCGCGAACTTCAGGGACAGGTGGTCGAGCGCGGGGCTCATGCGTTCGATCGCTAGCCCGCGCGGCGGGATCTCGGCCTGCGTGGCTTCGAGGTGTCGCTGGACGACGGCATCGCGATAGCCCCCGGCCCACTCGGCCCGACCTCGCTCCCGTCCGATGTGCCAAAAGTGATTCATTTTGACGCACATGTAGCAGGCGGCGTGCCTGCGCGGCTGCGCGCTTGCGTACCGTTGCCACGCTCTTTTTCGGGAGCGCGCTAACCCGGGCGGAGCCGGCGACGAGCACCATGCGCGTCACTAGCGCTTCTGGTACGTCTTCTCGAACATCGGCGGCATGCCACCATCGCTCGTGATCACGCGATGCTTGAAGTACCAGCGTCCGTTGCGCTTCACGAGCTCATCGCGCTCGCGGCCCTGCTCGATGAACTGCGGCGGCGCCGTGACCTTCTCGGAATTGACGCCGGTCCACAGCACATCCGCCGTCGCGATGTCGCCATTCACGGCGATCTTCAGATTCGTGAGCAGCATGCGGAAGGTGCCGGGCCGATGCGGAGATCCATGGTGACCCGCGCCGAGTCCGGCGTAGTAGTCGACCAACAGGTCTTCGATTTGCGCCCGGCCCAGCAACGCCGTCAGCGACGCGGCGGGCGCGTCCGCGGCAAGAGCTTGCGTGGCGAATGCCGCGCACGCGACAGCAAAGGTCAGTACTCGAGACAATGGACCAACCTCCTCTTATTTCTTCGTCCGTGGATCTTTCTCGCCGAGCCCCGGATAGAACAGCGCCCGGTTGTGCATGGATTCGTTGTACACCTTGCGCATCTTGAACAGCCATGTACCGTTCACTTTCACGAGCTCGTCCTCGTAGTGCCCGAAGTACAGGAGCTGCACGTCCTTCTGCGGCGTGTTGTTCGTGATCGCGAACCAATACGCGGTGGACTTCGCCGTATTGCCGCTCACGTCGATGACGTGATTGACGATCTGGTGATGCGTGCGCGGGCGCGAGGTCGCGCCGTCCGGAATCTCCTGGCGCCGCGAGCCGCCGAAGTTGGACATCGCCTTGCGAATCGCCTCCTTGCCGCGCTCGACGCCGCCGACCCAATCGAGCACGCCATCGTCGGCCCACGTGGCCATGACGGTCTCGATGTCCCCCGCATCCACCGCCACCATGTATCGCACGGAGAGATTCTCGATCTCCGCGCGGTCGTCGGCGTAGCCCGCGAGCGCCGCGCTCGAGACCACACCGAGCGCCAGCGCCGCAAGGCCCATCATGATTCTCTTCATACTCGCCTCCACCTTCAACGACGATCCGGATTACGCGTCCAGGGCGAGCGCATGTAGTACGGCGCCCCGATGAACGTCGCCTCGACATTCACGATCATGTCGTTGCGCGCCTTGAACATTTCGAGGAGCGACCACGTATGCGGCTCGCGGAAGACGGAGCGCGTCTTGGTGCCGTCCGTCAGCGTGTACTCGTCCAGCACGCCCTTGTGATCGATGAAGCCGCGACACATGACGATGCCGCGCTCTTCATCGACGAGCAGCGCCTCGCGGTCCCGCACGCGCTCGTTGAAGCGATAGCGACCGAGCTTGAACCCCTTCTCGATTTCCGTGAACCGTAGACCGTTTTCGGTTCGCACGGCGCCGGGCGCAAAGCGCGTATTGCGAATCTCGCCGGTATTGTTCTGGAGCGTGTCGAAGTACCCCATCGCGAGCGCGATCAAGCGCTCGCGCGAGACGCGCTCGCTCGGCGGCACGACATCCCCGACTCCCGGCTCGTGCTTGTACGCGCTGATCTCACCGAACGGCGTGGGCGGGTTGCTGAGGTTGCGTCGAGTCGAGAGCATGTGCTCGACCTCGGTGATCTTCCCGCCCTGCACCTTCAACCGCACGGCGAGGTAACCCGGTGTGTCGTTCTGCATGATGGCCGTGTAGATGCCGACGCCGCCCGTCTTCGGATCGGACAGCGTGAGCGGTTCGGCGACCTCCTGCGTCACCGTGTCCCAGCTGCCATCGGGAAACTCCATTTCCACATTGTTCTCGGTGAAGCGCACGCGCCGGGCAAAAGGCGCGAGGGAGCGGTCGTGTTTCAAGTACGCCGCGCGGTACTGGTCGCCGATGCGCTCGAGACAAGCCTTGTCGCACGCGGCCGCGCCGGCCGTCGTCGCGCCCATGGCCAGGAGCCCGGCCGCGAGCGCCGCCCCGATCATCTTCACGAGTCTGTTCACGAATTCCCCTCTTATGAGTGCTTCTGTACGGGCGCATGAAGTTGAAACGAACGTCGGGCTCACGTCAGCAACGACCTCCTGGTCCGGCCATTGGTAGGACAGATGTGGCATCCTTGCCAGCATGGCCAAGACCGTCTTGATCGCGGTCGGGGTCGTCAGAAGAAGATGATCGCTGAGGCGAGCGGGCGCGCGTTCACGCGACTCGTGACTCGAGATTCGACACGAGAGGTCCCTCTTTCGAGGGGCGCTCGTTGTGTCGTGCGGTTGACGTAAGTCCGGCGGCGCAAGGCGCATCATTGCGGCCCCGTAGCCCACGGAGCTTTGCGAAATGTTTCTCGCTGCCGTACTTGCCCATCACACAGAGGACGCGCTGATCGCGCACACCGACGTGCAAGCGTTGCCAGAGCCGGCGCACACGGAGACGCCTATTCGACAAAGTGTGCGCGAACAGTCTCAAGGCACAGACATCGCGCCTCCGAGCGACAGGCATTAACCCCCTCGGAATGCTTTCGGCGAACGCGAGCCGCGACGCGCATCACATTCGCGCGTGCAGGGACCTTACATTCTTGTAACCCATGACGGCCCTTGCGACGGCGGCGCTGACCGCGATTGTTTTGACGTTCTCAGTCGGCGCATCGGCGGCCGACGTGCCGCATCCGGCTGGGGCGAAGCCGAGCTCCTTCGCGCCGCGCCACTCGGGACGCCGCGTATACGGTACGCCGATTCAGCCGCCGATTCTGGGATCGCGCAAAGGCGCGCACCACAAAGCCACGCCCACCGTGAAGCGGGCGAAGGCGACGAGCTCGTCGAAGCCGCCGAAAACGATGAGGAGCGGCAACGTCACCGAGCCCGCGCGTCGCCGCAACCGCTAGTACTCCCGCCAGCGCGCCGCGTTCGCCAACACCCCTAACGCGACCACGGCCAGCGCGCCGATCGCGACGGCGCGCCACGGATCCCGGCGCACGAAGGTCGCAGTACCCCGCAGAGTTCGCGCCGCGATCTCGCCCACTTCAGGGCTGACCTCGGCGAGCCGCCGGCGCGCGCTCTTCACCGTGGCCCACGCGCGCGTGCGCAGCTTTTCCGCCGCCGCACCTTTCTGATCCTTCAAGTCCTCGAGCAATGCCTCGACACTTTCGATGAGGTCCTCGAGGTTGTCCTGAATTTCATCGCCCCACGCTGCAGCTCTATTTCGCATATGCACCCCTCCAAATAAAAGAGGCCGCGGGGAGCGGCCTCTTACGTGATGTCGAACGATCCAGCCCGGAGGTGGAATCTCGAGATCACGGCTGCAGTATGCACGCGACCGGCAAGCGCGGAATTCGGCGCGTGACCGAACGTGCCGTCAGACCCGTCCTACACCGCCTGCGAACCGCCAGCTCGGCGGCTCGGGAACCCTGGCCACCGTCGTCCCTTTCGTCCAGAGTCTTCCGCAACTTCGCAGCATCGAGCGGCTCAAATGATCGGCCTCGCAAGGACGGCGTGCGACGAAGGCGTGATGCGCGCCGAGCCTCGCGGAGGCGCGAGCTGTGCGCAGCTCGCGAAACCGTGGGTGCTCGCCGCAACGATCCTCGGCTCCAGCATGGCGTTCATCGACGGGTCGGTCGTCAGCGTCGCTCTGCCCGCGATTCAAGGCGATCTGAACACCTCGGTGCGCGGCTCGCAGTGGATCGCCAATGCCTACATGCTGACGCTCGGCGCGCTCATCCTCGTCGGCGGTGCCGCGGGGGATCGCTACGGCCGACGCCGCGTGTTCACGTTGGGCATCATCGTGTTCGCCGGGGCGTCGATCGCGTGCGGAGTGGCGCCGAATGTCTTCACGCTCATCGCCGCGCGAGCGTTGCAAGGCGTGGGCGGCGCGCTGATGGTGCCCGAGAGTCTCGCGATCATCAGCGCTGCATTCCCCGAGAACGAACGCGGGCGCGCCATCGGCACGTGGGCCGGGTTCTCCGCGCTTACGACCGCATTGGGACCGGTACTCGGGGGTTGGCTGGTCGATGCGTCCTCGTGGCGCATGATCTTCTTCGTCAACATGCCACTCGCTGTGCTCGCACTCGCCATCGCGTGGTGGCGTGTACCGAAGAGTCGCGACACATCGGGTGAGGCCGGCGTGGACTGGATCGGTGGTTTGCTCGTGACACTCGCCCTGAGTGCGCTCGCCTATGGCCTGACGGCGGAATCGGAGCTGAGCTGGTCCCACCCTATCGTGCTCGCGTCCGTGCTCGGCAGCATTCCGCTCTTCGCTGCATTCGTCTGGTGGGAAGCGCACACGCGCACGCCGATGATGCCGCTAGCACTGTTCCGCTCGAAAGAATTCAGCGGCACCAACTTGCTCACGCTGCTGCTCTATTTCGCCCTCGCCGGCGCGATGTTTTTCATCCCCTTCGATTTGATCGGCGTGCAAGGCTATTCCGCGACCGCAGCCGGCGCGGCGTTCCTGCCGTTCACGCTGATCATGGGCGGATTGTCGCGTTGGTCCGGCGCGCTGATCGAACGCTACGATCCACGGCTTCCGCTCACCATCGGGCCGCTGATCACGGCCGTGGGACTCGTGCTCTGCGCCGTACCCGGCATCGGGCAGTCGTACTGGACCGGCTTCTTTCCGGCGATGTGCGTACTCGGCCTCGGCATGGCCATCGCCGTCGCGCCGCTCACGACCGTCGTCATGCGCGCCGCCGGCGAACGACACAGCGGCGTCGCCTCGGGCATCAACAACGCGACGGCACGCGTGGCCGGCATGCTCGCAGTGGCATTGCTCGGCGCCATCGCAGTCAGGCAATTCGAATCCTCGCTCGAGCGACGGCTCACTGAAGCGCGCGTGTCCGCTGAAGTCCGTCAGAGTGTGCTCGCGCAAGCCGGCAAACTCGCCGAAGCAAAGGCGCCTCCGCAGGTCCGCGAGAACGAACGCGCACACCTCACGCAGCTCATGCACGAATCTTTTCTGCACAGCTTCCGCGTCGTGATGCTCATTACCGCAGGACTCGCGCTGCTCGGTGCCGCGGTGACATGGGTGACTCTGCCCGCGAGTCCAGATGTCGCCAAGCCGCGCCAGTTCCGTTTCCGCGTCACTCGCTAAGTCAAGAGACCCCTGTCGTTTTCAGCGGACAACTTGCGGGAGCGCTAGCTGGGCGGTCTACTGCGCGCCGCCCGACGAGTAACTACGTCACAGCGTCTGCAGCCGGAAATGCAACGGACTTGTCGTTTCGGGCCCGTCGGGTGGGTGCTAACCAACGAACGAACAATCGGGAGAGGCTCTGCGCGCAAGCGCAAGGGATGTATGACGACAACAACGAACCGTGGGTACTGGCAGCTGCCAGTGGGGATGCTCGCAGGGATGGAGTTGGGAATTTTCGGCGCGGCGCTCGCACTGGCCGTACGACTGCTCGAAATCATCGACAGCACGATGCCGACCGCCGAGAACATCGGTGGCTCGCTACCGGCCGCGCTGCTCTTTCTCACCGTCATGTGCATCGCCATGGCGGCGATGGGTCTCTACAACGTCCGGCAGGTGCTGAAGCCGGCGGGGCTGTTGGCGCGCGTCACCGTCGCAGCGCTCGGCGGCACTGTCGTCGTGGGGCTGATCTCGCGGCTCGTCGCGGATCTCTATATCGCCGGTGAAGCGCTGCTCATGGGCGCGGCGCTCGTCATCGCCGGCTCGTTCACCTGGCACACGGTGCTCGACCGCATCGCGCGCGACAACGCCTTCAAGCGCCGCGTCGTCGTGTACGGCGCCGGGCGCCGGGCCGCGAGCCTCATGCAATTGCCGGCGCGCCGCGATCAACGCGGTCTCAACATCGTCGGCTACATTCCGTCGGTCGGCGACGATGTCGAAGCCAGCGCGCTCGGTGCCGAGCGGCGCATCGAGCTGCGCACCAGCCTGCACGAGTACTGCCGCGCGAACGCGATCTCCGAAATCGTCGTCGCAATGGACGACAGCCGCTGGGGCATTCCCTTCAACGCCTTCCTCGAATGCCGCCTCGCGGGCGTCATGGTGACGGAGCTCACCGCGTTCCTCGAGCGCGAGACCGGCAAGGTGCGCGTCGATCTGGCCCACCCGAGCTGGACGATGTACGCGAGCGGCTTCCGCCGCAACTCATGGCAATCGCGGCTCGAGCGCCTCGTCGACGTTGCCGCCAGCCTCGTGCTGCTCGCGGCGAGCTGGCCGCTCATGCTGCTCACGGCTCTCGCCATCAAGCTGGAAGATGGGCTCGCCGCGCCGATACTGTATCGCCAGGTGCGCGTCGGCGAACGCGGCCAGCCCTTCGCACTGCTCAAGTTCCGCAGCATGCGTGAAGATGCTGAGCGCGATGGCGCGCGCTGGGCAGCCGCGGACGACACGCGCGTGACGCGTGTCGGCCGCGTGATTCGCAAGCTGCGCATCGACGAGCTGCCGCAGATTCTGAACGTGCTGTCCGGGCAGATGAGTCTCGTCGGCCCGCGGCCGGAGCGACCGGAGTTCGTGTCGCATCTCGATCGCACCATTCCGTTCTACTGCGAGCGGCACACGATCAAGCCGGGCATCACGGGATGGGCGCAGCTGTGCTATCCGTACGGCGCGGACGAGTCGGATGCCGCCGAGAAGCTGCAGTACGATTTGTTCTACGTGAAGAATCGCACCCTGCTCTTCTACTTCGCGATCCTGCTGCAGACGGTCGAAGTCGTTCTCTGCGGTAAAGGCGCACGCTAAACAGATTTGAACGCAATACGAGCGCGGTGACAAACCGGTCACCGCGCTCAAGTTTTTTCTCATACCGGTATTCGCACGCGGCTTTTCTCAGCGCCGCGACGCTCGCGGATACTGCTTGCGCAACGTTACGCAGGCAGTCATTCGTATGTCGACCGGTCTCAACAATCTCGTTTCGTTCGTCGATTCGCGCCCGCGCCCCGCACCCCCGCGCGCGAAGCCGGCGGTATTCTCCGATCGCGCCTCGCAGCTGCTGCTGAAGCAGATCGAGCGGCTCGCGCCGAGCGAAGTCTCGGTGCTGCTGCTCGGCGAGTCGGGCACCGGCAAGGAAGTGGTGGCGCGGCAGATCCACGCACAGAGTGGACGCAAAGGGCCGTTCGTCGCCGTCAATTGCGGCGCGTTGAGCCCGACGCTCGCCGAAGCGGAGCTCTTCGGTCACGAAGCGGGTGCGTACACGGGCGCGAGCAGCGCGCGCCGGCTGGCTCGAAGCGGCCGATGGCGGCACGCTCTTTCTCGACGAAATCGCCGATCTCTCGCTCGCTCTGCAGGTGAAGCTCCTGCGGGTTCTGCAAGAGCGCGAGGTCGTGCGTATCGGCTCGCGCAAGGCGACGCCGGTGGACGTGCGGCTCATCGCCGCAACCAACGTCGATCTCGCCGAGGCGGTTGCGGCCGGACGCTTTCGGCTCGACCTCTTCTATCGCTTGAACGTGGCGTCGATTCCGCTCGCCCCGCTGCGCGAGCGCGCGGGGGATATCCTGCCGCTCGCCGCGCATTTCCTGCGCACCTACAGCGAACGGCTGCGCGTCGCGCTCCCGCGGTTGCATCCCGATGCCGAGCGCGCCCTGCTCGCGCACGATTGGCCCGGAAACATTCGCGAGCCGGAGAACGTCATCCACGTCGCTCTGCTCATGGGCACGGATGAGCTCATCCGCCCCGAACACCTGCGCTTTGCGAACCCTCCTCGGGTATTCGCAGCGGCGACGCCGACAAGGACGTCGGCGACGTCGCCCGCGGAGGGCCCCTTCGAGGCGCTCCTGCCAATGCTCGAGCGGCTGTTCAATGCACCGCCCGCGGAGCTGTTTCCCAAGCTCGAAGAATTGATCGTGCGCCGGGCATACGACTTCTGCCAGGGCAACCAAGTGCGATCCGCGCGCTTGCTCGGCATCTCACGCAACGTGCTCAGAACGCACCTCAAACGATTCCACGTCATTGGTTACTGATGGGAGAGTCTCTCGTGTCCGCGAAATCCTGGCTCAAAGTCCTCGCGCTCGGCGCGTTCCTCGCATCGTCCGCACACGCGAACGACGGCGGCGTGTTGGACAAAATCTACACCGCACCGGGCGCTGCCACGACGAGTACCACCGAGCCCGTCAAAGCGCCGGCATCGAAGGCGCACGTACTGTCGCGCGCCGAGCCGGACGCGTTGCTCGCCAAGCCCGACAGGGTGTCGCTGATCGACGTACGCCGGCCGGACGAGGTGACTGCGATCGGTGGGTTTCCCGTCTATCTCAGCGTGCAGCTGAACGAGCTCGAGAAGAGCCTCGCGTGGATTCCCAAGGACCGCACGCTCGTCACCGTCTCGAATCATGCGGGGCGCGGCGGCCGCGCGGCGGATCTGCTCGCCGGCAAAGGCTTCAAGGTCGCGGGCACGGTGGGCGCGCAGACGTATGAACAGGAAGGCGGTAAGATCGCGCACATCCCGACGCCGGTGACTGCCGCCAAGAACTGACGAGCGATGCGAAACACACCTTTCACGCCGCGCGTCTTCGGGCGCGCGGCATTCCTCGTTCTCGCGACTTCGAACGTCATCGCGACGTTGGCGCTCGCCGGCTGCACACAGGCCACGCCGCCCTCTTCCGCAGCGGCCCCCACCTCGTCACTCGCCGCGACGGAATCGCCGTTTCGCGTGCAGGCGTCGATTCAGGAGCTGATGCAATCGGTGGTCGACCCGCCGGCCGATGCGTTGTGGGAGTCCGTTGCGACCATCAGCAGCCTCGACGGCATCGAAGAACGTCAGCCGCGCACGGACGAGGAATGGGCCACCGTTCGCCGTCATGCAATCACGATCGTCGAGGCGGCGAACCTCCTCGTCATGGAAGGACGGCGCGTGGCGCACGAAGGCAAGCCGCTCGAAGACGCGCACACGCCCGGCATTTGGACTGCGGAACAGATTCAGAAGGCGATCGATAGCAGCCGGCCGGTGTTCATCGAGCGCGCGCATGCGCTGCAGTCGGCTGCGCTGGCGGCCTTGAGCGCTATCGAAGCGCGCGATGCGCAGGCGCTGTCAGCGGCCGGTGGCGTGCTCGACGAAGCGTGCGAGGCGTGTCATTTGAAGTACTGGTACCCGAACACGCCCACGCCAACTAATTGATGCCCCTTCGGGGCAGCGCATTGACGGGCTGAAGGTTCGGCACCGCCCTGACGGCCTCCGGCCGCCCCGGCGCGTCACGACGCGGCGGCGAGCACTCGGTTCGGAATGAACAACGCGTCGATTTCCGTTTGTGTCGATGCGTGCGCCGCGCGCTCGACGATCCGCCGCGTGAGATGCGGCGCCAGCAAGCTCAGGAAGTCGTACATGTAGCCGCGCAAGAGACTTCCTCGCATGAACCCCGCCCACGTCGTGTGCCGGAAACAAATGCGAGGCATCGATCGACAGCAAATCCTTGTCGCTCTCGGGGTCGATCGCCACATCGGCGACGATCCCGATCCCCAACCCCAACCGCACGTACGTCTTGATGACGTCCGCGTCTCGCGCCGTCAGCGCAATATTCGGCGTGAGCCCTTGGCTTGCGAACAGCTCGTGCAGCGATGAGGGCCCGGACAGACTGAACACATACGTCACGATCGGAAAGTTCGCGAGCTGCGTCAGCGTCGGACGCTGAATCTTCGCGAGCACATGATTGCGCGGCACGACGATCCGTCGCCGCCATTGGTAGCACGGCAGCAGCGCGTACTGCGGGAACAGCTCCTGCCCGCCGGTCGCGATCGCGAAATCGATGCCGTCGAGCTTCGCCAGCACCGCGATCTGCTCGGTCGTGCCCTGATGCAGATGCAGGCGTACGGCCGGATACTTCGCGCAAAATCGCTGTACGACTCCCGGTAACACATAGCACGCCTGCGTGTGCGTGGTGCCGATGGAGAGCGTGCCGTGCGCTTCGTCCTTGAAGTCGTCGCCGATGCGCCGGATGACCCGCGCCTCGTGCAGTATGCGTAGCGCCCGATCGATGACCTGCTGCCCGTTCGGCGTCACTTTGACGAGCGTACGGCCGTTCCTGGCGAAGATATCGAAGCCGAGCTCCTCTTCGAGCAGCTTCAATTGACGGCTCACGGCCGGCTGCGAGGCGCGCAGTCGCGTGGCGGCGGCGGTGATGTTGAGTTCGTTCTGCGCGACGGCTGCGAGGAATCGCAGTTGTTGAAGTTTCATACAGGCCGAACACGCTAGCCGCCGTCTCAGATCACGTCGAATGGCTTTTTCGTATGTCGACCGAGTCGGCAGTCATGTGACTGCTTTGTTATGCCGTGGTTATGCCGCGGACACCCCGGGTACGTGAGTTGCTTGAGAGGTGCGGCAAACAAGGGCATTGCCGTGATCTGGTCCTATTTCGACAATCGCGCCGCTTCGAGCGACTCCGGGTTCGCCATGCGCGCGCTGGCGTGCCGCATCTACCGCGACATTGGCGCGACCCTCCCAACCTGAGCTCGACCTTTCCGCGCGACGTTGCGGCGCCCCGCTGCCGCTCGCCTGTCGTCCATACGTGACGTTTCGGAGAGGACCGCTCGATGCGTATCGCTTTCGTCAATCAGCCGCGCGACTACATGCTCGCTTCCGGTGCGCAGCGCGGCTCGATGTCCATCGTGACGTGGGAGCTGGCGCGCCGCCTCGCCATCGAACACGAGGTCGTGGTCTATGCGCCTTGCGCGCCGGGGCAGGCATTCGAAGAGCGCGGCGCGAACAACATCACGTTCCGCCGTACGCCACGCGCGTTACGAAATGTACACCGCTCGCTCGATCTCGTGAGCGGAATGTTCGGCAGCCGGCCGCCCTACTTCACGCGCAATGTATATTTTGCCGAGTACGTGCGCGCCATCGCGCGCGCCCTACAGCGCGACCCGCCGCACATCGTGCATGTCCAGAGCGCCGCGCAATTCGTGCCGAAGTTGCGGCGCGCGGTGCCCAGTGCCCGCATCGTCCTTCACGTGCACGACGCACATTTGATCAATGTCAAACGCAGCCTGATCGAAGCGCATTTCGCGCAAGCACATGCCATCGTCACGTGCAGCGACTACATCACGCGGCGATTGCGTGAACACTTCACCGCGCACGCGTCGCGAATCTCGACCATCGGTAACGGCGTCGATATCGATGTGTTTCACCCGGCGGAGTCGAGCGCTGCCGCGAACCGGCGCATGCGGCCGCAGATTCTCTACCTGGGCCGCGTGTCGCCGGAGAAAGGCATTCACGTGTTGGCCGCGGCGTTCGAGCGCGTGCTCGAGACCATTTCGGATGCGCGGCTGTCGATCATCGGGCCCGCGGGGCTCCTGCCCCATAGCCGCGTACTGCTGCATGATGATGCGCACGCCGCGTCGCTCGAAGAATTCTACGGTCGCGGCTTCCTCGGCAAGCTCGATCGCCAGGTTCTGAACGGCCGGCGCAGTTACATCGACGGCATCCTTGCGTGCATGTCGCCCACCGCCGCGGCCCGCGTGAATACCGCGGGGCTGCAAGAGTACACGCGCGTGCACGAGTTCTATCGCCGCGCCAACGTACTCGTGGCGCCGTCGGTGCTCGCCGAGCCGTTCGGTCTGCCGCTCGTCGAGGCGATGGCGAGTGGCGTGCCGGTCATCGCGACACGCGGGGGCAACACTCCGAGCATCATCGAGGACGGTGTGACTGGACGACTCGTGGAGCGCAATGACGTCGAGGGACTCGCGCGCGCCATTCGCGAGATCGTCTCGAATCCGGCGCTCGCCGCACGCATGGGCCAAGCCGGCCGCGCGGCCGCCGTCGAACGTTTCGGCTGGCAGCGATCCGCCGCGCGTCTCGAAGAGGTGTACTCGCGACTCAGTGTGCCGGATTCCTCCCCGGCGGCCACGGCGGCGCCGCTCGCGGTGATGCGGTCCGATCGGGTGTGACCGCCGGCGTCGCCGCGAGAGTGGCCGCTCGGCGCCGATGAGCTCCCTTGGCAACTCCATCGCGCTGACGATCGCACTGTCGAGCGCCGTCGCACTCGCCGCCGTGTTGCTCGCGTTGCGCCCGTATCACCGGCACTACGTGCTGTTGCATTCCGCGCCGTAGGACTTGCGCCCCGATTTCCCCCGTCGCGACCGACACCGTGCGGCACTTACGCTGCGCTTGACGCCATTCGGCAACACAAATTCGCACATCCAGTTGTGAAGCGCGTCCGTAAATCCGCCGAGAGCGAGTGATCGAAAGCACGGTCTCGCGGGCGCACCCGCGGCGTGTCGCCGTTCGGCAGCAGAGCCGGCCGCGCACGCGTCTGCTTTCCGGCACCGCCCGTAGTTCCGGGTACCGGGTATGTATCGTGTTTCAGACAAGGGGCAACCATGCGCACGCGCAGTAGTGAAGTGAGCCTGCTGGTCGGTCTGCTGATAGCGACCGCCTTGGCAGGATGCGACAACATCTTCAGCAACGACGACGACAACAACAACGGACCGCCGCCGCCGGGTCAGGGCGTGACCTCGGGCGACGTATTCGCCGTCACGAGCGCCGGCCGCCTCGTCACGTTCAATCGCGCTGCGCCAGCTCTCAGCACGGCGGTGGCGATCACCGGACTGCAGAGCGGCGAGACGGTGCTCGGCATCGACATCCGTCCGGGCGGGATGACGCCGGGCCAGCTGTATCTGCTCGGTAGCAGCGGCCGGCTCTACACCGTCGATACGACGTCCGGTATGGCGACCTTGAAATCCACCTTGTCTGCCGACCCGACGGATACGACCAGCCCCTTCACCGCGCTCAGCGGCACCAACTATGGTGTCGACTTCAACCCAGCGGTCGATCGTCTGCGCATCGTCAGCGACAACGGCCAAGACCTGCGCGTCAACGTCGATAGCGGCGCGACGATCACGGACGGCAATCTGAACGTCGGCGGCACCACGCGCACGGGGGTCACCGAAGTGGCCTACACGGCCAGCTTCGCGACGACGTGCCGCACGCAGCTGTTCTATCTCGACACCAACACGAACACGCTGTTCACGACGACGGACCCGAACAACGGCACGCTGAGCTCGGTCGGCATGTTCGGCATCACCGGGACACCGACCGGCGGCTTCGAGATTTCGACTGCTGCGGATGGCACGAACACCGCGCTCGCGGTCTTCAACACCAATAGCGGTCCCACGCTGTACACGATCAATCTCACGACCGGCGCGGCGACTTCGGTCGGCGCGATCACCTCGCTGAACAGCAACGAGACCGTTCGCGGCATCGCGTCCGCACCGCCGGCCACATCACCCGCGAACGCGCTCGGTGGCGTCGTCGGCGTGACGGAGTCCGGCAAGATCATCTCCTTCCAGCCCACGACGCCGCAGAAGCTCTGCACGAGCGTCGCGTCGACGGGCGCGCAGGCCGGCGAGACGATCCTCGGCATCGACACGCGTCCGGCTGACGGCATGATCTACGCGGTCGGTAGCACGGGCCGCATCTACACGCTGAATCCGATGACGGGCGCACTGACCATGAAGTCGACGCTCGCGCCGGCGATGGGCGATGCGTTCACCGCGTTGAGCGGCACGAACTACGGCATCGACTTCAACCCGGTGCCGGACCGCATGCGCATCACGAGCGATGCGGGCCAGAACCTGCGCGTCAATGTCGATACGGGCGCAGTCACGACGGACACCGCACTGAATCCCGCGGGCCTCACCGAGACGGCCGTCGCGTACACGAATTCGTTTGCCGGCGCCGGCACGACGACGTTGTACGGCATCGATCCGACGACCGACAGCCTCGTCGTGCAGGGCACGCAAGGCACGACTCCGAGTCCGAACAACGGCGATCTCGCGGCCGTCGGCACGGGCCTCGGCGTCGGGGATGTCGGCTCGGTTGCGGGCTTCGACATCCTCGGCACCAACAGTGCCGCGATCGCGGCGCTGAACATCGGCGCCGCAACGAGCTCCGACCTGTACAACGTCAACTTGACGACCGGTGCGGCCGCGAAGGTCGCGACGATCGCCGGCGGCGAGCGCGTGCGCGAGCTGACGATGACGGCAGCTCCGGCAGCGACGCTGTTCGGCCTGACGGCAGATGGCAAGCTCGTCAGCTTCAAGGTGAGCTCGCCCGGCACATTCGATACGAGCAATGCGATCACCGGCCTGCAGGGCGGTGAGACCGTGATCGGCATCGACTTCCGTCCGGCGAACGGCAAGCTCTACGCGGCCACGAGTGGCGGACGCGTGTACGTCGTGAACCCGATGACGGGTGCGGCGAGCTCGCCCGTCACGCTCACCGCGGATGCGGCGGACACGACGGCACCGTTCGCGGGTCTCATGGGCACGAAGTTCGGCGTCGACTTCAATCCGGCAGCGGACCGCCTGCGCATCGTGAGCGATGCGGGTCAGAGCCTACGTATCAATGCCGATACGGGTGCGACGACGACGGACGGCAACTTGAACCCGGCCACCCCGACGGTGTTCGCGGCGGGCTACACGAGCAGCTTCAGCCCGACTCCGGCGGCGACGAAGCTGTTCGATCTCGATCTCGCCACGATGAGCCTGCAGCAGCAGAACCCGCCGAACGACGGTGTGCTGGTGCCGATCGGCGCGTTCGATCCCATGGCCGCTGCGATGTTCACGAACGCCGGTGAATTCGACATCGCAGGTGGCGATGACGGGCTGTCGTTGGCAGCTCTCCAGCCGGTGGGTGCCGCGCAATCGTCCTTGTACCGTGTGAACCTCAAGACCGGCGCGGTGACGATGCTCGGTGCTCTCGGCCCCGCGGGCAGCCCGCTCGTGTCGGCTCTCGCGATCCAGTTGAAATAAAGAGGTCGACCCACCTTAGAGACCTCGTACTGGAAGAGGCGCACCACCACCCAAGCGCCCGTTGGAGAGTCGGCCGTGGTTCCCCGGCCACGGCCGACTTTTCCGCTGACTCGAAAATCGAAGGAAGTCGGGAGATCCGGCCGCAAGGCCGGATTTTTTTTGGGAGCGGGACTTGCGACGCCTTCGCCGGGCCTCATCCGCCTTCGGGGAATGCCATGCGTTACTCGAGACTGCTTTATGCGGTCGCTGCCGGGCTCGCGCTCGCTTCGGCCGCGATAGACGCGCAGACGCAGCGGCGTGCCGCGCGGCCGCCTACGGTGGGCACACCGCCAACGTCGACCGTGCCTGGACCGCCGACGGTCCCGAACCCTCCGGCTGCACCGGTCGGTCCGCCGCCGGCAGTCGTGGGTCCGCCCCCGGCCGCGGTGCCGCCCTCTGCGCCGATCAATCCACCGCCGCCGGCTACGAATCCACCGCAAGTACCCGCGACACCGCCACCGGAGGTCACCGCACCACCGCCGGCAAGCCCGCCTCCGCCGGCCCCGATCATGCCGCCTCCGGAGACGACACCGCCGCCGCCCGCGAGCCCACCGCCGCCTGCGGCGCCGCCGCCGCAGGCGTAGCGAAGCGGGTTCAGTTCATGACTGCTGCGTTGTAGTCGCAGGAAGGCGCTTCATCGAACATGTCGCGCTCATGAATCCAGCGCTGTGTCGTCTCGAACGTCTCGCGTGAGTAGGGCAGGAACACCACGCGCTCGCCGGGCCCGAACAAGCGCACGTCCACACGACTGCGATAGCGCTCCGGAATCTCCTTGGCGTAGTGGTGCTTGTAGCGCTCGGCCGCAACGTCGATGTCCATCTGCGCGCGCTTGAGCGCGCGGAAGTACTTCTCGATGTCCGCGGTCGGCGTGAGCGGCGGCACCATGAACCCGCCCATGAACGTCGCGTCGACGATCTTGCGCATGCCGAGCTGTTCGCACACGTAGTACGCAACGCCCCACACGGTGAGCGCGGGCACATCGCCATCGAGCCCCGCGTCCACGCGCGCCCACGGCATGCCGCCGAACTTCAGCTTGATCTCCTCGCTCTTCAAGAAGGGCTCGAGCGCCTGCACGGTCGTGTAGTGGCTACCGGAGCGATAGCCGACCGCGATCTCCTGACCGGCGAGATCCTCGGGCCGGCGAATCGATGAGTCGCCGCGCACCATGATCGCGCCCGGAATCACCGAGTACGCGTTCGCCCACATGCGCCCGACGTTGCGCGCCGCCGCTTCGTTCACCGTCCAGTGACAGGCGCAACTGATGTCGGAATGCGCTTCGCCCTTGCTGCCGCTGCCCTGCTCGTACATTTCGTACGCGCCCGAGCGAATCTCGCGCAACGCGCCGGTCGCGGGGTCCACTTCCTTGGCGCGATTCTCGCGCGCCTCGTCTGCGACGATGCTATAGGCCAGCCCTTCCTCGCGAAAGTACCCTTTCTCGTGCGCGATCCAATCATGCAGGCGCCCGTGCGGGCGAATGACGAAGTCGGTCATACGATGTCCCTCCACTCGCTCAGGTCGTCTCGGGCGTCACGTCGAGAATGATCTTGCCGCGCACGTGCCCGCTACGACTCTCTTCCCACGCCTTGGCCGCGTCGGCCAAGGGCATCCGCTTGTCGATGCTGATGCGAAACTTGCCGGCAGCGGCGAGCTCGACCACCGACCCCAACAGCGTCCCGCTCACCCGCCCGGTCTCGGCGCAGCGAATCTTCGCCACTCCGCAGGGTTCGGCCGGCGGCGCGCCGACGACCGACACGAGTATCCCGCCGGGCTTCACCACGCTCACCGAGCGCGCACCCGTGTCCGCATCGACGGTATTGAGCACGAGATCCGCGCCGCGCACCTGGTCCTCGAAGCGCACGGCCTGATAGTCGATCGCCTCGTCCGCGCCGATCGACTTCAAGAATTCGTGATTGCGCGCCGAAGCCGTCGCGATGACATATGCGCCGCGCGCCTTTGCGATCTGCACGGCCGAGGAGCCGACACCGCCGGCGCCGCCGTGGATCAGCACTCTCTGACCCTTTTGCACGTCACCGACGGTGACGATCGCGCGCCAGGCAGTCTCCGCGACCACACCGAGGCCGGCCGCTTCGGCGAACGACATCTTGGCCGGCTTTGCCGCGATGGTGTCCGCAGACGCGAGCGCGTATTCCGCGTACGTGCCGGTCGCGGCGATGCCGGTCACCGCGTCGCCCACCTTCCACTTCGTCACGGACGGCCCGACTGCATCGACGACCCCTGCGAAATCGCGGCCCGGCGTCGAGCTCGCGCCCGGCGCCGCGCGGCCGGCGGCCTTCCAGTCCACCGGATTCACGGACGCCGCCCGCACGCGAACCCGCACCTGTCCCGCGGCCGGCTCGGGCATGAGCACGCTCTGAATCGCGATCACACCGTCTTTGACGACCGCAGCACGCATCGACGTCGCAGCGGATGCATCGACAGCAGCCACAGCCAACAGCGCTAGCGCGGCGCCGGCCGCAGCTCGAGTCGCACGAAATGTCATAGGAGCAAGTTCCTTTCCCATCAAGCGGCGCGCGCCATCGCAGGCTGCGCCGCCGCGGCCCGCACTTTGACGGGCGCGGTTTCGACCAACAACGAACACAGCAAGCCGCCCGTTATCGCGCACAGGACCATGACCCACAAAGGCGTCGTCAGGCTGGACAGGTCGGCGAGCTTCCCCGCGAGCAAGGTGATGCCGAATCCGCCGATCACTTCGCCCACGCACACCACCAGACCCATCGCCGAGGCCGCATATTTCCGCGAAATGGTTTCGCCCGGAATCACGCCCATGAAGAGCGGGAACGTCCCGGTGGCCGACCAGCCGATGAACATCAGCGCCCCGAGCACCCAGGGCGAGCCCTGGAAGAACAGCGCGGCGAGCGGCGTCACGATCCCGGCGAGGCAAAACGCGACCATGATGGGTTTGCGTCCGATGCGGTCCGAGATGAACGGCGCGCCGAAGCCGGAGACGGCCGAAGCGAAGCCGAGCGTCATGAGCAGATAGGACATGGTCTGCGGCGAGAAGCCACGGTAATCGGTGAAGAACTTGGGGAAGAACGCCCAGCCGATGATCATCCAGGCGACGAGGAACACCGAGACGGCACAGCAGACGGCGATGTTCCGCACGCGGAGCATCTGCAAGAGCCCCATCCGCCCGCCCTCACCCCCACCGGGCGCGTGTGCATCGAGCGCGGCCTGCGCGGCTCTGGTCGGCTCGCGTACCCAGAACATGACCGCGATGGCGCACAGCAGCCCGGGCATGCCGGCGATGAAGAACGCCGAGCGCCACCCGAACGCATCGGCGACCGCGACGAGTACGACCGGCGCGACGCTCTGCCCGAGAATCGCCGCGAAGAAATTCTGCATGATCCCGGCGTTGACGCCGCGCCGATGCTCCGACGACTCGATCGCCATGATTGCGAGACATACGGGCAGGAACGGTCCCTCGACGGCGCCCATGATGAGGCGCGCCAAGACCAACACCGGGTACGACGTGGCCACTCCCGATATGAAGGAGCATGCCGAGAAGACGAGCAGGAACGAGAGCAGAAACGGCTTGCGCGCGCCCCGCGCATCCGACCAGCGGGCCATGAAGTACGCGCCGAGCGCCCAGGCGATGGCCAGACTCGACGAGATGAATGCGACCTGCGTGTTGCTGAGGTGCATGTCCTCGTCGATGTACGGCACCAGGATGGTCCCGGCATTGCGATCGAAGAACGCCACGCCGAAGGACAGCCCGAGGATCAGGAGCAGACCGTTCTCATAGGTGAAGACGCCGTCTCGTTTGCTCATGAACGTGCCTCCGATGAGGGTCCACTTCTGCGGTGGACTCCGCTCGCCCGGATCATAGTGCAATCCGTCGGGCCGGCCCGTTCATCCGGCGCATTGGCCGCACCTTGCACGCTCGCTCGAGCGCCCGCCGTCGGTACGGCAACGCTTACTCCGTAGGCGAGCGCGGATTTCGTGTCGCAGCTGTAAAGATAATCCTGAATTCGCACGTTCATTCCGGCCGCAAAGAGCTCGACGCCTTGCGGCTGCGGGATGCGCCTCGCGAAGCGTGATGCGAATCACTCTTCAGCGACGCTAGTTGTCGCGAATGCGTGCGAGAGTTACGTAGCGACTGCACATGGGGGCTTGCGTGCACGCGTCACGGACGACTGCAGTAAGTAATTTTGCGTTGCTAAAAATGCGCGAAAAACAGCACGCAACGCCCTTCTCGAAAACGAAACGCCTTTCTTTCGATACGCATCGAGCGTCTGCAGACGCAGACATGTAGCGATTTCCGCACATTGATCTCGATACGTTCTGTCCTATTTACTTCGCCCCTAGCAGAGCAGCTGTCAAGGGCAAACTCGTCGCAAGGCGAGGACGCAAAGCCTCCGATCCGCAACCCCTGATTGCGGACAGCGGGGTCGCCAGGAGTAACCGGGGGTTCCTCCGACTTGACCACGGTCCACGGAGTTGTGGACGCATTTGTCTTTCGGAGGGGTGCATGACACTCGGTATTCGGGGTAGTGGTGGTCGATTGTTTGCGTGGCTCGTATTTGCGGTCGCGATGCTGAGTGCCACGGGTGAAGCGCTGGCCGCGACGTTGTCGATCTCAGGGACGCCGGCGACGGTCGTGACTGTTGGCGATTATTACTATTTCACTCCCCAAGTATCCGGCGCCGGTCGGCGAGCAAGATTTGCAATCGCCAACAAGCCGGGCTGGGTCTACTTCAACAAATACACCGGCTCGCTCGTGGGCAAACCCGGCACGCGCAACATCGGCACGTATTCGAACATCGTCATCAGCGTGAGCAGCGACGGCGCGACCGCGCGCCTCGCGCCGTTCTCGATTCAGGTGCGCAGCAGCGCGCCCACGCCGACTCCGACGCCGACGCCGACGCCGACTCCGACGCCGACTCCGACGCCGACTCCGACTCCCTCCACGGCTCCCCGCGTGTCGGTGGGTGATGTGAAGGTGACCGAAGGAAGCAGTGTCGCCAAGAACGCGGTCTTCACCGTCACCCTCTCGAAAGCGCCGAAATCGACCGTGTCGGTGAAAACTGCCACCGTCAACGGCACGGCTGTTGCGCCATCGGACTACACGGCCAAGGCGCCCGCGCTGCTGTCGTTCGCGGCGGGCCAGACGAGCAAGACCGTCTCGGTCGCCGTGAAGACGGACTATGTCTATGAGCCGGACGAAACGTTCGGACTCGTCCTCTCCGACCCGGTTGGCGTGGTGATCGATGCCGGCAAGGCGACCGCCACGATCGTCAACGACGATCCCGCTCCCCCTGCGGCTTCCGTCGCCGACGTCTCGATCTCTGAGGGAGGTTGGTTCTCCACGAAGACTCTTGCGTTCACGGTTCGGCTTTCATCGCCTCCACTGAGCACCGTTTCACTGAAGTACAAGACGGCCAACGGTACGGCGACCGCTCCGTCGGACTACACCGCGAAGGCGCTCACTTCGTTGACCTTCTTGGCAGGCCAGACGTCGAAGACCGTCACGGTCCAGATCAAGGGAGACTCCTTGCGAGAACCCGATGAGACGCTTCAGCTCCTGCTGTCCGACGCATCGGCCGGTCTGACAATCGCTGACGCAACAGGCATCGGGACCATCACAAACGACGACTGAGGGTTGCGGTCCATTCCGGGCCATCCTCCGATCCGTCGTGGAACACTTCTGCAATGCGCGCGCGGCGGGATTACCGGAAGGTGATTTGGATCGCAGTCGCGTACGCGGCAGTCCTGACTGTTTTGCACGGGACGTTCTATCAAGCGATGTTCCCGGTCTCTCAGCTTTTCGGCCTGGTCGTCGCGGCGGTCAACTTCGCCGGCGAGGTTCTCTCGTGGCGGCTGTCCGCTCTGTATGTCCCGGAGGCGAACACCGTGGCGTGGTGGGTCTGGCTGGGTTCGTTCACGTTCCTCTCGTCATTCGTGCAGGGCATGGGATATGCGTGGGTGGCGGTGCTCTCACGCCGGTTGTGGGCGACACACCGGCTTCGGGCGGTCGTCTTTCCACTCGTCACGGCGCTGATCGTCTCGAACCTCGAGCCCGCGGACGCGAAGGGTCACACGGACGACATGCGTGTGGCCGTCGGGAGAATTCCGGGTGCCGAGGTCTTCGTCTCCGGCCAGGCGGCGATCGAGCACGACCTCGATCCCGTGTTCGCGGAAGACCTGAAGGTCGGCGAGGTCTTCATCGCCATCCCGATCGCGCTCCTGATCCTCGTCTTCGTCTTCGGGTCGCTCGCCTTCCTGCTCCCGTTCATCTTCGCGGCGGCCGCCATTCCGACGACGCTCGGGATCATCTGGATCTTCGCCAACTTCATGG
>Ga0081455_10000065_pt1 | contig 115239 bp, 89 predicted proteins | sample TabmetS3T2R1_FD_70207 | JGI IMG/M metagenome (GOLD analysis project Ga0081455, IMG submission 70207) | Tabebuia heterophylla rhizosphere microbial communities from the University of Puerto Rico - S3T2R1 | ecosystem: Host-associated > Plants > Roots > Rhizosphere ... | reverse complement strand
GCTTCTCGACACGCAGCTGATGCTCTGCCTCTGTGGCAACCGGGACGGTTTGCAGATGTGGGCTTACTATGCCGACCGGCAGCGAGGCGTGGCCATCCACCTACGACCAGACGTGTGGCCGATTGCAGCGGCGATGCGCGTGTCGTACTCCTCCCGCTATCCGGTCGTCTCATTGTCCGTACGAGAGGACGATCGGGAACTAACGCGGCGATTCGTGCTGCGCAAGGCAAAGGAGTGGCGGCATGAGAACGAGTACCGCGTGTTGGTGCAGGACGAAGACCCGCGAAGATTCGCCACCGAATGGATCGATGCGAGTACGGCGGTCTTGCCACCTGGGGCGGTTGCCGGAGTCACGGTCGGGTGTTTGATGGATCGAGCTGACCAGAAGCAAGTCATTCATGACGCGGGGGCAGCCACGCCGGCAATTCCGGTGTACCGGGGAATATCACAGCGTCGGAGGTTTGAGCTGTCCTTCGAGCAGATTGCGTGAGATGAGGTATCGGGCGTGAAATGCCGGCTATGAAGAGGACCCCTCGCTACTTGCGAACGGATGAACGCTTAGACGCGGAAGGGTCGCTCAGAAAAGCGGCACAGACGATTATGGCGATCCACGCAGACCCGTCTGAGTGGAAGTGGGCCCTGATCGCGGTCCATTCAGCTGTTCAGGGGATGTTCGTCCTAGCGCTATCGCTGGGTAACGATCTTCTGACCCTCAAGTCGAAGCACGCTAGTGCGTGGCTGAAGGCCTACAGATCAGAGGAACCATATTCGGGAAGGCTCGACCTCGATTACTTCGGTGAGCTCTACAAAAAAGCGAAGGAACACGCGAAGTTTCCGGCCACAGAAGATCATGATAGGGACGTCGAGCGCCTAAACGAGCTGCGAAACGAGTTCATTCATTTCGGGGCAAAGGGATGGTCGCTCGAGCTCGCTGGCCTGCCTACCATCTGCCTAAACAGCCTTGAGATCGCGGAGCATCTCGGCTGGAAATTCGGCGGCGTCTTCTGGCATACGGAAGCCCAATCCAAGCGTGCCAGACGACACCTGCGGCAACTGATTCGCGAGTTGAAGCGGCTGGACCACGAGTACAGGCAACTGTAGAGGCGTCGCCGCGTGTGCGCGGCTCATAAACGAAGGGATCTTGGTGGGAGCAATTCAAACGCTTGCAGACGTGATCCGAGAAACGGCGGACAGATTCTTGAATGATGTTTCCGATCGGTTTCGGGGATCCGTCCGGGCGATTTACCGCGTAAGCACCGATCGAGAACTGCCAGAACACGTGGGCACGTGCACGCTATTGGAACATGGAGCGGAACGAGTCCTAATCACTGCAGCGCACGTGTCGGATCACAGTACCCAGACATCGTTGTATGTCGGCGGCGCGAATAGTCTGGTCGAGATCAAAGATCCGTTCTTCGCGACTCAGGCGCCGGACGGGAATCGAGACAAGGACTTCTTTGACTTTGCGGTCTGCCGACCTCGCTCAGAGACTCTCGAAGAACTGGGCGATGTCACCTTTATGCCATCTGCTCTGTGCGCTGACCGCTCGTTTCCGCCAGGCGCGAACCGCCTTTATGGATGCTTGGGCTTTCCAAACTCTAAGAATAAGGGCATCCATGCCGGAAGCCGCTCTGTAAAGACCGTGCTTTGGCGATACAGCTCGTACGCAGTGGCTCCCCCCGCGCTGGAGGGCTACCCATCTACCGATCAGCATCACCTGTTCGTCGACTTCGACGGCAAACGCGCGAAAACTGCGGACGGTCAGGTCGTCAATGCGATATGGCCGCAAGGCGCAAGTGGCGGTCCCATTTTTGACATGGGCGATTTTGGAGACAAGGCCATCGCCTTCCCCGATGCTGTATGTCAGCCGAGGCTAGCAGCCATCCTCATCCAAAAGCCGGCGAAGGCGAAAGTGTTGATGGGCGTGCGGATCCAAGCTGTTCTCGCGGGGCTTGCAGACAGGCCGGCGTGGCGTTCGCATCTTTGAGCCCTTGGGAGGTGTCGCCATCGGATATAATTTCCGTACCGCAGGCGATGACTGCGGAAGGAGGGTGCCGCGTTGAAGACGCTTTTGTACCCCTCCGTCGGAGGCCGCTTGTTCCCGCTGTTGGACGTGCGTGGCGTAGGTGACGGGCGCGGAGTGAAAAATCGCTCGTCAGGCGTTTAGCGAAAAGCTAGCCGCTCCTCCGTTATCTTTTTCGTTGTCGTCAGCAAGGTCCGCCGTCGCACTACGCTGCGACGGCGGACCGCGCTTCCCTAGTCCAAGAACACAAGCGCATTCGCAGAGTGCACCGACATGAAAAGTACGGTCGAACGCCTCGAAGGGATTCTGAGCAATGTCGCAGGCCGGCTGGCGAAGTTAATTCTGGTGCTCAAGCCCGTATGGCAACCTAAGGACCACGGCCCGGTCGTATTCATATGTCCTGACTATAGATGGCCAGCCCTGTCGGCTGAACAACATGCCGAGCGGATTGAGATCCTCCGTACGTACGAGCCGGCGTCCGAGATCGCCAATCAGCTAATGCGGCGTGTTCCGGATGATCTGCGCGACCGCCAAGCGTCTGCTGACCAAGCGATCCGAAAGTGGATCGATTTCCACGAAAACTGGTCCCTAACCGCAAGGCCAGACGCGAATGAGGCTGCGATGCGTGCGAGCGTGGACGAAGCTGTTGCCATTCTCAAGCTATTAAATAATGTCGGCGATCAGGGCACGGTTCTGATTCCGGATACCAATGCACTTCTGAAGGAATGCGATCCAACCAAGTATCGAGCGATCACAGATCAATTGCCGTTCACGTTCCTGCTGCTACCTACCGTGCTGGCTGAATTGGATAAGCTGAAGGTCGAACATCGCAACGCGGACGTACGGGATAAGGCAGAAGCTGCGGTCAGACGGATAAAGGGTTGGCGGAACCAAGGATCACTTCGGACGGGCGTCACCGTTGACAAGACAATCATCGTCCGAGCTGACCATATTGAGCCCAATATGGAAAGCACGCTGTCGTGGCTCGATAGAACTAATGCCGACGACCGTATCGTGGCGAATGTCATTGCTACGCAAGCTGCGCACCCTGCTGCGCGAGTCGTGCTCGTGACTCACGACATCAACCTTCAGAACAAGGCGGATGCAGCGCTCATAGAAGTCGCTGAACTCTAGCCGCACAACGCAAATGGCACTGCCGCCAGAGACGCTCGCCTTGCTGGGTCCAGACTTCGCCGCAGATGTAGGACGACACGTCGTGCCTATATTCGGTGACAAGGACGGTGCCCCCTGCGCCGTTGGGACGGGATTCCTCGTGCTTCTCGAGAACAAGCATCTGCTCATCACAGCGGCACACGTACTCGATGAAATTACCGAGCACCAAGACCTGTATTTCTATGCGGCGACTTCAATGACGCGCAAGGTGGCCGGCAATGTGCTGCTCTCGAAACCTCCGCCGGGAGGCACCAGAGAGGACGACGTGATTGATATCGGTATCGTCTTCCTCGAAGGGGAAGGACTGCCGCCGTATCCGGAGATCGGCAAAGAGCCGATGGACATCACCAGGCTTGTGGCATTTTCGACTCCGCGGGCTGGTAAGAAGTACGCCGTTCTAGGGTTCCCGGCATCCAAGAGCGAAGTCACACGTCCGCAGAAGAGCGTTCGGTCAGCCGCGTACTCTTATCTCGCCAGCTCAATCTCGGCCGATGCTTATGCCCCACTCGACCTCACTCCTGAAAGCCACGTTGCTCTGATCTTCGACACGAAAGACATCGTTCACCCCGATGGCCGGAAAATGAATTTCCCGAAGCCGACGGGAATCAGTGGCTCGCCGCTGTGGGAGCTTCGCCTTCCGGAAGACGGCGGTCCGAAAGTGGTGGGCGTCATGATCGAGCACCGTAAGAATAAGAAGGTCATGGTCGCAGCCGACATCGGTTTTGCCTTCCGAATGCTGCGGGACCATTTGACTGAGACATGACTGCGAACGAACAGATCGTGGTGTCAGGGGACTTCACGCTTACCGTCCATGGCGAGAGCCAACCCTTGCTTCCATAGCCGGTGATGTCTCCTCGCGCTCGCGGCAGAAACTCCCATCATGTGTGCAACTGCTAGGGGCGTAGCGCCGGCATCGAAAAGCTGTCGACAGCAAGCGGTTCCGCTCTTTGAGAGCACCCCATTTCTGACCGTATGCCGGGGATGTCCGGGCTGCAATTCGGCTCGAAATGCGGCAGGGATCGTCGCGATCGAGCCTGTCAGGATTTTTGTGTCTGAGGCATATCATGACCATCAGGAGTCAACATGCCCAGACGACGCAAGCCGCCCACCGAGGTGGTATCCGAAGGTGAAGTACGTGTCCCCAAGGAGCTCCTCGACGAGCTCGTCAAGGGTCCAATGACCCAGGGCGACCTGGAGTCGATGTTCCGCCAGCTCAAGAAGGCCGTGATCGAGCGGGCGATGAGCGCCGAGATGAACGAGCACCTCGGCTATCGCCAGGGTGAGAGCAAGCCCGAAGGTCAGACCAATCAGCGCAACGGCACCAGCGGAAAGACGGTCATCACGGACGACGGCCCAGTGCGCATCGAGGTACCCCGAGATCGTGAGGGTAGTTTTGAGCCGCAGATCGTTGGGAAGCACGACCGGCGCTTCACCGGCTTCGACCGGAAGATCATTGCCATGTATGCCCGCGGCATGACGGTTCGCGAGATTCAGGGCTATCTCGCCGAAATGTACGGCACGGAGGTCTCGCCGGAGTTCATCAGCAAAGTCACCGACGAGGTGACCGCCGAGATCACCGCCTGGCAGAGCCGGCCACTGGAGCCGATGTACCCGGTTGTGTTCTTCGCTGCCTTGCGCGTGAAGATCCGCGACGACGCGATCGTGCGCAACAAGGCTGTCTATCTGGCGCTGGGCGTCCTGCCTGACGGTACCCGGGATGTGCTGGGCATCTGGATCGAGCAGACCGAGGGCGCAAAATTCTGGCTGAAGGTCTTCAACGAGCTGCGTAGCCGCGGCGTCAACGACATCCTCATCGCCGTGGTCGATGGCCTCAAGGGCCTCTCCGAAGCGATTGAGACGGCGTTCCCCCAGACCACGGTTCAGACCTGCATCGTGCACCTGATCCGCAATAGTTTGGACTATGCGAGCTGGAGAGACCGTAAGGCCGTTGCCGCGGCCCTGCGGCCGATCTACACCGCCGCCACCGCAGAGGCGGCTGCAGAGGCACTCGAGGAATTCGCCTCCGCAGATTGGGGCACGAAGCATCCGACGATCGTGCAGTCCTGGCGGCGGGCCTGGGAGAACGTCATTCCGTTCTTCGCATTTCCCCCCGACGTGCGCAAGGTGATTTATACGACGAACGTGATCGAGAGCCTGCATATGCAGCTGCGCAAGATCATCAAGAGCCGAGGCCACTTCCCCAGTGATGAGGCAGCGACGAAGCTGCTGTGGCTCGCCTTACGCAACATCATGGCCGGTAAGGTACGATCAACCAGAGAATGGAAAGGCGCGATGAATCAGTTCGCCGTGATGTATGGCGATCGATTCACGAATCCGAGAAACTGAAACAGCTCCGCCTCAGACACAGAAATTCGGACACGCCCTCGCGATCGCGGCATTGGCCTTGTCGATCTCTGCCTTTAATTTCGCGAATTGCTTGCTGGTAGTCGGGAAATTCATCGTTGAAGACGAACGTGCCGCGTTTGATCCGCGACTTCATATCCTGGAGCCGTTGGTGAGCACGCCGAAGATTGGCTTCGTTCGGAATGTTTTCCAGCGAAGGACGGTATCGAATGCCCTTGAACCTGAAGTCGAACTGGATCCGGTTGGGTCCTTTTGCCTGGACGCCACTCAGTTTGCTTTTCTGGCCATCGATGTTGTCTCAGTAAGTCAAGGCACGATTCGCCGATCGAGCAGGCGAGACACGGCCGGCTGAGCGCGTGAATCGCTTAGCTCGTTGCAAGGAGCGGGCTGGGGCTGCACTCGTCGGCAGTGCTGCGATCGCGCGTCTCGCGCAAATCAAGGCGGTAAGTTGGTTTCTCGTACGCGGATTTTCGAAGATCATCGCGCCGAGCGACGGCAGCTCCGCTTCTCCCAAGCTGCCGTCCATTCAGCGCACCAAGTTGAGGAAGCGAAATACTAAGTAAATCTGAGTAGTCAAGCAATTCTTAGTGACGCGAAGCTGCGCCCCTCTCAATGCAGCTTGCTAACTTGGCGTCGCGACTTACCACCAACCATCCCATCGGCAAGCGCCTCAAGCAGGCGCGCCTTGCGGCTGGGTGGTCACAGGCGCAGCTCGTCATTCTTGCCGGAATTGATCCGTCGGTCGCGAGCGCGAGGATCAATCAATACGAGCGGCAACGTCATCAGCCCGCCTTCGAAGTGGTTCGACGGCTCGCCCGGGTGCTGAAGAAGCCCGCCCCATACTTTTACGCAACTGACGAGGCGTTGGCGGAGCTCATTGAGCTGTACGGGCGGTTGAACGCAAGCGACCGGGCCGCGGTGCTTGCGGTCGCTCGCAAGCGAGATACTGAATAGAACCTGGGCCGGGAGCCGACAGACTGGGATGAAGCCGCCCCAAGGAGGTTGGCGACGGCGTGCAAGAATTGCGACTGGCTGCAACGAGCAGGGAGCAGTCGGTCAGCGCACCGAGGGGCAAGCAAGGGTGTTGCTGCCCATACAGTTGACGCGAACTCGATGCACGACGTTGCGACGTACCGCACTCGTCTCTAACAAGCGCACCGCTCAGCGAAGTGGGTGACGCCGCACACGTCTTTCCGGCCTATTTCGTACGTTTCTCCCCTAGTGCGCGACAGGCCACGCCCTCGACACTGAACGCACCGTCACCGCTGGTGCACTAACTTCAATGTCGTGAGTGAGGACCTCTATGAACGTCGAGCCAACTAGACTCGTATTCATCACACCGCCACGCTACGTTCTGCTGCCCGCTGCGCACTTGATGATCGGCTACACGGTCAAGGCAATGCTACGCAAGATCCAGCGCGGAGTCTGGCAGGAAGGGAAGCTCTGGAGGCGCGCGCCGGATGGCCGCATCGTCATCGACCTCCATGGGTTCGAGAAGTGGGTCGAGAGCGGAGAACGGCCGCTTCGAAGGTGAAGTACCCGCGCCCGGCGGGCTCGTGCCGGATCGCCAATCACTCGAGTTGACGGCCGCGTATCTCAGAGTACCATGCCGGTTGTTGAAACTTTCAACAACCGGTGACTCCCCATGGCTACGGTCAATTTCAGCGTTCCGGACGACGTCAAGGCCGAGTTTGATAGGTTTTTTGGCGACCAGAACAAGAGCGCGGTCATCGCTGAACTGATGCGCAACGCGGTCGCCGAAGCGAAACGGCGCAAGCAGCGCGAGAGCATTTTCCGTGCGTTAACGCAACGCCGTACGGAGCGGCCGTCCCTGACCGATAAGCAGATTCGCGCTTCTCGGACGGCAGGCAGGCCGTGACGGTCGTCGTCGACGCCAGCGTCGTGATCAAATGGTTGCTGCAGGATCCAGAGCGCGAGGCCGGGACAGAAAAGGCCACGCAACTCATGGAGTCAGTCACGCGAGGTGAGCTGACAGCATTGCAGCCGACGCACTGGCTCGCAGAGGTCGGCGCTGTGCTCGCGCGGGAAAGTCCAGAGACCGCTGCTGACGATGTCACGATGTTGAATGCACTTGAGCTTGCCGCAACAGACGACCCATTGGTGCTAAAGCGCGGAGTCGAGCTGGCGATCGAGCTGAAGCAGCACCTATTCGACACCTACTATCACGCAGTGGCACTGGAGACTGCGGACGGAATGCTGATTACGGCAGATGAGCGGTATCTGCGCGCGGCAGGGGCGAAGGGGCGAATCATTTCCCTGATGGATTGGGATGGATCAGCGAGATGACGGCTGCCCGACCGGGTTCAAGACTCCTCGTCCTCCGGCTCTGGTGGCCATTCTGGTGGCCACGAAGGGGACTCAAGGGGGTCCGAGGGGACATTCAGATCGCCATTAATCAATAACTTATTGATTTCATTGAGGTTCTGAGCGGTTTTGATCCCGCCATACGGAGGTTCGAATCCTTCCACCCCAGCCAACTGCCTTGCTGCACGGTTTTACCCGGTTTTTCCCGCTAGAACAACCACTTACCTGTTGAGCATCCGGCGCGCTGGCTTCCGCGGCAGGCAACCCAATGGCACCCGTTTGATCGGCTATTGCCAGCCTATTGCCAGGTTCGGGAGACTCAGGGGTACCTGCGACGTTCTCATTGCCAGCGTCCGCGTTCGGTCGCGACCCGAACATCGCAGCCTTGATCAGCTCCACATCCTCCGGCTTCGCGCCCTTCGTCCACGCCGCAAGCGCTCGCCCGCCGCAGTTCCGAAATCCCTACCGTTGCGAACAGCATGAGCTCAATAGTGACTCTCGACCGCAGCTCCGAAGAGCAATGCTTCGACTTGGCGCTACAGGTCAGTGCCATGCGCGATGGTCTGCTGCTCTACACAGCGCCCGGCGCGAAGAGCGTCACGCCCCGATCGCGTCTTAATGACATGGTGAAACAGGCGGTGCTGCGCCTTCTCGACGCAGCTGTAGCCGTATCAAGGTGAGCGCAAGCTCCGCAGCTCGAGTGTCGCAGTTGCGAGAGACCGCGCCAGAATATCGACCAGCTCGTCGACTTCCGCGTGCGTAATGACGAGCGGCGGACAGATCACGATCGTGTCTCGTACCGCACGCACCATGAGTCCGTTCGCGATCGCAATGTCGCGCACCACCGGCCCTGCTGTGCCTTCCTTGTCTGCGAACCTAAGATTTGTGCCCGGCTCGCGCACGATCTCAACTGCGCCGATCAGCCCGAGCGATCGCACTTCGCCGACGATCGGCATTCCTCTCAGCCGTGCGAGCGCTTCGCTGAAGTAGGGACCGATGTCGGACGCAACGCGGTCCGGCAGGCGCTCGCGCTCCATGATCTCGATGTTCCGCAAGGCGACCGCCGCGGCAGTCGGATGGCCTGAATACGTGAAGCCGTGCGCGAACTCGTCGTTCGCGTCCTTGAGAGCGTCGATGATGCGCGCCGATACGGCGTTCGCCGAGATTGGCAGATACCCGGAGGACAGACCCTTGGCCATGCTGATGATGTCAGGCTTCACTTCGAAGTGCTGATGCCCGAACCAGCGCCCGAGCCGTCCGAAGCCGCAGATCACCTCGTCGCAAATCAAGAGAATCCCGTAACGGCGGCAGATCGCTGCGACGCGCTGCCAATATCCCGGCGGCGGGATGATGACGCCTCCGGCGCCTTGCACCGGCTCGCCGATGAAGGCCGCGACGTTCTGCGGACCCACCGCGAGTATGCGCTCTTCGATAGCCGCGGCCGCTCGCTCCGCGAACTTCTCGGGGTTCCCTCCAAAGGCTTCGCCGAAGAGGTACGGCTGCATCACATGCTCGATGCCGGGAAGCGGCAGTCCGCCCTGCGCGTGCATGTGCTTCATTCCACCCAAGCTGGCGCCGGCCACTGTCGAGCCGTGGTACGCGTTCCAGCGGCTGATGAACACCTTTCGCCTGGACTGCCCTATGACTTCCCAGTACCGTCGCGCGAGTCGGAATGCCGTGTCATTCGCTTCCGAGCCCGAATTGCTGAAGAAAATGTGGGGCAGCTCGTTGCCCGTGAGCTCGGCGAGCTTCGCGGCCAACAACACCGTCGGTTCGGTCGCGGTTCGAAAAAAAGTGTTGTAGTAAGGAAGCGCGCGCATTTGGTCGCACGCAGCTTGTGCGAGCTCTTCGCGTCCGTAGCCGACATTCACGCACCAGAGTCCGGCCATGCCATCGAGTAGCGCGCGTCCATCGATGTCGTATACCCGGCATCCGACGCCGCGCGTGATGATGCGGCTGCCGCCGATCTCTTCCATCAAGCGATAGTTCTGCTGCGCTGGAAGGTGGTGCGCCAGATCCAGCTCTCGGAGTTGTTTGCTCATACTGCTTGCAGGTACCAGTCGTAATCGAGACTGGTCACGACCTCGTAGAAGCGGTTCTGTTCCGCGCGCTTGATCTGCGTATACGCGTCGACGAAGCGCGTGCCAAGGTACTCTCGGAGCAGGACTGCGCGCTCCAGTTGCTCGACCGCGCTGAACCAGTTCTGCGGGAGCGGGTTCACGCGTGGCGCGGACACGTAGCCGTTTCCGATCACTGGCGGTCCCGGATCGAGCTTGGCAGCGAGACCTCTGTGTGCGCCGGCGAGAATAGTCGCCAAGGCGAGATAAGGATTCGCGTCCGCACCCGCAGTACGATGCTCGATGTGGCGGCTTGCATCGGGACCCGCCGGTACGCGTAGCGGAACAGTGCGATTGTTCAGCCCCCAGCCAGCGGTGGTCGGAGCGAACGAGTGCGCCTTGAAGCGGCGATAGGAGTTCGCATGCGGTGCCAGCAACGCGAAGCTCTCGGGTAGCAGCTCCTGCATCCCGCCGATTGCGAATCGCAGCGGAGCAGCGAGTGAGGACATCGGGCTGGCGAAGATATTGTTACCGCCCTCGTCGTTCACGCTGACGTGCAGATGCATCCCGCTGCCGGCATGTGCGGCGAAGGGCTTTGCCATGAAAGTGGCTTCGCAGCCGTGGCGAAGGGCCACACCTTTCGCGGCACGCTTGTACATCACCGCATCGTCCGCTGCGCGGAGTGCATCAGGACGGTGGCGTAGAGTGAGCTCGAGTTGCCCCGGCGAATGCTCCGAGATCGCCCCTTCGAGCGGGATGCTCTGTGCATCCGAAGCCGCCCAGAGCTCGCGCAGAAACGGGGCCACGTCCTCGATCTCACGCAGTCCGTAGGCATTGCACGCGCTCGGCGGCGCGCCGGTGCTTCTCACCGGGGCGAGCCGAATGCCGCCGCGCCGTGTGCGTTGGCAGTCGATCAGGTAGTACTCGAGCTCGCACGCAACGACGGGCACGAGCCCATCTGCGTGGAATCTATCGACGACGCGGCGAAGAACGTGGCGCGGGTCCAGCTCGCTCGGCGCGCCATCGAGCTCGTAGAGTGACACGAGCACCTGCGCGACATCGGGGCCGAGCCATGGAGCGGGGACCAATGTTCCGGGCACCGGCCTCGCGATCACGTCCGCATCGCCGGTTTCCCAGACGAGTCGCGTCTCTTCGACATCCCGTCCGGTGATGTCGGAGATCAATGTGGAGCTCGGCATGAAGCGCCCCAGCTCGTACACGCTCAGGAGCTCGTGCCGGCGCAAGCGCTTGCCGCGCGAGACGCCATTCATGCCGGTGAAGACGATCTCGACAAACGCGATCTGTGGATGCGCTTCGAGGAATGCCCGCGCCTCCGCAGGCTCGGCGACGAGTGACGCGGATCGAATCATGAGATTCTCGTTGTAAAGGTGATCGACTTCAGATCCGCATACTTGGCGAGTGCGTGCAAGCTGCGGTCGCGCCCGAAGCCGGACTGCTTGAACCCACCGAACGGCATCGTGATGTCGCAGGCATCCCAGCCATTGACCCATACCATTCCCGCACGCAGTGCGCGGGCGCACTGGTGCGCGGTGTCGATGTTCGATGTCCAAAGGCCCGCTGCGAGGCCATAAGGCGTGTCATTCGCGATGCGGATCGCATCCGCGCGATTCGCGAACTCGATGACCGCCAGCACAGGTCCGAACACCTCTTCGCGAGCGAGCTGCATGGTCTCGCGGACATCCTCGAACACAGTGGGCTCGACGTAGTATCCGCCGGTTTCCTCCAACACTCGGTTACCTCCGAGCGTGAGATGCGCGCCTTCCTGGCGCGCGCCATCGATGCACCAGAGCGCCGTTCGCATCTGTTCGACGCTGACCATCGCGCCGAACCGAGTCTGCGGATCCAGCGGGTCGCCGGGTCTGATCGACGCGGCCACCTGCAGCACCTTGTCCATGAAGCGCGCCTTCGAGCCTCGTTCGACGAGCAAGCGCGAGCCTGCGGTGCAGACCTGGCCTTGGTTGTAGAACACGCCCCACGCAGCGGCTTCCGCGGCGGCATCGAGATGCGCGCAATCGGCGAAGACGATCTGAGGGGACTTGCCGCCCAGCTCCAAGCTCACGCGTTTGAGATTACTTTCTCCCGAGTACCTCATGAGCTTTCTGCCCACCGCACCCGAGCCGGTGAAGGTGAGCATGTCGACATCCATGTGACGCGCGAGCGCTTGCCCCGCCGTCGCGCCGAATCCGGGGACGACGTTTAGGACGCCGGGCGGCAGCCCGGCTTCGAGCGCAAGCTCACCGAGCCGAAGCGCCGTCATGGGGGATTGTTCCGCCGGCTTCAACACGACTGAATTGCCCATCGCCAGCGCCGGTGCGACTTTCCACATCGCCATATGCAAGGGGAAGTTCCACGGCACGATCGCGCCGACCACGCCGAGAGGTTCGTGGACGGCGAGGGAGAGCTTGGTCTCGCTCGTCACGCCGACTTCGCCGTAGATCTTGTCGAGCGCTTCGGCGTACCAGCGCGTCGTGCCGATGGCGAGCGGAATGTCGACCGCCAGGGCATCCCGCAGCGGTTTGCCCGTGTCGAGTGTCTCGAGCAACGCGAGATCCTCGGCCTCACGCTCCAGCAAATCGGCCAGTTTCGCCAGAATGCGTTTCTTATCGCGCGGCGAGCACTTGCGCCAACGACCGTCCTCGAATGCTGAGCGGGCAGCCTTCACCGCACGATCGATATCTTCGGAATCGCCGGCGGCCACGGGATTCAACACTCGACCATCGCGAGGCCCAATGTTCTCGAACGTCTTTCCTGAGGCGCTGCGCACCTGCGCGCCATCAATCAACGCGAGGCCCGGCAGCCTGAGCCGCGCCGAGCGCTCCTGTGCCTGAGTGAGGCTCGCAATCATGCGGCGGCCCTCGGAAGGCGATCGAGCGCGGAGAACCACAGCATCCCGAGCACGTGTAACAGCGGACGAAGGCGTGTGCCGCCGGGGAAGGGTGGCGGGGCTACGCGCGCGAGAAGCTCGAGCTCACTCGAAGTACCCGCCGCTTCGTCGGCGAGCACCTTGCCTGCGAGTGTCGAGAGAATTACTCCCATACCCGAATACCCGTGGGCATACAGTATCGCCCCACGGCGGCCGAGATGGGGCAGGCGAGTACGCGTTACAGAGACCAGGCCGCCCCACGCGTAGTCGAGTGCACACTCGCGGAGTTGCGGAAACACTCGTCTAAGGTGGTTCTGAACGAAGCGCTTGATGTCCCGCGGAGGTTGCGCGGAGTAGCGCTCGCCACCACCGAACAGCAGGCGTCCGTCGGCACTCAACCTGAAGTAATTCACCACAAAACGGCTGTCCGAAACTGCGCGGTCATGCGCGATGAGCGCAGCCGGATCCGGCAGCGGTGCAGTCGCGCCAATGTAGTTCGCGATGGGCATGATGTAGGCGGCGATGCCTGCCCCGAGCTCCTGGAGCAATGCGTCCCCCGCGAGGATGCAGGTTGGCGCGCGGATTTCGCCGTTTGCGGTGCTGACTCTCGCAATCTTTTCGTCGTGGACAGCGGTGGCAGCCGTGTGCTCAAAGATGCGAACACCGGCAGCCTCACAGGCACGCGCGAGCCCGAGTGTGTAGTTCAACGGATGGAGGTGACCGCCGAGCTCATCGACGATGCCGCCAAAGTACTCGGCCGCAACTTCCGCTTGCGTGGCGCGAGCGTCGAGAAAGCGGACGTGCGGGTACTTCATCCGCTCGTGGAGGAATTCGACTTCCTCCTGCATGGAACGTACATCTGCCGGACTGGCGGCCACACTCAGGTGACCGGTCAGCTTGAGGTCGCAATGGATGTTGTGCCGGTTGATGAGGTCCAGGATCAGGGAGCGTGCCTGAAGCGAAAGCGCAAAGAGCTGTTGTGCGAGCTCGATACCGTACAGCCGCGCCAGTTCCGACGCGCTCTTGCGCAAGCCCGGGATCATTTGCCCGCCGTTACGGCCGGAGGCGCCCCAGCCGATCCGGCCGCCTTCGATCAAAACGACGTTCGCCCCGCGTGCGGCTGCATGGAGAGCAGCAGATAGGCCGGTGCATCCACCACCGACTACACAGATATCCGCTTCGATCGGCCCGGTGAGGCGAGGGAAGGTCAGTGTGTCGTTCGCCGTAGCGACGTAGTACGAATATGGCATGCCGAGACCCTCATTGAAGCCGTGCGTGCTCATGCCTTCAGCAGCAGGTGATCCCGTTCCCACGAGCTGATGACGTGTTGGAAGTGCGCAAGCTCCGCGTGCTTGATCGCGAGGTATGCGCTCATGAACTTCTCGCCGATGAATGTGCGCACCGGCGCGCAGTGCGTGAAGCGCTCCAGCGCCTCCTCGAGAGTGCGCGGTAGCGTGCGCGCTTTCTGATAGGCGTTGCCTGTTACGAGCTCCGTGGGCTCGAGTGCTTCGTGAATCCCGAGGTATCCGCTCAGGAGAGTTGCGGCCAACGCGAGATAAGGATTGGCGTCAGCGCCCGGCAGTCTGTTCTCGATGCGCCTGTTCTGCGGGTCAGCAGTCGGTACTCGCAACCCGCACGAGCGATTGTCTTGACCCCATTGCACATTGATGGGCGCGCTATGACTGGGTCGCATGCGACGGAACGAATTGACCGTCGGCGCAAACAGCGGTGCGATTTGCGGGAGGTACGATTGCAGTCCGCCGACGAAGTGGCGAAACGCCGGGCTCGCATCTCCCGCTCGAGTCGAGAAGAGATTGCCGCCGGCGCTATCCATCACGGAGACGTGCAGATGCATGGCGCTGCCGGGCTGGTCGGCCATCGGCTTCGCCATGAAGGTGGCGTAGACGTTATTCTGAAGCGCGACCTGACGCACGATGCGCTTGAAGACCAATACCTGATCGGCGAGCGACACCGGGTCGCCATGCTGGAAGTTGATTTCGAGCTGCGCCGTCCCCGATTCGTGAATCATGGTATCGAGGTGGAGCGAGGCGATCTCCGAGTATTCGTAGATGGTCTCGATGAGATCCTCGTACTCGGTAATCGATTCGAGCCCGTAGGGTTGCGGCGAGGTCTCGGCGCGACCGGAACGGCCGGTCGGTGGGGTGAGCGGCAGGTCTGGATCGCTATTCACGGCCGTGAGATAGAACTCGAGCTCCGGTGCCGCAACGGCACGCCAGCCGCGCGCCTCATACAGCGCAAGTACGCGCTTCAACAGATGACGCGGTGAAGCCTCCCATGGAGCACCCTCAGGATCGTGCGTATCGGCGAAGACAAAGGCGGTGGGCGTCTTGAAGCCGGGCGCCACACAGAGCGTGGTGGCGTCCGGCGCGAGAACGAGATCGGGATCGCGATACGACTCTTCGTCATCGCCTGCGTATTCGCCAGTGACGGTGACGGCGAAGACGCTACTCGGCATTCGGAGCGAGTTTTCACGCGCGGAGCTGATGAACTTGCCCGCGGGCAGGACCTTGCCGCGCAGGACACCGTTCATGTCCGGCACTAAGCATTCGATCTCACTGATGCGTCGCGTGCTGATCCACGCTTCGAAGTCGCTCGACATAGTCATCTCCGCAGCTCACTGCCGCTGCATCGACCAGATCTCGCTCAATAGCGCGAGCGAATCCCAAGGATTGGCGCGGCCGCCGAAGCGCCCGATCGGCGACATCTCGGCTTTCAGCGCCGCGAGCGGATGCGCGGCGATCTTGTGCGCCTCAGCCAGTGCGCGTTCCAGCAATGCAGCGTCATCGACGACCTCGTTTACGAGGTGACAGGCGGCCGCCTGCTCGGCATTGAGCGGTTCGCCCGTCAATGCCATGCGCCAGGCGACGGTGGATGGAATGTAGGTAGCGAGTTGCGTGACATTCGCCGCGCCACCCATGCCTTTCGCAATCTCGGGGAAACCAAACTTCGCATCCGGCGCCGCGAAGCGAATGTCCGTGAGCAGGAGCAGGTACACGAGCCCTTGTCCCAGACAGTGACCGCGCGTTGCCGCGATGATCGGCTTGTTGCGCACGATCGTCGTGACGAGCTCCGCCCAGTCCGGCTCATCGCCATAGGGCAGGTCGATCTCTTTCAGATCGTCGCCGGCGCTGAACGAAGTGCCTGGACGGCACGTAAGCACCGCGACCTTGAGGGCGTCGTCACGCAAGAACCGCAGGAGCGCGCGATAGAGCCGTTCATGTATGGCACGGCTCAAGATGTTCAGCCGTCCGTTGTCGAGCGTGATGAGCGCCACCGCATCGCGCGTCTGAAAATCGATCACGCTGCACCTCGCCTTTCGGCGGCAGAGTTTGGGCTGGACACGTTGTCGCACATGGCTCTCGTCGGTGTCAACAGGGGTGTTGAAACTTGCGAGCTGCGGCGTCCAGAGCGCGATCAACAGTTCTGTTGACAGGGCGGGAGCGGGGCTTTCATGATCGATGCCATGCCGTCGCATGGCCGCGGGCCCAGAGGTTCATTTCCGTGTCATCACTCGCGCCCTTGCCCCCCACGACGCAACGTATGTCGCACGATGGACGCTAGCGAACCGCTCGCAGGTAGTTCGATGGTTCGTGAGCGCGGGGTCATGGAGCTTCTGTCCGCGGTAACACTCGGAGTCGTGGGCTATGGGGTATATCTCGCGTTACCCGTGATACTCGGCGCGGTCGCACGTGCGCAGCATCTCAGCGATGGGCAGCTCGGATGGCTGGCATCGTTCGAGCTCGCGGGGCTGACTCTCGGCTCCCTCGCGGTCGCGCGATATCTGACGCGCGCGCCGGCGCGGCGGCTCGCGTTCGCCGCGGTTTGTCTCGCGCTGCTATTCAACGGCGCGAGCGCGTTCGCGACGGATTTCCACGTCCTTTGTGGTTGGCGCCTGCTCGCGGGATTTGCCGGTGGCGCGTGCTATTCGCTCAGCCTCGCGAGTCTCGCGTGGTTCGGCGACATGACGCGCAATTCAGCGGTGCTCGGAACGGGATACGTGCTCGTCGCGTCGGCGGAGATCGCCATCGTCCCGTGGGTCGATCAACGTTACGGCGTCCGCGCGGTCTTCTTCATGTTCGTTTGCATGTACGCAGTTGCTGGGATACTGCTGCGGTTCTTTCCGCGCCAACCGCAAGCGACCGAGGCGCAGGGCGCGGCGGTGGCAGCTCCGGCGGACTTCCCACGCGTGCTACGCGGAGTCGGGGCGGCCTGCCTTCTGGCAATTGCGTTATTCAACGCCAGCACCACGACGTTTTGGACCTACGTCGAGCGCTTGGGCGATGTGATCGGGCTCTCGTCCGCATTCATCGCAGGCACGCTCAACGTTGCGAACTTGGCGACGCTCGCGAGCACGTGGCTCGCGTTCATGCTCGCTCGCCGGTTTGGTGGCCATTTACCGCAAATTGTCGGGCTCGCGATCACGGCGGTGGCGCTTGCGACCTGGCCCATGTCGGGGCCGCCCGCGGACTACGCCATACGAGTGTTCCTCTGGTTTCAGATTCTCGTGATCTGCATCGTTCAGCAGATCAGCATGCTCGGAACGCTGGATCGAACAGGGCGTCTCGCCGCCTTGCTACCCGCGGCGCAGGGCGTTGGCCAGAGTCTCGGTCCAGTCGGCGGCGGATTCTTGTTCACCCTCGGGCTTGGATTCCCCGAGCAACTGCGTTTGGAAGCTGTTCTCTTGATCGTCACCGCGCTGATATTCATTGGTATTTATCGGCGCGTGCTCCGGTCGCGGTAGCTATTCGGTCAACGGCGGACGTCGCTGCAACCAGTCAGCCGAGCTTTCGTATGCCGCTGCCGCGCGCAGCACACCGCGATCGTCGCGCTGTCTACCGGCGATCTGCAGTCCCACTGGCAGTCCCGTGCGAGTGAACCCGCAGTTGATCGTGATCGCGGGATGTCCGCTATGTCCGAAGGGTTCGGTAAATCGGTGGGGTTCGAGCTGACGGTGCGCAATGTCCTGGCCGGCGATTTGCGCCGGACAGCGCTCCCGATCATGCGGCCAGGCGGCCAGGGGCACTGTCGGCGTGAGTAGCACATCGTGCGTGCTGAAAATCTTTGCGAGCCCGGCGAACGTCTTTTCTCGCGCGGCTTGCATGAGCGTCCACCATTCATGGGCCAGCATGGTCTGCTCCGCCTGAGCGACCGCTGCAGTACCCGGATAGCGCGCGCATAGCGCGGCGACGAACGCCGGCTCCGATTCGACGAAGCTACGAACCGTGGGCGGGTAGTAACTGAGGAAGTATTCGACGGGATCGGCGATATCGACCGTGACCATCGTGACGCGCGCGCGGAGCGCGCGTTCGAAGTGCCGAGCGGCTTGCCCGACGATCGCCGCGACCTCGGGATTGACCGGTCCACCGAAATCCGCGCAGTACGCGATTCGCAGGCCGGAGACCGCGCTGGCGCGGAGGTCGGCGGCATAGTCGACGTTCTCTTCCGGCAGCATGTAGGGCTCATTCTCAACGGGCCCTGCGATGACGGAGAGGAGTAGGGCCGCATCGGCCACCGTGCGCGTCATCGGTCCCAATGCATCCACCGTCTCGAACGGGCGGGCTTCCGGCCCGCGCGGAACGCGACCGTGCGATGGCTTCAACCCGACGATCCCGCACAGCGCGGCGGGCACGCGGATCGATCCGCCACCGTCGCTTCCCGTCGCGAGTTGACCGAGGCCCGCGGCCACGGCAGCCGCAGCGCCGCCGCTCGAACCGCCCGCCGTGCATGTGGGCATCCACGGGTTGTTCGTGGTTCCAACCAGCTCGTTTTCGGTGACACCGAGCCAACCAAAGGCGGGCGTCGATGTCTTACCCACGAGCACACCACCGGCGCGATGGATCCGCGCAGAGACTGGCGCATCGACCTCAGGAACGTGTTGCGCGTAGTCAGTGGCGCCATAGGTGGTGCGTACGCCCGCGGTAGGCGTGAGGTCTTTGATGGAAATCGGTAGTCCCGCGAGCGGACCGAGCGCCTCTGGTCCGTCGCGCATCAGCGTGGCTTCCGCAGCTCGCGCAGCCGCGCGCGCGCGTTGAGACGTGACGGTGATGAAAGCGTTGAGCTGCGGATTCAAACGCTCGATGCGCGCGAGGACGGCATCGACAACGTCCGTCGGGGAGATCTCACGCCGCCGAATACGAGCCGCGAGCTCGATCGCCGGCATGAAGCAGAGATCGTGGCTCACGGTGCACTCCTATCGCTGCACATGGTCGACGACGTCGTAGGCACCTACGCGCAAGTCGGGAACGTTGCGCACGAGCTCCCGCTTGGCCACCTTGCCCGAGCCCGTGTACGGCAGATCCTTCACGAAGGCGATATAGCGCGGAATCTTGAACGGCGCCAGGCGTGCCGCGCAATGCGCGAGGATCGTCGAAATGCTGAGCCGATCCGTCTCCGGCGCGAGCTGCACGTACGCCTTCACTTCCTCGCCTCGATGCGGATCCGGCACCGCTACGACGGCCGCCTGGGTAATTTGCGGCATCTGCAGGAGCACGTGCTCGACTTCGCTCGAGGCGATGTTCTCACCGGAGCGACGGACCATGTCTTTCAGACGTCCGATGATCCGATGAAATCCTTTCGCGTCGCGAACAAAGAGATCGCCGCTGCGAAACCACCCATCCACCAGCACTTCTGCGTTCGCGTCCGGCCGTTTGTAATACCCATCGAACATCCCATCCCCGGTGACCCAAAGCTCACCTGGGACGCCGGGTGGCGCATCGCTCCCATCCTCCAGAACGATGCGGCATTTTCGGAACGGACCTTCGACGCCACATGTGCCGAGAATGTCAGGATCCGGAACCTCCAGCGGCACGCTCAGAACGAATCCAGCTTCGGTCGAACCGTATGCTTCGCGCACGGGTGCCCCGAAACGGTCGGCAGCCGCGAAAAGTGCTTCACGCGAACAGTGCTCACCGAGGAATAGCTTGATCCTGCAGTCCTTTTCCCGCGGATCAGGCGGCAGCTTCAGGCTCTGCTCGACGAACCACGCGACTTCCGTTCGGCAGGAATACAGCCGATCGACCCACTTGCGGATGGACATCTTCTCCGCAACGTCGACGCAATAGCCCGTGCTGAGAGCCGCAACGACCATCCACTGCGCATCCATGTAGTAGAACGGGGAGTCCGAGAGCATTCGGCCGAACACGTCGGCGTACACCAACGGCATGAGGCCGCCGAGCACGATCCAATAGCGGTGACTGAGCATCGTTCCTTTCGGCAAGCCCGTCGTGCCGGAGGTGTACTGAATGTTGAGCAGATCACCGCGCGCAGGCGGCCGAGGGGCCCGGAACTGAGAATCGCCCCTCGAGATCAGCGCGTCGAAGCTCGCGGTGACTCCGTGGTCGGCGCCGATCGTGACGATGCGTTCCGCAGGCGGTAGGGCGCCTTGGCCGGAGATAAGTCCGCGCTCCTCGAGTAGATGCTCCTCGACGACGAGAAACTTCACATCGGCATCGCTCAGGAAGTACTCGATCTCGCGTGCCGTCGATTTCAGCACGATGGGCACCATGACTGCGCCGAGCTCCGCAAGCGCAAGCCACACGAGAGGGTATTCGATTCGGTTACTGCAGAGGACGGCTACGTGGTCGCCGTGGCGCACACCGAGCTGGTCGAAACCGTGAGCCAGCCGGCGCACCCGTTGATGGAGCTCCGCGAAAGTGATGCTCGTGCCGCTCTCGAAGAAGTTGAGCGCGTAGCGATTCGTATGCACCCGGGCTGCACGCTGGAGGAGTGCCGGAAGCGTTTCGGCAAACGAATGCGCTTCGATCGTTCGGTAGCGCTCGATCCAGGAAGCAGCGGGTCTATCGGGCATCGCTTTGCATTTCGTGGGGCTCATCGCACTTGTGCCTTGTCGCATACGGCCGCCGAGCGTGTCAACAGGGGTGTTGAAAAGCGTTGAAATCGCGCCGCGCAGAACGCAAACTGCGCACCGCCACGCAAGCGAGGCGGGCTCGAGGATAGAGGCTTGGCAAAGAACGACAGCAACGTGGAGAAACGTGCCGAGATCGTGGTCGCTTTCATGGACTCCGTCCGGGAGCTGGGCCTCGAACGCGCCTCGATGGGCGAAGTGGGCCGCAAGATCGGTCTCGACCGCAGCAGCCTGTACTACTACTTCAAAACGAAGCAGGAGCTCATCGAGGAATCGGCACGCCATCTCGCCGCGGGCTACCTCGAACAGCTCGAATCAGCCATTGCGCGCTTCCACTCCGTCGAGCGCGCGCGCCAGCTCGTCGAGCACACCTTTGGGCCGAGCTTCCATCAACCTAAGTTCGCGGCCGTGATGGACGAGTTCAACGCGACCAGCAACCGCGATAAAGCCGTCGAAAAGAGCGTTGCGGGGATTTATCGCTCCTACGAAGCGGCCATCGTCCGCGAGATCGATGCCTCGTATCCGGCCGCCGATCCCAAGGATCGCCGCGATGTGGCCTATGCAATTTCACAACTCGCCGAGGGCGCCTCGGTATTTCAGACGCTCGGCTTCGGCGCCGATCGCCGGCTCGCGGCGCGCAACATCTCCCTGAAATTGCTCGATTGGCTCGCTGAAGATCACGTGCGCTCCAAGCGCCGCAAGCGCGACTGAGACGACGCCCCGCTCGACTCGCGTTGTCGCGGGAGCGCGCCTGGAATTTCCACAGGGGTGTTGACAACGGCGGATGGGCAGGCTCATTCTTTCAACACAGGCGTTGAAAACCTAGCCGCGCCAAAGAGCGCAGAGTGATCGCATGAAACTACAGCGACGGGTCGGGGGAGTAGTTGCCATTGGAGCGGCGGGACTCGTGTGTCTGGGAGCGACGCACGTGCAGGCGCAAGACGCTGTGTCCGACAAGGATTCGTCGACGCTGCAGGAGGTGGTCGTATCGGCGACGAAGCGCCTCGAATCGATCGATAAAGTGCCGATGAGTATCGTCGCCGTCGGCCAGGACCAGCTCGATCGCTCCGGCGTTCGCGACGTCGAGGATCTGGCACGCACCGTGCCGGGACTCAGCATGCGCTCGACGGGACAGTTCGATCAGCTGAATGTGTCCATCCGTGGTATCGAATCGACGGTCGGTGCGGCGACCACTGGCGTGTACGTCAACGACACGCCCATTCAAGGCCGCTACATCTGCTTCTATTGCGGCTTCAACGCGTATCCGCAGCTCTTCGATCTCGAGCGCGTCGAAGTCTTGCGCGGACCGCAGGGCACGCTGTTCGGCGCGGGTTCCGAAGGCGGCACGCTGCGATTCATCACGCCATCACCGAGCCTCACCGAGTACAGCGGCTACGCGCGCTCGGAAGTCGCAACCGGTGAGCACGGTGCGCCGAGCTGGGAGATCGGTGCCGCGGGCGGCGGCCCGATCGTCGACAGCAAGCTGGGTTTCCGCGCGAGCCTCTGGACGCGTACCGACGGCGGGTATATCGACCGCGTCAATCGGGATACCGGCGCGGTGCTGGAGAAGGACTCCAATCAGGAGAAGACTTATGTGGGTCGATTGGCGTTCACGTACGCACCAACCGCCAATCTTCAGATCACGCCGTCGGTCATCTATCAGAAATCCGAGAAGGACGGTCCGAGCCTTTCGTGGTTGGACATCGGGCGTGACTTCACGAGCTACAGCTGGCTGCCGGCTCCGGACAACGATCGCCAGTCTGTGAGCTCGCTCGATATTGCGTACAACGCGGCGAGCTTTACCGTCAAATCGATCACGTCGTTCTACGATCGCGCGCAGGCCCGGCAGGACGACTACAGCAATGTGTATCCGGACTTTTATCTCGGCGAGCCCGTCGTTCCGGGTCTCTCGGACTATCGCGCCCTGGACGTTGTCGACACCACCCAGCGCAACTGGACGCAAGAGCTGCGGTTCTCTTCTAACACGGAGCCGGGTCAGCGTTTCACGTGGGTCGGCGGCTTGTACTACTCGCACAGCAGCATCGCGTTCACGCAGGCCGTAGTCAGCGACTTCGACGCGTTCATTCAGGCCATCTTCGGTGCACCTAGCGAGGTCATTTTTGGCAGCCCGCCCATTGGGCCGAATGGAGATATTTCCTACCTCGAGCATACCTCGCAGCTCGAAGAGGAAATTGCAGGCTTTGGTGAGGTGAATTATCAGTTCACCGAGCGATTGAAGCTCACCGCGGGCGTGCGCGTTGCGCGCAGCGAGTTCTCTTTCGATCTCAACCAGGATGGTCCAGAGGCGGGTGGCAGCATCCACTCGCAGGGCTCGGCGCGCGAGACGCCGGTCACCCCGAAGCTGAGCGTGTCCTACGAAATCGATAACAAGATGCTTTACGCGACGGTCGCGGATGGGTACCGCATCGGCGGCGCGAATACATCGGTGGCCATTCACCCGACCTGCGAGCCGTTCCTGCAACAGCTCAATCTCACGGACGCGCCGCAGACCTACAAGTCGGACTCCGTCCGTAGCTATGAAATCGGCGCCAAGGGCCGCTTCCGCGAGAATCGCGCGCAGCTCGCGACGAGCGTCTTCTGGATCGACTGGAAGGACATTCAATCGAACGTGCTACTGGGTTGCGGCTACAACTACGTGGGCAATCTCGGCGCGGCTGTGAGCAAAGGGTTCGACATCGAAGGCCAGATGCGGGTCGGAGCAGGGCTCACGCTATCGGGTAGCGCGGGCTACACGAAGAGCTACTACACCGACTCGGTGAGCTTCGGTGGAGCATTCCTGACGCAGAAGGGTCAGAAGCGTCCCGGTTCGCCGTGGTCTGCGAACGTTACTGCACAGTACGAGTTTTCCCTCGGCGCGCTCGACGACGCGTATTTGCGCGCGGATTACCAGTACGCGTCTCGTTTCGACAACGCGACACCCGCGAATGTGGTCGGGGCTGATGCGGAGGCTGCCCGCACGGACGCAACCGAGTATCTATCCTTGCGCGCAGGCACTCGTATCGGCGGCGCAGATATCTCTCTCTTCGTGAACAACGCGTTGAACGCCGATCCAGTTCTCGGCCGTTACCGCAATACCACTGCCGCGACGCAGTTCTATGCCACCTCGGTGCGGCCGCGCACCTACGGGTTGACGGCTGCATGGCGGTTCTAGTTCGTGAGCTTGCGCGAGGTCTTCTCGCAGGCACTGGTGACGGTCGCCTTGTGCGCCTGGATGTCGAACGGGAATGCTGCGCAGGTCGATATCGCGGCTGGAGCGCTGCGCGGTAGCGGTGCGGGCGGAGTGGACACTTTCAAAGGAGTCCCCTATGCCCAGCCTCCAATCGGTGATCTGCGGTGGCGGCCACCGCAGAAACCGCAGGCGTGGACAGGAGCGCGTGACGCGACTGCCTTGGGTCCTGACTGCATGCAGGAGAAGGCGCCGTGGATGGATGCCCCGATCCGGACCACGCCCTCCGAGGACTGCCTATATATAAATGTGTGGCGCCCGGCGCCCGCCTCCCAGTCGCCCCATCCTGTGATGGTCTGGATTCACGGCGGCGGATTCGTCAATGGCGGCAGCTCGCCTGCGGTCTTCGACGGCAGCGAGTTTGCGCGTCAGGGCGTCGTGCTCGTCACCTTCAACTATCGGCTCGGGCGCTTCGGTTTCTTTGCGCATCCGGCATTGAGCTCCGAGCAGCGCGAGGGTCCACTCGCCAACTACGGCCTCATGGATCAGATCGCCGCCTTAGAGTGGGTACAGCGGAACATTGCAGCGTTCGGCGGCGATCCACACAACGTGACGCTCTTCGGTGAGTCGGCGGGCGGCATGTCCATCCTCGCGCTCCTCGCGAGCGAGCCCGCCCGCGGCCTGTTTCAAAAAGTCATCGTACAGTCCGGCGGCGGGCGAGCGGGCCTGCTGAGCTACCATCCGCTGAAGGGTGGGGACGCTTCCGCCGAAGCCATGGGCCGCGCGTTCGCGCATGAGCTGGGAATCGACGGCGACGATGCGGGGGCGTTGGCGAAACTCCGTGCAGTTCCGGCGGAACGGCTCGCGCACGGTCTCACGATGCTCACGATGAGCGAGCAGGGGCGCACCTATGTGGGCGGCCCCGTAGTGGACGGACGCATGCTCGCGGGCGCGCCCTCGGACGCTGTCGCACGCAGTCACGGCACACCCGTCCCGCTCATGATCGGAGCGACCAGCATGGACATCGGGCCCATCGAGGGGAGCACGCTCGCGGAGATCTTGGCACCCTTCGGCGCGGACGCCGAGCGGGCACGCGCAATCTACGATCCTCGCGGCGACCGCACCCTTGCGGATATGGCCGCACAGATCGGCGGCGATCGTTACATGGTCGAACCGGCGCGGCACGTTGCGCGCTTGTTCAGCGACCGCGGCGCTCGCGTGTATCTATTCAGATTCTCCTACGTCGCTGAGTCGATGCGTGCCAACTGGCGCGGCGCGCCACACGCCACTGATGTGCCGTATGTGTTCAACACGCTGACGGCGAGGTACGGCAAGACTGCCACTGCAGCGGACGCGAGCGTCGCTCAGACCATGCATCGATACTGGATCGCGTTCGCTGCAACGGGACGCCCTGTCGTGAGCGGGCTTCCTGAATGGCCGACGTACCACTCGCGCGACGACGTCCTCATGGACTTCACGAGCGACGGTCCTAAAGCCGGTCCGGACCCGTGGCGGGCGCGACTCGACATCACGGCCGCGAGCCAGCCGCAATGATGAATCGCCGCACATTCCTGCAGCAAAGCGCTTCGGGCCTCGCTACAGCCGCGCTGTCCAGAATTGCGAGCGCAGCCTCGGCACGTCCGCCGAATTTCATCGTCGTACTCTGCGACGACTTGGGGTTCGGTGATATCGGCGCGTTCGGAGCAACGCGCATGCGTACGCCGAACCTCGATCGCATGGCACGGGCCGGAACGGTGCTCACCGACTTCTACGCCGCGGCAAATCTCTGCACGCCCTCTCGCGCAGGATTGTTGACGGGACGCTATCCGATTCGAACGGGACTGGCTTATGAAGTCATCATCCAGAACGACACGCGCGGCCTGCCGCAGTCCGAAGTCACCATCGCGGAAGCGCTGAAGCCACAGTATGCGACGGCGCTCATCGGCAAGTGGCACCTCGGACACGTCGCGCCATACTGGCCGCCGACGACTCAGGGCTTCGATCTGTTCTTCGGGCTGCCCTACAGCCACGACATGAAGCCGCTTTCGTTGTACGAGAGTAACGGCCCCGGCGTTGAGCTCACGCGCGAGGACGTCGATTACCCGCGGTTGCAGCAGCGCTTCTACAATCGCGCCGAGCGCTTCATAGAAGACAATCGCGCCCGGCCGTTCTTTCTCGAGCTGGCCCTGAGCGCGCCGCATCTCCCCAACTATCCCGACATCGCGCATCGAGGACATTCGCACGGCGGCGCTTACGGCGATGTCGTCGAGGAAATCGATGCGCTCGTGGGGCGCCTACTTGCGAAGCTCGAGGCACTGGGACTCGCGCGCGAAACGCTCGTCATCGTCACCTCGGATAACGGCCCGTGGTTCGAAGGCTCGCCGGGCCCGTTGCGCGGGCGCAAGGGAGCTGCGGGATACGATGGCGGCTACCGCGTGCCGTTCATTGCGTGGCAGCCGGGGCGCGTGCCAGCCGGTCGAACCGTGCACTCGATGGCCATGGCCATCGATCTGCTTCCGACATTCTGCGGCATGGCCGGCAAGCCGTTGCCGACTGGCGTACTCCTCGACGGTATCGATATTACCGACGTGCTGCTGCGAGGCGCGCCGTCGCCTCATGACGAGCTCGTGTTGTTCGACAACGAAAATGTCGTCGCGATTCGCACGCAGCGCTGGAAGTACAGCGTGAACGACTACTACCGCGGTTTGGATTTTGGGCTCGAGAACAAAGGATACGACCAGCTCTACGACATGCAGACGCCCGAGGCCGAGAATTACAGCGTCGCTGCGCGCTATCCCGCGGTGCTCGCAGACATGCAGGCGCGGCTGCAGCGCGCCCGGGCAACGTTCGGGCCGTTGAAGTCGAAGGAAGTCCCCGAAGCATGGCGGGCATTGGGAGCCGCGCTCTGAGCGCGACAACTGATGCGCACGAAGAGGGTTTCGCCATGACGGCTTCGCGTCGCACATTCCTCACGGCCGGTGCCGCCTTGCTCGCGGCAGCCGCCGCTGACGCCAAGCACGGCGCGCTCAAATCAAGAGCGTTTCCGCGTGGATTTCTCTGGGGTGTTGCCACTGCTGGCCATCAAGTCGAGGGTAACAACGTCGCGAGTGACACGTGGCTTCTCGAGAACATTGCGCCGACGTCGTTCAAGGAACCTTCGGGAGACGCCTGTAACAGTCTCGTGCTGTGGCCGAAGGATCTCGATCTCGTCCGGGATCTCGGGCTGAACACCTACCGCTTCTCGATCGAGTGGTCGCGCATCGAGCCCGAGGCCGGACAGTTCTCGGTGGCAATGCTGGATCACTACGCGCGCATGATCGCGGGTTGCCGCGAGCGCGGCCTGATCCCGATGGTCACCTTCAACCACTACAGTTGCCCGCGTTGGTTCTCGGCTCGGGGAGGTTGGACGCAAGCGGCTGCGCCGGATCTTTTCGTACGCTACTGCGAGCGCGCCGCGCGCCATCTCGCGCGGGATATCGGTTACGCGACCACATTGAATGAGCCGAACACGCCGCAGATGATCAAGTGGTTCGGCTTTCCGCCGACGGTCTTCGACGACCAGAATGCGATGTTGGCGGCAGCGAATCGGGCGACCGGTAGCACTCATTTCACGGCGGCCAACGCCGCGACTGCCGCCGATGCCGACGTCATGCTCCCGATCATGATCGCCGCTCACAAGAAGGCGTACAGCGTCATCAAAAGTGTTCGGCCCGATCTGCCAGTCGGCGTGAGTCTGGGAATCTCGGACGATCAGACGGTCGGCCGACACAGCCGACGTGATGAGATGCGGCGTGACGCGTATGGCGCGTGGCTCGATGCCGCAAAGACCGGCGACTTCGTCGGCGTGCAGAACTATTTCCGCATCGAGTTCGACGAGAACGGACCGCTGCCGCTGCCCAAGGGCGCACCGACCAACTCGATGGGCGATGAGATCTATCCTCAATCGCTCGGCGCAGCCGTCCGCTTTGCCCATGCGTCTACGGGACTGCCCATCATCGTGACCGAGAACGGTCTCGCCACGGACGACGATTCCCTGCGCGCCGCGTACATTCCGCGCGCGCTCGATGGCTTGCTGGCAGCGATGGCAGAGGGCGTACCGGTCAAAGGCTACGTGCACTGGTCGTTGCTCGATAACTTCGAGTGGACCTGGGGATATGCCATCCGTTTCGGTCTCGCGGCGGTCGATCGCAAGACTTTCGAGCGCACTCTGAAGCCGAGTGCGAACGTGCTCGCGGCAATCGCACGCCGCAACGCGCTTTGAAACTGCACCTGCCGTTGCTGGCAGTTGCCGCAGCGTGCGTATGCGCTGCGACTCGCGCGCAGCCGTCCGGTGCGCTCGCAGATGCTTTTCAGAATCCGCCGGACGAGGCGAAGCCGCGCGTGTGGTGGCACTGGGTCGACGGCGACGTGAGCAAAGAGGGCGTTGCGCTCGATCTCGCCTGGCTCAAAGAGATCGGAGTCGGCGGTGTGCAGCACTTCGACGCATCTGTCGCAGGTCTCTTCGGAGCTCCGCGAGCGCCGGCGGCGACCCGTGAGGATCGCCTCATCTATCTCTCGCCGGAATGGCGGGAGACGTTTCGCTTCGCCGTGCGCCGTGCGACAGAGCTGGGTCTCGAGTTCACGATTGCCGCCTCGCCGGGTTGGAGTGAAAGCGGTGGTCCGTGGGTAAAGCCGCAGCAGGCGATGAAGAAACTCGTTTGGAGCGAGACGCTCGTTGAAGGAGGCGCGCGCTTCAAGGGCACGCTCGCATCGCCGCCACGTACGACGGGTCCGTTCCAAAACATTCCCTTTGTTCAAGAATTCGTTCGAACGGAGTTCAGTGCACCGGAGTACTACGCCGACGCCGCGGTGGTCGCGTTCCCCGCCGGTGCATCGGCTGTCTCGATGCGCGCGCTTCACCCGACCGTCACGAGCAGTAGCGGCCCTTTGGATCCTGCGCGACTTTGGGATGGCGATCTGGCGCAAGCAGTTCCGCTTCGGTGCGATAAAGCTGCGACCTCGTGGATTCGCGTCTCGTTTTCGAAACCGCAGACGATTCGCGCGCTGACGACGCTCGTCCGTCGTCCTGCACCCGAGAGCCCATTCGATGTGGCTACGGGCGGCGCCGTGTGGCTCGAAGCCGAGGGTGCGCAGGGCTTCGCCAAGATCACCGATGTGCCTCGGGATGGCGCGCTGGAACAAACCGTCGCGTTTGCGCCGGTCACGGCGCGCGTCTTTCGTCTGATGCTTGCGCGTCCTGCCAATGCGGATGTTGAAGCGCCATGCCATGAAATCGCCGAGCTCGTCCTCCACACCGCGCCGCGCGTGCTGCGTTTCGAGGACAAGGCTGGCTTCTCCGCGCGTGCCATCGAGCCTCGCGATGACACGCCGAGTGGCGAATTGCGCGAGGCAATCGATCAGAACAGCGTCATCGATCTCGCGGACCACCTGCGCGCGGATGGCACGCTCGACTGGACTGCGCCGCGAGGCCGCTGGGTCGTGCTGCGGCTCGGATACTCGCTGACCGGCCGAACGAATCATCCGGCCTCCCGCGCAGGCACCGGTCTCGAAGTCGACAAGCTCAATCGCGGACACGTCAAAGCGTATCTCGACGCGTACCTTGGAGCACTCGGCCCCGATCTTCTTGGAAAGAAGGGCGTCGCGTACATGCTCACGGACAGCTACGAGGCCGGCGCCGCGAACTGGACCGACGACATCCTGATGCAGTTCCGCGCGCGACGGGGATACGACCCGATGCCATGGCTGCCGGTGCTGACCGGCCGGATCGTCGCGAGCGCAGACGCGAGCGATCGTTTTCTGCACGACTTCCGTGCCACGCTCGCGGACCTCCTTGCCGACGCGCACTACGCGCAGCTATCAGTATCTCTGCATGAGCGCGGCATGGGCCGTTACGGCGAGTCGCACGAAGCCGGCCGCGTGCTCATCGGCGACGGCATGCAGATGAAGAAGAGTGCAGACGTTCCTATGGGAGCTATTTGGACTTCACCATGGGGACCGCCGCGCGAGAGCTTCGATGCAGACATTCGCGAGTCCGCTTCGGTCGCGCATCTCTATGGCCAGAACCTCGTCGCCGCGGAGTCGTTCACCGCCTTCGATCAGCCATTCGGCTACTCGCCGGAGATGCTGAAGCCGATCGCCGATCGTGCGTTGGCGATGGGGCTCAACCGCTTCGTGATCCACACTTCAGTTCACCAACCCGATTCGCGGTCCGGTCCAGGCGTGACGCTCGGACCCTTCGGCCAATGGTTTACGCGGCACGAGACTTGGGCGCCGGACGCCGAGCCTTGGATTTCGTATCTCACGCGCAGCGCGTATCTGTTGCAGCAGGGTAGGTTCGTCGCAGACGTCGCCTATCTGTACGGCGAGGACAACAACATCACGAACCTGTTCGCCGTACATCCGCCAGCGATTCCCGCCGGGTACAATTTTGACTATCTCAATAACGATGCGTTACTCAACGTGATCGAAGCTAAGAATGGCGGGCTAGTTACACCCAGCGGCATGCGCTATGCCGTGCTCGCGCTCGATCCGAGCACGCGGCGCATGTCGCTCGCCGTTCTGCGAAAGATCCGGGACCTCGTGGAGCAGGGGGCCGCAGTTGTCGGCGCTCGCCCCGAGCGAAGCACCGGACTTGCAGACGACGAAGCAGAGTTTCAAGCGATCGTTGCTCGATTGTGGGGCTCGGCCGCGAACGCGCCGCACAGCCGCATCTTTGCGGATGTCGATGTTGCCGAGGCGCTTGCGCTGCTTTCCGTTCCGCCGGACTGCGAGCTCGGTAACGCAGCCCGTGATGAGCTGCGCTACGTCCATCGCGCGATCGAAGACGGCGACATCTACTTCATCGCGAGCGCCAGTAGTGCGGCACGCAGGGTGGAGGCGAGCTTCCGCGTCACAGGCAGAGCCCCTGAGCTGTGGCGGGCGGATAGCGGTGCGATCGCAGCGGCACCATACCGCGTCGTCGCCGATCGCACGATCGTGCCGCTCAACCTTACCCCTCACGACGCCGTGTTCGTCGTCTTTCGAGAGCCCGCTCGCGCGACGGAGCGCGTTGTTCCGGAGCCGATCGTGGCGAAGATCGCGGAGGTGCAGGGGCCATGGCGCTTGCAATTCCCACCCGATCGCGGCGCCCCGGCGGAGCTGCAACTCAACGCACTGTCTTCGTGGACGGACCTCCCGGAGCCGGGCGTGCGGTACTTCTCAGGTACCGCCACTTACACGACCACGGTTCAAGTCAATGCGACCTGGCTTCAACGCCGCGCGCGTATCCAGATCGATCTCGGGACTGTGAAGAACCTCGCCGAGGTCACCGTGAACGAGCGATCCATCGGCGTGCTATGGAAGGCGCCTTTCGTGGCGGATATCACCGAGGCGCTGCACGCCGGCGCGAATCGCCTCACGATTCGTGTCACGAACCTCTGGCCGAATCGCCTGATCGGCGATCGCCAACCCGGCGCGCGGCCGATCGCTTCGACGACGTACAACCCTTACGAGGCAACCTCGCCACTGTTGCCGTCCGGTCTGCTTGGACCAGTCACCCTCTCACGGGTGACGACACACTGAAACGTATGAGTATTGCTATGAATGCCTCCCTCGATCTCTCGGCGTATTGGATGCCCTTCACCGCCAATCGCTACTTCAAATCCAGCCCGAAATTGGTGACCTCCGCGCGGGGCGCTTATTTGACGCTGAGTGACGGACGCCGGGTCTTCGATTGCCTCTCGGGGTTGTGGAGCACGCCGCTTGGCCATAGCCATCCCGCGATCGTGGCCGCCGTGCAAGCACAGGTGGCGCAGCTCGATTATGCGCCGGCATTCCAGATTGGACATGAGAAGGCGTTTGCGCTCGCTGCGCAGATCGCGCGCTGGGCGCCTCCCGGCCTGAATCGAGTGTTCTTTGCAAACTCGGGCTCCGAGGGCGTGGACACGGCACTCAAGATCGCGATCGCCTATCACCAGGCGCGCGGCGACTCGCGACGAGTGCGCATCATCGGTCGCGAGCGTGCTTATCACGGTGTCGGTATCGGCGGTATTTCGGTCGGCGGCATCGTCGCGAACAGACGCGCGTTCACCGCGCTGAGTGCGCCATACGTCGATCACCTTCCTCACACGTACTCGCCCGATCACATGCAATTCACGCGCGGGCAGCCTGCGTGGGGGGCGCACTTGGCAGATGAGCTCGAACGCATCGTCGCTCTGCATGATGCGTCGACAATCGCGGCGGTGATCGTCGAGCCCATGCAAGGCTCGACCGGCGTCATCGTCCCTCCGCTGGGCTATCTCGAGCGCCTGCGCTCGATTTGTTCGCGCCACGGCATTCTGCTGATCTTCGACGAAGTCATTACGGGCTTCGGCCGTGTCGGCGCGAACTTCGCCGCACAGCGCTTGCAGGTCACGCCCGACGCCATCGTGTTCGCGAAGGCTGTTACCAACGGCGTCGTGCCGCTCGGCGGAGTGATCGTCAAGCAAGACATCCACGATGCTTTCATGAGCGGACCCGAGCAGAGCATCGAGCTCTTCCACGGCTACACGTACTCGGGCCATCCGCTGGCGTGCGCGGCCGCGCTTGCGTCGCTTGAAACGCTCGAACGTGAGCAGCTCGTTGCGCGCGCGGCGCATCTCGAACGCGTGCTCGAAGACGCAGTGCATTCCTTGAGAGAAGAGCCGCATGTTGCGGACATTCGCAACTTCGGTGTCGCTGCCGCTATCGAGCTGCGACCGCGCGATGGCAAGTCGGGAGCGCGCGCTTGGGCGGCCTTCGAGAAAGGTCTCGACGCCGGCATTCTGTTGCGTTTTACGGGGGACGTGCTGGCCATGGCGCCGCCCTTCATCGCGACTGAAGACGAAATCTTGCAGATGATCGAAAGCGTGCGCGGCGTGTTGCGCCGAATCGACTGATCTCACCATTGCGAGAAAATTCCATGTCCATCTCGACGCCATCCTCTTCACAGGTTTCTGTCATTCGCCACTGGGTCGGCGGCAAGCCGCTCGAGGGTTCCGCGCAGCGCGCCGGCGATGTGTTCGACCCGAGCACGGGTCGGATCACGGGTCGCGTACTCTTTGCGTCGAGCGAAGAGCTGGATCACTGTGTTCGCACGGCGCGGACTGCAGCGTCTGCGTGGGCGGCCACGCCGCCGGTGCGCAGGGCGCGCATCCTTTTCGAGTTCCGGCAGCTCTTGAAGAGCGCCAGCGACGATCTCGCGCGACTGATCTCTCGCGAGCACGGCAAGACGGTCGCCGATGCGCACGGTGAAATTGCGCGTGGTTTGGAGGTCGTCGAGTTTGCGTGCGGCATCCCTGAGCTGCTGAAAGGCGAGTACAGCCGGGACGCGGGCACTGCCGTCGACGCCTACAACGTCCGCGAACCGCTCGGTGTCGTGGCCGGCATCACGCCGTTCAATTTTCCGGCCATGGTGCCGCTGTGGATGTTTCCCTTGGCAATCGCGTGCGGGAATGCATTCGTCCTCAAGCCGTCAGAAAGGGACCCTTCGGCAGCGATTCTGCTCGCGGAGCTGCTGCAAAAGGCGGGGCTGCCCGATGGCGTGTTCAACGTCTTACACGGCGATCGGCAAACGGTCGAAGGTCTGCTGCATCATCCCGACATCGCCGCAGTGAGCTTTGTCGGTTCGACGCCAGTCGCTCAGCATGTGCATCGTGAAGGAACTCTGCATGGCAAGCGCGTGCAGGCGCTCGGCGGCGCCAAGAATCACATGGTCATCATGCCGGATGCGGACATGGAGGACGCCGCCAACGCGCTTCTCGGAGCCGCATATGGATCGGCGGGCGAGCGGTGCATGGCGATCTCGATTGCCGTCGTCGTAGGTGATGACACGGCCGATCGGCTGATCGCAATCCTCGCGCCGAAGGTGCGCGGCTTACGCGTCGGTTTGCCTAGTGACCCGATGACTGAGATGGGTCCACTCATTACCCGAGAGCACCGTGCGCGAGTGTGCGAGTTCATTGCCGCAGGCGTGGCCGAACGCGCGGACCTTCTCGTCGATGGTCGTCACAACTTTCTACAGCGCGACGGCTTCTTCCTGGGGGGCTCGCTGTTCGATCACGTGCGGCCGGAGATGCGCATCTATCGTGAAGAGATCTTTGGTCCAGTGCTCGGGCTCGTGCGCGTTGCTGATCTGCAGAGCGCCATCGCGCTCATCAACTCGCATGCCTTTGCGAACGGAACTGCTATTTTCACGCGCAGTGGCAGCGCCGGGCGGACCTTCGCTGCGTCGGTGCAGGTCGGCATGGTGGGCATCAATGTGCCGCTGCCTGTTCCTATGGCGTTCTATAGCTTCGGCGGCTGGCGCAGCTCACTCTTTGGCGACCACCACATATACGGCCACGAGGGCGTGCGGTTCTATACCCGGCTGAAGGCGGTCAGCGAGCGCTGGCCGCGCGATGCGGCCGGTGCGGCGGAGTTCGACATGCCCGTCGTGCGGTGACCCCTCCTGCGCCGATTGGCAATCGAACGCCACTCCATTGCAATTCTTCGAGTCCCGTCCGCTGCGCCACTTCGAGGTTCGAGCATCAACCTGACGTGCTCGTCACCAATTACGGAAGTACTGATTTACCGCCGCCCGGCGGACGCCACATGGTTTGCGCAACAATTTGCACCACTGTGCTTTCGTCTCGGCTGGAACCCGCGAACGATCAGCCTCAGATCTTTTTTGAGCTCCAGATTCTCCGCAGTTACCTCAGTCACCACGATCCGCAGTCGCTCGATTTCCGCTTTGTTGCGCGCCTACGCGTCGTCCTTGCGGGGTTTGCGTTGAGCGTCCCGCTTTCAGCGCCACCGTCGAGCCGTTTTGAGCCACCCCCCATCGCGGAAGGAGAAGGTGCATTGCTTTGAGAGCGCCGTGCGCGAGCTGATCCACGAAGGGCATTCGCTATTCGCTTACCGTGGACTGCTTGAAAAGGCCGCACAGCGCGCGGGTGTGGATCTGCAAGAGGTGCTCCGACCTTGCATTAATATTGCTCGGCGAGCACGAAACACATTCGCACCCGGGTATCGCTGCGCCGGGTCGTCCGCCGCCGGATCCAATGCCTGTCGGGGTATGCGGCGCGTACAGTGCATGCCGTTGCAACGGAAACCTTTCACATTCCCTGCCGACGCCGACATTCCGGATTCTTCGAGCGACTCCCTCATACAAGGAATCTGACGACGGCTCAATCGATGCGAAGATTCGCAACCGGTCGCATTTCGTCTCTCCGGCGGCGCTGGTCATGTAAGCGGAGAATAGATGTTGATGCGTGGGAGCGGGGGCGCGTGCCAGGTAGGCTCAGGTCACTGTCAGCTGCTGCTCGGGTTCGCCCAGCCACGAGGCTGGCGCGGATCTCGGGAGGGGAGTGGGAGTTCTACGACAGACAGCACGCCGCAGCGAGCGAAGCGACACTGGACGCTGACGTCATGTATCACCCGCCTCGCTTTGGAGGGACCGGCTGTTTGCTGGTGGGCTCCCTTCGGACCCCGCTATTGCAGATCCCGCATCGGCTTGCCGTCGTCACGTACGAAGACATAGTCGTGATGGAGTGTGCCGGCAGCTGCGAAGCGCACGCGCAAGCGAAGTTGCCTCTTCAGAACCTTTAGGGCTTCTCTGAAGTACGAGCGAAATGGATAACTCGGTTTCCAGTGTGATGAGTTACCAAAGATTCCCCTGTCAACCGGAGTCTTTCTTACCGATGCGGCCCATGGCCTCGAGCAGCCGACCCGCACTATCCGAGCGCTGCCAGCAGTCTGCGGCGGACCAGGTACACGTTCGCCAACGCGCACGTCACCTGCAGCCGGTGCAGGTTCTTCGCAAGTCCCCGGTAGCGCACCTTTCGAATCTAGACAGCGTCTGCTGCTTCATCCGGCCTCCAACTTGCTGAGGCTCAATCATGCAGTATTTCGTGCCGGTATTTCAGAGTCGCCTTAGCGCGCAGTTACAGCACGGCGAAATAGTCGAATACCGAATGCATCGCGTGCTTCTCGCCGTAGCCGATGAACACGGTGCGCGTCATCCATTCGTGAGAACCGGTAGGGGTCTCGAAAACGGGCGCGAGGCGAAAGTAGTTGTCTCGCGGATCCACAGGCTCGCCACGATCGATCTTCGCCTGCGTTTCGGGACTGGCATGCGCGAAACCGCGATTTCGCACATAGATCGGCGTGCCGTCCGAGGCCTCGAGCAGGTAGTGCGCATTGAACTCGATCACGCCGTTCCGCCAGACCAGCGGCCAATCGCCACCGCTGTTCGGCACCGCGCGGCCCGAGAGCCGCGGACCGGTGATCTCACCGCCGACCAACGGAACGAAGCCGCGAACCCCGCCTGCCGGAATCTCGAAGCGCAGGCGCGGGCCCGGCGGAAAGTCGAGGCGGATCCGAAACGCGAATTCTAGGGACGGCGCAAGCATGGGTCTCACGCCGCAAATCGATGCAACAATTGCGACGCCGATGAGACGTTGAGACGGACATACGCGCGTCGTCGATACGTCAGCACACTGGATTTGGCAATTCCGAGCTCATCGGAGATTTCCTGGGCCGTCCGGCCGATCGCCGTGCGCGCGCATACTGCGACCTCGCGATAAGTCAGGATCGGGAAATGATCGCGTAGCAGATGTTCGATGCGCGCAAGAGGCTCGTTGTGCACGTCGCGCATGGCAATTGCCGCGTGCTTTCTGATCAACGGCACCACCACCTCAGCGAGCAGGCGACACGTCTCTACGTGCGGCTCGTCTTCGCCCAGCACGCGATAGATGTTGAGCACACTCCAGACGCCTTCTCTCTCGCGTGCAAAGCACAGCTTTTCATAATGGGAGCCGCTCTCGAAACAATCGCGCCGGTAGGCGGCGCTCTTGATGTCGGCGGCCCGCACGCGGTACGCGGAGATCGGAGCTGTCGGCGACATGCGCCGCAACAGCTTCAACATGGGGTCGAGGCTGTAGTATTTCTTCGAATAGAAATTGGCGCGGTCATCGGAGCTCGCAAAGATCGGATTCGGCAGAAAATCGTCCCTGAGGACGAATCCGAAGATGTCGTGAATGCCGAGATCACTCGCGACCTCGCGAATGGTCTGCCCAAAATTGCGCGTGCCCAGGGAGTCGATGATCGGACCGTAGTAATGCTCCATCATCTTGGTGCTGGTGATTGGGTTGGGCATATTTTTCATTCTCACTGAATGACTATGAGCTGACAACGGATATTGCAGGCTAGAAGGCCGTCCACAGGGGTATGGACAGACGGTGTTGCGCGAGTGAGCTAGAAACTCCGTACCAGCGGCGATCCTCATTACAAATTATGGAAGCACCCCTCGTCACTCATTTCATTGGCGGCCGATACGACGGACCGGTGACGCGGCACGCCGATGTTTTCGATCCCAACACGGGCCAGGTGAGTGCGCGCGTCGCGCTCGGCGGATCGGCCGAACTGGAGGTCGCCGTCGCCGCTGCGCGCGCGGCACAGTCGGTTTGGGCCGCGGTCAATCCTCAGCGCCGTGCTCGGGTGATGTTCAAGTTCAAGGAGCTCGTCGAGCTTCACATGCTGGACCTCGCGCGTCTCCTAGCCAGCGAACATGGAAAGGTCATTGCCGACGCCAAAGGTGATATTCAGCGTGGCTTGGAGGTGGTCGAGTTTGCGTGTGGGATTCCACAGGCGCTAAAGGGTGAATGCACGCAGGGCGCCGGAACGGGCATCGATGTGTTTTCGGTACGCCAACCCGTGGGCATAGGCGCGGGCATCACACCTTTCAACTTTCCAGCAATGATTCCGCTGTGGATGGCGGGTGTCGCCATCGCCTGCGGTAACGCCTTCATTCTGAAGCCCAGCGAGCGTGCTCCGTCGGTCCCGGTTCGCCTAGCGCAGCTTTTTCGAGACGCCGGACTGCCCGAAGGCATATTCCAGGTGCTCCAAGGCGACAAGCAGATGGTGGACGCGATCCTCGATCACCCCGAGATCAGGGCGATCAGCTTCGTCGGTTCCTCCGACATTGCCCATTATGTGAGCCAGCGCGCCGCCGCTCGGGGCAAGCGTGTGCAGGCGATGGGCGGTGCGAAAAATCATGGCATCGTGATGCCGGATGCCGATATCGAGCGCGTCGTCCACGACCTGATCGGCGCAGCGTTCGGCTCGGCCGGCGAGCGCTGCATGGCCTTGCCCGTCGTCGTGCCAGTGGGAGAAGCAACGGCCGACGCCTTGCGCGACAACTTAGTGCAGGCCATCAAGCAGCTGCGAGTGGGTGTGTCCACGGACGAGCGCGCGCACTACGGTCCCGTCATTACCGCTGTCCACAAGGCGAAGATCGAGAGCTGGATCGAGAGAGGCGTGAAGGAGGGCGCGGAGCTCGTGATCGACGGCCGTGGTTTCGTCCTTCCGGGGCATGAGAGAGGCTTCTTCCTCGGGCCTAGTTTGTTCGATCGCGTGACGGCCGACATGGAGGCCTACCGGGAAGAGATTTTCGGCCCGGTGCTCCAGATCGTGCGGGCTCGCAATTTCGAGGAAGCGCTCGCGCTGCCGAGCCGGCATCCCTACGGCAACGGTGTGGCGATTTTCACTCGCGATGGCCACGCAGCGCGCGAGTTCGCCGCACGCGTTGAGGTCGGCATGGTGGGCATCAACGTGCCGATTCCCGTGCCGGTCGCCTACCACAGCTTCGGAGGCTGGAAGCGATCGGGTTTCGGTGATCACAATCAGTACGGTATGGAAGGCGTGCGCTTCTGGACGCGCGTCAAGACCGTCACACAGCGATGGCCGGATGAGGGTGCCACGGGCGACAGTGCCTTCGTCATTCCAACGCTCTGAGGTTGTCATCAGGGGTGGGGACAGACAAGCGCCGCGGGGGCCGCAAGACTGCCGTCACAAAGAGCTCGAGGGGCAAGCCGATGCGTATCACGCGAGTTGAATGTATTCCGGTCACGACGCCGCTGGCGAAGCCGCTCGTGATTGCGACCACCAACATCGATCGCGTGCACTCGATCGTGCTGAAGATATTCACCGACGAGGGCATCGTTGGCTTTGCCGACTCAGGCGACACCTCGCCCTTCTATCATGGAGAAACCCAGGACTCGATCGCCGGCATCATCGCCACGTGTATCGCGCCGCGCATCCTGATCGGCGAAGACCCAACCAAGATCGAGAAGATCGTCGGGTTGATGGACCTGCTGGTCCGTGACAACAACCACGCGAAATCGATGGTCGATGCAGCCTTGCACGACATCAAGGGCAAGATGTTGTCCACGCCCGTATATCAGCTTCTCGGCGGCAAAACAGTGGATTCGGTGGGCCTCGGCTATGTACTGATGGCCGGCCCTCCGGAGAAGCTCGTGCCGGATGCGAAGCAGGCGCTCGCCAAAGGATTCCAGCTGATCAAGCTGAAGATCAGCCCGGACTATGAAGGCGCGATCCGCTGCGTTCTCGGCATGCGTGAGGCGCTCGGCGATGGTGTACGTCTGATGATGGACGCCAATGGCATGTGGAATTACGACCAGGCGTACCAGGCCCTGCGTCGCATGGAGCGAGCCAATCTCGAGCTCATCGAGCAACCTCTGCCGTATTGGGACATCGACGGCATGGCACGGTTACGCCAGCGCGTCGGCACACAGATCTACGCCGACGAGTCGGCTCGCGAGCTGCATCATCTGAAAGAGATCATCGACAAGCAGGCGGCGGATGGTCTGTTCTTCAAGACGCAGAAAGCGGGCGGGCTGCTGAAGTCGCAACGGTGGCTGACCATGGCGCGTCTTTCGGGCATGGCGGTGATGTGTGGGTGCATGCCCGGCTCGGGCCTGGAGGCGGGTCCCGCTGCGCATTTGCTCGTGGCGGACCAATGGGCATCGCAGTTCGTGCAGGAGAATTGCGGGCCGCTCTCGGTTCACGACGTATTCGAATCGGACGGCAAGCTGCAGAACGAAGTGGCGCTCACGGGCCCGCGCTATCACAACGGCAGGATGTATGCGCCTGAAGGCCCCGGCCTCGGTATCGAGTTGAACGAAGAGTTCATCGCCGCGCATATCAGTCCCGGCTTCACCGCGCGCGTGGTCACCGCAAAAGGTTGAGGTCGGAGAAGGACGCGCCCATGTCGAACTTTTCTACCATGAGGCAAATGACGGGTTACTTCGCACCGACCCGTTTCGAGGCCGATATCATCGATTGCGAAGTGACCGGTGAGGTGCCGGCCGAGCTCGACGGCGTGTTCTATCGCTTGCACCACGACTGGTTCTTTCCCCCGCTGTTCCCGGATGACACGCATCTCTCTGCGGACGGGTACATCAGCGCGCTGCGTTTCCGTGACGGCAGCGTCGACTACCGCGGGCGCTACGTGAAGACGGACCGCTACGAACGACAACGGACCGCGCGACGCTCTCTCTATGGGTACTACCGTAACCCGTACTCGGACGACCCAAGCGTGCGCGACTTGGAACGTCCGGGCCGGCGAACGACCGCGAACACGACGCCGGTGGTGATATGCGGCCGTCTCTTTGCGACCAAGGAAGAAGGGCTGCCGTACGAGATCGATCCGAACACACTGGAAACGATCGGCGCAACCGACTTCGGCGGCCGCTGGAAGAGCGAAACGTTTACGGCGCATCCCAAGCGCGATCCCGACACGGGTGAAACCTTAGCCTTCGGTTATGAGGCTACGGGCATCACTTCGCGCGACGTCTATGTCTATACATTCGATCGCGCCGGCCAGATCACTCGTGAAGTGCGCTGTAAAGCACCGTACACCACGATGCTCCATGACATGAGCATCACCGCCAACTACATCATCATCCCTGGCGGTGGCTGCGTGACTGACCTGAAGCGGCTGGAACGACATAAGCCGCACTGGGGTTGGGACAGCGAGAAACCTTCCTTTTTTCTCGTCGTTCCACGTCACGGTGACGGCGCCGACCATCGCGTCTTTTTCGGGCCGGAACGCTCGATCGTGCATACGCTGAACGCGCACGAGAAAGGCTCGCAAATCGTCCTCGACCTGCCTGCAGCGAGCGGCAACACATGGCCGTTCTTCGATGATGTGCACGGCAGTCCTTTCGTAATGCACGAGAACACGATCAGGCGTGTCCGCATGGATATGGGCTCCGCGAACAACGGAATCGAAGAAGACGAGCTCTTCTCCCTACCCGTGACCAGCTTCACACGCGTCGACGAGCGCTTCTTCACCAAGCCCAATCGCTATACGTTCGTGCAGTTCGCGGATCGGCAGCAACCGTTCGATGCTGCCTTGCCGGATGATCCGCGTGCGCAGCCCAACAACAGCTATGGTCGTTTCGATCTGACGACTCGCACGATGAAGTCGTATTTCGCGGGCCCGACGCATGTGCTGCAAGAGCCGGTATTCGTGCCGAGATCGCGTGGCGCGTCGGAAGGGGACGGCTATTTGCTCGGGACGGTTCACAACTTGGGGGCCATGCGCACAGAAATCGTGATCCTCGATACGAAGACGATGCAGGCGCTCGCGCACGTCGTACTCCCGTTTCGCAACGCCCCGCAAATTCATGGTATTTGGGCAGATGCAACCGAGCTGCCTCTCCAGTGAGGAAAAGCGAGATGACCGGCCACGCGACCCTCACCGTCGAAGACAAATTCGCGATCCATGAATTGCTCGCGCGGTATGCGTGGAGCTTCGACACCGGCGATGTCGAAGGCTTTGTCGCGTGCTTCACGCCTGATGCCGTGCTGTGTGAAGACGCCTTCGCGGAGCCGGATCGCTGGCAGGGCCATGACGGCATCCGTGCAATGGCGCAGTTCTTCTTCTCGCGCCCGAGCTTTCCCGGCAGGCAACATCACGTCTCGCACATCTTGATCGACGGCGCCGCCGGGCAGTGTCGTGTCCGTTCCTTTTGCTTCGTCACGGACTGCAAGGGCGAGCCGCCGTATCTACTCCGCTTTGCCGGCTACTACGACGACGTGGTCGTCGAGATCGACGGGCAGTGGTTGTTTCGCGAACGCATGATCCGCGACTGGTCCGGCCCGATTCTCGGCGCATTTCCCGGTCAATCCGGCAAAAAGGTGCCACGCCAGCGTCCGCCGGAATTAGTGCGTGGGGCGTGAGCACTCGCTCCTCGACGTATTCGAGAACGCGCCGCTGACGCGACGCTACTGGTGGGTCTATGGCGCAGTAACGTTACAGATCTGCTGCGAGCTGTTCGACTTCATCGTGGTCGGTTTTCTGTTGGTGGCAGTCGCCACTCAGTGGCACCTGACATTCGGCCAATCCACCCTCATCCTGCTCAGTGCGGGCATCGGCACTGTCGTCGGTGGACCATTGTTTGGCTGGCTCGGAGATCGGTTCGGGCGCCGCACGGCGATTCTCTTGGGGACGCTCGTGTACTGCGGCTGCGCCGGCGGAATCGCGCTCATTCCGGACGGCGCATGGCTGTCGTTTGCGTTGTTGCGCTTCATGCTAGGTGTGGGATACGGCGGCGCGGGTGCGAACCAGTTCGCGTTGATCGTCGAGCTGACACCGACGCGACATCGCACGGTGCTGACGTCAGGTCTCGGCGTGCCCGCCTCACTTGGTGTGGTATGCGCTTCGCTCATCGTCGCTGCGCTCTATCCGTTGCTGGGTTGGCGCGGCACTGCCGCGCTCGGGTTGCTCCCGGTATTCGTCGGTATCGCGCTCGTGACCATTGCTCCCGAGTCGCCGCGCTGGTTGCTGGCGAACGGGTTTACGGATCGGGCGCGCGTGGCCATCGCGAAGATGATGATGCGTTCGGTCGAAACACTGCCGGTAGCGGAGGCAAGTGTCGAAGAGCGTCGCGCGCCGGCGTCGATTCGCGAGTTGTTGCACGAGCCGCGTCGTTTCTGCTTGGTCGTGGGTACGCAGCTGGGATTGGGGGCGGCCCTGAGCGGTGTGCTGCTATGGGGCCCCGCGGTTTTTGCCCAATTGCTCGACGCAACCCCCGCGCAAGCCGCAAAGGCTTTTCTGTGGGTGAGCATCGCGGGCCTCATGGGCCGTGTGGCGTTCGCATATCTGCCCCATCGGGTTGGGCGAGTCCGTACCGGATTCATCTCCGGCCTCGGCGGCGCAGTGTTGCTCGCGTCAGCTGCGTTACTGCACGAGGAGCATCTGGGGATGTTGCCGCTGTTCCCTTTGCTGATTGCCCTCGCGCAATTCTTCTACGATGGCGGTTACTCGAACCTCAATCCCTATGCGATCGAGGTGTTTCCGAGTCGCATTGCCGCGCTTGGCGGAGGTCTAGCCAGCGCCGCCGGGGGCATCGGCAAGATCGTCGGGCCGCTGGCGCTGGGTTTGATTGCCGGCGTCGACAACTTCGTCACACCGCAAGCGACGCAGAGCGCGATTCAGCCTGGATTCCTTTTTCTCGCGGGCTGCGCGCTCGCGGCGGCACTTTGTTTCAAGTACCTCGGCATCGAAACGCATCACCAGGCGTTGCGACTCGACTGAGCGCATCGCAGTCGTCAGGGATGGGGACAGACTGGATTTTCGCCGTGCCTTAAAACACAGCCCTCCAACAGATCACAAGAGGGGGGTGATATGAAGACGGTTACGAAGCGCGGTCTGATGCTGAGTGCTGCCAGTGTGGCTGTGATCCACGCTCCGCTCACTGCGTCGGCGCAAGACAGTCAGGGCTCCGGCGGTCTCGAGCTACAGGAGATCGTGGTCACTGCACAGAAGCGCGCCGAGAGTGTCGACAAAGTCCCGATCACCATCAGCGCGTTCAGCGCCGAAGCGCTGGCATCGCAGGGCGCAACCGACACATCGGCACTCGCTGCGTCGGTGCCCGGCCTGCAAATGAATCGTTCGTTTCGCGCGGCTACCCCATTCATTCGGGGTGTCGGCAATCCCGCCGGTGCACTCGGCGACGAAGGCGCGGTGGCCTTCTATGTGGATGGTGTTTATCAAACCAATCTGATCGCGGAGCTGTTCGCCTTCAACAACATCGAGCGCATCGAAGTGCTGAAAGGACCGCAAGGCACTTTGTTCGGTCGCAATGCTCTAGGTGGCGTCATCCAAGTGGTGACGCGTGATCCGGGCGACACTCCACAGTTCGACGTGTCGGCGGGCTACAGTGACTACAGCACTACGCGCGGCTCTCTATATGCCGCCGGCAAAGTAGCCACGGGACTGAACGCCGATATTGCCGTGGTGGCCCATGATCAGCGCGACGGTTGGGGCACCAACCTCATCACGGGCAACGAGGTCTACAAGAGCAACGATCTCGCCGCCCGCTCGAAATGGGTGTGGGCTCCTGCAGAGTCGACCAAGTTCACCTTCTCGGCGCAGTACGACCACAACAGGGACTACAGCACTTCATTCCATCTGGTTGGCGCCGGCATCAGTGGTCCAGGCAGCAACAGTCCCGGCAACTGGAACGTGCAGTTGCCGACTGATCCCATCGCGGACGTCACCACGAAAGGTGGCAGTCTGAAATATGAGCAGGGCATCGGCGGGCTGCGGTTGATGAATACACTCGCCTACAACCGTCTGACGTTCCGTCAATTGTCGGATCTCGATGCGCAGCCGGCCAATGTGGTGACGCTCGACCTCAACGGCTATGACCGTGCCTGGAACGACGAGCTGCAACTGATGTCCGCAGCCGACTCTGACATCAGCTGGGTGATCGGAGTTTTCTATCTCTTCGACAAGACGGGCTACGACCGTCCGATCGGGTGGAAGCAATCCGGGGCAGGAAATTTCAATCGCTTTGGCTACGAGTCGACCAAAGCGTACGCTGGCTACGCGCAGGTGACCGTGCCGGTGCTCGCGAATGCGTGGCCGGGCACTCATGTGACGGGCGGCGTTCGGTATTCGTCCGAAACGCGCGGTCTGGTCTTCACTCAGGTCCCGACGCCGCCGACGTATCCGGTGGATACGGAAGCAGACTTCTCCAACACGAACTATCGAGTCGCGGTGGATCACCAGTTCAGCGATGACAGGATGGTGTACGTCTCGTATGCAACTGGTTTCAAGTCCGGGCTCTACAACACCAATGCACCGACGGATCCGCCGGTGCGGCCCGAGACGGTTCGTGCAGCCGAAGCGGGCGTGAAGACGAAGTGGCGCGAGCGTCGTCTATCTCTGGATGCATCCGTGTTTCACTACCAATTCGACGATATCCAATTGCGAAAGCCCACTGGCTCATCCGCGGGCACGACAAGCCTTCTCAACGCCGCGCAGGGTCGCTCGCAAGGTTTGGATGTAAGCCTGCAAGCCATCGCGAGCGAACGTGTCAGCATTCAGGCCGGCTTCGAATTGCTGTCGACGAAATACACGCGTTTTCCGAACTACTCATTCAACTGGCCGACCCCGGCAACGTGCACACCGGCGCCCGGCGCCTCCGTCGGCACGCCGACGGGTGGCAACACGTCGTGCTTCGGGGATGCGACCGGGAAGGATCTGATTCAGTCACCTCATTTCACCGGCAACCTCGGCGCGCAATACATGATGCCCACCGCACTCGGTTCGTTGCAGTTGAATGTGCTCTACAGCTACACGAGCCGGTTTGCCTGGGAAGCCGACAATCGACTGCAAAACCCGGCATATAGTCTGGTCACCGCCGGGGCGAAGTGGAGCTCTGAGAGCGATCGCTGGGACGTCAGCCTCTGGGGGAAGAATCTGACCAACGCCCACTACTATTTCAACGAAGGCTCGCTGCCTTTCGGCGATATCGGCCTCGATGCGCCTCCGCGAACGTTCGGCGTGGATTTCACGGTTCATTTCGGCGGGTGAAGTCGGTGACTCTTTGCGGAGTACATCACGTGCGGCTCGCCGTCGCGAACCTCGAGCGCTCGTTCGCGTGGTACCGGGATATTCTCGGCTATCGTCGCGACTTCGATTTTCGCGACGGCGATCGCACGCTGGGTTGGGCGCTGTTGCATGATGCGGGCGGTCCGCCACTCACCCTGATGCACGAACCGGAGCTTGCGCGTCGTGCGCCTGACTTCGCCTATTTCAATTTCGCCATGCCCGATGAGGCAGCAGTTCGCGCATTGGCAAGCTGTCTGGATGCGGCCGGCGTGCGTCATGGCGGCATTGGGCCGGCGCTCACCGGGGTGAAACTCCTGCAAGTACAAGATCCGGATGGATATCGCCTGGGTTTTTATGTGGTCGGCAAACGGGAGCGCATGCCTGCATTTCCGTACGACAAATAGCTGCGGCCCCGTCGAGCTTCAACCGGCCGCTAGCGGAGGCGGCGAGCCGCAATATCCAGAGCGTGGGGCTGCCGCAATGGACCGATGACGAGCAGAAATTCGCGAAGGCCGTGCAAAAGAATCTGGGCGCGCCGGAAACCGGTGCTGGCGAAACGGCTCATATGCCGGTGCACTTCGTCGATCGCCGTCGCGCATCTTGACCACCGACCGCGCGGTCGGTAGATTAAATTGGGCATTGATTTCCATGCTGGTCGAGGAAAACTCGCGTGCCCGCTGCTTTCGTGTACGACCACGTGCGCACACAGTTCGCCGGACAGACGTTCCATACGCCCACTGACCTGTCGAGTGCTGCTTGATGCGCAGGTAGCTCACGGCGCCATCGAGAATCTCCATGGCAGCTCTCTATCTGGTCCGACATGGGCAGGCTTCATTCGGCACGCATGACTACGACCATCTGTCGAGTCTTGGAGTGCGGCAGGCTCAACAGGCGGGGGAATACCTGCGCGCCATGGCTGCAGGCGCGGTGCGTATTGTTTCCGGCTCACTCGTCCGGCACCGCGAAACCGCCGCGGGAATTGCTCGTTGTCTGTCCGACGGGCAGGTCGAGGCTGCGCGGATTCAGATCGACGAGCGCTTCAATGAGCTGGACGTCGACTCCCTTATCGCGCTGGTCGCATCGTCGTTGCGGGATGCGGACGGCACACTTGCAACTCTGCTGAGCGGAGCGACCACTTCGAGTAGCTCCTATCAGAAGCTCGTGAAGCGCGTATTCATCCATTGGCAAGCCTTGTCAGAGCCATTGCACCCGCTCGAGACCTGGTCGATGTTTGCATCACGAGTCAGGGAGGCACTCGCAGATCTCATTCACACCAGCCGTTCGGGCGAGACGACCATCGTCGTCACCTCGGGCGGTGTCATCGCGGCTCTGGTGCAGCAAGTACTCGCGTTGCCCGCGCAATCCGCCTACGGGCTCCTGGAGGTGCAGATGAATTGCTCGATTACATGTCTGCTTCACGACAGACAGCGCGTCTCGCTATCTTCTTTCAACGAGAGCGCTTATCTGGTGCGTACCGCCGCAAGCGATGAGGCTTCGGCAAGCGTTCTCACGTATCGCTGACGCGACAGCAGCTCTTCGCAAACCTAGCTAATGCGGCAGGTACCGCGAGGACGTCTGAGTGTCAAACCGCCGCAGTGGCATTTCGCTCGACTTGCTCAGAAGCGGTCATAGAGCTCATCGCGATTGGTCCTTGCCGCTTCGAACCGACCGCGATACTTGGCCAGCGTCTTCAGCGCGGCCGCCGAGCCGCGGCGTTCGCCTGACGCTTGGCTTTGAGAGTCGTGACGAAATCGAGTACCTCCCGAGCCTGGGCCTCGGGAAGGGTGCGGACTTCGTCATAGATGTGGTCGGCCGTGCTCATAGGAGGTGAAGTCTACCGGCAGTAAAGACGAATGCCAGCTCGCGTCGGCCGGTGGGCTCGTGGGCGCGCTGCTGCTCGAGCAAAATGCCGCGTGGCCGCTGCAGCGGCGATATCTGCCTGCGCTGGGCGAAGAACACCAGCAGGGTTGGCCGGCCCTGCTCAATGGCTCAGGGTCTGGCGGCCCAAGAATCGCAGTGTCCGGTGGCGTCTACAGGCCCGCTCGCGATCATGCACTTGCCGCACGATGCGCTTGTCGTATCCGCAGAGAAGAAGGCGCAACCCTTGCACGCCTTTGCAGGGTCTGGCGATACCGCCTGGTAGTTCAGAGACTGCAGCAACGGTTGCGAGGCCGGTTGGATGCACGACTGACTCGATTCTGCGGCGTGCGACACAATCGGGAATACACAAACTGCCGAAACGACCTCCGCTCCCTTTCTCAGGAAGGCTCGCCGGGTGGAGTTTCTATCACTGGATTTCACACGGGTTGACATCTCGAGTTCGACCTCACATCGGGCGTCCAGCGCGAATTTCCGGCCTACGCTGTTTGCGTACGCAAGAATCCGGCACTACTTCTTCTTCTCTTCTCGATAGACCTGGTGACACTGCTTACAGCTGAATGCGTCTACCATTTTGTTCATGGCGGCATCCTTGCCCTTCTCCTTACTGATCTTGGCAAGCTCTCGAGTGGACTGCGCAAAATCGTTCATGCGCTTCGAGAAATCAGCCCAATCGCTCCAGACTTTGGGCCGCGCCTCTCCGCCGACAACTTTCGGCTCGAAGGACTTCAGGGCAGTAGATGCGGTCAAGGCAATGATCTCCAAGTGCACGGCCAAATTGGCATCCGGAGCGGCGCCCGATGCGATTTGGCCGACAATCGCTGCTTGCGCCTCGAGCGTACTCATAATGTGCTGACGAGTCTCGATTACATCCGCTTCGTCGGCGCCGGCGGGCGAGGACAGGCAGGACGCTACGGCGGCAAGAGCTCCGAGCAAGATGGAAGAACGTCTCATCGCTCGCCTCACCAATGACCACGCCATGACACAGAGGCGAGCAACACATGTCCGCGGATAGCATTTGGCATCGTTCACCTGATCCACTACGTTTGATTCAAACATGAATCGTTGTTTCAGTCCTACACGACCTGCAATCGACTCGCAAATCCCAAAAGCGATTCCTGATCCGACCGGTCCGCCGGCGCTGCGAATCCCTTGCCGATCGACGTTAGCGCGGACCGACTGACTGCGTACAGTCAGTTTTTATTTTCGATCGGTAAGGTTGGTTTACTGTCTGCCGCCATCCTCTGCGGTCGCGCATGCAATGACGTCCGTGCGGCCATTCGCGAAGCAGCCACGGATTGCCTGCATCGGCTTGCTCAGCATCTTCAGCTTGGCGCGACTCGAAAAGAGGGCGCGCGGGACGTCGCCCGCAGCCGCGTACACATGGACCCGGAAGTCGATTACAATTTTTGAGAGCAATGTGGGGGGTTACCAGCAACGTGTGAAGTCAAGCGTCTGCAGGGCGAACGCGCGCCCCTGAACGTCTTGCGTTTATGTCGCGGTTGCCGATTCAGAAACGAATGGCGTCTGAATCAGCGGGCACACAATGCTCCGCGGCAAAGTCCTCTCCCGCCAAACCACGATTCGACCGCTCTCGGGGAGAGCCGGTGGACAATACACAGTGAAGACCCTCACCAAACTTCGTGCAGTTGCGCTGATTGCCGCATGCATCGCGCAAGCGTGTACCGCGAATACTCAGGCAGGCCGCATTGCGCGGCCCACGATCGATGCTTGCGCTCTTCTCGATGCAAAGGAAATAGGCCGAGTCGTGAATATGCCGATGGAGGCGGGCGTGCGCAAGAATATCGGCGCTACGCCGGATGGCGCATTCAGCTCGACTTGCGTCTGGGCGGTGCGAAGCGAGCCTGTCGGCCGGGATGAAACCAACGCGCCTTTTGGCGGGCGCAGTTTTGTGATCCTGAACGCGATCCGCTGGCCATCTGAGGACATGGCACACCGATTTCTCGACCCGTTCTATATCGCGGCAGAGCGAGGTGAGCTTCCTGTCCAGCCGATCCGCAAAAATGTGGGAGACGCTGCGCTCTGGTGGGGCGACGGTCTCGCGGTGACGCGCGAGAACACGGGCTTTGGTATCTCGGTGTTCGTTCCAAATTCACATGTTGATCGACCGGGTGTCCGCGAGGAGATGCTTGCTGCTCGCGTTCTGGCTCGGTTGGACGAATCCAGAGCGCCTACGCGCGCGTGGAAGCACCGATAGCCGCTGCGATCGTTGCATGAGCGAATCCTTGCGCGATTGCGCGGACTCTGGCGATGCCGATCGACGAGCGTACGCGACCGGTTCTTGCGGCATCACGCATCCACGACGCCCTCGACCCGGTGCAAGCGTTGTAATGCGTAGAAGCCGGCGTCATTGCTCGATCGCGCAATTGATCTGGTAAATCAGAGTGGGGAAATGCCCGATGGAACTTCGACATCTTCGCTATTTCATTGTCGCCGCCGAGGAGGAGCATTTCGGTCGCGCGGCCGATCGACTGTGCGTCACGAGATCCGCTGTTTCGCAATCGATTGCCGATCTCGAAATGCAGTTCGGCACGCAGCTCTTTCAGAGATTCGCACATCAGGTGAGGCTCACACCTGCGGGTCGTGCTCTGCTGCCGCAGCTCAAGGCCGTGATGAAGCAGTTGGACGACGCACTGGCCATGGCGAAGCGCATCGGCCAAGGAAAGATCGGCAGCTTGAATATCGGCTATGGATCGCTGACGTTAATGCATTCGATCTTTCGCGCCACAATCAAGGAATTTCACGAGCTCTATCCGGATGTAAACCTTTCTCTGTTCGATATGTCGACGACCGAGCAACTGCGGGCGCTTGGTGAGGGGCGTATCGACGCTGCGTTCATCCACTTCGGGCCGGGAGGAGCACTGTTTCGAAGCGACCGGCGCGGTACGACCGAGGTTCAGGAGGAGGTCGAGCTCGAGTGGATCCGCATCCAGGATGGCGGCTTGGGAGTTGCCGTGCCCAGCGACCATCCGATCGCGCAGCGCGAATCGGTGACCATCGCTGAGCTGGCCCAAGAGCAATTCATCGTCGTGCCGAGATCGACCACCAATCCGGAACACGGGCCGGTGCGGTTTCTGTTCAAGGCGGCGGCCTTCGAGCCGAAAATAATTCAGGAAGTAGACGGCACGGCCACTCAACTCAATCTCATTTCGGTGGGGATGGGAGTCGGACTGATCGTTACAGGACCTCATTTCGTTTATCCGTCGGGCGTGTCCGTAGTACCGGTGGCAGATGTGGACTACACCACGAGCTTCATCTTTGGCTGGAACAAGAGGCGGAAGGACCCGGCGGTCGAACGGATGACTGACATCATCAGGGCGTTATCGGACTGATAGAGTCCGCGCGCGCGATAGTAAATCACGCCTCGCATGCCGCGCCTTCCGCGCGGCCGCTCGATGCTTCGCCGGTCTCTTCGTCAAATGATCACAAGCGATTGAGGACGCGCCCGCCATCCACGAGTACACATTCGCCGGTGATGAAGCTGGCCTCGTCGGATGCCAGAAACAGAGCCAGATTCGCGACATCCCAGCCTGTACCTTGTCGCCCCAGCGGAATCTTCGCATCGCGTTCCGCCATGACTTGCCTGCGTGATCTGCTTTCGCGTCGAACGCGCGTCTCGACAGCCATGGGCGTGTCGATCAGTCCTGGCAGGATTGCATTGACCCGAATGTTGTATTTCGCATTCTGCAGCGCCAACTGCTCGGTCATCGCATTGATACCCGCCTTGGTCGCTTTGTAAGCCACATACGGGTAGAGGCCCGCGGCGGCCGCGGAGGACACGTTCACGATCGCGCCGCAGCGCTGCTCGCGCATGATGGCAATGGCATGCTTGCAGGCGAACGCGGTCCCGCGGAGGTTGGTGCGGCAAATGTTGTCGAACCCCTCGACCGTGATCTCCATCAGGTCCGCATCGCCACCCTCCAGGCTGACGCCGACATTGTTGTGGAGCACATCCAGCGAGCCCCACCGATTCTTTGCGTGAATCATGGCCGCGGCTATCTCATCCTCGCTGGTCACATCAGCCCGAAAGGCAATCGCGTCGCCCCCTTCTTGGCGAATGATCGCCGCGGTTTCCTCGGCGGATTCCAAGGAGCGATCCACCGCCAATACGCGGGCACCTTCGCGAGCAAAGCGGATCGCCGTCGCGCGCCCGTTGCCGATACTGAGTCCGGGAGCCTGACCGGCGCCCATGACGATCGCAACCTTTGCAGCGAGACGCTTTGGCCTGCTCCAGCCTAGGTTACTGCGTGTCGCACGGGTCATTGTGAACCGAATCGAGCCACACTGTGCACGCGTGCTTCGGTACCGTTGGAAAGCGCGCTCTCACTGCGGCTCGAGGGCTACGTCCGGATTTCGCGGAGGCCTGCGGCGCGCGCGAAAATAGTTGATCACCTGCCAAGAGATGAAGAGGGCGATCAGCCCGAGCAAGGTGCCGCTGATCGGCTCTGAAACAAATACTCGGAAGTCACCTTGACTGAGCAGGAGTGCTCGACGGAAGTTTTCCTCCAGCATCGGCCCGAGAATGAATCCCAATAGAAGGGGTGCCGGATCGAGTTGGAGGCGAATGAACAGGTAGCCCACCAGGCCAAACCCCGCCGTGATGAGGACGTCGAGTACGTTGTTGTTGATGCTGTATGTCCCGATACAGCAAAAGAAGAGGATCGCAGGGAAGAGAACGTTGTAAGGCAGGTTCAATACGGAAAGCCAATAACGAACCAGCGGGAGATTGAGGAAGAGCAAGAAGCAGTTGCCGATCCACATGCTCGCCACTAAACCCCAGAAGAGGTGAGGATGTTGCGCGATCATGTTCGGTCCCGGTTGGATGCCCTTGATGATGAACGCCGCCATCATGAGGGCCATCACGGCATTCTCCGGGATTCCAATACTCATCAGGGGAATAAAGCTCGTGCGAGCTGCGGCCTCGTCCGCTGCCGCCGGGCCGGCGACGCCCTCGATGGCGCCCGTGCCAATTTCGTTCTTGTGCTTGCTGACCTTCTTGTCGATGGCATAAGCGGTGAACTGCGCGATGACAGGACCACCGCCGGGAAGAAGGCCCATCGCCGAACCGACGACGCCACCTCGCAAGGCACTAGGAAGAATTCGCTTGAAGTCAGGCCAGCTCGGGATCAGATTTATTTTGCCGCGGAAGGGTGAGCGATGATCGCGATTATCCAAGTTCTTCGCGATTCCCGCGACGCCGAAGCAGCCGAGCGCCACGCTGACCAATCCGATGCCATCCGCAACCAAGTGCAGGCCGAATGTGAAGCGTTCGACTCCGCTGGTGACGTCGGTCCCGACCTGGCCCAGCAAGACACCCAACAGGCACATTGAGAGACCGTTCACCAGGCTGTCCGTCGCCACCAAACTCACGCAGACGAAGCCAAACAGCATCAGCGCCGCGTAGTCTGCAGGACCGAAGAGCAATGCGACTTTCCCGAGCGGCGGCGCGAGTGTCGCGAGCACGACCAAGGCAACCGTGCCTCCGATGAAGCTCGATACCCCGGCGGTGAAGAGCGCTAACCCCGTCTTGTTCTTCGACGTCAGCGCATATCCGTCGATGCACATGACGATGCTGCTGGCGTGCGGAATCTTCATCGTGATGGCGCTGACGTTCTCGCCGTACATCGCGCCGTAGTAGATGCCCGCGAGCATGATTATCGCGCCGTCCACGGGAATCGAGTAGGTCAGAGGCAACAGCAAGCTGATCGTGGCGAGAGGACCCAACCCCGGAAGCAAACCGACTATGGTCCCCGCGATGCAGCCGATGGCGCAAAACATGAGATTGTTCAGGGTGAGCGCGTGCTCGAACCCGAACGCAAGGTTGTGCAAGATCTCCATCAGTAGAGCGGCAACTGCAAACCGAGCAGCTCGCGAAAGACGAACGCGATGGCGGTGAATCCCAATGCGAGAGCCATACTGCGCTTCACCGAGTATGGCGAGCTGGCCAGTGGCGCAACGAAAGCAAGGAAAAAGATGCCGAGTATCATGTTCGCGAGCTCCGACAGTAATGCGAATCCGCAAAGACTGACGACGACGATCGCGATGCTGCGGAGTCTGATCTGCAACTTCACCGGTGCCTCGCGAGCCAGGAACGCCCTGGCGATCGAGGTGATCCCGAGCAGAAGCAGAATCGAGCTGACTATCAGCGGAAACAGCCCGGGGCCGGTGTTGCCGTACTCCCAGATCGGATATCTCGAGGCGCCGACTCCGAACGCAATTGCGATTCCCGTGAGAACCACTCCTCGTAAGAAATCGCGATCGCTCATTCTGGGTGCTCTCTTTGCGGTCATTGCCAACGCGCTCCAATCGTCCGAAAACTGCCGGCCGCGATCATCGCTCACCTTGCGAGATCGGAGCTCCTGGTCTTGTGTCCGCCGTCGACATTCCGATAGCAAGTCGGGCTCGTGACCGGGCCGGTTACTGCCTTCTCAGGCCCAGATCCTTTACGATTCTTTGGCTCTGAGTGACTTCGTCGATCAGGAATTGCTTGAACTCCGACGGTGACATGCTCATCGACTCCATCCCCTCGGCGAGGAATCGGTCTTTGACAGCAGCCTGAGATGTCGCGTAACGCAGCGCTTGCGAGAGGCTCTGAACAATGGATGCGGGCGTACCCGCCGGCGCCATGATTCCGGTCCAGGTGTAGTAGCTGTAATTTCGAACGCCTTGTTCAGCCAGAGTGGGTACGTTCGGCAGGGCAGGCAGCCGCTTCGCAGACGTGACTCCGAGGGCTCTCAACTGTCCAGCCTTGATTTGACCCAGGGTCGCGGCGTAAGTGTCGAAAATCATGTCTACTCGACCACTGATCACGTCCGGTATGGCCGGCGCATTCCCTTTATAAGGAATGTGGCGGACCTGCGCACCGACCGTCTTGAGAAATTTCTCGATCGCAAAGTGCGGCACGGTGCCTACGCCGGCAGAGGCATATGAAAGGCGATTGGGATTTGCTTTGGCACGCGCAACAAACTCGGCCATGGTCTTCTCTGGCGCGCTCGACGGCACGTCCATGACAAATGGCGCACGGCTGATGATGCCGATCGGCGCAAAGTCAGTACGAACGTCGTATCCAGGCTCCAGCCGCAGCGCCATTTGTTGAACGGCAGTGCCGGTCGTTGCAAGAACGGTGTAACCATCGGCCGCCGCCGCTTTCACGAAGCGGACTGCAATGACTCCGCCGCCTCCAGCTCGGTTCTCAACGATGACGGGCTGCTTCAGGTAAGTACTCATGTGTTGCGCCGCCAATCGCGCCATGAGATCTGCGTAACCGCCCGGGGCCGTGTTGACGACAATGTGAATGGGGCGACGAGGAAATGCGTCATCCGCCGCAGCGGCCTTGCCGGCGGATACGACCAGGATCAGCGCAACCAGCAATGGCTTCAGTGTCGAGTGCGTGAACATCATGCGATTTCGGGCGCCGCGTTAGGCGAATTCAGGTACTGACTCGCTCAAGCGAGCATCCGGAACAACTGAGTGGCGTCCTCGAGCGACTCGAGATTCTGAGTCATCTCTTCGACGCGAGCGATCTTGTCCTGGGAAAGTGGGGCTGCCGCAAACGAGGCGCACTCACGAAATTTTGCTCTGATCCCGTCCCAGGTCATGGGTGCCTCTATGCTGCCCGGGTAGTTGTTACCCACACGGCCGAGTGTTCGGCCGTCCCGCAATACCATTTCTACCCTACCGTCTGGCAACGTCATTTTCCAGTCGAAGCGGCTGTCTCGAACCGGGACGACCTTGCCGGCAAGCGCGAGTATTTGCGGATCTCGTAGAGCGTCGCCTGCAAAGTCTGCAATCTGAATTTGCCCGCGCGCGGCCGCAACCGCCACGCAGAATGGAATGCTGAACTTTGCGTCGACGAGAGTTTTGGGTGCGCGGCGGCTTTCGAGAGGAGTACACAGCTGGTATTGATAGTCTCCAACGCATACCCGGATTTCCTCGATATCGTTCGCATGAATCTGATGTTGCTTCATCAGCTCGATGGTCGCGTGGATGTACGTGAATGCGACTCCGCACGTCGGCCAGCGTTTGTACAGCATTGACCCGCCGGTGTACTGCGTACCCAGCCCGTCGAGAATGGCTTCGCGGTTGTAGTTTCCGTCGAAGTACACATTGAAAATGCCGGCCTTGCCTTCGAAAAGAGTCTGAATTCCCGTCACGCCTTTTTCCGCGAGCAGGGCGGCGAGTACGGCGCCTTGCGTCACGAAGCCCGCGTACATGCCACGCAGGTCCGTACCCACGCCGAACTGCATTTCGCTGAGGCCGCAAGATTGCATGCTCGCAATACCCAACGCATGAACAATCTGTTCACGGGAAAGTCCGAGCACGTGACAGGCGGCGCCGGCTGCAGAGAACACTCCCAATACGGTTGTAAGGTGAAAGTCCTGACGCCAGCCCACGTTTCGTCGCAGGCGAATAAACATGTCTTGGCCGGCGGCGACGGCTGCAATCATGCCGCGCCCTGAGACGCCGCCCTTGCGCTCGGCAACTGCAAAAGCGGCCGGCACTATCGAGCTGCTGGGATGATGCCCCTGGGGCGTGCGGTCGTCGAAGTCCAAACAGTGCGCCATCGCGCCATTGGCGAAGCCGGCCATCAGGGCCGACGCGCGCCCGCCGAAGCCGAGCACCGAACTCTCGGGCGGCCCGCCGCTTTCCCGCAGCAAATCTACGATGGAGCGTAGCGCCGGCTCTACTCCACTTGCGGCACAAATTACCCCCAGCGTGTCGAGGATGCTCTTCTTCGCGGCATCGATTGCCGCTGGAGTTAGACTTGAATAGCGGGTGTTGGCGAAGAGATCTGCGAAATTATTCACCAGATCCGGAGGCGTGGACAGAGTATTCAAAGTGTGGAACTCGCGATTCTAGCGATGAATCAACTGGTAAAACTGGCCTGCAGCTCGCGCGCGAACAGTCGAAACGCAAGCAGTCGAAACTCCCCATTGCACGATCCATTGCGAGCAGTGACGTCGTGTTTGCTGCGCAGGACCGACGTTCGATATGAGCGCATCGTTGGCTCGATGCGAGCAACTCTCAAAATTGCATACCCAATGGACACCTCGAACTCCCCGCTGCCAATGGCTAGTTGTATGCTCGCAAGGCAATTTCAGTGCGATTGTCTAGCGCATTTTTCAGCCGTACCAGTAACTTTTCTCGTAGGCATCGGTAAATTGCGCTAACGGTTGTTTTGCGGCGCGCTGCTTCACGGTGACTTTGTTCGGGGTCGCAACTTGACTTGGCGACTCGCGGATGGACTGCCGCTGATCCCGGGTTGATCAAAATAGAGTCGCGGCGAACCGCATCGGGAAAGTTCGTGCTTCGCCGAGCTTGCGGTTCTGGGTGCGCATTTGCACACGCACCGGATATGACAGCTTGCCAATCAGCGCTGTCTTGCAATGTCCTCTGAGACCAACGCCCGTCCCCGATTGCCCCAGCTCGCTCTGATGTAGTTGCCGACGGCAATCAGCTGAGCGTCGTCGAGCAACTCTCCATACGACGGCATGTCCTCCCACGCACCGGTTGCAACCGACTCAGGTTTCGCCGGACCGTAGAGCAAGACATTGATCAGTGATGCAGGGTCGTCCGCCTGCGCAATGGCGCTTCCAGCCAAAGGCGGTCCGCTGAACATTCCACCGCGCCCCGATTTTCCATGACATTTAGCACAGCGGTCCATATAGATGGATTCACCGGCAGAGGTCTGCTCTGCCAGTGCACCTACAATGCGCTGCTCTCGGGGCGGAAGACTCTTGATGTAGACCGCGATGGCGCGGATGTCCGCGGCGCTGAGCTGCATCAGGCTGTTGACGATGACTTCATTCATGGGCCCGAACGTAGCGCCGCGCGGGCTGAAACCTGAATGTAGATACTTGCTGAGATCGTCAACGGACCAGGAGGCCAGGGCGCTTTTAGCCGCAGTGAGATTGACTGCGGACCAGCGGCGGACTTTGCCATCCGCCACTCGGTCGAAGAGCGTTCCTCCTTCGAGGGCTCGGTCGCTCATTTCGGCCATGAACGAGTTTCGTGGCGAATGACAAGCGCCACAGTGCGCCGGCCCCTCGACGAGGTACGCGCCTCGATTCCACTCATCGGACTGGGAGGGGTCCGGTTCATAGCGTCTTCCCTCGAAGAACAGCGCATTCCAAAACCGCATCGCCCATCGCTGCGAGAATGCGAGGTCATTCGCGGGCGGACTGTAATGTACTGGCTTCAAGCTCTGCAGATAGGCGTAGATGGCTTCGACATCTGCGTCCGTCATCTTGGTGAATGAGGTGTAGGGAAAAGCGGGGAAGAGCCGGCGGCCACTCTTGCCAACACCCTCATGCATGGCACGCCGCAGATCCTCAGCACTCCAGGTACCGATGCCCGTGCTGCGGTCGGGCGTAATGTTGCTCGAGTAGATCGTGCCGAAAGGCGTTTCGAACGCGACGCCTCCGCTGAATGGCGCGCCGTTTGGCCGCGAGTGACAGCTTCGGCAATTCGCTGCATCGGCCATGTATTTGCCGCGCGCGACCACGCTAGCCGCGGCGGGCGTCGTCGCAACTGCATCGGCCGTTACGGGCGTTTCGTTGTGGGTGGACGCGAGCAGCAGAAGCAAAAGCACCGCGATGGAGCCGCCGACGGCGGCAACACGGGCTCTCACAAGAGAACTGCGGACATCGACGTCAAAGCTGAATAGACCTCAAGGCCGAAGCACATGGAAGCCGGCGCGCGCGATGTTCTCGCCGTCGCCCTTGATGTCGTGGAAGCGCATATATACCGGTTGGCCTTTGTAGGCCCATTGTTTGCGACCATCGTCCCTGACGATGATCGTCCAATCGCCGACTCTCGTGCTACTTCCTGGTGTGGTCACTATCAACGGAGGCCACGCGGAGTCACAGCCGGCGTTGCAGTTGGATTTTCCTCGCGAGTCCTTCTCGTACACGTAAAGTGTCGCGAGGCCTGGGAAGCTCGTGTAGTACCACATTGCTTCGCCATCCTGTGCCAGAGCAGCGTCTCCCGGATGTGCGGTGTGGTCAGGCGCGCCAGCTGAATCGGCTGCCGGCGCGCGACTTGCGCTGGTCATCAATGCCAGGAAAACGATGACGTAACTGCTTCGCACGGCCGCCTCCTTCAGTCGCTGCATCGGACGATCGTCGTCCAACGCTATTCCCGATGCCTTCGAAACGCAATGGCGAGCATCGCGGACGAATTTTGAGACACTGCACGGCAAGGGCTCCGATTGCAGCGGTCCATCGCTCAACGGCCGGGCCAAGACACAGGCTTCCGGGCCATCGAGGTTAAGCGCGGCTTACCGAGCGAAAATCAAATCCGTCTGTACACCGCTCGGTGCTGTCGGCCAAACTCTTGCCGATGAGTTGGTGCCGAAGAGAGGCGCGATTTCTTGCGCGTCGCGCTCGGGCGGTAATGAACCGATGAGGTCCGGGGCCGGTCGCAGACCGGCGTGGAGCAGGGTTCGGGTCGACGGGAGCAAGCGACCTGCGAGGGGGAATTGTCGTGAGAATTCGTGAGGCGATCGCATTTGTTGCCGTCGGTGGTGCGACGGCATTATCGATGGTTCCTGCGCAGAACGCAGTCGCCAGCGAGACGCGGCAATATGCCGTCTACCTTTCCTATCCCGCAATGTCGAATGAAGAGGGCGATTGCAAACCGTCAAATCCCGATAGCATCGGCATTCTCCGCGAGGGATTGCGATTGCAGGGAAAGAGCTCCGCGGAAATCGAACAGGCGGTGGATGGGGTGCAGCGGGGCGACAAGCGCCCCGACATCTCCATGCGCGGCAAGCTCGAAGGCAAGACCGTCGATGCGTACCTCTACCCTTTCTCAGTGCCGGACTCGCAGCTCAGTCTCGTGCAGGGTCACGTGGGGATCGGGTTCAATTTGGATGGCAAGGACAAACCCGAGGATTTCGTCGATCCACTCACCGGCGAGCGAGGTGTAGACAACCAGTTGTTCCGCGTTCTGGGTTGCAGCCGGCCGTGGCGCGCAAAGATTGGCGAGGCGGGGCCTTACCAGTTGGGAAAGTGGGAACAAACCTTCGAAAGCGCGCCGGCGTGGCTGATAGATATTTCGGGGATCGACAGCGCGGAGAACGACGACGACGTAGAGGTTCGAGTGCTGCTTGCCAAGCAGCCTTTGGCAAGGAACGCTCTAGGCACGGCATTGGCCTACCTGACATTCACGGCTGATCCGATCACGCGCACGGCCGGCAATGTGGTCCATGGCAGCATCAAGAACGGGCGACTGACGACCGGCAAGTTTGATTTCTATCTGCCCAGCGAGCCTCAAAAACAGGCCGAATACGGGCTCAGGGACGCCCGCATGAGATTTGAGTTCCTGCCGGATGGCAGGCTCAAGGGCATCGTCGGCGGATATCAGGATTGGCGCCCTTTGTATATCACCCTCGCGCTGCGGAGGAGCGTCGGCGAACAGTCGGGTTCGTATGACACGCCAGGACACTATTACGCCTTTCGCAAGCTGGCGGATGCCTATCCGGATCCGAAGACAGGGCAGAACATGTATATCTCCTCTGCCTACTATCTCGAAGCGGTGCCCGCCTTCATTGCCTATCCCGAACCTTCGCAACAGCTCACGAGGGCGCAATGACATCTGGTCCTCACATGATGTCGTGGTCGCGCGTATCGAAGCGGTGGGGTCGTGCCGTCGTTTTTGCATCGCTGTCGGCGGTGATGGCTGTAGCTCAGCTCATTGGACCCGCAGAGGCGCAAGGTGTTGGAGGAGGCGCCACCGTTCGGCTTCTTACGCAGGATGAATATCGCAACGTCATCGCCGATGTATTTGGTACGGACATAAAACTGGCCGGGCGGTTCGAGCCTGATCTGCGGGTCAATGGGCTGATCGCCGTCGGCGCCGGGAAGGCAGGCGTCACCGGATCGGCGCTGGAGCAGTATGACAACATGGCGCGAGCGATCGGTAGCGAGGTGACGGATGAGCGTCACCGAGTGCTCTTCGTGCCGTGCGCGCCAAAATCCATTCACGATCCGGATCCCGCCTGCGCGAAACGATTTCTGGCCGAGATGGGCGAATTGTTGTTCCGGCGCCCCTTGATGGACGATGAGCTCGCGTATTTCGTGGATAGCGCGACGCAGACGACAACTCATACGGGTGATTTCTACACCGGGCTCGGTTTTGGACTGGCGGGAATCCTCTCGTCGCCTCAGTTTCTTTTCCGCCTCGAAGTGAGTGAAGAGGATCCGGCGCATCCAGGGCTGCGACGACTGACGGCTTATTCCAAGGCGGAACGACTGAGCTTCCTCTTGTGGAATAGCGGTCCGGACCAAGCGCTACTCGCGGCTGCGAAGAGCGGCGCGCTGCACACGAAGAAAGGTCTGGATGAGCAGGTCGAGCGCATGCTCGCTTCGCCGCGCCTCGAAAACGGCGTGCGCGCGTTCTTCACGGACATGCTCGAATTCGATCAGTTTGACACGCTGGGTAAGGACACAACGCTCTATCCGAACTATACGGCTGAGGTAGCAGAGCAAGCCAAGGAACAGACGCTGCGAACGATCGTGAATCTTCTTGTTCGCGATAGGGGCGACTATCGTGATCTCTTCACGACCCGAAAGTCAGAGATGACCGCAAGGTTGGGGTCGCTGTACCGCGTCCCGGTGTCGCCGCGAGACGGCGTCATCGATGCTTGGACGCCGTACGAGTTTGCGCCTGATAGCGGCCATGCAGGCATCATCACCCACGCGAGTTTCCTCGCATTGCATTCGCACCCCGGACAGACCTCGCCGACGATACGCGGCAAGGCCTTACGAGAGGTGTTTCTCTGTCAGAAGGTACCGGACCCGCCGGCAACGGTGGACTTCAGCCGCTTCAATGAGGCCACTGCGGCACGAACAAAAACGGTACGCGAGCGATTGCAGATGCACTCGGAGAGTCCGGTCTGCGCGGGATGCCACCGGATTACGGACCCGGTCGGATTGACGCTCGAGAAGTTCGATACGGTCGGCGGATTCCGTGCGATCGAGAACGGCACGCCGATCGATACGAGCGGCGAAATGAATGGCGTCAAATATGAGGACCCTGTGGGTCTGGGGGCGGCGCTGCACGACAATAAGAGTGTCCCTAGCTGCTTGGTGTCGCGGCTCTATTCATATGGCGTCGGTCGCCCTCCCGCCGCAGAAGAATCAAAGTGGCTTTCAGGTGAGCTTGCGAATCAATTCGCCGCAGACCGTTACCGCTTACCGGCATTGCTACGCCGTATCGCGACCAGCGATGCGTTCTACCAGATAGTGCCCACTGCACTATCCGCCTCGGTGTCTTCGAAGTGATAGAGATAGGAGACCGGCCATGACGACCGCTGCGAAATTGGCCTCGCGACGCCGTGTTCTCAAGGGGATGTTGGCGGGAAGTGCCGTGACGGTGGGGCTTCCCTTTCTCGATTGCTTCCTCAATGAGAACGGCACCGCTGTGGCGGCCACCGGCCAGTCACTACCGAGCATCTATGGGAGCTGGTCCTGGAGTCTGGGTTTGAATCCAGGCCAGTGGGAGCCTCCGACCGTAGGCAAGATCACCCGGATGGGTCGGGAAACCGCAGCGTTGGAACGCTTCAAGGACAAGATCAACCTCTATGGTGGGCTGTCGGTTTTTACTGCGGGCAAGTCGCCGAGCGTGCACTACACCGGTGTACACGCCCCGCTCACCGGCCAAGTGCTCAGTACGATTGATCCGGTACCGGCAAGCATCGATACCATCATTGCGGATCACATCGGCGCGTCAACGCGCTTTCGGTCGCTGCAGATGGTTGCCGACGGCAACGCCCGGTTGACCCCCAGCTATCGGCCTGGCGGTATCCAGCAGCCCGGGGAGATTTCGCCGGCGGCCATGTATGCGCGCGTGTTCGGGCCCGAATTCATCGATCCGAATAGCGCCAATTTCAAACCGGACCCGCGAACGATGGCGCGGCAAAGTGTCTTGTCGGCCGTTCGCTATCAATCCAAGAGTCTCGAAAAACTACTCGGCGCCTCCGATCGCGCGCGCCTGGATGAGTATTTCACTTCACTGCGTCAGCTCGAACAGCAGGTTGACCTGCAACTGCAAAAGCCGGCTCCGCTGCCCACCTGCTCTCCACCCGAGCCGGTGGCGGATCCGGGTAGCGGCAAGGAGGTCGAAGTCGTCGTCGCCACGCACAAGCTGCACGCGAAGATAGCAGCGCATGCGCTAGCCTGCGATCAGACGCGGGTATTCAATTTGGCCTACACCTGTGGCGCTTCTGGGGTCTACGTGAAGGGTGACCCGCAGTCTCATCACGTCCTCACACATGAGGAACCCGTCGATTCCGAGCTGGGATGTCAGCGCAGAGTCGCGTACTTGAACATGCGCTCGATGGGCGCATTTGCCGATCTGCTCGAGGCCCTGAGCGCTGTCCGAGAGGGCGACAAAACGCTTCTCGATCGGGCTCTCATATTGGGAGTGACCGATCACGGCTACGCACGAGCCCACACGCTCGATGCAATTCCAATGATCACTGCGGGAAGCGCGAACGGCCGCATGAAGACGGGCTTGTATGTCGTTGCCAACCGTGATCCGGTGACGCGACTGTCGTTGACAGTGCAGCAAGCTTTGGGGCTGCCGGTAGGCACATGGGGTGTGGAGAGCATGCAAACATCCAAAGCTATTTCGGAGGTCGCGGTCTAGTGGAGACGCGTCATGCAGTAAAGATGGCCTGGCGCGACTCCGTTGGTGCTTTGAAGGTTGGGGTTTGGGCTGCGACGCTAGCGGTGTTGTCAGGCGCGGCCCAAGTGCACGCCGCCGCGCGCGTTCCAGACGGTACCCTTGCGCCTCCACCGGGGATCAGGATCAAGACGACTTTCGTCGGCGCGCCCAAGAAGGCGGTGCGAACCGGCGAAGTGAGTCCTGCGGGCGCCGCCGGGCCCGACAAGACTCCTCCCCGGCGTGTGTTCGCCGATGCATCCAACTTGCCTCTCTACGTATACGCAAAGGATCCACCGGGGCAATCCACATGCACGGGCGCGTGTGCGACTCTCTGGAAGCGCGCGCTTGCGCCTTCCGGCGCCAAGCCGTTGGGCGAATGGTCGCTCATCAAGCTCAAGGGTGGAGGCGCGCAGTGGGCATTCCGCCGCCAAGCCCTTTATGTCTACGCAAACGATCACGGCCTCGTCTTGAGTCCCGTCAACGAGATCAGCGGCCTGCGGAATATTTCGCCCGATGATCGCGCAAACGGAGACGGATTGGAGGAGGGCGCTTGGCACGCCGTCGTGGTGGCTCCTGATCCCGGATTTTGGATGCCTCCCGGACTGAGCGTGAGCGAAGTGGGTGCGGCGCCTGGACAAGCTATCGTAGATGAAACCGGCGGCACGCTTTACGTCTTTCAAGGCAAAGGCGCGGTGAGTCCGGATTGGATCCCGGTGGCTGCTCCCATGGGCGCCGTCAAGAAATTCGGCGAATTCACCGTGCTCACTCGGCCTGACGGAGTCTTTCAGTGGGCGATCGATGGCAAACCACTGTACCGCTATCGTCGCGACTATGTCGCAGGCGACGCGAACGGCAGTTCCGCCGATGCGCGCTTTCGCGTGGCGCTGCTGATGCGATATTTCATGCCGCCGGGTATTGCCATTCGACAAGACGAGGTGCGCGGCGGAGTTCTGATGATCGAGTCGGATCGTAAAACTCTTTACGCCCAGGACTTTTTATACGTCGACAACGCTGGCGGTCAGAACATACGCGGCAAGCGCGGGGCTCCTGCCGCGGGCGAAGAGATGGGCGCGGCCGGATGCGTCGACGAATGCCTGCAGTCCTGGCATCCGCTCAAAGCGCCGGACGACGCCAAGCCGAGGGGAGACTGGACAGTCTTCGCACGACCCGACGGCAGCAAACAATGGGGCTATCAGGGCTTCGCGCTCTATACCTACGCAGGGGATGGTCCGGACCAAGTCAATGGTGTGGACATCTATTACATCTCGATGCCGCAGTCTCCCAACGAAAAGGCGGTGGGGAAGAATTTCGGCTTTTACTGGCGTGCGGCTTCCGTTGCAGCCTGGAAAACCACCGAGTACTGACGTAGCGGAACGAATGGTGACTGCGCGTGGTGCCTGCATAGTGACGTCCCAAGCTCGGCACATCCGATGCCGCTACTCCTCCGAACCTGATTCAGCCCCATGGCCCTATCGCCGGTCCAAGAGTCGTTGAGGTGAGTTCGATGAAAATTGGAATTCTGATTGCAAGCGCTGCGCTCTCCGTGTTCATGGGCCTGGCACAAGGCGCGGAGCCGCAAATCAAGCTGCTTACGCAATCGCCGCTCAACGGATCGCTCAGTGACCTCAAGTCACAGATGTCTGCCCATGCGAAACTTCCCGTGAGCACTGAAGGTGCCCCACGGCCGCAGTTACTCGAGAGGCTGTTTGGAGGAGAAGCTGCCGACATTGCGATCATGACCAATGCAGCCATTCAGGAACTTGCGGCCAAGGGCCTCGTCCGGATGCAAAAGGAGCTGCTGGTTTCGGAAGTTGGAATCGCCGTCGCTGCCGACGCGCGGGCCCCCACGTTGAAAACGAAGACGGATTTCGTGGCGTTCTTGAAATCGACGCCGTCGTTTGCCTACCCGGCACCGAACGCAACCGGCCCCCACCCGGTCGGCGCTTTCACCGTCACGCTGCTCGAGCAACTGGGTCTGACAAGCGTGGTGGCGCCGAAAGCCACTGTGGTGAGCGGAGGTTTGATGGGCGGTCTCGTGCGCGACGGAAAGGTCGCGGCTGCAATCCAGATCGTCAGTGAGCTGAAGTTCCAAGGGGCCTCGAATACCGTGCCTCTGCCCGAAGAGATTCAAATGCGGACCCCAATGTCGATCGCAGTCCTGGAAACGACCTCGCACGAGAAGGAAGCTACCGCGCTCGTTCAGTTCCTGACGTCCCCCGAGGCGGCGGCGGTTTACCGTCGCTGGGGCCTGGTCCCTTCCTTCAAATAACGACATGCCAACGATTGCGGTCGGGAAGGGTAGCCTTTGAAACTTGGAATTCTGGTTGCAAGCGCAGCGCTCGCCGTCTTCATGTGCGGGGCATATGGCGCGGAGCCGCGAATCAAGATACTCGCGCAATCGTCTGTTCCGGGTCCGCTCAGCGATCTCGAGTTGCAGATGTCGGCGCGCGCAACGCTGCCGGTGAACACCGAGAGCGGCCCAAGGGCGAAGTTGCTCGAGAGGCTGTTGGCGGGTGAGCCTGCCGATATTGCGATCCTGACGAACACAGCCATTCAGGAGCTCGCAGCCAAGGGACTCGTGCGGATGCAAAAGGAGCTGGTGGTTTCAGAGCTTGGAGTGGCCGTCGCTGCCGATGCGCAGCCGCCCAAGCTGACGACGTCAGCGGACTTCGTGGAGTTCTTGAAATCGACGCCGTCGATAGCCTATCCGGCACTAGCCACTGGCCCTTACCCGGCCGACGCTTACAGGGTTGACACTTATATCGCCGCGTTGCTGGAACGACTGGGCGTCAAAAGCATCGTAGAGCCGAAAGCCACCGTGGTAGGCGCAGGTTCGATGGGCGGCCTCGTTCGTGATGGCAAAGTCGCGGCCGCAATACTGCTAGTGAGTGAGCTGAAGCTCCAAGGCGCGCCGAACACCGTGCGTCTGCCCGACGAAATTCAATTGCGGATCCCGATGTCGATCGCGGTCTTGAAAACTTCTTCGCATGAGAAGGAAGCCGCGGCAGTCGTTCAGTTCCTGACCTCAGCCGAGGCGGCCGCGGTCTATCGTCGCTGGGGCTTGGTTCCTTCGTTCAAATAATTATCAAGCGAATGATTTCGGGCGGCAGGGGTGGCCTGTGAAACTTCGAATTCTGATTGCAAGCGCAGTCCTTTCCGTCCTCGCGTGCGGAGCGTCTGCGTGCGGCGCGCAGCCTCAAATCAAGGTGCTCGCGCAATTCGCCGTTCAAGGTCCGCTCGAGGATCTCGAGTCGCAGATGGCGGCGCACGCGACGCTCCCGGTGAATACCGAGCTGGCCTTCAGGGTGAAGTTACTCGAGAGGCTGTCCAAAGGAGAGGCTGCCGACATTGCGATCATGACCACCGCAGCCATTCAGGAGCTCGCAGCCAAGGGGCTCGTCCGGATGCAAAGGGACCTGCTCGTTTCAGAAGTTGGAGTGGCCGTCGCTGCCAATGCGCGGGCGCCGACGCTGAAGACGACAGCTGATTTTGTCGCGTTCCTGAGAGCGACGCCGTCGATTGCCTATCCCGTGTCATCACCCCCCGGCGCTCACATGGTCAAATTGCTGGCACAACTCGGCCTGACGAGCATCGTAGAGCCGAAAGCCACCGTGGTAGACGAAGCTTTGATGGGCGGCCTCGTTCGTGATGGCAAGGTTGCAGCCGCAGTACTGCTGGTGAGTGAACTGAAGTTCCAAGGCGCGCCGAACACCGTGCCGCTGCCCGACGAAATTCAATTGCGGACCCCGATGTCGATCGCAGTCCTGAAAAGCTCCGCGCATGAGAAGGACGCCGCGGCGGTGGTTCAGCTTCTGACGTCGCCGGAGGCGGCGGCTGTTTATCGTCGCTGGGGCCTGCCTCCTTCGTTCAACTAGCGTCTTGCGGCATTTCGAGAGCTTCGGCGCCGAGACGTGTGAGCCTGCAGCGCGAACAATCATCACTGTGATCCCTGAGTTGCCAAACGTGTTGTGTTGTCTCGACGTGTCGCAATCGATGCACGCTGAGCGTGCCCAGGCGCATTGGAGCAGTTGGCTCAGCGTCGATTTCAACTGCCGAGCGGTCGTGTCTCATTGGTCCTTCTGAATTGGAGCCCTCCCATGCGCAATTTGCACTCTGCAACCAAAGTCGAAGGACGAATGAGCAACGCACCTTCAAAGGTGAGCCGCTGTCGGATACCACTGCGGGGCTCGCTTCTCCTGACGCTCGTGGTGACCGCACTGGCAGGCTGCCAGAAGGCACCTCGGGACGTCGCGCCGTCGGCGCCGCCACCGATCGACGAAGCGCGCATCGCCGCCGCCGAGAGCAATTCAGAATGGCTCTCTTACGGACGCACCTATTCCGAGCAGCGTTACAGCCCGTTGAAGTCAATCAATACCGATAACGTCACGCAACTCGGACTCGCGTGGTACGCCGAGTTTCAAGCCGATCGGGGGATGGAGGGCACGCCACTGATAGCCGATGGCGTGTTGTACGACACCACGAGCTGGTCGCATGTGTATGCGCTCGACGCGCGTACCGGCGCGATCAAGTGGCACTACAATCCAAAGGTGGACGGACAGAAAGGCAAGGATGCCTGCTGTGACGTAGTCAATCGTGGCGTCGCGCTGTGGAAGGACAAGGTTTACGTCGGCGCGCTGGACGGACGCTTGATCGCAATTGAAGCCGCGACCGGAAAGGAGGTCTGGTCACAGCAAACAACCGATCCCTCTTGGCCCTACACGATCACCGGCGCGCCGCGCGTCGTCAAAGGCAAAGTGCTCATCGGTAATGGTGGTGCAGAGTTCGGCGTGCGCGGCTACATCTCCGCTTACGACGCAGAGACCGGGAAGCTCGCCTGGCGTTTCTATGCCACTCCGAACCCAGACGGTAAACCGGACGGCGCCGCATCTGACAAAGTCTTCGCAGAGAAGGCGGCCGCCACCTGGTCGGGCAGCGGCTGGAAGAAGACCGGCGGAGGCGGCACGCCGTGGGATGCGATTGTGTACGACCCGCAGACCGACCTGGTTTATGTCGGCATGGGTAATGGCTCACCTTGGAGTCACGTCGCACGTTCGGACGGCAAGGGCGACAACCTGTTCCTCTCCTCGATCGTCGCGCTGCGCGCGGAAACTGGCGAATACGTCTGGCACTACCAAGTCAACCCGGGCGAGAGCTGGGATTACACGGCAACCCAGCCGATCATGACCGCCGATCTCACGATCAACGGCGCGAAGCGCCACGTCGTGATGCAGGCGCCGAAGAACGGCTTCTTCTACGTGCTGGATGCTGTGGACGGCAAGCTGCTTTCGGCCGAAAAGTTCGTGCCGGTGAATTGGGCGGAGCGCATCGACCTCGCGACCGGTCGCCCGGTCGAGAACCCGGCCGCACGGTACCCCAACGGACAGCGCGCGACCGTGTATCCCGGTGCGGCCGGCGCGCACAGTTGGACTCCCATGTCGTTCGATCCCGTCGCGGGCTTGGTCTTCATTCCGGCGATGGTGACGAGTCAGAACTACCAGCACGACCCGAATTGGATCTTCATCAAGGGCTCGTGGAACCTTGCCCAGGACGGTTCATCGTCCGGCGCGCCGCGAATCGCTCCTGCGCGCAATCCCTCGCCTCTTGCGCCGCCGAATCCACCGCCGACCGTGAATGGCCTGAGCATGAAGGCGGGCCAATTGATCGCGTGGGATCCGGTCAAACAGGAGGCGCGCTGGAAGCATACGCAGGACAGTACCTTCGCCGGCACGCTGGCGACGGCTGGCGGCTTGGTATTTTCGGCTTCGGGACGCGATCTCAGCGCCTATGCCAGCAAGGAGGGCACGAAGCTGTGGTCGCATCGTACGGCGGCGGTCATCATCGCCCCGCCTATCACCTACGAGCTCGATGGCGAGCAGTACGTTGCGGTGAACGTCGGCTTTGGCAGCGTTGCAGCGATGACGAGAGGTGCGTATCCGCGCAGGCCGGGGCGGCTGTATGTGTACAAGCTCGGCGGCACTGCCACGGCACCGGAGTTCGCGCCGAGTTTCCCGCGGCCGCCCATCGACGTTGCGTCCGCCACGGCATCGGTCGGTAACGTAGTGCGGGGTGGGCAGCGGTTCTACAAATATTGCGTCTACTGCCACGTCGGCGGCGTTTATACGCCCGACCTGCGGACTTCGCCCTACATCATGACGCCCGACAGTTTCAAATCAGTCGTACATGAGGGTGCCTTGCGTGCGCGTGGCATGGCGAATTTCTCGGAGCTGCTCAGTGAGAGTGACGTGGAAGACATCCGTGCTTATCTGCTGCAGGAGGCCGGAAAGTAGTCCTCGCCCAACTACAGCGCACCCAAGCAGCCTGACGTGACAATCTGGATGGCTCGTCGGCCGCCGGAGTATCCATTTCATTCGGACCTAAAGCTCTTGGCTCAATCAGGTCGAGCGTTTCTTCGCTTTATTCACCGGCTTTCGACTACGCACTTGGCCAGGAGATACCCCTGCTCGGTATATCTGTGAGTCGAGCACCCCTTTCCCAGATGAGCTGACTGCGGGGTAGCGGGTCACATTTGCGTGCGAGGTCGCCGCCGAGCCGTGTGACCTTGGTTAGTAGGTGCCGCGGTCGGCGGCACCTCTTACTGTGCACGTGCATGTGGCGATTTTGCGATTAGCTCAGCTTAACAGCGGCAAAGTAAATACGTCTGTACACAGCCGCGCGCACGGCGCAAAACTTCAAACCATACAGTTTCACGATGCGATAGCGAGCGTATTCCGCTTCACCACATCAGAAAGAAGCTCCCAACTAGCCCGCTGGGTCTCTGCGAAGAAATGCCGGGTGAGGTTGCGGATTCTGGTCGGGTTGAAGGAAAGCGTCGCAATCTCGCGCGCCACCTGCCGGTGGTCGCGCACAGATGTGTATCTATAAAAGACCCAGAGGGGGGTATCAAGACATGCGAAGTATCGACGGTTTTTCTGTACGGCTCTTGTTGGGCATCTCTTTGGTATCGCCACCGTTTGGGCAAGCGGTAGCTCAGGAAGCATCTGAGGAGAACTTCCAGCTAGAGGAAGTCACCGTGACGGCGCAAAAGCGGTCTGAAACTCTTCGCGAGGTGCCCTCAGCCATTAGTGTGGTGAGCGGCAATATGCTGGAGGAACAGAACGTCAAATCCGTCAACGAGATTTCTCGGTATGTAGCGGGTCTGGCGATATCAAATACCGGCAAGCAAGGGCAGCTGATCGTCATCCACGGAATTGCGAGCGGGCTCCGTAATCTTCTCCAGCCCGCTCTGACCGCCACGTACATTGATGATCTGCCGGTGGGCTCATCCTCCGCGGGCGCGCGGGGAGGCGCTTATTCGTCAGAGCTGATGCCCTATGACGTTGAGAGAATCGAAGTCTTGAAGGGGCCGCAGGGCACACTTTACGGTGCGAATGCGATGGGCGGACTCATCAAGTATTCCCTGCGGAAGCCCGATCTGGAGAATTTTGAAGCTCGGCTCGGCAGCGGTGTGGCCTTCCTGGACGGCAGTAGCGGCACGGAAGTGGGCTACCGAGGTGCCGTGAGCTTTCCCATCGTGGCAGGCAAACTTGCGCTGCGCATGAGCGCCTTCAAGCAAGACACGCCTGGTTGGATCGACAACATCGGAACTCAAGCCGGGGCTCTATACCCGGTTGGCGTACCGGGGACCGGAACCAAGGACTCCAACTCCCGGGAGTCCCAGGGCGCACACCTGGCGCTGCTGTGGAAGCCCACGGATAGCCTCGAGATTCAGACCACTGCTCTGGGGCAGTCCATTCGCAACGACGATGCATCGCAACTGCAGCTCCAGGAGACTTTCAAGGATCCTCCCACAACGCCGGTGTTCGGATGGGATACCAAGAGCACCGCCTTTCTCAACCCGGAATACGTGCAGATGCGCAACTTTGCGGTACACGTCGACTGGGATTTGGGCTTCGCGCAGCTTGCAAGCTCCACGAGCTATGCTCACACCTACCGTTACGAGCACACGGACTTCACGGGAAATCCCGTGTATTTCGCACCTCAATATCCCCGCTCGTACTATGTCTACAATGCGTGGGACACGGTGAAGAAATACACGACCGAGGCGCGGCTCTCCGCGCCGAGCGATCGTCGTTTTGCTTGGATGCTGGGCGTGTTCTATACGCATGAGGACAAGAACGAGCGGAACGACAATCATGGATGGTCGGATCAGGCCAGGACCCTGCTCCCGCCGCCCTTCGATGTGATTCAGATCGGAACGCAACCGAACCCGCCGAAGTTCACCGAGCGGGCGCTGTTCACCAATGCCACCTACAAGTTCACGAGTCGCTTCGATGTGAGCGCGGGTTTGCGGTACGCCGAAAACAGGAGCTATGGATGCACTGACGGATTGATCGGGGCACGAGGAACTCCGGGGCTCTGCTACGTAGCACCCTTCGCCGACTACGCCGGAAAGTGGACCTGGATGGGCAACGCACGATTCCATCTCAACCCGGATTCCATGCTCTATGCTCGAGTGGCTACGGGCTATCGTCCGGGCGGCGTGAACGCCGGCTACATCGTGCAACAGCTTCCGCCCACTTTCGGCCCGGACTCGGTCATGAACTTCGAGGCGGGCCTGAAGGGCGAGTATCTTGATCGCCGCTTGCAGGTCTCGGCTGCCGCGTTCGATATTTACTGGAAGGACATTCAATTGACGGCCATCAGCCCCACCGGGGCTGGCTACAACACCAACGGTCAGAAAGCGCGGAGCACCGGTGCCGAGGTCACGGCCGACTATCTCTTGGGCCAGGGGTTGAAGCTGGGTATGGTCTTTGCCTATACCGACGCGCGCTTGACCGAAGACGCACCCGCGCTCGGAGGCAGGGCTGGCGATCCGCTTCCGGTGACGGGAAAACTGAGCGGTTCGCTATTCGCGGACTATACCTGGCGCTTCAATGATAACGTGGCCCTCGTGGCAGGCGGAATGTACAGCCATCGCGACAAGTCCTTCAGCTTGTTCAAGAGCGGGCCACGTCCCTTGCCGCTGCCTGCTCAGAACCTGGTCGAGATTCACACCAGCTTGGACGTGAAGAGCACCACCGTTCGCCTCTCGGTACAGAACCTCTTCAACGACCGAAGCTATCTCGGCGCGGAGCTCGGGAATGTTGCCGGACGGCCGATGTATGCGCCGGTGCAACCACGAACGATAGGGCTCAACCTCGATTTCAGCTTCTAAGAGCAGAAAGCCCGCCCGACTGCGGGGTTGCTGATGCGTGGTTTTTCGCGCATCAGCAACTTTTTATGAGCTACAGGAGTCCCCACATGCAGACGACCCAGACATTCATCGCATTGCCGGGCTCGCGTGCCCCCGCCTCGAGCCACGTACTGTGGGCTTGCGCCGCCATCTTTACCATCGCCCTGCGGCCGGCATTTGCCGCGACGGCCGCCGAGCAAGAGCTCCTCGCGTTCGAGAAACAGCGCATGGATGTGGCCGTTCGTCACGACCTGGCCGCGCTGCGCCCCATGCTCGCCGACAACGTGACCTACGTTCATTCCGACGGCTCCAAGGAGACGAAACAAGCGTATCTAAACCTCCTGGCCAACAGCAAACTGGTATTCAAGTCGTACTCGACCGAACCTCTATCCGTTTACGTTGGTGACACGGTGGGCGTGACTCACGGGATTTACAGGTACGAGATTGTCGGCAGCGAGCCGGCCTCAGCGTATTACACCGCGACGTATGTGCGAGTCGATGGCCACTGGAAATTTGCCGGTTGGCATACGACGCTCATCAAGCCGAGCTCCAAACCTTGATTCGGCCGGTGTAGAAAGGATAACTGTGCTCAGATATCCATGATTAGATATCCATGAGCAGATTCAGATATCCATGCGCAGACATCTCTCATGAGATGGATTACGCGCGTTGAGTTGCAGGCTGGTCTTCTGCTCGATCTCGGGTGGCACACGGTTGGGCGAACATCGCCTCGGCGGCGAGGATATAGCCCTCGAGCCCGAGCAGCGCGGCCAACTGGAATACCCCGAGGATTTCCTCGCGAGTCGCCCCCGCATCGAGCGCACCGCGGATATGCGTGCGCAGCCCCGGCAGAAAGCTATGGGTCACGGTGCAGTCGATGCCGATCGCCACCAGCTCGCGCTCGCGCGTCGTCAGCGGGCCCTTCTCCCACATCTCGGTGGCGATCCCCATCAGCGCGATCGAGTAATCCGGCAGCAAGCGCCCCACCGGGTCGCGTTCGCTGTTCCAAAAGCCGCGGATCGCCTTGAAGCGCTGCTTGGCCGCCTCGTACGAGGCATGCGGGCCGGCGTCGGGCGCGGGTGATTCGCCGCGCCTGGCGAGCTCCTCCTCGAGCACCGGCACACAGCTATAGAGCGCATGGTTAGCGAGGCTCGAGATCGTGACCAGCACGTCCAAGATCTCGGCGTGCGTACCGCCCGCCGCCAACACCCGCTGCACCTGCCGTCCGATCGCATCCGCGTTCAGGCTGGTGGCCGCCGCGTGCATGGCGAGCAGTATTAGTTCCTTCAGACGAGGCTCCAAGTGAGGCGCGGCCATCGGTGCCTTCCAGAACGCACAAGCAACGGCATGCCCGCCGGGAGAAGTGGCCCGCAGCGACTCGGCCACCTGCGGGCTCGAGAACATCGCATCGAGCTGCGTGGGATCATGAGGCGTGCCCGGGGAAGTCCGTTCGTGCTCAGCAGTCATCACATGCTCCAGGAAAGATACAGGGGAACCGGCGCTCAGCTCGCCGGGCCTGCGCTCGGCAGTTGGTAGTAGCGCGCGGCGTTCCCGCGGAAGATCGCGTCACGCTCCGACGGGCTGCAGCCCTCGAGCAGCCGCTTGTATGCATTGAGCCCGACGCCGTACGCATAGCAGCCCTTGTCTACCGGGAAATTGCTGCCCCACAGACAGCGGTCGGCGCCGAAATGCTCCACCAGCGGCAACACCCACGGCGCCCAGGCGCTGGCAAGATCCACGGACGAAGGGGCCTGCGGCCGCTCGTCGAAACCGAACCCGCCGAGGCGCATCCCGAGCCCGCTCAACTTGATGCTGACGTTCGGACAGGTCGCCAGATTCCGGATGCCCTGCAGCCACGCTGCGCGCACGGCTTCGCGCCGGTAACTACCGGCGCCGATGATTCCGCCGCAGTGGTTCACGACAATGCGCGTGCCGGGAAAGTCGCGCGCCAGCTGCGCCACTTCGGGCAGCTGGTGGAAAAAGCACCAGGCCTCGAAGCCGAGCCCGAGCGGCGCGAGGTGCGCGAAGCCCGCGCGGAACGCCGCGGTACCAGCCATGCCCGCGATCGTGGGGTACGCGGGATTGAGTAGCTGCGCATTGTCGTCCCAGCAAAGTGTGTGGCGAATTCCGCGGAAGCGCCCGCCTCCCGCCGCCACATGCGCCTCGAGCACAGGGCGCACCGCATCGCCCAGCGTCAGGTCGGCGTAGCCTACGATGCCAGCACAGAGCCGCGACGGACCGTACAGGCCGCTGGCGCTCATCGCGGCGACACCGTTCACGAACTCGGTCTCGCCCACGGCACGGAAAGCCTCGGGCCCGTCGGCGCGCAGCATGGCGCGCGCTTGCACGAACACTGAGGCACGCACGTCATGTCCATCCGCGAGATCAGCGCGGTACTCATCGAGCAGGTAGCGCAGCGCGGGGCGATCGTACAGATGGTGGTGCGCATCCACGACCGGCTGTTCAGGATTCAGCGCCTCTTCGCGGTGGCCGGCGAGCCAGTCGGCGCGGATCTCGAAGTGATTGAAGGCGGCGCCCGCCATCTCAGGTCCGCTCGGGGCTGAGCCGTGAGGCGGTCACGCCGCCGTCGACGATAATTTCAGTCGCGGTGACGTAGCCCGCCTCGTCGCTGGCGAGGTAGAGAACGGCGTGGGCCACGTCCCAGGCCGTGCCCATGCGGCGCATCGGCACGAGGCTCGCACGTTGCGCCTGCAGGCGCGCGGCATCGCCACCCAGCTGCTTGACGAGACGCGAGGTGACCAGCGGGGTGTCCATCATGCCGACCACCACAGAGTTCACGCGTATGCCCTGCTCCGCATACGCGATGGCGGTCGCGCGGCCCATAGTCTCGAGGCCCGCCTTCGAAGCCGCGTAGCCGACATGCATGCGCCCGCCGACCTGGAAGCTCTTGCTGGCAATGCTGGAGATGTTGACGATCGCGCCGCCGCGTCCCTCCTTGCGGAACTGGGCCTGCATCACGGGGATCACGTGCTTCATGCCCAGGAAGGCGGTCTTGAGGTTGGATTCGACCTGGCGATCGAAGTCCTCCTCGGGCAGCGTCACCGGGTCGCCCGGATGACTTCCGCCCACGTTGTTGACCAGGATGTCGATGCGCCCGTGCGATTGCACGCAGCACGCCACAGCACGCGCCACCTCGTCGCTGCGAGCCATGTCGGCGCGGTGGCCGGTAAACGCCAACCCTTCCTCCGCCATGACCCGCGCCGTGCCGGCCAGCGCTTCGTCGCTGCGGTCGGTGCCGAACACCGCCGCGCCGCGCCGCGCGAGCAGCACTGCGGTGGCTCGCCCATTTCCCCAACCCTCGGCCACCGATCCCGCGCCCGCCACAAACGCCACCCGTCCTGCCAGATCGAACATCGCGTGTCTCCGTCGATAGCCGCGTCAGGCCGCCGGCTCGCCGGCCCGGCGGCCGCCGAACTGGCGCGCGATGCGGTCGAACTGCTCGAGCCCGCCCAGCGCTGTAAATTCGGAAAAGCGCGCAATACGATCGCCGAGAGTGGTAACGGAGCCGATGCGCCGCATCTCGGCATAGACCTCGCCGATGGCGCGGATCGCCGCGAGGCTGGCGAAATTCGGCAGCAGCATGAGCTTGTAGCCGAGCCGACCCACTTCCTCCACGTCGAGCGCCGGCACGTTCCCGCCCGCCGCCATGTTGAACACCAGCGGCCCGGGCACGCTGCGCGCGACTGCCTGCACCTGCTCGGCCGTAGAAGCCTCGACGAACAGCATGTCCGCGCCCGCGGCGAGATAGGCCACACAGCGCCGCTGCACTTCACCGAGCCCCGCCACCGACAGCGCATCGCAGCGGGCGATGACCATGAAGCTGTCATCGCGCCGCGCCGCCACCGCCGCGGCGATCTTGTGGGCAGCTTCCTCCAACGGAAGAAGCTCTTTGCCATGAAAGTGGCCGCAGCGCTTCGGGAAGACCTGGTCCTCGATGTGCAGGGCGGCTACTCCCGCCTGTTCGTAGTCGCGCACCGTGCGCTGCACGTTGAGCGCGTTGCCGAAGCCGGTGTCGGCATCGGCGATCACTGGCACCTCCACCGAGGCGACGATCGCACGCGCATTGCCGACCATCTCGTCGAGCGTAAGCAGCCCCACGTCGGCCACGCCGAGCCGGTCGAGCGCGGTGCCACCACCGGGCATGTACACGGCCTCGAAGCCCGCCTGCTCGGCCAGTCTCGCGGCCATCGGGCTGAAGGCACCGGGCGCCATTAGCGCACCGGACCGAGTCAGCAGGGCGCGCAGCGTGGCGCCGGGGCGCAGCCTATCCAAATGTGTTCTCCCCATGCCGCGCCTAATTGCGCGCGGTCGTGGCAAGGCCCGTTTGCCGGGGCAAGCTAATCCTGCCTCGGGTCCGTCACCAGCCCGGCTTCCCGGGCTTTGATCTGGAGAGCGATGTAATGGGTCCAGACACGCCCCTGCGCGAAGCCGCCCGCCAAGAACCACAGGCCCGGCTGCGCGGTGGGCTTGTACATGTTGGACAGCTCGCGATCCTCGTTATCGATCCCCCAGAGCGTGCCCACGCGATCGGCGACTTGCTGGCCGAAAAGGCGCGCCAGTTCGCGGCTCGGTGGCTCGTAGCCGGTGGCCATCACCACGAGGTCGGCCGGGATGAGCCGCCCATCCTTCATCCGCAGGCCGTCGGCCAGGAAGCGATCGGCGTCGTCGGTCTGGACGAGGCCGAGCTCACCGCTGACGATCAGGTCGGAGCAGCCGACGTTGAGGTAGTAGCCGCCATGTTGGCGCCGCACCTTCATTTGGTGCCCGCCGCCATCCTCGCCGATGTCCAGCTTGAAGCCGCGTGCCCTCAGGCCTTCGTGCAGCTCGCGATCGATCTCGAGCATCTTCTGCACGTTCATCTGATAGCCACGCAGTGCGATCGGGAACGTGGGACAGGTCGCGATCAGATCGCAGTCGTCGATCGACAACCCCTCCTTATAATAGAGCGCGTGATTGAGGCTGGCCGCCTTGACACTGAACACGGTGATCGAGCCGCGCTGGATCATGGAGACGGTGGCGCCGTGTCCGTGCAGATCCTGAGCCACGTCATGTGCTGTATTGCCGACCCCGAGCACGAGCACCCGCTTTCCCCGCCACGGCGCGCCAGTGGTGTAGTCGTGTGAGTGGATGAGCTCGCCCTTGAAATCCTGCAGGCCGGGAAAATCGGGATAGTGCGGCTGGCCCACCACTCCGCCGTTGGCCATCACGATGTGGCGCGGACGCAGTGCGCGCTGGGATCCATCGTCTCGACGCACCTGCGCCACCCATGCCTGTGATTGGGCATCCCATTTCGCGCCCAAGAACTTGGTACCGCTCCAGACATTGACGTCCATCACCCGCGCGTAGGCTTCAAGCCAGTCACCCAGCATGTCCTTGGTCAGGTAGGTCGGCCAGTTCTCGGGATAGGGCATGTACGGCAGGTGGTTCAGCGCAATCTCGTTGTGCAGGGCCAGCGAGCCGTAGCGATTGCGCCAAACGTCACCGATGCGTGGAAGCTGGTCGACCACCAAGGCATCGACCCCCAGCATGCGCAGTCGCGTGGCAGTCGTGATGCCGTTGTGACCGCCACCGACGACCAGAACCGCAGGCTCGCGGCCTGCGTAGGAGATTTCGACAGCGCGCCGTTCCGCCTTGGTCGGGCCGCCGAAGATGCGGTCGTGGTAGCCCTTCGGCCGGTTCTCGCCCACGGGCCACGGCGCGGACTTGAGCTCCTTCAGCGTGGTCGAGAACACCCAGGCCTTGCCGGGGTCGGCCAGCCGCATGCGCAGGACTCCCACGCCGTGCGCGATGTCGGTCTCGAAGGCATAGATCGCCTCGATCACCGGCTCGCCCGTGCGGCTCACGCGGCGGGGCGGCGTCCGTCCCTCAGCGAGGCGGAAGTTGCGCGGCTTCGCGCGCTTCGCCGCGGCGAGCAGCGAATCGACCACCGCGTCCTGGCCATTGCGGGGCGTGATCGTCCAGGTGAGGATGAACAGGTCGCGCCAGTGCGATTCCTCTGCGAAGAGGCCGGCCAGCGCCGCGCGATCGGCCCGCGCGAGTGCATCCTCGAGCGCTGCCAGCCAGGCGCTCACCGTTTGAACGTCATCCAAGGGCCGCGCGGCTGCAGCCGCTGCCCGCCCGTCTCGTACCACGGCCGTGGTCATGTGATCCAACCTTGCATCATGTCGTCGTATCCCTGCCGGACCGTGCCGGATGGAGTTGCCTAGATTGCAGGCGGATACATAACCAGAACGATGCGCTCGCGAGCAGCCGCCGCGGCGGCAACCTCCTTTGCGTTTGCCGCAAAGCCACCCAAGGGCTACCAGGCGATGCGCCCCAGCGTTTTGCCGTCGATAGGCAGGCTTACGCGCGTGATGAATGCCGCTCATCGCTGGCCAGGAGGAGCGCGGCGTGGGCCGGCATCAGTCCGGGCAGAAAGGCGTTGACGGGAGTGCCTGCGGGCCGTCTGCTGCCGCATGAACGGCAGAAAGTCACGCAGAACCGATTGCCGCGCAAAGTCGTGACCGTCCTTGGCATATTACGCAGGAGTGCCCGGCGAATGGCCGGCAATGAGGGGGACGGCATCGGGTGGACGAGCTCAAGCGCATCAGGACCTTTATCAAGGTGGTCGAGACGGGCAGCTTCTCGGCGGCCGCCCGCGACGCCTCGTCGATCAGCTCCGTGGCCCGCCAAATCAAGTCGCTAGAGGATGACCTCGGCGCGCGCCTGTTCAACCGCAATACGCGCAACGCCGCCTCGCTGACCGAGGCCGGCGAGGTGCTCTATGCGAAGGCGCAAGCGTTGGTGGGCGATTTCGAGTCGATTCGCACCGAGGTCATCTCGATCCGCGACGAGGTGAAGGGCAGGCTGCGCGTGGCGCTGCGCATCGCCGCGGGCGCGACCATCGTGCTACCCGCGCTGCCGCGGCTGTTTGCGCAGTATCCCGACCTCGAACTCGACATTCTGCTAACCGATAAGCGGCTCGACCTGATCGCCAACAAGATCGACGTGGCGCTATGGATGGGCGACATGCCCAACGCCGACATCGTCGCCCGTCCGGTGAGTGCATCCAACCGGCTCGTTTGCGCGACGCCCGCATACTTGGCGCGACACGGCCGGCCGTCGGTCCCGTCTGACCTGGCGGCACACAGCTGCCTGTGCTTCACCGCGCCGGCCTACGGCCGCAAATGGCTGTTCAACAAGGATGGCCAGGCCATCGAGGTGGAGGTCGGGGGCAAGGTGCAGTCCGACAATGGCTTGGTGCTGCTCTCGTGTGCGCTGATGGACCTCGGATTGGTGCTGATCCCCGACTGGATGGCGCGGACTCACCTCGACGCGGGCCGGCTCGTGAAAGTGCTGGCCGGCTACACCGCCCGCCCCTATCCCGGCCATGCTGTGCATTACGCGGTCTACCCCAGCAGTCGCCGCCAATCGCGCAAGATCCGCGTATTCGTGGATTTCCTCGTCGAGGCCTTCCGCGAGGCTGCGCAGGAGACGAGCTGATGCGCGCTCGGGAGCCGTCGCGTCGATGAGCTGTGCATCGTGGTCGCGCCCGACGGCGCACGGCGCACGCGCGCAGACCACCCGGCCGCCATCTCGGTCGCGTGCCCGCTAGCCTACTTCGTGTGGTGGACCGGTCTCACCGTGGCGGATGCAAACGTGGCGCTCGAAGGCGCTCGATCAGAGTTGTCCTCAGAGGAAGACAACAAGACGACTTGGTGGGTGGAGGCAGGGCGACCGGGCGCACGATTCGAATGCATCCTGTCATCTCCTGCAGCGTATCGGAACATCTATCGCCACCGTACGCTGAGCACCGCAACGATGTAAGGGAGCGCGTAACGGTATGCGACCAGCGGCGAACTGCCGCGCCGACCGCACACCGTCACGCGCTTCCCCGGGGGATGCTCAGAATGACGTGCTCAGGTGCAAGGTTGCCACGCGGCCCAACGAAGTGAATGCGGCACCGCTTGGCTGCAGCCGCTGCGGAGGATCGACGTCAAACAGGTTGTCGACGTTGAGCGATATCTGCGCGGTGTTCAGCGGACCGACCTTGCCGAGATCGTAAGACAACACCACGTTCGTGGTGGTGTAGGCCGAGATCGTCGGAATCGCCGTCGAACTGGCTTGCGGCGCGTCGCCACGGTAATCGACCCTGACATCGGCGCTGAACTTACGGACCGTGACGCCGACATTGCCCTGCATGATCCACGAGGGCTGACCATCATCCAGATTGCTGTAGTAACTCAACGAAAGCGGCTGCGTTTCGTAGGACAAGTAGTGTGTGCCGCCGACGCCGGCACGCCACGCACCGAAATCCGTCGCGTGATCGTAGGCGAAATTCAGATCGATACCCGTTAGGCGGATGTCGGCCAAGTTCTGCGGATAGAACGAAACGAGCGCGTAGGGCACGGTCCTCGGATCGTTGTACAGCGTGGGGATGACGCTGGCCGGAAACGGCAATCCCGTCGGGTATCGCGCTGCCGCCGCCTGCAGCGTGGCTGCCGAGGGATGTAGATCGAAGAATGGCGCCGACGCCAGATTCGGCGGGAAGCCCTGCGGATAGTCGATCTTGTCGTGGAACTTCACCTGGAAGTAGGTCAGGCCGAATCGTGCGCCGGGGAGACTGGCGGGCGCGAAGTCTGCGCCCAGCTCCCACGAATTAGACGTCTCGGGTTTGATGTTCCCGGGATTGGCGCCGACGACCACGAATGCAAGGCGCTCCGGATTTCCATACAGCGGCAAGTCCTGCGGAAACATGTCAATGAACGCCGGAACGACGATGAGCTGCGTTGCCCCTGTGGTGTACGCGAGATCGGCTGCATGGAACGCCTTGCCCCACTGGCCATGAAAGGTGAGGCCCCCCGTCGGCACGTAGGTGAACCCGAGCTTGGGATTGGTAGACACGAACGGATCGCTGTACTTGTCGTGTCTGACGGCTGCAGACAATTCGAGTCTCTCCACTCCCGGCCGGCTGTTTTCGTTGCCGACCAAGGGCAGGGACAACTCAGCAAAAAGGGAATCGACGTCGCGTTCGTTTTCCTCCCGCGGAAACGGCGCATCCAGCGCCGCTGCGGTGAGCTGTCCGCGCTGGATCTTGAATTTCTGATGCTCATAACCGATGGCGGCCTTCAGCTGACCGCCAGGCATCCGCGCGACCGGTCCATCGAACACGACTCTTCCCTGTTGCATGTATTGTCTGCCGTGCGACCTATCTGCCACCGAGCCGAAGATCGACTGCAGCACGCCGGCGTTCGTGGCGTCGGGATCGTACGGATCATAGGCGGTTGCCGGCGTCGTACCCAGCAGCGCGGTCCCCAGGGCCGCGGCATTGACCGTATTCGTCCGTACGTTGACCTCAGTTGCGCCGTAGTTGTAGGAGAGCACCGACCGCCACGCGAATGGCAGATCGACGGTGAGGCTCGGCGTGATCCCGGACGTGGTGTAGTGGTTGTTATTCCTGCCGAGCTCATAGCCTGGCAAATCCGTTGCTGTGAGAACCTGGCTGAAGTTCTGGCTAGTCTCAGCGCCGATCGGCCTGAAGTAGGGATTGGCGTTGGTGATCGTGCCGGAGATGTCGGCGTTCGTGTCGGCGAAGAAATAAGTGCCGTCGGACTGAAGGTGCTCCTTCGAAGTCCACGCCATCAAGCTGAACTGGACCGAGTCGCTGAAGTTCTGCGTCAACGACGCATAGAAACTATGGCGATCGTATTCCGGATAGATGGTGAAGAACTTGTCGAGATCGCAAGTTCTGCCGCCGGGCGTGAGGTTCGGCAGTGAATAGCTCTGCGTGCCCACTGTGACGTTGCCCGGTGAACAGAGGGTGTTCCTCAAGCCGGTGCCGACAGGATCCTGAGTGAACCAGCGGCGATCCGCGCCTGCCAGATCGCTGTGATGATCGTACGAATAGGCCAGGATCATCGATCCGCTTGCCCAGCTCGTCCCGTAATCGATGTCGCCGCCCCGGGTGTCATAGCCGTCCCCGGCGCCCGTGTGCGCGTTCAACAGGAATCCGTCGATCTTGCGCTTCGGAATGAAATTGATGACGCCGCCAACGGCGTCCGAGCCGTAGAGCGCCGATCCTCCACCGGGCAGCACCTCGACCCTTTCCATGAGCGACGGCGGGATCGCGTTCACGTTCGGATCGGATTGCAGCAGGCCGATCGGAGGAATGCGCTGGCCGTTGAAGAGCACCAGACTGGGAAGACCACGAACAGCCGGCGGAAACATGATGATGCCGGCGCCGCTGCCGATCGGGGTCGGAAGCTGACCGAACGTGCCGAGCTGCGGCACGCGCGCGAGCAATTGGGTGGAGTCGGTAACGCCGGCCTTTTCTATGTCTTCAGCAGTCACATCCACAGCAGAGGCGCCCAAGGGAGCCGTGCCGCGAATCAGCGTCCCTGTCACCACGACTTCCTTGAGCGGTTCGTCCTCGTTCGCGCCGTCCGCTTTTTGGGCAAAGGCCGGCGAGCCGACAACTAGCGCAATCCCGCAGCCTGCAAGCAGCGAGTTCTTGAGATTTCCCATGCTGACCCCCTCAACGTCAATAAGGCGTCACCTTCGCCCTCCCTGCAGCAAAAAAGCTCCAGAGTCATGTAATCTCATATGGTGACATTTCCGCTTATAGTCGATCGCAAGAGATTGCGCAATGAGGGCGGGCGGGGGTCACAACTCTGGAGGGTGACTGCGCATAGTGCAGTCTCTGGGCTTGCTGCTCTCGACCACACTCAATGATCGATGCCTACGATCCCAGTGCTGAGCACCCTGTGTTTCATTTGGTAACACGCGGGGCTCGAGCGGCGACCCCGATCATCGGCCGAAATTCGTGACCGTCTGTGTTTCTTGAAGGTCGCCGTCAACGCCGCGCTGCGGGCAAGAGTTGCACTCGCCTGCCTTTCGATTGACTCATGCCACCTCGCGGATAAAATCCCATTTTGCAGGATTTCTCTTTTTAGACCGGCTGTTCACCATCACACCAAGAAAAGCGTTGGAGGCCGTATGGCGAAAGTTGGAAATGATCATGCGTTGACGCGCAGGGCCGTCATGAACCTGATGTTGGCGGCGGCCGCCTTGGCGCCACACATCACGCGCGCAGCCGAGCCCGCGCCAGTTGTAGAGCTGACCACGGGACGCGTGCGTGGCGCTCGCGTGGGATCGGTGAACCGCTTCCTCGGCATTCCGTACGGCGGGTCGATCGGCGGCAAGAATCGCTTCCTTCCCCCAACGGCCGTCACGCCCTGGACGGGCGTTCGCGACGCGCTCCACTATGGCCATTCTTCTCCGCAGCAGCCCGGCGCTCCGCTGAGCGTTCCGTTCTTTACCGTTTTCAATACACCGCCGAACATCGAGAATGGCGAGGATTGCCTCGTGCTGAACGTTTGGGCGCCGGCAGCGCCGCAAGGCAAAGTTGCCGTGATGGTATGGCTGCATGGCGGTGGCTTTACCGAAGGCAGTGGTTCGGGCCCGGCTTTTGACGGCGTTCACTTGGCCAGCCGTGGCGATGTGATCCTCGTCACGATCAATCATCGCCTGGGCGCAAGTGGCTACACGGACTTCTCCCGCGTCGTGGGCGGGCCATTTGCTGATTCGGCAAACGTAGGCATGCGTGACATCGTCGCGGCTCTGCGTTGGGTCAATCAGAATATCGCTGCGTTCGGAGGGGATCCGGCGCGGGTGATGATCTTCGGCCAGTCAGGCGGCGGCGGGAAGGTCGCTACCCTTCTCGCGATGCCTTCAGCCAAGGGACTGTTCCATCGGGCGGCGATCATGGGCGGTCCCATGTTGCGAGGGCAGGCGCCGGCGGAAGCCGATGAAGTCGCGTCCATGATGCTCACCGAGCTTGGCGTGACCAAAGCGAACGCCACGGATCTGTGGCAGTTGCCGATCAACAGGATCATCGTGGCTGAACACGAAGTCGCTGCGAAGCTCGCGCAGCGGCCGCGTGCTGATCTCATGAGAGGACCCGGCTTTTCACCCGTCGTGGACGGAGTCGTCCTGCCCACTCACATGTTCGATCCGGCTCCGGCGCCTACTTCGCTCGAGGTTCCGACACTGGTCGGGGTGAACGCGACCGAGTGGCTGCCATTTAGCTTGCGTGATGAAGCAGCCTTCCATCTCGACAACGAGGCGCTCTCGAAGCGCGCCGAAGGGCTCTATGGCGCAGACGGTGCGGCGATGATCGCGAGCGCTCGCCGGTTACACCCGAACGACAATCCCTCCGATACCTGGTTTCGGATCATGTCGGACAATGTGATGACCGCAAATGCTGTCACGTTGCTCGATAACCGCAGCAAGGCCGGTGGCGCTCCGGTCTATGCGTACCGCTTCGATTGGTTCACCAAGGCAGATGGCGGGAAAATGAGATCGAGCCACGCGCTCGAGCTGCCGTTCGTCTTTGATAACGCTGCCGATATCGCCAAGGAGATCACTGGAGGCGGTGCCGAAGTTGCGAAGCTCGCCAAGGAGATCTCTGCGGCGTGGGTCGAGTTCGCCAAGACCGGTCGTCCTGGCACCAACGCGCTTCCGCCCTGGCCGGCCTACACGCCAACCAATCCGCAAGCCATGCATTTGGACGTGAAGAGCACGGTTGCTCCTTTCGCCGATCCGGAAGCCGTGCGCATCGTGCGTGCCGCGGCGGCCCGGCGACGGGCGCCGCAGTAGATGCTGCTTCATCACACTGACGAGCACGGAGTGCCTTGACGCTTCGACCCAAGTGCCACGTATTCAAATTTCACCACAACGTGGGTGAGCTTCCGGGGACTATCTTCACGATCGCCGGAATACGCGGCGGAAAAGAGTTATGACTTCAGAGGGTGAATGGTGGGGTGGGAGGGAATCGAACCCTCGACCAGCGGATTAAAAGTCCGATGCTCTACCGACTGAGCTACCACCCCGACGGGGTGCGGGGCCGGAATGGCCCGCGCGGGGGCGCGCATGATACTACAGCGGCCGATAACGGGTGGGGTCCGCAATTCCGGCGGCGGCGAAGCCCGACTGACGGATGCGGCAGGAGTCGCAGCGCCCGCAGGCGCGGCCTGCGTCGTCGGCCTGATAGCAGGAGACGGTGGCTGCGAAGTCCACGCCCAGACGGGCGCCCTCGCGGATGATGTCGGCTTTCGTGAGCGTGATCAGCGGAGCGTGAATGCGGCACGGGTGGCCTTCGACGCCGGCTTTGGTAGCTTGCGCCGCAAGCTGTTCGAAGGCGGCGATGAACTCGGGGCGACAGTCGGGATATCCGCTCCAGTCGACGGCATTCACGCCGATAAAGATGTCGCGCGCCTCGAGCACCTCCGCCCACCCCAACGCGAGCGACAACATCATGGTGTTCCGCGCCGGCACGTAGGTGACGGGAATTCCCGTCGTCGGCTGCTCCGGCACTGCGATGTTGAGATCCGTGAGCGCCGAGCCGCCGATGCCTGCGAGATCGACGTGCATCACACGATGATCACGCGCACCCAACGAAGCGGCCACCTGCTTCGCCGCATGCAACTCCGCTGAATGCCGCTGCCCATACGCCACCGACAACGCATGGCACTCGAAGCCTTGCGAGCGCGCGATCGCGAGCGTCGTCGCGGAGTCGAGCCCGCCGGAGACAAGCACCACTGCGCGCGGCGAGGACACGGCGCTACTTCCCCGGCGTATTGCCCCACAAATACTTGTGAAGCTGAATTTGAAAGCGCACGGGCAAGCGGTCTTCGAGAATCCAATCGGCGAGAGCGCGCGCCGGCACCTGCTCGTGACTCGGCGAAAACAGAACGGTGCACCGTGACGGCAGATCGAGCTCCGCGATCTTCGCGCGGCTCCATTCGTAATCCTCGCGGCTGCAGATCACGAACTTCACGAGGTCCTTCGATTGCAGGCGCGCGAGCTCGTCATAGCGATTGCGGGATTCTTCGGCGGACCCCGGCGTCTTCACGTCCACCACCATCACGACGCGCGGGTCCACGGCCTCGAGCGACATCGCGCCGCTCGTCTCCAGCGATACACGATGCCCACGCTCGGCAAGCGTTCGCAGCAGCTCGATGCAGCTCTTCTGCGCGAGCGGCTCGCCGCCCGTCACGCAAACATGTCTCGCACCCAACTCTTGAACGCGCGCGAGAATGGCGTCCATCTCCCACCACTCACCGCCATGAAATGCATAGGCGGTATCGCAGTACTGACAGCGCAGCGGGCAGCCGGTCAGACGAACGAATGTAGTCGGGATTCCCGCGGTGTCGGCTTCGCCCTGCAGGGAATAAAAGATTTCAGTGATCTTGAGCCGTGACACTGCACGTCAGCGTGCGTTCGCGGGAATGCGCGCAAGTCGCTCCGTCGCGAGCTTCGCCGCGTCGCTCTGGGGATATTTCTGCACCACCTGGTTGAGCGTGGTGCGCGCTTCTCCGTACCGCTTCAGCTCGAACTGCGAAAAGCCCAGCTTCAGCAGCGCGTCCGGCCCCTTTCGCGACGACGGATAGCGCTCGCCGACCGTGCGGAACGCCGTCGCCGCCTGATCGAAGTCGCGCGTCACGTAGTACGCCTCGCCGAGCCAGTACTGCGCATTGTCCGCGAGCGACCCCGTCGGATATTGCGAGAGATACGCCCGAAACCCGGAAATCGCCGTCGGATAATTCGCGCTCTTCAACGCATCGAAGGCCTGCGTATACGCCGCCTGCTCGCCCGAAGCGGCGCCGCCCGCCGGTACGCCGCCCGGCGCTCCGAACCCGCCGGCACTCCCCGCGCCGGTCGACGAGATCCCACTGACGCGCTTGTCGAGATCCGCATACAGATCGCGCTGCTGCTTCTTCAGCGCCTCGTTCGCGTTCTCGAGCTCCTCCACCCGTCCGCGCAGCGCACGCACGTCGGCCTGCGCCGCGTCCAAGCGCTGCGCCATGTCCAGCAGACTCTGATTCGATACGACGCGCTCGATGCGTCCGACGCGCTGATCGAGGTCGCCCAGCTTCAACTGCACCGGGTCTTCCGCAGGATTCGTTGCACACCCCGCAACCACGGACGACACCAATAGCGCTGCACCCAGCTGACGCATGATTCACCTCGCGATGGGCACACCCGCAGCGCGCGCCCGCTAAATCCGCGCAGTGACGGGCTCACTGCGCGCTCATTCATGCCCGGCGCTTACTGCGCCAGATAGACGATCTCGACGCGGCGATTCTTCGCCCACGCCGCTTCGTCGCTGCCCGCAACGGCCGGCCGCTCCTCACCGTAGCTCACGGTCGAGAGCTGCGATTCCGTCGCACCCTGCAGTAACAACGCACGACGCACCGCTTGCGCCCGGCGCTCACCGAGGCCGATGTTGTACTCGCGCGAGCCGCGCTCGTCCGTGTGTCCTTCGAGGCGCACCTTGATGCCGCCGCGGCTCGCCAGGTATTTGGCGTGCGCGGCCACGATGTCCGTACCCTCACCGCGAATCTCGCTGCTGTCGAAGTCGAAATAGATGGTGCGCTTGGCCAGCAGTCCTTCCATCGGGCCCGGGGCCTCCGCGCCCTCTTCCGTCGATGAGGCCTGACCCACGCCCGAGGCATCCGCCCCGGAATTCTGCGACGTGTTCGTGGCCGACGCGTCCGGCTTCTGGGCCTTAGGACCGCACGCGGCCAGCCCGATCGACGCCGCCACCACCATCAACAGCACAAGCGTTTTACGCATTAATTTCGCTCCCGATATCCCCGCCGCCCACGCGGCACGCGCTTTCTATCACACGAGGCGTCATCGCACGACCCATAGGTCGTTCGCGCCCGTCGCGATCCGGCGACGACGCCCTCATTGAGTAAACGGACCCCACACGGGTTCCCGCACCTGCTGGCCCTGCCCCGAGTTCAGGCGCTGCTGCACCTGACCGTCGACGGAAACCGTGTTCAGCGTGCTCCGGCCGCCGTCCGAGCCCGAATAGATCAGCACCGCGCCGTTCGGCGCGAAGCTCGGCGACTCGTCCTGCCGCCCGTTCGAGAGCACCTGCACCGAGCCGCTCGCGATGTCCTGGACGGCGATTCGATAGTTTCCGCCGTCAAGCGTCACCATCGCGAGCTTGGTGCCGTCGGGGCTCAGCCGCGGGCGCGCGTTATAAGTGCTACCGAATGTGATTCGGCGGGCTTTCTCGCCGGGCTTCACGCCGATCTTGTAGATCTGCGGTCCGCCCGCGCGGTCCGACGTGAAATAGAGCGACTGGCCATCCGGGCTCCACACCGCTTCGGTATCGATGGCCGGATCGTCCGTGAGGCGTTGGAGCGCCTGCGACTGCAGATCGAGCACATAAATGTCGGGGTTGCCGCCCGTGCCGCCGAGCGTCAGGGCCAGCCGTTTGCCGTCCGGCGAGAACGACGGCGCACCGTTGATGCCCGCACGCGCGGACACACGTGAGCGTTCGCCCGTACGGACTCGCTGCACGTAGACCGACGAATGCCGGCCCTCAAAGGATACATACGCGATCCACTGCCCATCGGCCGACCACGCCGGCGACATCAGCGGGAAGCGCGACTCGAGCACCGGCCGCTGGTTCTCACCGTCGGCATCCGCGATGAAGAGCTGATAGCGCTGATTGGGCGGCGTGCCGTCCATCGCCACATAGGCGATACGCGTCGCGAACGCGCCCCGGACGCCGATGATCTTCTCGTACACCGCATCGCTCACCCGATGCGCGGCGTTGCGCAGCGCTGCGGGCGGACCCGTGAAGCGTTGGCTGCCCATCGTCTGCCCCGTGAGCAGATTCAGCAGCTCGAAATCGACCGCGACCTGCCCATCCGACAGCGCGGAGACGCGCCCGACGACCATGTAGTCGCTCCCGTCGGCGTGCCAATCGGCAACCACCACTTCCTGCGCGCGCGTGGGCGTCGTCTTCATCTGGGTGCGCGGCAGAGGCTTGAAGCGCCCGCTTCCCGCCAGATCGCGATCCACCACGCCGGCCACGTCCAAACCGCCATCCGCCGGCACGGCGCGCGCGAATGGCACGATCGCGATGGGGATCGGGTTGGTCACGCCATGCGTGATCTCGATCTGCAATTGCGCGTGTGCCGGCCACGCCGCGCAGGCCGCGAAGGCCAACACGACAGAGCGAATCCACGCGGACAGTTTCAGAAGGTTCACGTTTCGGGCGTTCAGCATTAGTAGCTCAGTCCTGTGGCTTGAAACGAATGTCGAGCTCGCGCTCGAAGAGCGCCGGGTCCGGCGGCGGCGGCAAGGGCGACGCACGAATCACGGCATCCTCGATCGACTGGCGCACGGCGGCATCGCCGTTGCACTCGCCGACTTTCACGCTCGTCACCGCGCCACCGGGCACTTGCGTGACATGGACCACGCAATCGATGCCGGGTCGCGCTGACGGCGGCCGTATCCAGGCGCGCTGGATGCGATTGGCGATCTGCCCAATCCAGCTCGCCATGGCGCTGCTCGAACGGAGCGTGTTCAGGCGCTCCTCCGCTTCCAGACTCTTCCGCAATTCCGCCTCGCTGGCCGCGCGTGCCTTCTCTTCGTCCGCCTTGCGCTTCGCCTCCTCCGCTTTGCGCTTGTCGTCCGCTTTCTTCTTCTCGTCGGCGATGCGCTTGCGTTCGGCCTCCTCGCGCGCCTTCTGTTCGGCCGCGGCCTTCTCTTCCGCCTGCTTCTTCTCCAACGCGACGCGCTCTTCTTCCGCGCGTTGCACCTGTTCCTGTTTCTGCTTCTCTTCCTGCTCGCGCTGTGCGATTTCTTCGGGCGACGGCGAGGGCGGACCCACATCCTCCACGGGTTCGGGCGGCGGCGGTTCCGGCTCGGGGGGCGGCGGCAAGGGCGTCGCGGCCGGCTTCACCGGCTGCAGATCCTTGTCGCTGACGACGGTGCCCTCGATGGCAAGCGTCGGCACCACGGGCTTCGACTGCTTCTGATACGAGTAGAAGCCGTACGCGAGCGCGCCGATGACGGCAGCGTGCAGCAGTATCGACTGCGTAAGCGAAATCCACCGATCGCTCTTGCGTTCCTCGGCCATTCAGCAGCACCCGCCGTTCCCGCTCAACTTTTCTTCGTGTTGCGCTTGGCGCCGGGCTTCGCGTCTTCGTCCAGCGCATCGGTGACGAAGCCGACTTTCTTCGCACCGGAGTGCTGCAAGATCACCATCGCCGCAACGACGCGGCCGTAGGGGATGGTCTCGTCCGCTTTCACGAGCACCGCTCGCTCCGGCGCGCGACGGAGCGCGGCGGCGACGCGCGCGCCCACCGTCTCCTCGTCGATCGGCGCATTCGGCGAACCGCCGACATTCAGATAGAGCTTGCCGACTTTGTCGATGGACAGCACCAACGGCTCCTGCGCTTCCGGCGGCAGCGGCTCGGCGCCCGCCTTCGGCAAATCCACTTTGATGCCTTGGGCCAGAAGAGGTGCCGTCACCATGAAGATGATCAGCAACACGAGCATCACGTCGATGTAGGGCACGACGTTGATCTCGCCCATCAATCTGCGACCGCGTGAGAGTTGGGCCATGGTTCAAGCTCCGTGCATCGCGGCGGTCGACCCGCTCGCCTGGGCATTGCTCCCGGGTCCGCGGGACGCGTGCCGCTGCAGAATGGTCGAGAACTCTTCCATGAACGCCGCATAGCGCACTTCGAGACGCCCGACCTGATCGGCGAAACGATTGAATCCGACCACCGCCGGGATCGCGGCGAACAGGCCGACAGCCGTCGCGACGAGCGCCTCCGCGATGCCCGGCGCGACCATCGCGAGCGTCGCCTGCTGCACGTTCCCGAGCCCGGTGAACGCATTCATGATGCCCCACACGGTGCCGAAGAGGCCGACGTACGGGCTGGTCGAGCCGACCGTCGCGAGCGTCGCGAGACTGTGCTCGAGGCGATCGATCTCCTTCAACTGGGCCACGTGCATCGCGCGCCGCGCGCCTTCGAGAATCTGATCCGACGGGATGCCGCCCTGCGCGCGCAGGCGCGCGAATTCGCGAAAGCCGAACTCGAAGATACTCGCCATGCCCGTGGCGCCGCCGCGCGCTTCGATGCCGCGATACAGCTGCGACAGATCGCCGCCCGACCAGAAATGCTGCTCGAAGCCGTCCGCCTCGCGCCGCGCCCGATTGATGACCAGGCGCTTGCGGAAAATGATCGCCCACGAGATCAGCGACGCGAGCGCCAGCATCCCGATGACGATCTGCACCGGAATCGTCGCTTCGGCGACGAGCCGGATGATCGAGAGCTGCGGGTTCATTTGAGGGCTACTCCTTCACGAGAAATCGAATCGACGATACCGGCCGGGATGCGCTTCGGCTTGAATGACTGCGCATCGAGGCACGCCACGCGCACGCTCGCTTCGACGAGCACCTCGTCGCCGCGCTTGATCGCCTGCGCGAACTGCATGCACACGTTGCCGTCCCTCTCGACGTCACACGTGATGTCGAGCTCATCGTCGAGCCGCGCCGGCCGGCGATAGTCGATCGAGAGATTCGCGACGACGAAAATGATGCCGGGGTCCTTCACGAGGTCCGTCTGCGCGAATCCGCGTGCCCGCAGCCATTCCGTGCGCGCACGCTCCAGGTACTTGAGGTAGTTGGCGTAGTAAACCACGCCACCGCCATCCGTATCCTCCCAATAGACGCGCGCGGGCCAGGAAAACCCCGGGCTCACTGATCGTCCTCGAAGAGCCGCAGGCTCGCGGCGGGGCGCTCGGGGACTTTGAGCCCGAAATGTTGGTAGGCGGTGCGTGTCGCGACGCGGCCGCGCGCGGTGCGCATGACGAAGCCCTGCTGGATGAGGAACGGCTCGATCACGTCTTCCAGCGTGCCGCGCTCTTCACCGACCGCTGCAGCGATGCTCTCGATGCCGACCGGTCCGCCATCGAACTTCTCCATGATGGTCAGCAAGAACTTGCGATCGAGCGTATCGAACCCTTGCGGATCGACTTCGAGCATGTCGAGCGCGGCGCCCGCCACGGCATTGTCGATACGGCCGTCCGCTTTCACCTGCGCGTAGTCGCGCGTACGTCGCAGCAGGCGATTCGCGATGCGCGGCGTACCGCGCGAGCGTTGCGCGATGGCGCGCGCGCCACCCTGCTCGATCGGCACTTCGAGAATGCCGGCCGAGCGCGTGACGATGCGTTCGAGATCGTCGACGCCGTAGAACTCGAGGCGCTGCACGATGCCGAACCGGTCGCGCAACGGCGACGTGAGGAGCCCGGCGCGGGTGGTCGCGCCGACCAGCGTGAACGGCGGGAGGCTCAGCTTGATCGAGCGAGCCGCGGGGCCCTCGCCGATCATGATGTCGAGCTGATAGTCCTCCATCGCGGGATAGAGCACTTCCTCGACCAGCGGGCTCAAGCGGTGAATTTCGTCCACGAACAGCACATCGCGCGGCTGCAGGTTCGTGAGGATGGCCGCGAGGTCGCCCGGACGTTCGAGCACGGGGCCGGAGGTCTGCTTCAGCGTGACGCCGAGCTCCGCGGCGATGATGTGTGCGAGGGTCGTCTTGCCGAGGCCTGGCGGGCCGAAGATCAGCACGTGATCGAGAGCCTCGGCGCGCTGGCGGGCGGCGCCGACGAAAATCTCGAGCTGCGTCTTTACGGGCGTTTGGCCGACGTAGTCCGCGAGCGTGCGCGGACGAATGGCCCGATCGACGGCCTCGTCTTCACGGCTCGATATCGCGGTTACGACGCGCTCGCTTTCCACTTCAACGACCACTCGGCGATAAACCTACTTCCGTGGGGAGATCAAGTTCGTGCCTCATTCCCGTGCGGCGCTTTGCAGCGCCCGCCGGATCAATTCTTCGGTGGTCTGTGTACCGGGACCGGCGGCCTTGAGCAAGCGTGTCGCCTCGGCCGGGCGGTAACCGAGCGCGACCAGCGCACCGAACGCTTCGGCCTCCGGACTCGCCCCGGCCGCCACGATCACGGCGCCCGGCTCCGCCGCATCGCCGGCCGGCTTCAGCCGATCGCGCATCTCGACCAGCAGCCGCTCGGCGGTCTTGCGCCCGATGCCGGGCACGCGCACGAGGGCGGCCACATCTTGACTCTGGACGCACGTGATGAAGCCCTCGACGCTGATGCCCGAAAGCAGGGCCAGCCCGATCTTCGGCCCGATGCCCGACACCTTCAGCAGGCTGCGAAACAACCGTCGCTCGTCCTCCGTCGCGAACCCGTAGAGGAGCTGCGCGTCTTCGCGCACGACGAAATGCGTCAGCAGCTTCACTTCCTGTCCGACCGCGGGCAGGTGGAAGAACGTCGACATGGGCGCTTCGAGCTCATAGCCGACACCGCCCACTTCGACAGTGAGCTGGGGCGGAGTCTTCGAGCTGATGCGTCCGCGGAGCGACCCGATCATCGCGCCCGGCCTGGCAGCCGGTGCGCGCCCGCCGCGGCGCCGCCGATTGCGACCGTGATTCCCGAGCTGTTCGCCAGCGCGTGCACGCGGCGCGTGTGTGCGTGACACACAGCCACGGCGAGCGCGTCGGAAGCGTCGGCCGAGAGCTTCTCTTCAAGGGTCAACAACGTTCGAATCATGTGCGCCACTTGCATTTTCTCGGCGCCGCCGAACCCCACGACAGCCAGCTTCACCGCGCGCGGCGTGTACTCGAACACCGGCGTCGCCGTCGGCACCGCACAGAGGGCCGCCCCTCGCGCATGCCCGAGCTTCAGGGCACTCTCGACATTGCGATTGACGAATACCCGTTCGATGGCGACTTCATCCGGCCGGTAACGATCGATCAATTGCTGCACACCCTCGAAAATGCGGCGCAGGCGCTCGCTCAGCGAGCCGCCGCTGCCGGCAGCGATACATCCGTGGACGAGCGGCTTGCTATCGGCGCCACCGCATTCGATGACACCGAACCCCGTGCGCTGCGAGCCCGGGTCGATGCCGAGAATGCGCACCGTCGCGGCTGCGGTCAGCCGCACGGCATGCACGGCCTTCGCCGTCGGCGCCACGCCTCCCGCGGCGTGCGCCGCCGGATCAAACGCGCGCCAGGACCTCGTCCGGTATCTCGGCATTCGAGTAGACGTCCTGCACGTCATCGAGATCCTCGAGGGACTCGAGGAGTTGCGCCATGTATTCCGCCGCGTCGCCTTCGAGACGCACGCTCACGGCGGCGCGGTGGGTGATTTCGCCATCCGGCGGTGCGAAGCCGTCGGCCATGAGCCGCGCGCGCACCGTTTCGAAGTCGAGCGGATCGGTCAGCACTTCGAGCGAGCCGTCCGCATTCGGGACCACATCTTCGGCACCGGCGTCGAGGGCGGCCGCCATCAAGCCATCTTCGTCCGTGCCCGGCGGGTACATCATCAAACCGACCTGGTTGAAGAGATATTCGACCGAGCCGCTCGCGCCGAGGGCCCCGCCGTGCTCGGCGAAGGCGTGGCGCACATCGGCCCCCGTGCGACGGTGATCGTCGGTGAGGCAGTCGACCATCAGGGCCGCGCCGCCGGGACCGTAGCCTTCGTAGCGCACCGGAGCGCGCGGGTTATCCACTGCGAATCGCAGACGCGTGCCTTTGCGGCGCCGGACGTGAACCCACTTGCTGTGACCTGCCATTGAATCGCCGGAAAAACGAGGCAGGTATGATACCGGCAAACCGTGGAAACAGCCCAACTCTGCCCGCCCGACATTCTCGCGACGCTCGCGCGTACGCGCGCCGCGCTCGTGCAAGCGAGCCCCGTTGCCGAAGAGGCCCTGGGCCACAGTGTGGAAGCCGCGGAAGTGATCGGCGCCTTGACCGAGAACGCTGAGCTAGCGAACGCGCTGTTGCTGCGGCCCGTGCTCGGACAGGACGGTCTCACGCCCGAGAAGCTCGGCACCGTCACGTCGAGCGGCGCGGTGAAGATCGCCTCGGACCTGCAGCGGATCGGCGATGTCGGCTTGCCGCGCGATTGGTCTCCGGCGCAGGGGTTGAACGCGCGCCAGGCGGAAACAGTTCGCAAGATGCTGCTCGCGGTCGTGAGCGATCCGCGCCTCGTGCTCGCGCGCCTCGTTGAGCAACTCGTTCGGCTGCGCCATGCGAAAGAGCTGCAGGCGGACGAACGGGAGCGGCTCGCGCTCGAAGCGCGCTCGGTGTTCGCGCCCATCGCGAACCGCCTGGGCGTGTGGCAGTTGAAGTGGGAGCTGGAAGACCTCGCGTTCCGCTATCTCGAGCCGAACGAGTACCGGCACATCGCCGCGACGCTCAATGAGCGGCGCGCGGATCGCGAGCGCTATATCGACCACGTTTGCGAGCTCATTCGCACCGAGATCGGCAAGGCCGGCGTCGAGGCCGAGGTCTACGGCCGGCCGAAACACATCTACAGCATCTATCGCAAGATGCAGCGCAAACACCTCGCGTTCGAAGAGGTGTTCGACGTCCGGGCGGTGCGCATCGTCGTGGCTTCGGTGCCGGACTGCTATGCGGCGCTCGGCGTCGTGCACGGACTGTGGACCTATATCCCCGGCGAGTTCGACGACTACATCGCCACGCCCAAGGGCAACTTCTATCGCTCGATCCACACGGCCGTCATCGGCCCGCAGGGTCGCAGCGTCGAGGTGCAGATCCGCACGCGCGAGATGCATGAGCACGCCGAGCTCGGCGTCGCGGCGCATTGGCAGTACAAGGAAGGCGGCGCGCGGGATGCCCAGTACGACCGCAAGATCGAATGGGTGCGGCGACTGCTCGAGCCGCAGCAGTCGGGCGAGACCGATTCGGACTTCCTCCAGCGCATGCACGTCGAGCTGTTCGAGGATCGCGTGTACGCGCTCACGCCGAAGGGAGAGGTCGTCGACCTGCCGCGCGGCGCGACGCCGCTCGACTTCGCGTACTTCGTGCACACCGATCTCGGCCACCGCTGCCGGGGCGCCAAGGTGAACGGCCGCATCGTTCCGCTCGACACCGCGCTCGCGAACGGCGAGATCGTCGAGATCATCACGGGCAAGCAGGCGGCGCCGAGCCGCGATTGGCTCGCGCCCGAGCAGGGCTACCTCGTCTCGCCACGCAATCGCGCGAAGGTGCGCGCGTGGTTCCGCAAGCTCGACGTGAACGACAACCGCGCGGCCGGGCGGCAGATCGCCGAGCGCGAGCTCACGCGCATCGGCGCGGGACCGGAGCACATCTCGGCGCTCGTGCAAGAGCTGAAGGCCAACGACGTCGATCATTTCCATCAGCTGCTCGGCGAGGGCGAGATCACGGTGACGCAGCTCGTGCAGGCGGCGGAGCGGCTGTTGAAGCCCGAGCGGAGCGAGCAGCGCATTCGTGTCCCGCGCAAGCCGACGAGCCGCAAGAAACGCGGCTCGATCGTCGACATCGAAGGCGTCGGTGACCTGCCGACCACCCTCGCCCGCTGCTGCGGGCCCATCCCGCCGCAGCCGATCAGCGGCTACGTGACGCTCGGGCGCGGGGTCACCATCCATCGCGCCGATTGCCCTGCCTTGGCGCGGATGCGCGCCGTGAAGCCCGAGAGGGTGCTCAATGTCGAATGGAGCACGGACGAGGAAGACACCTTGACCGTGCAGCTCGTCGTCTCGGCTTATGACCGTCGCGGCCTGGTGCGGGACTTGACGGATATCGTGGCCCTCGAGCATCTCAGCATCGAAGAGATGATCACCACGACCGACCGGAAGGCGGGAACGGCGACCACTACGGTCAAATTGGCGGTCCGCGATTTGGAGCAGCTCGCACGCGTGTTACGCCGACTTACCGGCGTTCCGAATGTAATTTCCGCCCGGCGTGTGCATTAGGCGACAGATCGACGCGGACCTTGGTCCCGCGGCCGCGGCGCCATGCTGAAAACGTGACCCCTCTCCCGTTTTGCGCGTGCTTCGGTCAGGATACTTTTTGCCGGCCGGAATGAATTGTCTCTAACTGCAGTCAGGGTCCCAGCAGGGCCCACACGACGCAGGGATGCAAAGCTTGGGGAACGAAGATTGGGGAAATTCAGCCGCGACGATGCGGGTGCTGGTTGCCGACCAGGAACCAGAGATGCTCGAAGCGATCGCGCGTGTGTTCGAAGTGGACGTGGCGACTACCAAGGCCACGTGCATCGACCTGCTGCGCGCCAATCATATCGACGTGATCGTTGCCTGCGAGCGGTTGGGTGATGGCTCGGGCCTCGAGCTGCTGAGCCACATCGGGCAACGCTGGCCGCACGTCATTCGCATTCTCGCGATCGAGCCGGACCGGCGTGCGATGCTGCGCGGCCGGCTCGCGCCGTTCAAGCTGTTCGAGACGCTCTCGTATCCGATCGACGAGCAGAAGCTCGAAGCCGCGCTCGAGCGAGCCGCCGAACAGATCGCGGCCAACGAGGCCGCCGAGGCACGCACTCCGCCGCCCGCGAGTGCAGGCAATCGACCGGGCGCGACGGCACCGGCTGCGCGTCCGGCGCCGAGCACCGCTGCGCGCCCGGCACCGGTGGGTGTCGTCACGAACACCCCGACTCGCCCGAACAATGCGGGCCGCACGCCCGGCACGACCAACGCTGCGCGTCCGCTCAATAGCGCGGGTGGGCCGACCAACGCCGCACGAGCGATCAATGCCACGGGCGGCTCGGTCGACACGGCGCGCGCCGCCGGCGCCGACCGCCCGACGTATGCGCCGCGCTCGACCGCCGCACCTCCGAAGGACGACGCGCGCCGGCCCGCAGATCGCACCGCCGTCGCCTCGTCCGCACCACTGCCGCGGAACGCGCCGCCGTCTCCCCGAATCACTGGCGCCTCGCAAGGCGCATCCTCCGCCGGCAAGCAGAAGCCGGAAACCGGCTACCCACCCTTGCCCTCGAAGGGCTCGAAAATAGTACCTCTAGGCTCCCCCGCAGCCCGCGACTACAAAATCCTGCCGCACAACTACAACCAGCCCATGCCCGGCACACTGCGCAGCGCCCGCGAAGACCACGATCCCAAGAAGCCTTCGTTGCCCGAGAAAGCCGCATCCCTCGCGGCCGAAGCGCTGTCGAAGGTGTCGCGCTACATCAAGCCGCAGAGCTCCGAGCCCGCGGACCTCGCGCCCCCGCCGCCGAGAAAGAAACGCTAGACTTCGCGCGACCGCGGCACTCCGCTTGCGACCGTCAGGCGCGACATGGAACGCTTCACACCTCTCGGCTTCGTCCTCCGCCTCCTGGCGGCCCTCGCGCTCGTGCTCCTGACCTTCAACCCGACGGGCTATTCCTTCTATCACTGGATCGCGAACACCCTGCCGCACGTGAGCCCCGCCTCAGTGGTCGTCGGCATTCTGCTGCTCATCGGCTGGATCGTGTTCCTCACGGCCACGATGCGCTCGATCGGCCTCCTCGGCGTCGTCATCGCGCTCGCATTCTTCGCGGCAGTCGTCTGGATGGTCGTCTCGTGGGGCTGGCTCGATCCGCACAATCCCACGGCGATGGCCTGGATCGTGTTGCTCGTCTTCGCGATCATCCTCGCGATCGGCCTCTCGTGGTCGCACATGCGCCGCCGGCTCACCGGGCAAGCCGACGTCGACGAAGTCGACGCGAAGTAGCGTCCCTACTTGCCCGATTGCCCGAAGCCGCTCCGCGCGAGCGTGACGATCTGCGCCACGGGCCCGAGCGACGCCACCGTCGCGAACAACACCGCAGTGAGGCCGCGAACGAGCGCACCCGACGTCCAGTTGAGCCATGCGACCAGCAGCATCAGCAGAATGAACAGCGGCAGGCGAATGGTCTTCCATACGCCGCGCCGCGCTTCGCTCTGCCAGCTCGCGAATAGAGCGGGCCGCTCAGCGTCCAAGATCAGCCGTTTGATCTGGTCGTTCGCGATCAGCCGCGGCCACGGTCGCAACTCGACCCAGCCGCCGTCCATGAGCCGATCGACGGCCGCCTCGGCGCGCGGATTGACCAGATGGCCCGTCGCAATCTGATAGAGCACGAGCCGATCACACTGCGGCAGCACCTTCCGCCAATATTCCTCGAACTCGGCGGGATCGGCCGTCGCCTTGCGCACGCGCGGTGATCGCGTCGACCGGTGATTCAGGTACGACGCTTTGAGCCCGAGCAAGCGGCACGCGAAGAGGTGCACGAGCCCATACATGGCTGCTCCGCCCACCCCGAGCCCAAACACGGTGGCGACGCTGGGCAACCACGCCCAGTCCCATCCTTGCTGGGGAAAGCGCGTGAGTGTCGGTCCGGCCGCGGAAACGGTGAGGCGCGACGCATCCGACATTCGAACATTGCAGGCATTGCGGGTGCGCAACATGCCGCAGCTGATGTCCTGACGCCTCTGCGAGTTGCCGCCGCCGTCGGCGCCGACGTGCGCAAGCCCAAGGCGGCGCCGTTGATCCGGAGAGTCCACCAACGAGCGCCAAATGAGTTGCTGCGCCCAGGCGATATCGCGCGGCTGAATAGTCGTGTCCGTGCGCGCGATGGTAATGCTCGTCGGCACCGGCGCCGACGCTCGAGTCACACCGACGTCCGGATCCAGCGTGAGCGTCCAAGCATCGGGTAATCGCGGTGGCGGCGCCTTGTCTCGTGCCCGCGGAAGGTCGGCCGGATTCCAGCGCATCAGATCGCGGCCGATCAGGTCGTGCCGCCGTTGCATCTGAGTGGCGGCCTGTACCAAGCCATCGCGCACCAGCGCGTCGAACTGCAGAAGATGGAAATTCAAGACCAGCCAATACGCCGGAATCACCGCAACCGCCGTGACGATCGCCATCACGAATCCGATATAGCGGCGCAGCCGCGCCCGCGGCACGTCGGGCATCGGGCAAGGCAATCGCACGCCCAGACTCAGCGCGATGATCGCGACCATCACGACGTAAGCCGCAAGCGCACCGAACCACGCGGGCCACGCGAACAATAATGCGACGGTCAGCACGACCAGCGCCGCCGGTCCCGGATGCCAGCGTGCAACCCTGCCGTAGAGCTCGCGCAGCGGCACGCTCGGCCACATCCTCATGGCCATCTCTTCGAGGGACCACTTGCCTTCGTTCGCGGCTTTCACGCCCGCCCATGCGAGCAGGGCGATCAGCACAATCATGAGCGCCGTGCCCGAGTACGCCGCCAGCGCAGCCGCTCCGGTGCGGAACTGCAGATCGGTGAGGTCCTTGCGCGAATACAGCACCGCGACGCCCCACGGCACGTCTTCCACGGGCGCGTAAAAGAAATGATACGACTCGCCGAGATAGCGGCCGTCGAACTCGTCCGGCTGCGCCGCGCGGATCGCGGCGAGAAGCGAGGAATCCTCCTCGGCTTCGCGGTAGAAGTTCTCCGCGAGGCTGCGTGCGTCGTTCGAATGGAACAAGACCGTGCCGGTCGTCGTGTCGAACACGACGAACTTCAGAAGCGGCGGGGTCACCGGCGCAATCAGGCTGTGCATGCGCAGGTCACCGGTGATGAGACCGCAAAATGCGCGGTCCGCCGGCTTGCACAACGGAACGGCAATCTGTAGTGCCTTCGAGGCGTCGCCGCGATTGAACAGCCGCTGCGCGACGAAGCGAATGGTGTCTCGCTCGTTCGAGATCACCACGGCGGGCGTGGCAGAGGTGAGCGTCAGCGCCGCGCCCGGCGGCTTCTTCGGCAGGGCCGCCACCCACGCCTGATTCTGACTGAGGGACTGAAAGTACTCGCGATCGTTCAGCAGCAGCGTTCGCGAAATCGGAAAGTTGTTGAACACGGTGAACACCGGGCCGAATCGCTGCCCGTCGCGGTTGAGCGCCGTGACGCTGCGGACCGGCGACCAGTCGGTCGTGGCCGCATCCGCGTCCGGCGAGCGCGTCAGTCGCAGTGTCTCGCAGGGGTCCGTGGTCTGCTCGACGAGGCAACCCGGCAGCGCCTGCTGAACGCTGAAGCCGATCAGCGGAGCATTCAGCGCCTTGGGGGTGCATGCCCGAAGCGCGCGCGTTGCGCTGGGATCGAGCGCCGGACACGTCGGCGGCGGTGCACCGGGAACGACGAAGTCGCTGTACATGGGCCGATAGCTATCGAGAATGCGCGCGCTGTCGATGACGGAGGAATGGATGAGTCCCGATAGATCCCGCAGGTAACTCCATCCGGACTCCCGCATGAACGCCTGCATCTGATAGCCGCTCCAGCCGGAGACGACGGCCACCGTGAGGATCACGGGCACGAGCAACACGCCGAGCACGCAGCCCACAGCGCGCCATGGCGAGAACGACTCCTCCGGTGTACCGAACGCGAGGCTCAACAGCGGCCAGGCCACGAGATTCAGGCAGATGAGAATCGTGAGAATCCACAAGCCGCCCGGACCCATCGCACGCATGATCTGGTCGGCCACCGCCACACGCCGCAGACCGATGATGTACAGCAGCTCGGTGCGCGCCTCGAGCCGCGAGCCGTCGCCGCCGCGCACGAGCTGCCGCAAATCGTAGGGGTTCATGAACGGCATCACGAACACGCGGTGCTCTTCGCCCGCGATGATCTTGTCGAAGGCGGCCGGCACGAGCCCTTCATCGGCTGCCCCCGACGGCGGCGTCGCTGAGGACGCCGCGGCCGCGCCCTCCGACTTGTCGTCCTTCGATTTGGCTGCCGGCGCGCCCTCTTTCATGAGCCCGCGCGCGTCGAGGATGCTGAGTCGGTCGGCCAGCGTCGGATGCAGGCGCACCCGATTGTTCTGCGTCTCCGCCGCCTGAATCGGGAACTCGCCGAGCACCGTCCCGCTTGCCGTCACGATCAGCGCTTCGTCGAAGAAATCCTGCGAGACGAAGCGGCCGACGGCCTTGCCGAAGGATTCACGCAGCACGGTGGAATCGGCGCCCTCGCGGCAGCGAATCGCCGTGAAACGGTCGCGCGGTACGTCCATGCGCAGGATGACGCCGTTCGTTTTGTCGCATGCGGTCGAGAGCGTCTGCCAAATGTCGCGCTGACGCTGGGCTGCGGCTCTCTCGGCGTCGCCCTCGCCGTCGACCTTCGGCTCTTGCGTGGGATTGCGGCAGACGTCGGTGTCCGGCAAGTCGAGGCGCGCGCGATAGGAGGCGACTTCCGGATCGGCCGTCGCCGAGCGGGACGTGCCGCACACGGGCAAGACGCGCTGCACGTTGTCGGGGAAGGAATCCAGCAGCGTCGCGCGGCTCACTTCGAGATTGCGGAACTGCACCGCGATGTCCGCGAGCACGCGAAACGCGCGCGCGTCGTGGAACGTGGATTCGTGCATGAAGGTGCGGCCGTAGATCACCGCGCCCGCGAGCACGGCGATGATCACCCCCGCGACGATGATCTGCCAGACGTTGAGGCTGGCGGCCGCCGGCGGCTTGCTCGCTTCGCTGGGCGCAGCGCTCTTGCTTGCTTCGCTCTGCGGCGAATCCGCCATGGCCGCTCCCCGATTTTCTTATCTGTATCTGTACTGAGGCGACCCGCTATCGCAGAATTCGTCCCCTATGAAACTCTCCCCGGCATTCATCCTGATCGCCTGCGGCATGAGCGCCGCCATGGCGGGCGATCTCCCCAAGGGCACCGTCGTTCGCATCGAAGGCTCGGGAATCGAGGGCGGCTGGCACGAGGGCAAGATCACCCTTACGAGCGAAGGCTGCACGATGGTCTCGCTCGCGAAGCCGACGAAAGACGGCTACACGATGATCGCGCTCATCGCGACGAAGCGGCTGCAGAAGCAGCAGGGCGCGTCGTGGGTCGACGTCTCGGTCCAAGACCTGAAAACGCACGAGCCGCAGAAATGCCTCGAAGACGGCGCGGACTGAACGTCAGTCCTCGCCATCGGAAGACGTTTCACGAGACACCTCTCAGCGGTTGATCGAGTCGATCGCGCGCTTGTCTGCGGCGAGTGCCGCCTCGTGCACGGCTTCGGAGAGCGTCGGGTGCGCGTGCATCGTGCGCTGGAGGTCTTCGCTGCTCGCGGAGTACTCGAGCGCAAGTACGCATTCCGCGATCAACTCGCCGGCCAGCGGCCCGATGATGTGCACGCCGAGAATCTCGTCGTCGTCCTGCGCCGCGATGATCTTCGTGAAGCCCGCAGCGGCTTCCATCGCCTTGGCGCGCCCGCTGGCGAGGAACGGGAACACGCCCGTCTTGTACGCGCGGCCGCTCGCCTTGACCTGCTCTTCGGTCTGGCCGACCCAAGCGATCTCGGGCGCGGTGTAGATCACCGACGGCACGGTCTTGTAATTCACTTCGGCGAAGTGGCCCGCGATCAGGTCCGCGGCCATCACGCCCTCTTCCTTGCCCTTGTGCGCGAGCATCGGGCCGCGCACGCAGTCGCCGACGGCCCAGATGCCTTCGACGCCCGTGCGGCACTCGTGATCGACCTTGATGAAGCCGCGCTCGTCGAGCTGCACACCCGTGCCTTCGCCGAGCAGGTCCTTGGTGTACGGCCGGCGGCCGATCGAGACGACGAGCTTGTCGACCGTGACGGTCTGCTCGCCCTTCGCATCCGAATAGGTGACTTCGACCGCGCCGTTCACGACCTTCGCGCCGCTCACCTTCGCGCCCAGACGGATGTCGAGCTCCTGCTTCTTGAAGTGCCGCAGCGCTTCTTTGGCGAGCTGCTGATCGGCGATCGCGAGAAAGTCCGGCAGCGCTTCGAGCACGACGACCTGAGCGCCCAAGCGCTTCCACACGCTTCCCAGCTCGAGGCCGATGACGCCCGCGCCGATGACGCCCAGGCGCTTCGGCACGGCGTTGAATTCGAGCGCGCCCCACGAGTCGACGATGTACTTGCCGTCGAACGGCGCCGAGCGCAGCTCCATGGGCGATGAGCCCGACGCGAGGATCACATGTTTCGCCGTCAGCTCGCGCTTCGTGCCGTCGTGAGCGGTGAACTGCACCTTCTTGCCCGGCAGAAGCTTGCCGTGGCCCTGCAGCGGCGTGACGCCCGCGGCCTTCAAGAGCTGCAGGATGCCGCCCGTCATGCCCTTCACGATGGTGGCCTTGCGCTTCTGCATGGCCGCCAGATCGAGGCCGACATTGCCGACCTGAATGCCGTGAACGGCGAACTCCGAGCGCGCGCGGTGGAACAGCTCGGAGGATTCGAGCAGCGCTTTGGAGGGAATGCAGCCCGCGTTGAGGCAAGTGCCGCCGAACGCCGGCGCGCCGTCGAGGTTCTTCCACTCGTCGATGCACGCGACCGACAGTTTGTTCTGGGCCGCGCGAATTGCCGCGGGATAGCCTGCCGGACCGCCACCGATCACGATGACGTCGAAGTTGTCAGCCATGGGATTCCCCAATTTGTGGGGACTTTCGCGCCCCCGAAAAACGATTGGGGCGCTACGCGCCCCAGAAACCACCGGGGGTGCGCAGCACCCCCGAAAAACTAAATCTGCAGCAACATCCGGCCCGGGTCCTCGAGACAATCCTTGATCGTCACGAGGAACTGCACCGCTTCGCGTCCGTCGATGATCCGGTGATCGTAGGTCACGGCGAGATACATCATCGGCCGGATCGCGATCTGGCCGTTCACCACCATCGGCCGCTCCTGAATCTTGTGCATACCCAATATGGCGCTCTGCGGCGCATTCACAATGGGCGTGGACATGAGCGAGCCGAAGACCCCACCGTTCGTGATCGTGAACGTGCCGCCGGTGAGGTCGTCGATGGCGATGGCGCCTTCGCGCGCCTTGGTCGCGTACGCCCCGATTTCCTTTTCGATGTCGCCGAAGCTCTTGGTGTCGGCATCGCGGATCACCGGCACCATGAGGCCGCGGTCCGTGGAGACGGCGACACCGATGTCGTAGTACTCGTGATAGACGATGTCGGTGCCGTCGACCGTCGCGTTGACGATGGGGAATTTCTTCAGCGCCTCGATCGCCGCCTTCACGAAGAAGGACATGAAGCCGAGCTTCACGCCGTGGGCCTTCTCGAATTTGTCCTTGTATTTGGCGCGCAGCTCGTTCACGGCCGTGAGGTCGACTTCGTTGAAGGAGGTGAGCAGCGCTTGCGTGGACTGCGCTTCGACCATGCGGGAGGCGATGCGCTGACGGAGGCGGGTCATCGCGACGCGCTGTTCTGCCCGAGCCGTACGCACGCCACCCGACGGCGCTGACGGACGCGCGGCCGGCGTGCCGGATTTTGCCGACGACGTCGTCGGGGCCGAGGGTGCTGACGACCCCTGTCCGGGCGCCTCTTGCCCCGCGCGCGCCGCCGGAGCGCCCGACGCGGCTCCGCCCGCCGATCCTTTGGCGCCCGCACTGCCCTGCTTATCCAGGTACTCGACGACATCGGACTTCGTCAGCCGCCCATCGCGACCCGACGCGGGAATGCCCGACGGATCGAGCTTGTTCTCTTCGACGAGCCGGCGAACGGAGGGACTCAGTTTGGACGAGTCCGGCGTTCCGCCGCCGTTCGACGCCGCAGCGGTTGCAAGCTCCGATTTGGCAGCTACAGAGGCGCTCTTCGAGGCGCCGGCGGGCGCAGAACTGGCCGCAGCGCCGACGGCGGCCGCACCACCCCCCACGCTCGCCGTACCACCCTCTTCAATAATCGCGAGAATCTGCCCGCTCGTGACCGTCGCCCCGCTCTCGACCTTCAATTCACGCAGCACGCCATTCGTCGGCGCGGGCACTTCGAGGACCACCTTGTCCGTCTCCAAATCCGCTAGATTCTCATCCCGCTTGATCGCATCACCCGGCTGCTTGTGCCACGCCACGAGCGTCGCATCGGCAACGGACTCCGGCAGCTGGGGAACACGAATTTCAATGGTCACGAGCTTTTCCTCAATAGCGTGGCCGCCATCGCAGTGGGCAGCGTCACGGTTTCATCGGTGGCATTCGCACGGAGCGCGGCGTCGACGAGCGCGTGCTGCTCCGCTTCATGGATCTTGGTGACCCCGGTGGCAGGCGCCGCCGCTGGCGCGCGACCCGCGTAGAACACGTCGCGGTGATTGCCGGCCAGCTCCTGCAAGCGGTGCCGAATCTGATACCACGCTCCTTGGTTCTGCGGCTCTTCCTGACACCAGACGAGCTCGCGAACGTTCGCGTACTTCTTCAGCACGGCCTCGTACTCTTCGGCCGGGAACGGATAGAGCTGCTCGATACGCACGAGCGCCACATCGCGAATATTGTCGCGACGGCGCGCCTTCAACAGATCGAAGTACACCTTGCCGCTGCAGAACACGACGCGCTTCACCTGCGAGGCCGGAATGTCTTCCGTCTCGCCGATCACGGTCAGGAAGTTGCCACGCGTGAGGTCATCGAGCGACGAGACCGACAAGTCGTGACGCAGCAGACTCTTGGGCGTCATCACGATGAGCGGCTTGCGGAACGGCCGCAGCATTTGCCGGCGCAGCATGTGGAACATCTGCGCGGGCGTCGAGGGCACGATCACCTGCATGTTCATCTCGGCGGACAACTGCAGGAAGCGCTCGAGACGCGCCGACGAATGCTCCGGCCCTTGTCCTTCGTACCCATGCGGCAAGAAGAGCGCCAGTCCGCAGAGCCTGCCCCACTTCGCTTCGCCCGAGCTGATGAACTGATCGATGATGACCTGCGCGCCGTTCGCGAAGTCGCCGAACTGCCCTTCCCAGATCACGAGCGCATCGGGCTCGGTCGTCGAGTAGCCGTACTCGAAGCCCATCACCGCCTCTTCCGACAGCACCGAGTCGATGACCTGGAAGCGCGGCTGCCGCTCCTTCACATGCTGGAGCGGGATGTAGGTGACGTCCGACTTCTGATCGTGCAGAACGGAGTGGCGATGGAAGAACGTGCCACGCCCGCTGTCTTGCCCCGAGATGCGCACCGAGAAGCCTTCGTCGAGGAGCGACGCGTATGCGAGCGTTTCCGCCGCGCCCCAGTCGAGCGGCAGCTCGCCGGCGAGCATCTTCTTGCGATTCGTATACACCTGGGCGACGCGCGCCTGCAGCGTAAAATCCGCCGGGAACGTCGTGATGCGCTCGCCGAGCGCGCGGAGCCGCGTCAGGTCCACGCCGGTCTGCACGCGTTCGGTCCAGTCCTGCTGGGAGTACTTGCTCCAGTCGACAGTGTATTTGTTGCCGATCATGCCGAGCGAGGCGCGCGCTTGCGGCCGGCCTTCGTCGAGGCCCTGCCGGTACTGCTCGACCATCTTCGCCGCGTCGTTCTCGGCGATGACACCCGCTGCGGCGAGCTGATCCGCATAGATCTGCCGCGCCGTCGCATGCTTGCGAATGACGCTGTACATCACCGGCTGCGTGGCCGCCGGCTCGTCGGCCTCGTTGTGGCCGTGGCGGCGGTAGCAGACGAGATCGATCACGACGTCCTTGTGGAAGCGCATGCGATATTCGAGCGCGAGCCGCGTCACGAATACCACCGACTCCGGATCGTCCGCGTTCACGTGGAAGATCGGTGCTTCGAGCATCTTCGCGACGTCGCTGCAATACATGGTCGAGCGCGCATCGTGCGGATCGGAAATCGTGAAGCCGACTTGGTTGTTCACGATGAGGTGCAGCGTGCCGCCGGTGTAGAAGCCGCGCGCCTGCGAGAGCTGCATGGTTTCCATCACCACGCCCTGCCCCGCGAACGCCGCGTCACCGTGCACGAGGACCGGCACCACGCGGTCGCCCCGTGTGTCGCCACGACGTTCTTGCCGGGCGCGTACCGAGCCTTCGACCACCGGATTCACCACCTCGAGGTGCGAGGGGTTGAACGCGAGCGCGACGTGCACGTTGCCCGAAGGCGTGCGCAAGTCGGCCGAGAATCCTTTGTGATACTTGACGTCGCCCGAGCCCTTCACGTGCGCCGTGTCGTACTTGCCCTCGAATTCCGAGAACAGCACGGACGGCGACTTGCCGAGCAGGTTCACGAGCACGTTCAAGCGCCCGCGATGGGCCATGCCGATGACGACTTCCTCGATACCGACCACGCCCGAGCGTTGGATCAGATCGTCGAAGAGTGGAATGAGCGACTCGCCGCCCTCGAGCGAGAAACGCTTCTGCCCGACGTACTTCGTGTGCAGGTAGCGCTCGAGGCCTTCCGCCGCCGTGAGCTGCCAGAGAATGTTTCGGCGCTCTTCGGCCGAGAAGCGGTAGTGCACGCGGCCGGACTGGAACTGGTCCTGCAGCCACAGGCGCTCGTCCGAGTTCGACACGTGCGCGAACTCCGCGCCGATCGTGCCGCCGTAGATGCGTTCGAGCGTCGCGAGGATGTCGCGCAGCTTCAAGCGCTTCGGAATGGCGTCCGTGCGGCTGCCGGTGAAGAACTCGGTGTCGAGATCGGCCTCGCTCAGACCGAAGTAGCTCAAGTCGAGCACGCTCGGGCGCGGGCGCTCCATCAGGCCGAGCGGATCGAGCTTGGCGACGAGGTGTCCGCGGTTCACCCAGATCTGAATCAACCGCGAGACCGCGGCCTGCTTGGCATCGCCGGTCTGCGGTTCCGTCGGTACGGCGACCGGCGCCTGGCGCGCGCGATCGGCGATGGCATTGCGGATGGCCGCGTGAGAAGGCTCGCTCGCGACAGCGGGGGCCAGCCGCTCGAAGTACTCACGCCACTGGGGCTCTACGCTCCCAGGGTTGCGCAGGTACTGCTCGTAAAGCGAGTCCAGAAAGTCGGCGTTGCCGCCGTACAGCGGTGTGTGTTCGGGCATGGCGGAAAAGGCAAGCGGGACCGTAGTTTAGCGTAAAACGGCGGTCGCGCGGAACGTTATGGCAGAAGTGGGGGCTGGGCCGCGTCCGACAAGGCCTCGAGCAGCCAGAGCTCGTAGCCAATCAGCACGGCGTAGGCGACGAGCACAGCATAGAGAACGAAGGCGACCGGTACGTTACGAAACAGGCGTACACGAGCGAGCAGAATCAACACGATCATGCCCGCCGCGGTGAGCCCGAATTTGATGCTGGCGAAGGCGAGCGGCGCATCGTGTACGAGGGGCGCCATGAAGGGATTAGCCTCGTATGCACCACGCTGAAGCAAAGTAATGGTGAGCAACGCGTCGGCCACGCACATCAACAGCGTGAGCATGGCTACGGCCAGCCATTGGGGGTGATGCCAGTCCACCGCGACGAAGCTCTGCTCGCCGTCGCGCCGGGATCCCAATCGGCGCGGATTGAAGCTGCCGTAGATGAGGGCTCGCATCGTGCGCTTGCGGCGGTCGGCTGGATGGCGGCGATCGGAAGGCACGATCGGCGGGGCGCGCTCGGCGCGGCTCGAATTGTTGTTCACCACGTCTCTACTAGATTGGAGAAGAGTCGCAGGCGGCGCCTTTCTCAAGACCCTGCACAGTTGCCGCCGGCAAAAGGCGCGACTCGTGCCGGCTACGCCGGTGTCGTCCTCGGTGTGCATTTTAGCGGTGCGTCAGCAGTCGCCGTGCCCACGCGTGTGTGACGGGCCTCACATCACGCGCGTGCCGCGACTTTGACTTAAGGCTTGGCTCGTCGATACGACCTCGGGTGTGGTGTGCGCTACTCATCCTCGACGAACCAGGGCTCGCCCTTGTCGTTGAGATACAGCTGATGCATCTCGGTCACGGAGAACGGCCGTGCGCCGCGCCTGCCGAAGACCGCCACCTGTCCGCCGGTTTCATCCACCGCGCGATCGCGCTCCAGCGGGCGCGAAAGAGACAACGCGGGCGCACCCGTTCGGTAGCGGGCGATGAGCTCCGGCTTGGGGTCAGGGCTGAAGCCGTAGAACCGCGGCTGCGATTCCGGGCTCGTGAGCTGGAGGACTTTCAGGCCTTCCTTGCCGTCCGCGACGTATGCGAACAGCGAGGCGTTGGTCGTAGCGACGATGACGTCGCGCGCATCGGTGATGCCGTCATTGAATGTCTGGTAGAGCTTCGGCTTCTCCGGCTTCTCGACATCGACGATGGCGAGGCCGGCCTTGCCCGCCGCCACGTACGCAAAGGTGCGCGCGATGAATAACTTGTGCCCGTCTTGGAGCTGCACGCGCGCGCCGCTGACGATGCGCGGCTTTGCCGGTTGCGTCACGTCGATCACCTGCAGCCCGCCTCTGTCCACCGCGAACAGATAGCGGAACTGCAGGGCGACACTGCGCAAGTCGTTCATCGGGAGGTTCGCCGCGCCGACCGGATGCAGAGGGTCCGACAGATCCACGACGACGAGCGCGTTAGGCGTCGCGACATACGTATAGTTGCCGCCCAGCGCGATATGGCGCGCACCGTTCAGAACGCCGCCCGGATTCCACGTCACCGCGCGCTTCAGGAAGTTATTGCGGAGCTCGCCATCGGCCATCGTATTGATGTCCGTGAGGATGAGGCCCTCTTCCGCATCGGTGATCACCGCGTAGTTGTAGATCGGCGCGAACGGCTGCTCGAGGTTCGACACGCGCATCAAATCGCCCTGATTGCGCACCGGATGCACCGGCTGCGTCGTCGGCAGCACGACGCACGTGGCGTTCTTCGACGCGATGTGCGTGTCCTGGCCGAGCGGTGAGAACGGCGCGCTGATCAGCTTCTGACTGACCCCCTTGTTGCCCACGCTCGCGACGTCGTACGCGCGCATGCCGCCCTTGCCTTCGGCGACGTACAAATATTCGCCGCGCAGCTGCAGACACTGCGCCTGACCCGAGGAGGAGATCGTCGCGGCGTTCTCGAGCCGGCGTTTGCGCTTCTGATGATCCTCGTACCACTGCGGATAGGCGTAGCGATGGAGATAGCTGCCGATCACGGCCTGCGGCTCATCCCATTCAGTCACCTGAACGGCCGCGACGTCCCCTTGTGTGCCGACGTACGCATGGAAGCCGACGAAGTTGATGAACTGCGTTCCGTACCCGAGCGTCTGCGCGACGATGGCGTTGTTGTCGCCGCTCTTTGCGAGATGGCAGTCGCTGCACGTCTTCGTCTCGGTCTTGCGCTCCGTGTGCGGATAGTGCGGGTTCATCGCCTGCGAGCTGTAACCCGATGACGAGATCGGCGGCTGTTGCACGTAGATGCGCTCGCGATTTGCGTTCGTACTCGATAGCACCAGCGCAGACGACGAGCGCACCGGCGCAATCTTGCCGCCCTCGGTGGGGCCACGCCGGCCGAGCATGAAGATGTCGTCGCGCGCGACTTGCGGGTTGTAGGTCGCGTAGTTGCGCGTCTCACCGCCTTCGTAGTGATTGCGCGCGGTCTTCCAATTCGCTTCGATGGGCAGATGGCAGCCGCCGCAACTCGTCGTCCATGACGTATGGCAGGAGTAGCACTCCATGTTGTCGTCGTTGTGGGCGAGCTTCTGCCAGGGGATATCAGGGCCCCACTTCTGCTCTTTGTTATCGATCGACATCAATTTGGCGCGCGCGGCTCTCGGGTTGTAGTGCGGATTGCCGGGCGTCACGGAATCCTTCACGAGCGACATCGTCCACTCGAGCCCGGGCGTCACTGCCGAGCGCTGAATCAGTTTGCCGTCGACCCACTCGAACCGCAGCTTGCCGTCCGGATTGCGCAGGAGGGAGAGGTCCGCGCCGAAGGCACCGGACGCAGGGCCGGAGGTGCGCAGGTTCGGATAGCTACGCACGGTGCCGTGGCAGTCCTTGCAGTCCACTTCGACGGCTTGCGCGACTTCACCGTGCATGTAGCCGTCACCGTGATTGTCCTGCGCGAAGTGGCAGTCCACACATTGCATGCCGACATCGACGTGAATCGACGAGAGGTGCACGGCCTTCTGGAATTTCTTCGGATCGCTCTGGCTCACGCGCGCGCCGCGCGCGTCGAGCAGATTGCCCTTGCGATCGCGCTTGAACACCGCGCGGAAATTCCAGCCATGGCCGTGATAGTCGGCGAACTGCGTGTCCTTCAGCGTGGGGTTCAGCTGCGAGACGTTCGCGAGGAAGTCCGGATCGGACCACAGGCCGCGAGGCGCGGCGCCTTCGGGGTTCCGGTCGAGCACGCGGCGCATTTCTTCCGCTGTCGGGAAGCGCTGCTTCTGCGGCCACATGCGCGGCGCGTCGGACTCGTAGTCCCACATCGTGTAGCCGAGGAAGCTGTTCACGAACATGTTCGGCTGGTGCATGTGACACACCATGCACTGGCTCGTCGGAATCGAGCGGGTGAGCTCGTGCTTGAGCGGATGGCCGGAAGTGTTGTGCGGGATCGTCGGATCGGTCGAGATGCTCATGCCGCGGTGGCCGTACATGGCGTACGGACCGGAGTGGCGCGGGTCGCGATCGTTCGCATAGACCACGTGGCACGACGTGCAGCCCGATGAGCGATAGTCGCCGGGCTGATCGTTCGTGCCGAGGAACCACATCAGCGGATCGTTCAGGCGCGTCTTGTGAATGTTGAGGACGGGAACCGCGATGCGCGCGCCGGTGCCGGGGCCGCGGTTCGACGCTTTGAGATCGGGACGGCCGGGCTCTTCGAGCTTTTGAATGGCGCCGGTGAGATTCGGCAGACCGGTTTCGGAGAACGTGTTGCCGAGATTGCGGCCGCCGCGCTCGAAGACGCGGAAGATGTCCGCGGGCTGCAGGTTTTCCCAGCGCGGTAGGGGTTGAATCTTGTCGATGAGACCGTGTTTGGCGCCGTCTTCCTTCGAGAATGGTGGGCTCTCGAGGACGGCGGGCTCGCCGTCGCGCGTGTACGCCTCGCCCAGGATGTATTGCTTGTAGGGCAAGAGGCCGTTGTTGTACGCCGCGCCGCCCCAGAACATGCTGGTGGTCGCCATGAGGCTGCGTTCGGCGGCCTGGATGATCTTCAAGTGGCAGGCGCCACAGCTTTCGCGAGCGACGCGGTAGTCCCCGGGGTTGATGAAGCGGATGAACTCGGGCGACTCTTTGTTCAGCAGCGCGTATGTGCGCTCCGGGTTCGAGCTCGAGGGGAAGTGCCAGCTCTTCGGGTAACGCGGGAGGACGTGCGCCTTGTCGCGAGCGCCTGCGTATGCCTTCGACTTGGCGTCGCCGCCGGCGCCGGACCAGTTGACCGTTGCGTCACCGCCATGGCAGTCGGTGCAGCCCAGCGTGACGGCTGGGTTGTTGTGCATGCTGAGCTGGTCGGTGGTGGTGTGGCAGCTCTTGCAGCCGCCACTCTTGCGAGCGGCGTCCTCGGCGCTCTGCCGTTCCGGTGACGGAGGCGCCGTCACATATGTGCGCTCGACAGGCGACTCCTCCTCGCCCGTCGCAAATGCGCTCTGCATACCGACCGCAACGAAAAGAACGAGAATCGCGCTCTTAGCGCCGCAAGACGCGACAGAAAGCAAAGCCGCACTCAACCACCGGCGCAATCCCCGCCGCTTTTCGAACGCCTGCGTCCTCATCGTCGAGCTAGTACGTGAGCACCACATTCCCGAGCACCGAATACGCAAATTCATCCCCAAATAGATCCTTGTAGCCCCTGCCCGGAACCAACCCCGCAACCGACAACCGCGCCACGACGTTCTGAATCGCCATCGGCCGCCACGTCAGCGCAAACGACGCATCGATCCCGATGTCCTTGTCGATCGCCCCCTGCCCCCGCGCCACCTGCAACACCGCCGTGTTCGCAAACGCCACGTAGTTGAAGTTGCTCGACACCCGCAGCGTCGGCGTCAAATCGAAATCGGTGCCGAGCCCCGCGAGCATCAACCCCGGATTCACGAAATTCGACTGCCCCGCATCCTTCGACGTCCGCAGCGAATTGAAGAACGCATTGCGCCCGGACAACGCGACGCGCCCGCCGCCGATCAGCGGAATCGACTGATGGATGTAGAAGCTCGTGTCGGCACCCGCGAACTGCGGGTTCTCCAACACCGCATCGAACCCCGTCGCGCGGTCGTCGAACGGATCGTCGTCCGCGGTCGCATACGCGACGGACGCGCGCACCCGCGTCCACGAGTAGTCGCGCGACAGCTCTGCGGCGAAGAACCCGGCGCGAACGTCCTCTTCACGATCGACGAACACACCGCGATCCACCTTGCCGACCGCGCCGTACAGCGACGTCGTGAGATTCCACCGCCCGAAGTGTCCATCCCCGTTGTAGCCGACGTACGTAACGTTGTAGTCGCTCCCGCGCGCAAGACCGAGCGACGTCGGGCGCTGAGTGACGCCGTTGTCGTCGACGAAGATTTCATCCCCCTCGCGATTGCGGTTGTAGAGCGCGATCGCCTGCGAGGTGAACCCGAGAACCGGAAAGTCCTGCACGTAGAGGTTCGCGACCGCGACGTCGTCGTCACGCAGCGCGGCCCAACCCTCGGTGAAGATGTCGTTGAGCCCGCTGTTCGCATCCTTCTCGATGCGCCGGAAGGCACCGATGTTGTACTGAATGCGATTGTTGTCGCGCGTGCCGAACAGGCGCACGCCGATCGGGCTGTCCTGAAATAGGAAACCCCGGAAGTCCGAGATGAACGGCTGGATGCCGACCCGGAAGCTGTCGAAGTCGAAGCGGTCCGAGACGTTCCGCAGGTGCTTGTCGATGAACAGCGCCTGCAGCCCTACCGCCGTGTCCGTGCGCGTTTGACCGCGCGTCGCCTTCTGGTTGACGACGCCGTTCTCGCTCGCGTCGAGGTACGAGACGTTGAACACCGGTGTGAAGCGGAGCTCGTAGTCCGGCGGCTTGAATACCGTGTCTCCTTTATAGAGCACGGCTTCGAGCGAGACTTGCTGCACGAAGAGCGTCGACTGGCCGTCGCCGATGGTGTCGTTGCTACCCGTGTTGGTGTTGCCGGTGTTGCCCGTGGGCGTAGGGACGCGTCGCGGTTCGGCGATCGTGTCGGAGATGCCGAGCAGGCTCACGAACCAGTCTTCGCCGAAGGCGGGCCTGTCGCCCTTCAGCCAGTTGTTGCCGTTGTAGGGGTCGAGCAGATTCTCGCGGTAGCCGAGCATCGAGACGATGCGCCAGCGGTCCGGGAGACCGGCGCCCGGGGTGGGCGTGTTTGCCGGCTCGAGGAGCGCGTTGGGATTGCAGGGGACGTCGAGGATCTGCGAGCGCGTGATCGATGGGCTGCGACGGCGGGGCTCGACGGTCGCTTGCGGCGTGCAGCGTTCGTCGTCGGATGCGGCGCGTGGAGGGCGATCCACAGTTGCGTCCGACGGGACGGAACCGGAGCTGACGCCCTCGGCCTGCGATGAAGAGGCTGCGATCGATTCGGGCGCAGCGGTTCGCGGAGGTCTGAGCGGCGCGCCGGTTTCGACGCGGCGCGCCGCTTCAGAGTCGGCGCTTTGTGCGGCCGTTGCAGATTGTTCGCGCGTTGCCGCTTGTGCATTCAAAGACGGCTCTT